>Ga0209008_1000032_pt1 | contig 75013 bp, 63 predicted proteins | sample JacPin_JW_Ref_O3_FD_187963 | JGI IMG/M metagenome (GOLD analysis project Ga0209008, IMG submission 187963) | Forest soil microbial communities from Algoma, Ontario, Canada - Jack Pine, Ontario site 1_JW_Ref_O3 (SPAdes) (version 2) | ecosystem: Environmental > Terrestrial > Soil > Boreal... | reverse complement strand
GGCATACGGTTTCAGGTTCTATTTCACTCCCCTCGCAGGGGTGCTTTTCGCCTTTCCCTCACGGTACTAGTTCACTATCGGTCGCCAACGAGTATTTAGCCTTGGAGAGTGGTCTCCCCGGATTCCCACTGGGTTTCTCGTGCCCCGTGGTACTCAGGATACCGCTTCGAGTCCGATAAGCTTTCGGCTACGTGGCTATCACATTCTTTGGCCCCGCTTTCCAGCGGGTTCACCTAGCTTTCGGATTGGTAACTCTACTTATGCGGTCCTACAACCCCGGGATGTAAACACCCCGGTTTGGGCTATTCCGATTTCGCTCGCCGCTACTATCGGAATCTCGTTTGATTTATTTTCCTCCAGGTACTGAGATGGTTCACTTCCCTGGGTTTGCTCGTACCCGCCTATGTATTCAGCGGGCCGTTACCTGGTTTTACCAGATAGGGTTTCCCCATTCGGAAATCCCCGGATCAAAGCCTGTTTGCGGCTCCCCGGGGCTTATCGCAGCTTACCGCGTCCTTCATCGCCTGTTGGCGCCAAGGCATCCACCGTACGCCCTTAGTAGCTTAACCATAAAACTTACCCAACACGTCCCGATCCGTTATGAATCAGGAACCTCAGAACTTCCCAAGGACGGGTCTTGCATCCCGTCTTCGTCCATTCCGGGGGTGTTATGCTCTCGATTTAGGCCTGAATCAGGCTAAATCGCTCGCATAAGCGGCGTGAGCAGGCAAGTTCGCCTTTCCACAAAACGCTACTCTCGAGCAAAACTTGCGGTTTATCACGCTATACGGACCTTGAAATCCGCATAACGCGATGCCTACTTCCTTCAGTTGTCAAAGATCGTTCGTTCCGGTCATCAACTTCCGATCGGAACGTCTCCGCTCCCGGCGGAGCGCAGAATCGGTTTGGAGCCGAATCTGCGATACAACGAACTGAAAATAAAAAACCCGGCGACGAGCGCCGGGCGAATCCGTCCATCACATGAGGCGCTAGGTTCGCGCGCCTCTAGGGCGGATGTGCTCGAAGCTCGATTTCTTTCTACCCGGTATTCGTAACCAACCTCACCTCTGGATGAGTCGGCAGCCCGGTCCGTCAGCAGACTGTCCCCCGAATCAGGGCTCCACCAACTTCCCGCCAGTATAGCAAAATCCAAATTTCCGTCAAGTTGCATTCATGATTCTTTCCGATCTTTTTTTGACCCGCCTGTGGATTTCACCACTGGCTGTGGGAAACAGCCCGGCGCGCGTGCCGGGAACGGAAACAAAGGAAAGCCGCAACTCACGTTACACTGTCTTCTCCATCCGATTCCCGGGCGGAGACATCCAATAGATTTCGAAATCGAAGTTCCGATCCAAGAGAGGCCCCTCGACTTGTCGACAACCCTGTTCTCATCATTCACCTTGAACGGATTGACGGTTCCGAATCGCATCGTAATGGCGCCGATGACTCGTAATTTTTCGCCCGGTGGTGTCCCGGGACCCGATGTTGCGGCCTACTACCGCCGCCGCGCAGAGGGAGGCGCGGGCCTGATCCTGACCGAGGGCACATCGCCTAACCATCCGCAGGCAGCGAATATGCCGCAAATTCCGCATTTGTATGGCGCGCAGGCGCTCGCGGGCTGGGTGCGCGTCGTCGAAGGCGTGCACGCGGCAGGGGGGCGAATCATCTCTCAGATTTGGCACGTCGGAGCGGTGCAAAGTCCGGGCGACGGCCCAAAGCTTCCCGCGTCGCCGATCAGCCCCTCGGGTCTGCTGAAGCCGGGCGTGAAAATCGGTGAGCCCATGTCGCTTGCCGAAATCGAAGCGATGATAGACGCATACGCCAACGCCGCAGCAAACGCCCAACGCGCTGGCTTTGATGGAATCGAACTCCACGGCGCACACGGATATCTGATTGATCAGTTTTTCTGGCAGGGCTCGAATCAGCGCACCGACAAGTACGGCGGCGATCTGGCCGCCCGCACACGGTTTGCCGTCGAAGTGATTCAGGAGTGTCGCCGAAGGACCGGTCCGCGGTTTCCCATTCAATTGCGTTTCTCGCAATGGAAGCTGCAGGACTACAGCGCGCGCCTGGCGACCACGCCGGACGAGCTGGCCCGCTTCCTTGGTCCTCTGGCAGACGCCGGACTCGATGCATTTCACTGCTCGACTCGCAGGTTCTGGGATCCTGAGTTCGAGGGGAGCGACATGAATCTGGCGGGCTGGACCAAAAAGCTCACCGGCAAGCCGACCATCACGGTCGGCTCGGTCTCACTCGACGTTGATTTCATGGTCTCGCTCGGCCGGTTGCCAAGACCGGAATCAGGCGCGCCGCAGGGCGACGCAAACGGCCGCGCGGCAGAGATGGATCATCTGGCCCAGATGCTCGGGCGCGGAGATTTTGATCTGGTAGCGGTCGGCCGCGCGATGCTGGCCGATTCCAGTTGGGCCGCCAAGGTTCGCGACGGCCACTTCGGCGACCTCCGTGCATTCTCTCCGGAGGCTCTAAAAACTCTAACCTAAGGAGCTCCGCATGGCTTACTTCGCATTGGTCTACGACCTGGTGGACGATTACCTCGCGCGTCGAGGCGCTTTCAGGGAAGACCATCTGAAGCTCGCCAAGGAATCCAACGACCGAGGCGAGCTCCTCATGGGCGGCGCGTTTGCGGACCCGCCGGACAAGGCTCTGCTGGTGTTTCGTGTCGAGGATCCAACCGTACCCGGGTCCTTCGCACGCAACGACCCGTACGTGACCAAGGGTCTGGTGAAACACTGGGAAGTCCGCCCCTGGACTGTGGTCGTCGGTCAGAGCTGAGCGTCCTCGATCCGAAACACAGGCCGTGAGGCATGCGCAAATCCGTTAACCAATCGCACAAATTCCAAGCAGCTAGGGGCGCCCTTGTGGCATCTTATTTGCCATGAACGTGACTAGCTCAAGTCCCAATCCCAGCATTACAGCTCGGGAGGTCCTGGCCGCCTGGGGCAGGATCCTCACCGGAAACGTTCCCATGCTCTCCATCGAAATCACGCGGGAGTGCCCGCTCAGCTGTCCTGGTTGTTACGCCTACGGTGACAAGCATCTTGGCGGCGGCGTCACGCTCAGTGAGCTTAGCGATTCTCGTGGCCAAGCACTTGTCGATGGCGTGATAGATCTGGTGCGCAAGCACAAGCCTCTGCATGTTTCGCTCGTCGGCGGCGAGCCGATGATACGGCATCGCGAGCTGAGCCAGATTCTTCCCAAGCTGAGCGAAATGGGAATATTTGCGCTCGTGGTGACCAGCGGGGTGATTCCCGTTCCTCGGGACTGGATGAGCCTTCGGCGTGTGCGTGTCGCAATTTCAGTCGATGGCTTGCCCGAGCACCACGACATTCGACGGAAGCCGGCGACGTATGAGCGCATCCTCAAGAACATCGAAGGGTGCGAAGTGAATATCCACTGGGTGATCACCCATCCCATGATGGAGCGGCCGGAATATCTTGAAGAATACGTTGCGTTCTGGAGCGCGCGCCCGGAGGTGAACCGCGTCTGGCTGAGCACCTACACCCCGCAGATCGGCGAGCAGAGCGCAGAAATGCTCTCAGCGGAAGACCGCCAGGAGCTCGCCCGCAAATTGCCTGGGCTGGCCGTGCGTTATCCGAAGCTTCTGTTCAACGAAGGTCTGGCAAAAGCGTTTCTGAGCCCACCGAAGAATCCGGACGATTGCGTATTCGCAAAAATGTCCGCCAACTATTCAGCCGATCTTGAGAGCCGCGTGGAACCTTGTGTTTTCGGGGGAACGCCAGACTGCTCGCAATGCGGTTGCGCAGCGAGTATGGGCATGCACTGGGTCAGAACCGTTCCTGTTGCCGCCGGTCTGAAAGTGGGTCATTTCATCGGCGCCTCGGTGAAGGTCGGACTGCTGGTGAACCGTCTGAGGTCGGGCCCGGTCCGTTCACGCTGGACACCTGGTGCACCACGCCCGAGCGGCGAGGATGCTCTGGTGCAGATTCAGCCCTAGCGCGGGCCGCTACCCCTTCTGGCGCTTGAAGAATTCAACCTGGCGAAGACGTTTGGCAGCCTCCTGCTTTGTTTTGTAAGGGCCGCCCATGTTGCGTCCCTTGGATGAAAGCACCCTGTAGCCTCCCTGTACCTTCTTAATCATGGTTTCACCTCCTGAGCCGCACTATTGAGCACCGGCGGTTCTGAATCTATACGGCATGCGCTGTAGCGCACCCTCGCCGGGGGTGCGCTTTCACGTTACAGGACGTCGAACAACCATTTGCTGCAGCTTACCTGTTCTGATAGCTTGCTCCCCGGGGATCGCTTGGACGCGGACTGCCCGACAGTCCTGCTTTCGATGCGTGCGGAGAAAAAATGAAATCACGACTGGCGATTCGGTCTTTCCTACCGGGGCTCGCGATTCTGATGGTATTTGCCGGTTCGGCCCCAGCGCAAGCGCCCCCGGCGGGTGCACCTCCCGCCGGCCCGAATCCAATGGCGGCGCCATTCGCTCCATTCCATATGATTGGCAACATCTATTACGTCGGCTCGACCGGTCTCGCCTGTTACATCATCAAAACGCCAAATGGAGAAATTCTGCTCGACAGCGGTTATCCCGACATGGCTTCTCAGATCGAAGGCAATATCCAGGCGCTTGGCTTCCAAATCTCGGACGTGAAGATTCTGATCAACAGCCATGCGCACATCGATCACGGCGGCGGCATGGCCGAACTGAAAAAGGCCACTGGCGCGCAACTTGTGGCCATGGCGGAAGACGCGCCCTACTTTGAAAACGGCGGTCACAACGATGTCCTGTTCGGCGACCGGAATCTGTTCCCCGCTGTGCATGTCGACCGCGTGATCCACGACGGCGATACGGTGAAGCTGGGAGGGGTCACGCTGACGGCCCACCTCACGCCGGGGCACACGCCGGGAAACACAACCTGGACGATGATGGTCAAGGATGGCAAGAAATCGTATCACGCGGTTTTCTTCGGGATTGTGACGCCCTTCCCAAACACGAACTTTACCGGCAACCCGGCCTACCCAAACATGGCAGCGGATTGGGCGAAGACCATGGCGCTAATTCCTACGCTTCCGTGCGAGGTTTTCCTGGGATCAAACGCATCGTTCTACAACATGGCGCAAAAGCACGATGCGATGTTGAAGAACCCGGATCCGAATCCGTTCATTGATCCGGCCGGTTGCAAGGCCTATGTGGACCGCGGCGAAGCGACCTACCAGAACCTGCTGAAGAATCCGCCACCGGCCGCAGGCCCAGGCGGACCGTCCCCGGGTGGCGCACCCCCACCGGCAGGTCCCCGCTAACGGGTCACTTGACGAGGTCGGCTGAAAACGACCTGTGCGGATTCACGGCAGAAGCGTACCCGGAGTGAGGCCGAAGAAACGCCGGAGGAACAAGATCGATGGGCTGCTCGCGCCTGGCTTCACCAAAGGTCTTGCTGGGCCTCGTCGCCTGGCTGACCATCCCGGTTGCGTCGCTCGCCCAGGCAAATGACTTTGGGCGCGACATGAACCGGCCAGTCGCTCCGTTCCACATCATCGGGAACATCTATTTCGTCGGCGCATCCGACATCGGCGCATATCTGATCGTTACTCCCGCTGGCGACATCCTGCTGGACGGCGGTTTCGTTGAGACCGCCCCGCAAATCGAAGCCAACATTCCGAAGCTCGGTTTCAAATTGAAAGATGTGAAGTTCATTTTGAACAGCCACGCGCATCTGGATCACGCCGGAGGCATTTCGGAGATGAAGCGCGTGACCGGGGCGAAGTTCGTGGCCATGGATCAAGACGTCCGAGCGCTGACAGCCGGAACCTCGTTTCCCGCGGCCATCCCCGACCGCGTAATCCACGACGGCGACACCGTGGTGCTCGGCGGCGTGACGATGACGGCTCATCTGACGCCTGGACACACGCGCGGCTGCACGACGTGGACGACGGTCGTGCGGGACGGAGTCAAACGGTACAACGTGGTTTTCGTGGGCAGCGCGTCGGTCCTGCCCAGTTACAAGTTGATTGATCGCTCCAATATTCCCGCGACGTATCCGGGCATCCAGCAGGACTATGAAAGAACATTCCGCGTTCTTCGATCGCTTCCGTGCGATGTGTTCCTGGCGTCCCACGGATCTTTCTATTCGCTTGCGGACAAACGCGGCGTGTTGTCGACGAATCCGGCGCAAAACCCGTTTATCGACCCTTGGGGCTATCAGGCGTACATCCTGGGTGCCGAGGCGGCCTTTCTGAAGGAATTGCACAGCGAGCAGGCGCCGGCAAAATAGTTTTGGGCGCGGATCAAGCCGGTAGCGAGATGCGGCGGCGCCGAGAGTTTTCAGGGATGCGTTTTCAGGCCAGGTGGCGTGGTGCAACCTCGAGGAGGGTTCGATGCACTGTTCAAAATGCGGCGTGGCGGTAGCAGACGGCACTTCGTTCTGCGGCTCCTGCGGCCAACCGATTGTGGGCTACAGCGTGGCGCCGTCGGCGGTCGCGCCGTCTGCCGGCGGTGGCGCGGGCGCACCGCTAGCTGTAGCGGCCGTCGGCGGCCGTGCCTATGCGGGTTTCTGGTTGCGTTTCGTGGCCTATCTGATCGACAGCCTGGTGGCCATGGTGGTAATCGGAATCGTCGCTGGGCTCGCGATTGGCATTCTGGGACTGGAGTTCTTTCGCGAGCACCTGGAAGAAATGGGCCGGGGTATGAGCGGGCCCAATCCGGCCTTCCCGGCGATGCTTATGCTTTGGATCGCGACTTTTGCCGTGGTTGTGCTCGTCCTGTCGTGGCTCTATTTCGCCGGCATGGAGAGTTCCGAGCATCAGGGAACCCTTGGTAAAATGGCGCTGGGACTGGTGGTGACCGACATGAATGGGCTAAGCATCAGCTTTGCTCGAGCCAGTGGTCGGTTTTTCGCAAAGATCATCACCGGCTTGGTTCCGCTTTACATTGGTTACATCATGGCTGGATTCACTGAGAAAAAGCAGGCGCTGCACGATATGATTGCCAGTTGTCTGGTGTTGCGGAAGGCGTGAGAACACCTGGTAACTTCCCACAAGAGAGACCGAATTGATTTGCCCAAAATGCGGAGTGGAAGTCACGGGTGGAGCGCCGTCGTGTCCCTCTTGCGGGGAGACGATCCCGGATCCGTCATCCAACGTCGGCGCCACCTCCTCGGTCCGGTTCGCGATCGCGCCGGTGATCTATGCAGGATTCTGGTTGCGCGCGGTCGCCTTCGCGATCGATAACCTGGTGCTCGGAATCATCGCAGGATGGGTGATCCTGAAGCCCATGATGGACCGTGCCGGAATACCTCTGGATAATCCAATGGTTCTTCTGACCGACACGAGCCGACAGGTGCTGGCCCTGAAGCTTGCTTGCGTGGCGGCGGGCTGGCTTTACTGGGCGCTGCTTGAAAGTTCGGCCTGGCAGGCGACGTTGGGCAAGAAGATGTTAGGACTTCGGGTGACCGATCTGGAAGGCCGGCGAGTCAGCTTTGCTCGCGCGTCGGGCCGCTATTTTGGGAAACTTCTCTCCCAACTGATTCTCCTGATCGGATTCCTAATGGCTGGATTCACGCCAAAAAAACAGTGCCTGCACGACATGCTCGCAGGATGCCTGGTCGTGAGGAAGACCTAGTCAGGTTCCAGGAGCTTCACGGATGAGGCGTGGACGGAGGCGCACGCTAGGCGCGCGAGCTGCGTCCGGCATGGTGGGCGGGCGCGTTCTCAAGCTCGCCTCGAATCTTGGCCGTGAACTCGGAGCCGCTGACGACGCGGTCGCCCGGTTCTGCGATATCGGTGGTGCGGTATCCTTTTTCAAGCGCGCGATCGACGGCGTCCTCGATCCATTGCGATTCGGCCTTCAGGCCGAATGATTCCCGCAACATCAACGTGGCTGAGAAAATCGCGCCAAGTGGGCAAGCTACGTCTTTCCCTGCAAGCGTCGGCGCTGATCCGTGAATCGGCTCATACAGGGCGGGCTGGTCGGTCCGGCCCCGGCTCAGCGACGGGATCAGGCCGATCGAGCCGGCTAGCGCTGCGGCTTCGTCGCTCAGAATGTCCCCGAACATGTTGCCCGTGAGAATTACGTCAAACTGCGCGGGCCTGAGCAGGATTTGCATCGCGGCGTTGTCGACGTATAGATGATCGAGCTTGACGCCGGGGTATTCGTGCGCCAGTGCCGTGACAGTGTCGCGCCACAGCGTTGAACTCGCCAGTACGTTTGCTTTGTCGACGCTCGTCAAATGGCCGTTGCGGGCGGCGGCGCGTTCAAAGGAATAGCGGGCCACGCGCTCGATTTCAAAAACGGAGTACTCCGCAAGATCGCTCGCCTTTTCCTTGGTTATCTTGTGTTCGCCGAAGTAGATATCTCCGGCCAGCTCGCGCACAATCTCGAAATCACACGCCCCCAGCCTTTCAGGACGCAGCGGAGAGATCGCGCGGAGGGCAGGCCGCAGGCGAATCGGGCGCAGATTGATATACAGGCCGAGTTCCTTGCGAATGCCCAGCAGTCCGGCTTCAGGACGCGTGCCGAACGGGAGGGATTCCCACTTCGGCCCGCCGATCGCCCCCAGCAGGACCGCATCCGAGGCGCGGCATCCGGCCAAAGTCTCCGGCGGCAGCGGCTCGCCCGAGCGATCAATGGCGTTGCCCCCAAAGGGGTATTCGCGGAACTCAAAGTGGTGGCCGAATGCGGACGCGCAATCCTGCAGAATCCGCATGGCGGCATGGGTTACTTCCGGACCGATGCCGTCTCCCGGCAATACCGCGATCGACTTACGCAATCCTGTCATGGAATGTTTGCCGTCCGTTTCAACGTGCGTTCGCGGTAGTAGCGCCCGAGCCGGCCTCGGCAGGCGACGGGTTGCGGCGAACCTTGTGGATGATGCCGACCAGGTCGCGATCGGTGATTTCCTTCTCGGCGTCGGCGATCACAATCGCCAGCCGATAGCATTCCCCGAGTTCGACGTCGGTTATTTCGTAGCCGAGTTCCGCCAAGCGCGAGCGGTAGGCGTTGCGTCCGGAGTGCTTTCCGAGCACCAGTCGGCGCGCCGGAACCCCGACCGTTCCCGGCTCAATGATCTCGTAGGTGAGAGGATTCTTCAGAATTCCGTCCTGGTGAACGCCCGCCTCGTGCGCAAAAGCGTTGGCGCCGACGACGGCCTTGTTCGGCGGGACAGATACGTTGGTAATCTTAGAGAGCATGCGGCTGGTCGGATACAGCATTTCGAGTTTTAAATTGGTGGTTACCCCGTAGCGGTCCTGGCGCACGTGAAGCGCGACAGCCAGTTCCTCCAGCGACGCGTTTCCGGCGCGCTCGCCGATGCCGTTGATGGTGCACTCGATTTGCCGTACTCCCGCGTCAATCGCTGCGAGCGAGTTTGACACCGCCAAACCCAGGTCATCGTGGCAGTGCGCGCTTAAGACTACGCCGGGATGCGCACCCAGGCGTGCGCGGACTTGGCGAAACATCGCCCCGTAATCATCGGCCGTCGAATAGCCGACCGTGTCGGGCAGGTTGATGATGGTTGCGCCGGATTCAACGGCTGCCAGAACCACCTGACAGAGGTATTCGATGTCGGTTCGGCTGGCATCTTCAGCGGAGAATTCCACCTCGTCACAATTCTGCCTGCCGAAACGCACCATTTTCGCGATCTGTTCCAGCGCCTGCTCGCGTGTGCTCCGCAATTTGTATTTCAGGTGCAAATCCGAAGTTGCGAGGAAAACATGCAGGCGGGGTTTGGCCGCGGGCTCAAGTCCCCGCAGGGCAGCTTCCACGTCCTGCTGGGTCGCGCGGGCGAGTGCCGCTACGCGGCAGTGCTTGATTTCTGCGGCTACGGCCCGAGTGGCCTCCAGATCTCCGGGCGACGCAATCGGAAAGCCTGCCTCGATGATGTCCACGCCGAGCTGTTCGATTTGGCGGGCGAGCTGAAGCTTTTCCTCGCGGTTCATCGAAAACCCGGGAGATTGTTCGCCGTCACGCAGCGTCGTGTCAAAAATCTGCACGTGATCCATGGCAGCTCCTTTGCTAGTACCAGTGAACCTCAGAACGGCGCCAAGTGTCCAATTTATAATGATTGCAAGCAGGATAAAACTCGCTTATATAGACGAACCGGGTCTTTCAAGGAGGAAACGGTGGATTTGGCATCGCTGCAGGTGTTTCAGGCTGTCGTGCGGGAGCGGAGCTTTTCGCGAGCCGCCGAGAAACTTTACCGCACGCAGCCCGCCGTGAGTATTTCGATTCGCAAGCTCGAGGAGTGGGTGGGGCAGCCTCTGTTCGTTCGTGGCTCGGGCGCGCCGACCCTCACCGACGCCGGCATGCTGCTGGTCGAATATGCCGAGCGCATGTTGAATCTGCGCGAGGAAATTCGCAAGGGCGTGAAAGAGCTGCGCGGACTGGACCGCGGCCAGGTCTCGCTCGGCGTGAACGAGAGCTCGATTCACGCACTGCTTCCGGCGCTTGCGCGGTACCGGCAGATTCATTCCGGGATTCACGTGATGGTGCATCGGGTGTTCTCACGAGATGTGCCGCGCGAGGTGATGAATCATCACCTGGATATCGGCGTGATTTCCTATCTTCCAGAAGAGCGAGACCTGGAAGCGGTGGAATGCTATCGCGATTCGCTCGTGCTGGTCGTCTGGCCGGGCCATCGCCTGGCGAAGCGGCGCGAGGTGGACATCGGCGATCTCCGGGAGGAAACCTTTGTCGCCCACATCGTCGAATCGCCCTACCGGCAGCGCGTGGTGCAGATGTTTGCGCGTCACCGAGTCCCGCTGCGGATGGGCGCCGAGTTGCCTACGATCGAGAGCATCAAGCTGTTTGTGGAAATGAAGCAAGGCGTGGCGATCGTCCCGCGCATGTGCGTGGAACGTGAGGTGGAAAGCGGCGTCCTGCGCGAGCTGCGGATCCGCCAGATGCGCGTGACCCGGAGGCTCTATCTGGTGTACCGCAGGGATCGCGCGCTGAGCGCCGCGGCGCAGGAAATGCTCGAGGTGATACGGCAAAGGCCGCGGCTGCGATCGCCCGCTCGCCGCAAGCGCAATCCCAGAAGCGACTAGAAACGTGTCGTGAGACGAAGAAAGTAGCTTCTGGACGGGCCGATGGCGTTGCCCGAGAACAGGCCGCCGAAGTCGATCACGTTCACGACATTGGTTAGGTTTTCTCCGTCGACTTGCAGCGTGGTATTGATTCGGTCCGATTTGTAGACATCCGCGCCTGCCGAGGCATTGACCTGGAAGGCTGGAAGAATGCGGTCGCGCGTGAAGTTGAGGCGGTCGACGACCTGCTGGCCATAAATCTGGACTTCTCCGGCCTCGCAGGCTGCCAGGGTCTCGCCGTCGGGGCATTGAAAGTCAAACGGCAGGCCGGTGTCATACTGAACGCCGCCCGCGACCCAGAGTCGACGGGAGACCTGGTAGCGAACCCGGCCGCGAACGTAGTTGCGCTGGTCCTGGGAATCCGGAAGGTGACCCGAGGTCGGTATCACGGCGTCGTCTCCCAGAAACAGGCCGCCCGTTACAGGGAACCAGGCATTGCCGAGCGTGTAGGAGTAACTGACGAAACCGGAGAAGCGGTGCCACTCCGGAAGGTCGACCTTAGCCTCTGCGCCGTAAATGATGGCCTTCCGGAATGCGATCGGGTAGCTGATCGTCGTATTGTCGATCTGGTCGTCGTCCGCGTAGTTCGAGACCAGCCGCCGGTAATAGTTGACGTCGAGCTTGATCTTCTTGAACAAAGCCTGGGTGAGGCCCGCCTCGTAGTAGTTTCCTGACGAAGCCTTCACAGGTAACTGGAGAGAAATCGTGTCAAGGCCCGCGGCTGCCGTCGAGCTGGACAGCAGCATGTTCTCAAACGAGGGCGTCTGGAAGATTCTGTCATAGGAGAAGTGCATCACCAGGCCAGCGGACGGGAAATAGCGCGAAATCGAGAAACGGGGCTCGACCGCCTGGTTATTCTGGAAAAGCTGATAATGATCCCAGCGAAGCCCGACGCTGATTGTCCAGTTGCCCAGGCGGATCAAGTCCTGGATGTAGGCGGATTGCTCCAGGTCCGGCCGGTTGGCCAAGAAACTGAACGTAAGGGGCGTGCTGGGATCGAATTGCATCGTATCCATGGGGATATTCGGGATGATGTAGCGGAAATTCTCGTTCAGGAAGATATTGTCGGATTCCACGCCGGCCTTGATTTCATGGCGGCCATGATTGATCGTGATGCTGCCCTTGAAGTATCCCTCGCGGAACCAATTCTTCTGGAAAACCAGTATGGGAGTTGAATTAGCGTTGGAGTCGAAATCGTTCGAATTGTCGCGGACCATCCCGCGAAAATCGGCCACCACATTCGATGAAAACGTGTGCTCGTAGGCAATGATGCCCATCGTTTCAAAGTTGTCGGCCGTTTGCCGCTGGCACGCTGGCCCGGAGGTTTCTCCCGGCGCGAAACACCAGTTCTCCTGCACCAGTTCATTTGGCAGCGAGTAGCGGCTCAGTTCGTGGCGCACGATCAGGCTGAGACGGTCCTTGGGCGTGATTTCGCGCTGGTAATGGACGGAGAAGTCGCCGGTCGTATCGTTATTGGTGAAGTTCTGAATCACTACGGGATTCAGATAGTGGTCCGTCATGGAGCCGCTGGCGCTGGCACCCAGTGTGTTCTTCCCCCAGACGTACTGCCCTTCAGCGAATGAGCTGGCCGAATCGAAGCTGCCACCAGACAGCACAACCTCCCCGTGAAAACCATCCTCGGCGTCCTGCAATGTATTGACTTCGATCACGCCACCCATTTTTCGGCCGTATTCTGCGGGAATGCCGGCCGTATAGATGCTCAAGGATTGAATGTCGTCCGCCTCGATTTCCGGGCCGAAGCTGGGCGAACGATTGTCCGTGAGAGGAATCCCGTCGACGACGAACTGCGTTTGATATTCCGAGCCGCGCGGGTGGAGGACGGCGTTGCCCTCATAGAGCCAGCCGGGCTGTGAGTTCACCAAGTCCTGTATGGAGCGGCCCGGCAAGGAACCCAGGCGATCCTGAATGAACTGCTTGCCGATCTGGTTGACCGAACCCGCTTGATCGGGATCGATCAGGGTGTCGGCAGACGTCACGGTGACGGTCTGTGCAATCGATGAGACTTTAAGCTGAATCGCTGTGTCCTCGGGAATCGCCGAGCGAATGTCGACGGACTCCGAGACAGTCGCGAAACCGGGTTGGATAATTTGGACCTGGTAGACGCCATAGGGCAGGCGCTGAACGTCCAGGTGGCCCTGGGCGTCGGTCGTCAGGACATTTTGGTAGTGGTTGGCCTGACTGGTGATTTGCACGGTGGTTTTCACGCCCAGACCGGACGGATCGGTCACTTTGACGCGCAACTCGCCGCTGTTGCTTTGGGCGCAGAGGACCCCGACGAACACGAGAAAAAGAACGAGAATTCTGGTCATCCTCGTCATGTAGAAATGGCCCCTGGTTTTGGCGTCCTGCTTATGAACATTCCTGGCGGGGCGGTTTTGTTCAGGCTTTATTTTCCGAAAATAAGGGATCGACGGGCGCGGACAAAACCGATCGAAAAAGTTGTAAAATGGCGGCCCAACTGGAGCGAGGGATATGCGGGTCCTGATGCGAGATTCAACAATCGAACTTCCGTATTCCTGCACGACGGATGCGCCTGTTCCGGCGGCTGTCCCGGGAATCGCAATCGAACAGGAGGTGATGCTCCTGTTTGATCAGATGCGCAACCGCCTGGTTCGCTATGTGCTGTCACTGGGCGTCTATGCGCACGACGGTGAAGACATCATTCAGGAAGTCTTCCTTTCGCTGTTCAGGCATCTGCAGCTGGGAAGGTCCCGCGAGAATCTTCGAGGCTGGGTTTTCCAGGTTGCGCACAACCTCGCCTTGAAGTACCGCAATGGCAAGCGCAGGCAGCAGGCAAGGATCAATCCTGACAGCAGTCTGGTGGAAAACCATCTTGATCCGGCCACGAACCCCGAAGAACAACTTGCCGACATCCAGCGCCAGAAGCGTTTGCTTGCGATCGTTCGCGCACTTCCGGAACAGGATCAATGGTGCCTTTACCTTCGGGCGGAAGGCCTTCGCTATCGCGAAATTGCCCGGGCGCTCGGCATGTCACTCGGTGGGGTATCGAATTCGCTGGCTCGCTCGATTGCACGACTTGAGCGAGCGGGCGGGCGGTAACACGATGCGAGACCACACTGTTCACCTGTCGGACGAAGTGCTGCTTCTTTCAGCGGACCAGGAGCTTTCTCCGAGGCGTGAGGCCGAGGCGCTCGCCCATTTGGCGGTATGCGAACGCTGCCGCGCGCGCAGGGACAAGCTTGAGCAGGTCGCTTCTGATTTTGGTCGCGCGCACCGCGAAGAACTCGCTCCTGAACTGTCGGCCATCCCGGGCTCTCGCGCGAACCTGCAGACCGAGCTTGCTCGGTTGTCGAGCAGCCCGAAGCACTCCGGTTGGCAGTTTCCAAACCTGTTTGCAGGAACCCGATGGGCGTATGTGGCCGCGGCCTTGCTAGTTGCGGCGCTCGGTCTTCGATTGCTGTCTCGAGAAACGCTACAGCGCGACACGCGAACATTACTGGCTTCCTCCGCCGCGGGGCCGCTGCTACCGGAGCCAAAGTTGACACCTGGAGTGACGCGCCCGGTCAACGCAAGCCAGGTGTGCACGCCCGGGCCGCGGGACCAGATGGCTACGATTCCGATGGCGGTTCGCCAGGCTGTCTTTCACGAATACGGAATGGACGGGTTCCAGCCGCGGGAGTACGAGGTGGACCACCTGATTACGCCAGAGCTCGGGGGCACCGACGATATTCAGAATCTTTGGCCCGAGCCATATGCCACGACGGAATGGAACGCGCATGTAAAGGATGAGCTCGAGGATCGTCTCCGCCAGCTCGTATGCCAGGGGAAGCTGGATCTGCCGACAGCCCAGCGCGATATCGCCGCGAACTGGATTGCAGCCTACCAGAAATATTTTCACACCGACAAACCGCTGGCGGATATCTCCAGTCTCCGCTGGGCGCAGGAACGCAAGTCTGCCGGCGAGGTCCGCATCCAATATGCCTCGCTTGCGCCCATCACCCATTATTGATCAGGAAGGCTTCCGCTAATGGAAGCGTGCTGAGCTCCGGCGCTGCTCCGCGAGGGCTTCCAGAAACTTTTCCGCGTCCGGCCGCATTTCACCGGGCACGTTCAATCGCTCGCCAAGGCGCCCGGCAATCTGCCGCGCCATCGACCGCCGCACCTCCGGATCGAGGTTAGCGCGTCGTTCAAAGAAGGTTTCAACCAGCTGCAGTTCATCCAGACTGAGCTGCGCCGAAGGCGAAGCGGGCAAGGCTTGACCCGGGACCGCTGCGACGCTCCAGATTGCGCCAACACCTTCGAGCGGTTTTTCATGCACGACCACAGTGCCTGCGGCATAGTCACCCACACGTTTATTTTCCCGGCTGATCAGCATGGTGACGATTCCGATCGCGTACAGACTCGGAAGCGTGTCCACAATTCGCAGCAAATTCCGAAGGACCGAGTCGTAGGCGCTAATCGGGCGGCCAGAGTCCTGAATGACCCGCAGGTGCGTCCAGCGCTTGCCCGGCGTTTGCCCGTTCCAGAGCGTCTCGAACAGCGCGAAATAGCCGAACTGAACCGTGAAGGCGATGAAGATGAGGATGGCGATGCCCCATTGTCTTCCCAACGCCCCGAGGCCGCCGTAAGCAGACACCAGCAAGGCAATCAGGCCCAGCAGGATGTACACGCCAAATTGCAGCAGTGTATCGAGTGCGACCGCGAGAAAGCGGCTGCCAATTCCGGCCAACGGAAACTCAAGCGAGGTTTGCTCCGGAGTTTCGATGATAAGCTTGTCGGCCGAGGACATCGGTGATCTCCAACAGCTGGCTTCAGAAGCGGCGCCCCTATTGGGCGCGCATCGACGAGCTACTTGCGCGCTCGGGCCGAAGCGGAGTGCGCGCCTTGGCCCACACAGAGCTACAGGAATTGGCTCTATTATATCGCCAGACGGCTTCGGACCTCGCGACGATCCGTGAAGATGCTTCCAGCCGCAACCTGGCCCAGTATCTGAATCAACTCCTGGGACGCGCCCATAACCTGATCTACATGGGGCGCCGCTCGAAGCCCGCCGGAATCATCAAGTTTTACCGTGAAACGTTCCCGCAGATATTTCACGAAACCTTGCCCTACACGATCACCGCGACGGCCATTTTCTTTGCGACCGCCGCAGTGGGTCTGATGGTGGCCATCGCCGATCCCGGATTCCAGCGCTATATCCTGGGTCCCGCGATGATGGATACGATCGAGAAGCAACAGATGTGGACGCATTCGATCGTTACGGTGAAGCCCCTGGCATCCAGTGCCATCATGACCAACAATCTGGCCGTGTCGCTCACCATCTTCGCGCTTGGCATTACCGCGGGAATCGGAACGGTATGGATGCTGGCATTCAACGGGCTTCTGTTCGGCGTGGTTTCCGGGGCGTGCTGGCATGCCGGGATGCTGGGCCAGCTGATGAGCTTTGTCGCGCCGCACGGTGTGCTGGAGTTGCCTGCCATATTCATTTCGGGCGGCGCGGGACTTTTGATGGCCAAAGGTTTGTTATTTCCGGGAACGCTGCCGCGCCGGGCATCGGTCGCCTTCGAGGGCGCTCGAGCCGTGCGGCTGGTGCTGGGGATCATTCCCATGCTCATTGTCGCCGGCACCATCGAGGGTTTTGTCTCGCCCTCCGAACTTGCCGTCCGATGGAAATATACGCTCGCGGCGGGATTGTTCGGATTACTCCTGCTCTACGTGATGCGAAAAGGCCCGAAGTCCGCAGGCACCGGCGAAGTCGCCCAGGACCCTCGCGAAGCCATCTAGAGCAGGCTGCGTTCTTTCACTTCCAGATACCGGTTGACGAGCGCGGTTGACATTCGCGAGGCGTCCACTTCCAGGGTAAGCGCGCCTTGCTGACGCAATCTTCGAAGAAGGAGTTCGCGCCGCTGCACCACTTCGAGCGCGGCGGTATACCGATACATGCCGCCTGCGTCCTGTGGGCCTGCAACAACCAGACGCCGCATTTCCGGCTGCCCGATAATTCCCAGCAGCACCAGGTGCCGAGTGGCCATCTTCGCGGCGCATTCGATGACCTCGGGCGTCGCCGCGGTTTCCGCCAGGTCCGTCAGCCACACGATAAGGCTTCGTCGGCTCTGCTGCGATAGAAGGCTTTCGGCGGCGAGCAGATGATCAGCCTCAAACGCTTCAGCCCGTACCTGCGCCATGCTCTCCATCAGGACGCGCAGGTGAGCAGTGCCGCGGCCCGGACCTACGCGCTGTTGCGGCTTGCGGCCGTAGGCGAGCAGCGCAACACGGTCGCCGGAGTAAAATGCCACCTGCGCCAGGCTCAGCGCAGCGCTAACGGTGTAGTCAAGCTTCGTCAGGCGATCCACGCGCGCTCGCAGCAGCCTGCCGGCGTCGAGCACCAGCCAGACAGTCTGGCTCCGTTCAATCTGATGCACTTTGGTGATCAGCTTTCCGCGCCGTGCCGTCACGCTCCAGCAGATGTCACGGAATTCATCGCCTTCGCGGTAATCGCGAAGGCTTTCAAATTCACGTCCATGGCCGCGCTGCCGTTTCAGCCTTTTTTCCAGTTCAATTTGACGGCTGCGGATCAGGTAGATGCGCATCTTCTGCGCTTCTTCAATATTGGGATAGACGCGCACGGTTTGGGGAAGCCGCACTTGCGCCCATCGTTCGGCGATTCCCAACGGACTCTGGAACTGCAACCAGACACTGCCGAAACGCGCATCGCCGCGGGAGCGGGGCTCGATTGCATAAGACCCGCTGCGCGCACCGTTTGCGGGAGCCACAATCTCGATGCTTGGCAGATCGCGGCAAAAGGACTCAGGGGTTTCGTCAGTGACCTTTGCGGAAATCGAGCCGCTCGAGGAGTTGTGAAGTTCCAGCGCAACCATCACTGTTTTGGCGAGTCCCAGGGGCACATCCCAGAGGCGCCTGACCTCGATCTGGTCCGGTCTCGCCAGGCGATTCAAATCCCAAGCCCACAGGGCCAGAACCAGCAGATCCCACAGGGCGAGCGCATACAGAAAGCGCGGCTCGCGCCAGGCGGGTGCGATCCAAACCAGCCCTACGAACAGCAGCAGGAAGAACCGCCTCCCGAACGCGAACGGGAAACGTCCTGAGCGCTCGGCTCGCGCGGTAACATTCGAAGGGGCGAGTCGATTCACAGGATTATTTCGGAACAGCGATAGCGGCCAGTACTTCGGCAATCACCTGGTCGGGCGTAACGCCTTCCAGGTCCGCTTCCGGCTTCAGCATCATGCGATGGCGCAGGATGGAGGGTGCGGCGGCTTTCACATCGTCCGGGATCAAGAAGTCTCGGCCCTGGGTCGCGGCGATGGCCTTGGAGGCCAGCATCATGGCCACGGCCGCCCGCGGGCTTGCCCCGAGGCTGACCGCTGCGGAATCCCGAGTGGCGCGCACAATGGCGACGATGTAATCAAAAAGCTTCGGCTCAACGCGAACGCGCGCAGTTTCCTGCCTGGCAGCCTGAAGAGCTTCCTTGGTGAGCCGCTCGAGCCCGGCTCGATCAAGCTCCCTTGCTTCGAATCCGCCCTGGTAGCGCGACAGGATTTCAGATTCCTGCGAAGCTTCCGGGTAGCCGATGCGAATCTTCATCAGAAAGCGGTCCAGCTGCGCTTCCGGCAGCGGATAGGTGCCCTCGAATTCGACCGGATTCTGCGTGGCGAAAACCGAAAACGACCTCGACAGCGGATAGCTGACTCCGTCGATCGTGACCTGAAATTCCTCCATGGATTCCAGCAGTGCCGATTGCGTGCGCGGCGGCATGCGGTTGATTTCATCAACCAGCAGCAGGTCGGTGAACACCGGACCGCGGTTCATACGGAATGTTCCGTCAGCGGGCTGGAATATATTGCCACCGAGAATGTCGGCGGGAATCAGGTCAGGAGTGCACTGTACCCGCTGAAACTCCAAGTTAAAAATATGCGCGAGACACTTCACCGCGAGGGTTTTCGCCAGACCCGGGACGCCCTCGATCAACGCATGGCCGCCGGTGAGAACCACGACAAACATCTGGTCGACCGCGTCGGTCTGGCCCACGATGATTTTTGAAAACTCTTTGCGGACATGCGAAGCCAATGCCGCTGCGTTCATCTCCATGCAGTGTTCTCCTGGTCGGCGCGGCCCCTGGGCTCAAGACGCGCCGAGTAATCATGAAGCTGACGCACCAAGTAGAGCGCTTCCTGTTCGTCAAGATTGATACTGCGCATCGCGCGCTCGGAGCGGGCGAGTGTATCCAGAAGCGAGTCTTCCGGCCAGAGGAATCGACCCGAAGCGGCGCGGCAGAGTTCCGGCAGTTTTGCCGTGGATGGTGTCGAAAGCTTGCGCGAAAGTGCCAGGCGAAAACGCCGGTACGCAACCGACACGGCCGCCCCAGACGCGTGCGCGGATTGATACAGGTCTCCGAGCGTTTCGACGAATTCAAGCGGCGACAGGCGCGACTCTGTCGCGGGCATGCGCATGGCCCCGGCTCGCCGAGAGAAGGTGAACAGAACGGCGAGGAAGGCGATCGCGATTTGCAGCCCGGCCCACGGCAGTGGACCGGTCTCAAAATAGGAAATCATGGACGCCCGGGCGCCATGAAAATACTCATCCCAATACACGCCTTGGTTTGCCGGCGCACCGATGCTGTTCAGAAACAGTGCCAGGTTGCTGTTTTCGCGCATCAGGCCATTGGTCAACGGCGACGCCGAAGCCCACCAGATAATCTCGCCCTTCCCGACGCGGTAGGAAATAACCACAACCTCGTCGTTTTGCCCGTAGAGCGCAAGCCACGGATGCTCGCTCGAAGTCAGCGTGTCGGGTGCCACCATGGAGATTTCAGGCGCATCGCGCGTGATCGGCGAAGGCAGCAGGGCCTGATAGGTCTTCGCCTGCGGGTCCCACTGCTCGGCGGAGGCGGCATCGAGGTCAGGGACCAGAGCGGCTGCGCTTGCGCCGATGGCAAGCGCCCGTCCGCCAGCGGAAACGAACCGGCGAATCGCCGCAAGCTCACTTGCCGAGGCGGCCTGTGTGGGCTCTGCTAGCACGAGCACGGCGCCGTCAGGATTCTCAGGGAGATCTTCGGGCGATTTTTCCCAACGCTCCACCCGGTATCCCTGCTCTTCGAGCAACAAATAGGCAGCCTTGGCACCTGCCCATTCCGAGGCGTAGCTCGAGGGATAGCCGAGCGATTGCTGAACCGGCGCCGGGCCCAGGGCAAAGGTAAGCCCGAGCAGCACAACCATGACGACCCCTGCCCCGATCAGGAACCGGAGATCGCGGCTGTCGAGGAACGAAGGCATCCCAATATCTCCAATTGCTGCATCGCGTCGGTCCAATCCGCGTCGGTCGCGGATCGGTAGCCATACCAGACCAGTTCAAAACGCTCGGTCAGTCGGAGCAGCGGAGCGTATTCCGCGCTCTGCCTCTGAATCAACCGCAGGGATTCCCGGGGAGTTCGCGAGCGATCCTCTGGAAGAGATTTTGTCTCTTCCATCCGCACGATGGCTGCCCAGTACGCGGCGTGAATTGCGGCACGGTAATCTCCTCGCCCGGCGGCAGCGCGCGCTTCGCGCAGCCAGCGGTGCCAGTCCCGGTTCACAGCAACCGCACCGCTAAGATCCATCTCCGATCGCGAACCGGCGCGCATCAGGAAGCGCACGGTCCAAAACAAAAGCAGTCCGCAGGCCAGCACAATCACTGCCCATGCCACGATATTCCCGATGGTTCTCGAGCCACCGAGCCGGCCGAGCAGCCGTTCGAGCTGCCGGATAATCCACGACCAAATGCGCGCTTTGAGCACATCAAGCCACGAAGGTCCACGCTGGCCGCGGAACTCTCGGGCGCTCAAGATGGCATTCAGCCGCGCGCGAGAGTGGGCAAGATCTTCGTGTGCGATCGGAGTCTGCATCGCCTGCGCCGATTCGCGATAGGTCTGAAGTCTCAGCCGCGTCTGCGTCAATACATCGGCACTCGCTCCCGGATTTCTCTCGATCTGCGCAAGCGCGCCCGTCAGCCACTCAGTCCTGACGCTGTAGCGGGTCTGGCCTGCCGTTACAGTCCAGCTTGCAGGCAGCGTGAGACGTAGTTCATTAAGTGCGGCCGCATTGACGGGTGAGGCGTTCAATGCCGCTGAGCACCGGTCCAGCTCAGAGATGTACTGCTGCAGGTTCAGCGGTTGTTGCGGCGTGATCGAACCGACCGATTGGCTGAAGCTCCGCGGTGGCCCAAGGCCGGACAAGAACAATAAAAGGGCGAGGCCGGACACCAGGTTCCCGATTCCTGCGAACCGGGATTCCGCCAGTCGAAGCGGCATCACGCCGAAGGTTCCGTGCCTGCTGCGGGCGAAGGACGATCAAGAGATGCCATCATGAATTGCAGGTCAAACGCTTCCTTGCGAATACGCGTGTCGTAGTAGCAGAGCACCAGAACGATCATGGATATCGACCCCGTGACCGTTCCGCCCACGGCTCCGGAAATCGAGGCCAACAGCGCAAGCCAAGTCGGCAGATGGTGATTTCTGAACAGCGCGATCAACGTAGCGATCGTGAACGGCGCCTGAAAAACGATAAATCCCACATACCCGATGATCGCCGCCAGCAGGAAGGCGATAAAAATCTGGCCTCGTCGCCCGCGCGTGAGCTGCACGCTGCGGCGCACGGTCGCAAGAACGCCGAGATTCTCAACCATCAGCGCCGGGATCGAAACCGCGTAGCGCAGCGCAAGATAGACAAACGCGGCCAGACCAAGAATGTAGATCAACAGCGCCAGAAGCGCCGTAGCCGCAGCAACGACCGCTTGTCCGCGGGCGGGAGCAAGTGCGCCTATGAGTAGCGCGCCAATTCCGGCGATCACCGCAAACACCAGCATCAGCAGTCCGAACAGGCGAAGCGCGACGTTGAAGATGACGCCCATCAGCCGCCAGAATTTCCCATGAATGCTTCGATAGGAATCACGAACGGTCGACCGGCGCCCGAGATAGGCTTCTGAAACAGCATGAGTGACGGCCGCAAGCGCAATCGAATGCACCAGGATCAGGAGAATTGCAAACGCGAAGAATCCGGCTAAGTATCCCAGAATCAGGCTCGGGGCAGGCGCCAAAGGGGCTTTCCCGGCCGAAAAGGTAGCGCCCTGAAACGCAAGCGACACGTAACTCACAGGGATCCCGAAGGATGCAGGAACCGCCATGATGCCTACGAACACCCAAAAATGGTTGCGGTACAGAGTGAACGTCCGGTCCAGGAGTTCTCCCAGACTGAGAGGCCGGAGTTCGGCGGTCTCCACGGGTTCCTCCGATAGAAAAGGTGATTCAACCGGGAAGTTCCGTATCTAACCACACGGGAAGGGCCGACGCAACAATCCACCGTGTTTCAATTTCCGTAAATAATGATCGTCCCCGATACGGCGGGTCTTTCTGTCGAACCTGGGCGTTTTCAATGTAACCCGAGTGGGAGTTCGCCCCCTGGTTTGCGGCCCCGCTTGAAATCTCATATCATTCTCCCCGAAGGCGCTCCCGCGCCAGGAGGAGACCATGAGCGGATTCCTCAGTTCCGAAGAACTCAAGAAACTGAAACCGGCGGAGACTTCGTCCTTCCCGTCACCGATTCCCACGCAGATCGTATCAAGCGACGAGTATTATCCGCAGCGCCAGAACAAACAGCAGCGTCAAGTGGAAGCGCAACTCAAGGACATGGGCAACAAGCTTGCCCGCAAGCAGGGGATGAGCCGAAGGGCCTTTTTTGCGACTGCCGCGGGCATGGCCACCGCATTTTTGGCGATGAATAAGGTTTATGGACCTCTGTTCAACGTCACCGCCGCCGAGGCCGCCACTCCGGAGCTCGCTGATGAGCGCGCGACCCGGCTCGAGGATCAGTTCATCTTCGATGGTCACACTCACTTTCTGCGGGATGACACGCGGCTTACCGGATTCGTCATGATGCGCCAGGCGGTCGGGGACTCGGGCTGGAATCCAGAACTGAAAGGCAAAAAGCAGACCATTGAGGATTTGAAGTACAACAATTACTTTAAGGAAATCTTCCTTGATAGCGACACGAAAGTCGCCATCATTTCAAGTGCGCCATCCGACATTCCCCAGGACTGGTTTCTGACAAATGAAATGATGGCCCAATCCCGCGCGAAGGTGAACAAGGCGGCAGGCTCCAAACGCCTGATGAGCCACGCGATCTTCACGCCCGGCAAGCCGGGCTGGCTTGAAGATCTCGACCGCGGCCTGGCACTGAAGCCTGATTCGGTGAAGGGGTACACCATCGGCGACAACACGCATAAGGAACTCGCGCGCTATCCGTGGCGCATGGACGACGAAAAAGTGACGTATCTCGGCTACGAAAAAATGTTCAAGGCGGGTATTCGGAATGTTTGCGTACACAAAGGCCTTTTCCCGCCGTCTCTGGACAGCCAGTTCCCGCGGCTGCGGCCTTACGCCGACGTCAGTGATGTCGGCAAGGCCGCCAAGGATTGGCCGCAGCTGAACTTCATCATTTATCACTCCGGTTTTCGAAACGTGGGTGGCGGCGGCTCCGACGCTGCCGAGGCATGGGCCACGGTTGAGCAAACCGGGCGAAATCAGTGGGTCAGTGATCTTGCGGAAATACCTGCGAAGTACGGCGTCACGAATGTCTATGGGGATCTGGGCCAGGTTTTTGCCTTGAGCACGGTCGCCCAGCCGAAGCTCGCCGCGTTCATCGTAGGCACGCTGGTAAAGGGCCTGGGAGCCGATCACGTCGTGTGGGGCACCGACGCGCTGTGGACCGGCTCACCCCAATGGCAGATTGAGGGCCTGCGGCGACTGGAAATCCCCGAGGATATGCAGGCGAAATTCGGATTGCAGCCTCTGGGCGCAGCCGATGGTCCGGTGAAAACGGCAATCTTCAGCGGAAATTCCGTGCGCCTGTACGATTACAAGGCTCCTGCGAAGTGGACCAAGATGGATCGCTTCGCGGCTCTGAAACAAGACTACATCCAGTCGGGCGCACATCGCACGAATCTGCGATATGGCTACGTGGCCGTCTAGCGAGCGCCGAACGAGCGACTCGAGCGCGGCTATTCCCAGCCGGTCGGAGCCTTGTAGGTCTGAGTGACGATGACCGCGGTGATTTCCTTGATCTTGCGGTCCTGTATCTTGAAGAGTTCCGATATTTCCGTGCTGTTCGGCCACTGCGAATAGCGCCCCATGGTCATTTTTCCGCGACCGGGCACCTCGACCGTTTGCGCCGTCCCGGGATGGTTGAACCGCACAATGGCCAGCACCAGGCCTCGCTCGTCGTCGACAATCGGGAATCTGCGGGGGCTCACCGACTGGATATAGGTGAAGATCTTCGTGCTGAGCTGTGCCCCGCAGCTGAGCGCGCCGAGCGGCGATGACGCAGACGACGGACAGGTCTGAATGCCATTCTCGATTCGCACGGCGTCCTTGTCGAAGGGAACGATATCGCCGTTGCCTTGTTCGATTCCGTCGAAATACTTTCCCACGATCGAGACCATATCCGAACGCGAAGGCCGGTCGCCTGCAGGAACAAATTCAAGGAAGCTCGGTCTCGGCTCGGTTAAGTTGTCGGTGTTCAAAATCGAAGTGGTCTGCTTGCGCGCGACGAGCGTTTCAATCTCGGTGATCTTCTGGTTCACGACCTTCAGCCGCACTTCCAGTAGTACGGCGGCGCCATTTTCTTCGACCAACGCGAACGCACCTGCTCCTCCGGTCGCTGGTTCGTCGAAGTAGAGCTTGTAATGACCCAATCCCGACGCCGTCGCCCAAAGACCGTCGCCGAGAGCGAGCGCTACGCCGTCCTCTGTGAATTTCACGGTTTTCGCAAGCGGCAAACCCGACGGATCGTGGGCGACCATCGCCGCGAGGTACTGGTCAACCAAACCATTCAGGCACTGACGGTCGCAAGCGGGCGGTGCAGAGGGGCCGGCTGGTGCCGCCGATACGCGCTTGCCGCTCGATAGCAGGATGAAAAGCGCGACAATCAGAGTGCCGCCTGCGCCCGCGACGATCTTTTTTCCGTGCACAGTTCCTCCTCCGGTCGATCGATCCACACCTGATCTATGCCGCAGTCGCAATGGTTTCAGCGACGGTGACGGGCGCGGCAATCAAACCGCAGCTACCACTGCGGCTGATCGGATCTGGAATCCTCCCAGCTGCTCCATCCCGAACCCTGGCCGTAGGGGGCCTGGGTCAGCACGGCTTCGATCTGGTGCAACTGGCTGTTTCGAACCTTGAAAATCTCTGCGATCTCCCAGGTGAACGGCGTCGTGGGTCCAGCGGTTACCGGGCGGCCGTCCGGAGTCTCAAAGTTGCGGGTGTCTCCAGCCGAGTGGTCGAAAAAAACGAAGCTGAAGACCACTCCTCGCTCCTGGTCGACCACGAGATAGCGACGGTCACGGATCCGCGTCACGAAGTGGAGCAGGCCGGATTGAAACTGGTCCCGGCAGGACCAGCCTGAGGAATAGGTTGTCGGCTTCGTCGCGGGATCGTACTTCGCTGAAGGAGCCGGGCGTGGAGTGCCAGACGCGGTCAAGCCGGGCATGGGAGTCATATTATTGGTTGTCTTCATGCCGTTTTCCAGGCGATCGCAGTCATCGGCGAAAAAGGAATAGTCTCCTTTCCCGTCGTCCTGCTGCATCCCGGAAAAATACTTGTTGGCCGTCTTGATCAAATCCAGCCGCGACGCACGTTCCTTGGTGGGAATGTCCTCAAGAAACGCTGCGCGCGGGCTGCCGATCTTTTCCAGATTCGCAGCTCCGCCCTGCGCAAACTGTCCGCGCGCCACGATCGTTTCGAGTTCGGACACTTTCTGATTCTCGATTTTCAACCGAACTGCCAAGATCACCGGCTGTCCGGCCTCCTGCATCGTTCCTTCAAAGCCCACTTGCCCGGCCTGGGGATCGTCCACGTAGAATTTGTAGGTCCCTTTCCCCGTAGCCGTTCTCCAGAAGCCGTCGCCCAGCTCCAATTTCTGGCCGTTCTCGGTGAACTTGACGAATTTCGTCACCGGAAGGCGTGAACTATCGTGAGCCACCACAGCGTCGAGATACTGATCGACGAAATGATTCAGACAGTCCCGGTCGCACGCACTCGGAACTGAAGCGCTTTGCGGATCACCGGGAAATGCCTGGAGCTTGGTTGGATGGACAAGAATGGCGCCGATGAGAATAAATACGATCGCAGAGGCAAGAAACAGCCTTACACGCATGACCTACCCCCTGGGTTGTTTAGCCGCGTCGACTGTATAGCAGAAGCTGCGCGAAGTCTGCAACCCGCTACTTCCGCCTTCTTGAAATCCGGTTCGCAAGTGCGTCGCCACCCGCTCTAATAATCGCCGCCAAAGATTCTCGTTTGCCGCGCACTGCCTCTGGATGTTCGTTTGCTCGCCGATCAAAAGATGCGAATATTGGTTCAAGGTGCCCCCAAAGTTGTAACCGATTTGGCGGCGCAACCATCCATAAAGGGGTGGTTGGTAGGCCTTAACCTGTAATCAGGATTGAAATTCCAGACGCGCGACGGCCCGTCATACGGCGGACAAGGACTGAAAATGGCTGAATGGACCCTCAAGACGAATCCCGACGATAGTTCCACTCTGCCTGCCCCGCCGCCGGTCGAACCTGCCCGCGCAAAGAAACCCGCCAAGAAACGGCACCTCTGGGTGTGGGTCCTTGTCGTCGTCGCCGTGATTGCGGCAATTATTTTCTATCAGTATTTGCGGGCTGCGGAGGCGGCGAAGAAATCCAAGGCGAATGCGGCCCCCAGAGCCGTTCCCGTGGTCGTAAGTACCGCAACCAAGGGCAACATCGGGGTATACGTGCAGGCTCTTGGCACGGTGACGCCGGTTTACACGGTGACTGTTACCAGTCGCGTGCAGGGCGAGATCATGAGTGTGAGCTACCGTGAAGGCCAAATGGTACGCAAGGGCGACGCACTTCTGGATATCGATCCGCGACCCTACCAGGCGGCGCTGACCCAAGCAGAAGGACAGCTCGCCCACGATGACGCGGTGCTTAGCCAGGCCCGCACCGACTTGAGCCGCTATCAATCTGCATTCAGCCAAAATGCCATCGCCCAGCAGCAGGTCTTCGATCAGGAACAGGCCGTGAAGCAGGATGAAGGCACGGTAAAGAACGATCAAGGGCTGGTCGATAACGCGAAGGTGAATCTTGTGTACTGCCACATCACTTCGCCGATCGACGGCCGAGTCGGTTTGCGACTGGTTGACCCTGGAAACATTGTCCAGGCGAACAGCACAACCGCCCTTGTCGTCGTCACCCAGCTTCAGCCGATTACCGTGATTTTCAGCATTGCCGAAGACTACCTTTCGCAGATCCAACAGCAGATGACTCATGGGCAGAAACTGAAGGTGGACGCGCTGGACCGAACGCAGCTCAAGACGCTTGCGTCGGGCTCGCTGCTGACTCTGGACAATGAGGTCGATACGACAACTGGGACCGTGAAACTGAAGGCGATTTTCGACAACAAAGACAACATGCTTTTCCCCAATCAGTTCGTCAATGCCAGGCTTCTTGTTGAGACACAGCAAGGCGTGGTTCTGGTTCCCACACCGGCGATTCAACGAAACGGCCAGCAGGCGTTTGTCTATGTCATCAAGCCGGAAAATACCGCATCTGTGCAGAACATCACGCTGGGCACGACGGACGGTGCGATCACGGCTGTGCAGGGGATCGAGCCCGGTCAGATGGTCGCAGTGAACGGTTTCGACAAACTGCAGGACGGAATCAAAGTCGAAATTCGCAAGGGATCGAAGAACGGGAGCGGGGACGCGGCCTCGAGCGGAGACCAGGCGCCATGAGTCCGTCCCGGCCCTTTATTCTCCGGCCAGTGGCAACATCGTTGTTGATGGCGGCAATTCTGTTGGTAGGAATTGTCGCCTATTCGCAGCTGCCGATCTCTGCCCTTCCAGAAGTTGACTATCCCACGATTCAAGTCATCACGTTTTACCCCGGTGCGAGTCCCGACGTAACGGCGTCGGCCGTGACGGCGCCTCTTGAGCGGCAATTCGGGGAGGTGCCCGGCCTAAGCCAGATGACATCCACCAGCTCTGCTGGAAGCTCAGTCATTGTCCTGCAGTTTGAACTCAATTTGGATATCGACGTCGCAGAGCAGGAAGTACAGGCGTCGATCAACTCCGCACAGACGTTCTTGCCGCCGGATCTGCCTACGCCGCCGATCTACAGTAAGACAAATCCGGCCGACACGCCGGTCCTAACCCTCGCGCTAACCTCTCAGACGATACCGCTGTCCCAAGTCGAGGACTTAGCTGATACCCGGCTCGCTCAGAAGATTTCGCAGTTGCAGGGAGTCGGCCTGGTAAGCATCAGCGGAGGGCAGAAGCCGGCTGTTCGCGTTCAAGTCAATCCCGTTGCGCTGTCCTCCTACGGCATCAATCTGGAGGACGTGCGGGCCGCGCTGCAACAGACCAGCCTGGACTCGGCCAAGGGAAATTTCGATGGCGTGCGTCAGGATTATCAGATCGATGCCAATGATCAGCTGCTGACGAGCAACGATTTTCGTTCCGTCGTGGTGGCCTACCGAAACGGCGCGCCGGTTGTGCTATCCGACGTTGCGAACGTTGTGGACGGCGCTGAAAACGTGAATCAAGCCGCGTGGATGAACAATACCCCGGCGGTCATCTTGAACGTACAGCGGCAACCGGGCGCAAACATTATTCAGGTCGTTGACCGAATCAAGAAGCTCCTGCCGGTTCTGCAAACCAATCTACCTGCTGCCGTGCACGTTTCAATTCTCAACGACCGGACCACTACAATCCGCGCGTCCGTAAAGGACGTTGAGTTCGAGCTGATGTTGACCGTCGGGCTTGTGGTCATGGTCATCTTTCTGTTTCTGCGCAGCCTTTCCGCCACCATCATTCCGAGCGTGGCGGTACCCCTTTCGATCATCGGCACCTTTGCAGTGATGTACCTAGCCGGCTACAGCCTGGACAACCTCTCGCTGATGGCGCTAACGATCTCGACGGGCTTCGTCGTCGACGACGCGATTGTGATGATCGAGAACATCGCTCGCTTTATCGAAGAGGGCGACAAGCCCCTTGAGGCGGCGCTCAAAGGCGCCGAGCAGATCGGATTCACGATCATTTCACTTACGATTTCGCTGATCGCCGTGCTGATTCCGCTGCTGTTCATGGGTGACATCGTAGGCCGGCTGTTCCGAGAGTTCGCGGTGACCCTGGCCGTGACTATTCTTGTATCCGCGGTCGTTTCCCTGACACTGACGCCCATGATGAGCGCCCGCCTGCTCCGCCATACGCCGCCAGACAAGCAGGGAAACTTCTACAAGTGGTCCGAGCACATGTTCGACCGGATCATTGAAGCATACGGGCGAAGCCTTCAATGGGTTTTGCAGTATCAGACCGCGACCCTGTTCGTAGCCTTGGGAACCCTGATACTGACAATCGTCTTATACATCATCGTGCCGAAGGGTTTTTTCCCCGTGCAGGATACCGGGATCATTCAGGGATTCTCGCAGGCGCCCGAGTCCATTTCGTTCGAAGCGATGTCGCAAAGGCAGCAAAAACTGGTCCAAGAGATCCTGAAAGATCCTGCGGTAGAAAACCTCTCGTCCTTCATCGGTGTGGACGGCACGAACACCACGCTCAACAGCGGCCGAATCCTTATTACCCTGAAACCTCTCGGGGATCGGAAGATCAATGCCTCGGACATAATCCAGCGCCTGCAGCCGAAGCTTGAAAAGGTGGAAGGCATCACGCTGTACCTTCAGCCGGTGCAGGATCTGACCGTTGAGGACCGCGTCAGCCGAACCGAATACCAATACAGCCTGGAAGATCCCGATCAGAACGAGCTGAACACGTGGACGGCAAAGTTCGTCCAGAAACTCCAGGCTCTGCCGGAACTTCGCGACGTTGCGACCGACCAGCAAACCTCCGGGCTAGCTGCGTCCCTGGTGATCGACCGCGTGACGGCTTCGAGAATGGGAATCACGCCTGAGATGATCGACGAAACGCTCTACGATGCGTTCGGCCAGCGTGAGATTTCAACACTGTATACGCAATTGAATCAGTACCACGTCATCCTGGAAACCTTGCCGGCGTTCCAGCACAACCCAGAAAAATTGCAGGATATTTACGTTCGCTCCGCAACGGCCCCGGCGAGTTCATCTGGTTCGTCGTCGACTTCTGCGACCACCGCCTCAAGCTCTTCCGGAGCTACGGCTGGAACGACAGGCCCCTCCTCGAGCTCAACTTCGGCTTCGTCCACGATTCCTTTGGTGTCGGGGGCGAACGGCTCGGCTGTGCCCCTAAGCGCGTTCACGCATATGGAGTCGACCACCGCGCCTTTGGCGGTGAACCATCAGGGCCAATTTCCCGTGGTCACAATCTCATTCAACCTGGCACCAAACGCGTCACTCGGTGCGGCAACAACGGCCATCGATAAGGCCAAGAGCGATTTGGGAATGCCGCTGAGCGTGCAAGGCGCGTTTCAGGGGACCGCCGCGTCGTTTCAAGCTTCGCTCGCAAGCGAGCCGCTACTGATCTTGGCGGCGCTGGTGACGGTGTATATCGTGCTGGGCGTGCTGTATGAAAGCTACATACATCCGATCACGATTTTGTCCACGCTGCCCTCGGCCGGCGTCGGCGCGATTTTGGCCCTGCTCGTATGCGGCACCGAACTCAGTATCGTCGCGCTGATCGGGATCATCCTGCTCATCGGAATCGTGAAGAAGAACGGCATCATGATGATCGATTTCGCGCTGGAAGCCGAGCGCAAGGAACACAAGAGCGCGACCGACGCGATCTATCAGGCGTGCCTGCTCCGGTTTCGTCCGATTATGATGACTACGATGGCGGCCCTGCTCGGAGGCCTGCCGTTGGCGCTTGGATCGGGGATCGGTTCTGAACTGCGCCGTCCCCTGGGAATCGCGATGGTCGGCGGACTGCTCGTGAGTCAGGTGCTCACGCTCTATACGACACCGGTCATCTACATTTTCTTCGACAATCTCGCCCATCGGTTCTCGCGCGCTGACTCGGCCCAAACAGATCCGGAAGCGCTGCCGGCGGATTAAGCCATGAACATATCTTCCCCGTTCATTTATCGACCCGTCGCCACGACGTTGTTGACGATTGGCATTGCCCTGGCCGGCGCTGTCGCATTCAACTTCTTGCCAGTTTCGCCGCTTCCACAGATTGATTTTCCCACGATTTCGATTTCTGCAGGTTTGCCGGGCGCAAGCCCTGAGATCATGGCTTCCTCCGTCGCCACGCCGCTGGAACGCCAACTGGGCCGGATCGCCGGGATCACAGAGATGACCTCCGCGAGCTCGATCGGAAGCACAAGTATTACGATCCAATTCGATTTGACCCGGAACATCGACGGCGCTGCCAGAGACGTGCAGGCCGCGATCAACGCCGCGCGAAGCTACCTGCCGATCAACCTTCCCTCGAACCCGTCATACAAGAAAGTAAATCCGGCCGATTCTCCGATCATGGTCCTCGGATTGACGTCCAGTATCTACGACAAAGGCCAGCTCTACGACGCCGCGTCCACGATCATGGAACAGAAGCTTTCACAGATCCCGGGCGTAGGTCAGGTGGCGGTCGGAGGCAGCTCTCTCCCTGCGGTGCGCGTCGAGCTGAATCCGACTCAACTGAACAGCTACGGGCTTGGCTTGCAGGATGTCGCAAGCATGCTGTCGACCCAGAATTCCAACCTGGCTAAAGGCCAGATCGCCGGTCCGCTTACGACCAGCGATATCGTGACGAATGATCAGCTTCTGAAGGCTGAATTCTACCGGCCGCTGATCGTCGGCTACCACAACGGCGCTGCCATTCAGTTGTCGGATATCGCCGACGTCGAAGACTCGGTGCAGAACATCCGGACCTCGGGATACGTGAACGGCAAGCCTTGCGTCAACCTCATCATCTCCCGCCAGCCGGGCGCCAACATTATCGGGACTGTCGAGGCGATCAAACAGGCTCTTCCTTCTCTGAAGGCTTCCATACCTGCCGGGATCGACTTGACGACCGTCATCGACCGCACGACCACAATTCGTGCCTCGGTGCATGACGTAGAACGCACGCTCGCTATTTCAATTTCGCTCGTCATCCTGGTTGTCTTTGTTTTCCTCCGCAACGTGCGTGCGACGGTGATACCAAGCGTGGCGGTCCCGGTATCGCTCATCGGGACGTTTGCCGTTATGTATTTGTGCCGCTACAGCATCGACAACCTCTCCTTGATGGCCCTGACGATTTCGACCGGATTCGTCGTGGACGATGCAATCGTGGTGATTGAAAACATCACGCGTTATATCGAGCAGGGCATGACCCCGATGAAGGCTGCACTGCGGGGAGCACAGGAGATCGGTTTCACGGTTCTCTCGATCAGTTTTTCTCTGATCGCCGTGTTCATTCCGATTCTGATGATGGGGGGTATCGTCGGACGTTTGTTCCGGGAGTTTGCGGTCACACTTTCCGTCGCCATACTGGTCTCACTGGTCGTTTCTCTCACCGCAACTCCCATGATGTGTTCCAGGCTGCTGAGCCACCAGAAACCTGATGGCCACAACCGCATCTTCATGGCGAGCGAAAAGGGTTTCAACTGGGTACTGGGACTCTATGAGAACAGCCTGACCTGGGTGCTGGATCATGCGCCTTGGACGCTTGGCGTCCTGGTGCTCACGATCGGCGTAAACGTCTTTCTGCTGATCATTGTTCCCAAAGGCTTCTTCCCCCTGCAGGACAACGGGATCATCCAGGGCGGGATTCGCGGCCAGCAGGATATTTCGTTCCAGGCCATGGATCAGCTGACCAAGCGCTTCGTCGATATCATTCGGGCCGACCCGGCAGTGGCCAACGTGATGGCGTTTACAGGCGGCGGCTCAACGAACACGGGCAACGTATTCGTCGGACTCAAGCCGCTCAACCAGCGCAAACTGACTTCCAGCCAGGTGATTGATCGCTTGCGTCCGAAAGTGAACGCCGTCCTGGGCGCCCGAGCGATCATGCAAGCCGGCCAGGACCTACGCATCGGAGGAAGGCAGAGCAACTCGCAATATCAATACACAATTCAGAGCGACAATTTGCCGGACCTGGTTAAGTGGGGACCCATTCTGCTTACGCAGATCAAAAAGCTGCCGGGATTCACGGACGTGGACACGGACCAGCAGAACAGCGGCCTCCAGGCGTCGCTCGTCTATGATCGTGAAACGGCGGCCAGGATGGGAATCACCCCCCAATTGATCGACAACACGTTATACCAGGCCTTTGGCCAATCGCTCGTATCGACGATGTACACGTCGCTCAACCAGTATTACGTGGTTATGGAAGTCGCGCCGCAGTTCTGGCAAAGCCCGGAGGGACTCAAGGATATTTACGTGCATCCGGAGACGGGCGGGGAAGTGCCATTAAGCGCGATTACTCATTACCAGCCGACCACCGCGCCGCTCGCGGTCAACCACCAGGGACAGTTTCCGTCCGTGACCGTGTCCTTCAACCTCGCACCCGGCGTAGCCCTGAGCGACGCCGCTGAGGAGATCGGCAGGATGGAAGAGAACATGGGTATGCCCGCAACGGTTCACGGAATGTTCTCAGGCACCCTGCAGGCGTATCAAGCTTCGCTTGCCACCGAGCCGTATCTGATCATCACCGCGATCCTGACCGTGTACATCGTGCTTGGCATTCTGTATGAGAGCTTCATCCACCCCATTACGATACTGTCGACGCTGCCGTCCGCGGGAGTAGGAGCGGTTCTCGCACTGATGATGTTTCGCACCGATCTTAGCGTGATCGCACTGATCGGGATCGTCCTGCTTATAGGAATCGTAAAGAAAAATGCCATCTTGATGATCGACTTCGCGCTTGCCGCGGAACGCAATGAAGACAAAAACTCCCGGGACGCGATCTTTCAAGCCTGCTTGCTTCGGTTCCGCCCCATTCTGATGACCACCATGGCGGCGCTGCTGGGTGCATTGCCACTGGCCTTGGGAACCGGCGTGGGCTCCGAGCTCCGGCGCCCGCTCGGAATTACGATTGTAGGAGGACTTATCTTCAGCCAGATGCTCACGCTCTACACCACCCCGGTCGTTTATCTGTATATGGATCGCTTGAGCATTTGGTGGCACCGGTCTCACCCCGGCCGACTGAACACATCTCCCCAAGAGGCGGATTAAATCATGCGGCCATTTCTGCCGGAAGGACACTCACTTCGCGTTCTCTGCCTGTCCGTTGCCGCCCTACTGATTTTCAACGGATGCAACGTTGGCCCCAAGTATCACCCGCCCGCCGAGCAGGCGCCCGCCGCCTACAAGGAAATTACACCGGCAAACCAGAAGGACATCGAAAATTGGAAGACGGCTCAGCCGAGTGACGATGCGCTGCGCGGGAAGTGGTGGGAGATCTTTGGCGACCCGCAGCTAAACACTCTTGAAGATCAGGTGAATGTTTCCAACCAGTCCATTGCCTCGGCCGAGGCGAGCTTCATGGCGGCGCGTGCAATGGTCAAGGAAGCGCGCTCGCAGTTGTTTCCCACGGTGACCACTGCTCCCTCCGTTACCAGGGAAAAGCAGTCGGCGAACCTCAAGGAGTTCAGCACCTCGAGTTCCGGTCTCGGAGGCGGTACACCCACGGCAACGGTGAGCAAAGCTTTTGACGACTATGACTTCCCGTTTGACGCGACCTGGGTGCCCGACCTTTGGGGCAAGATTCGCAACACCGTGAATGCGAGCGCCTACGGCGCACAGGCCAGCGCCGCCGACTTGGCGAACACGCGACTCAGCATGCAGGCCGATTTGGCGGTTGATTATTTTGAGCTTCGCTCGCAGGACTCCTTGAAACAGCTGCTTGACACAACCGTGCAGGCCTACCAGGAGTCACTCCGACTCACAAAGGTGCTCTACGCTACAGGCATTGATAACGATGAATCCGTCGCTCAGGCCGAGACGCAGCTTGAATCCACCGAAGCGCAAGACACGAACGTGGGAATACTCCGGTCACAGTACGAACATGCGATTGCAGTGCTGGTCGGACAGCCCGCGTCAACATTTTCAATCTCGGTCGAACCATTGAAGACGCCTCCTCCGCCCATTCCTATTGGCGTTCCTTCACAATTGCTCGAGCGCCGGCCCGATGTGGCCGCCGACGAGCGCCTGATGGCTCAGGCAAATGCGCAGATCGGCATCGCGCGTGCTGCGTACTATCCCACGCTGACGCTGAGCGCATCCGGAGGCTTTGAGTCCACCAATGCCAGTAACTGGTTTTCCTGGCCGAGCGTTCTGTGGGCGATCGGCGCGAGCGCGTCGGAAACGATTTTTGATGCGGGATTGCGCCGTGCGACCGTCCAACAGTATCGTTCCATGTACGATGAAACCGTCGCGAACTACCGCCAGACCGTGCTGACCGCTTTCCAGCAGGTCGAGGACAATCTCGCGGCACTGCGGGTCCTCTCAAAGGAGATTCAAGAGCAGGACGTCGCCATCAATTCTGCGCAAAGATATCTGACCGACGCCAATAATCGGTGGAAATTGGGACTGGATCCCTACCTCGACGTCATCAGCGCGGAAACCGCCTTGCTGAGCAATCAGCAGACGATGGTGAATCTTCGAATGCAACAAATAACCGCGAGCGTCCAGCTCGTTGAAGCTCTTGGCGGAGGGTGGGATAAGACACAACTCCCCTCAACTGCCGCACTGGTCTCAAAGACTCCCTAGTGCTGCATTTCCGCGCTTTTCCCCGGCTCCAGAGCCCCTTCTCGGATGATCGAGCGCAGCACCGCCGTTTGTGGCTTTTGGGGACGATGGCCTCACCGTTCGAACCGAACAATGGTACTCTGCAATTTTAACGACCTATCAAGGTGTATTCACCGTGGGTCTTCCCGATAGATCCCACGGTGTTTTGGTTTTCGGAGCGCTGGGGCGTGAACGGAATTTCGAGGCGCGCTTTCAACCAAACAGTTGCATCGACGCTCGCGTGCTCGGTGTTGCCGACTGCATGGGCGCCTCAGAAACAAGCGACGCGAGTGGTCCTGTTGCTCTCCGGAGTTATCACCGACGGTGGCTGGAGCCAGCTCGCCTACGAAGGATTGAAAGAACTACAAGCGCGACGGGGGCTCAAAACGGCTTATGCGGAGAATATTACGCTCGCCCAAATGGACCAGGTAGCCCGAGGGTACTCCGACGATGGTTTTGATCTCATCATCGGTCACGGTGTCGAATTCAGCAGCGCTCTCCTGGGGGTCGCCCCCGACTATCCTGACCAGCACTACTTCGTCACCACTTATCTTCCTCAACCCGAAATTGCAGCCAACCTCTTGTACATCAATCTCGGGTATTTCAGTGCGGCCTATGGGGCTGGAGCGCTGGCGGCGCTCATTTCTGAAAAGAAGCAGGCGGTTGGCTTTATCGGCGGCGACGACGATCCAAATCAACAACGCATGAAGAGGGCCTTTATCGCTGGAGCGGAGCACACGGTGCCGGGGATTCGCGGACTGGCCATCATTACCGGGGATTACGACAACGCGGCAAAAGGGAGAGAGGCCGCCTCGATCCTGATCGGGAACGGCGCAGACGTTCTCTGGCACGCGGCTGATGTGACCGGCCTGGGCGTAATTCAAGGTGCGATCGCCGGGAATGTTAAGGTCTTGGGCTGCTATTCCGATCAAACAAATCTAGCCCCGAATAACATGGCCGCCAGCTTCCAGATGAACCTGGACGGTATGGTTGTAACGATCGGTTCGAATGTTGCGGACCACACTTTTACGGGAGGAACCGAGTGGCGTCCGCCTGTGAATCAGATGTGGTTGCTGAAATCCGGGACCAACGGAAACCACAACCCTCGACTCGTTTCCGCAGAGCAGTGGCGGACCTTTCAAGAAATATGGAGCGATCTCGGTACCGGAAAGATCAACGCCGATGCAATTCGGTCGTGAACTCCGAACTCCCGTCCCTGCCCTTTGCGCGCACTCGAGGCTGCAGGTGATGCCAGCGAGGATTTGCCGGTGAAGCGATCCTTGGAAATGAGAGACGTCGTCAAGCGATTCCCAGGCGTCGTCGCGAACGACCACGCCAACCTGACGGTTGAAGCTGGGGAGATTCATGCCCTTTTGGGCGAGAACGGCGCTGGCAAAAGCACATTGATGCAGATCCTCTACGGCTTCCACAGAATGGATTCCGGAGAGATCCTGATCGACGGCTCGCCCGTCACCCTTACGAGTTCCAAGGAAGCCATCGCTCTCGGCATCGGGATGGTCCACCAGGAATTCATGCTTGTGCCGCCCTTCACTGTTCTGGAAAACGCCATCCTCGGGCTGCGAGAACCGGGGCACCCGCTGCTGGATTTAGGTAAAGCATCCCAAAGGTTCAAAGCTCTAAGCGACCGCCATCAACTCGCTCTCGATCCAAATGCCGAGGTTCAATCGCTTCCCATTGGCGTGCAACAGCGCGTCGAGATCGTGAAGGCGCTGTACCGCGATGCGAGCCTGCTCATTCTCGACGAACCCACGGCTGTCCTGACTTCACAGGAGAAAGACCAGCTATTCTCGGTATTACGAGGACTGCAGGCCGAGGGGCGCTCCAGCATACTCGTAACTCATAAGCTCAATGAGATCATGGAAATTGCGGACCGCGTAACCGTGATGCGGGATGGCAAAGTGATCGCGACGCGAGCGATCAGAGCAACCTCCAAACAGGAACTGACTCGGCTGACGGTAGGACGCGACGTGAATCTCCGCACTAACAAGCCGCCTCTGGAGCGGGGAAAGCCACTTTTGCAAATCTCGGATGTGCGTGTCTGCGACGATAGCGGGAACGAGAAAGTTCGCGGTATCACCTTGGAAGTACATGCAGGCGAAATCCTGGGGATCGCTGGAGTAGATGGCAACGGACAATCCCATCTCGCCGAAGCAATCATGCGTTTGCGCGCGATCAAAAGCGGACGTTTGGTGCTGGCCGGAGTCGATCTAACCAGTGCCAGTTTGACCCGTTACCGTTCCGCCGGCCTCGCCTACATTCCCGCCGACCGACGCAACGTGGGTTCGGTCACGAAAATGTCCGTGGCCGATAACGCGATTCTGGGTTCACAGAGAAAGTACGCGCGGGGCATCTTCAGGGACATTCGAAGAGAGCGGGCGTCGGCAGCAGCGCTCGTCAAGCGGTTTGACGTACGCGGCTCCGACATCGATCTCCCTGCCGGTAAGCTCTCCGGTGGCAACCTTCAGAAGCTCATCCTAGGAAGAGAAATCATGCGTGGATCAAACGTCTTGGTTGTCGAACAGCCAACCAGGGGCTTAGATATTGGAGCAATTGAGGCGGTCTGGCACGAGCTGCTCCGCGAGCGGCAGGAGGGCAAGGCGATTCTGCTCATCTCGGCGGACCTGGAAGAGTTGCTGAACCTCGCCGACCGCATCGCCGTTGTGTTTGAAGGCCGGATCATGGGGATCGTCAACGCGACGGAGGCCTCAGTGGAAGAAATTGGTTCGATGATGGCAGGTATTCCGGTGGAAAGGGATTGGGTGGCGCCGAGACTTTCGATCGAGGAAAAAGCGAATGGCGAAGCTTTTTGAGCGCCGCGTTACTCCGGCTGATTCTCTCCTGGACGTCGCGGCCACCACGACGCTCGCCTTCCTACTGGCGCTGCTGATTACTTCATTTTTATTTATCTCCGATGGCAACAACCCGCTTCAAGCTTACTTCGCGCTCTTCCATGAACCCTTCGCCACCCTTCGCGGATTCGGAAACGCGCTGGTGAGAGCGTCGCCGCTGGCGCTCATAGGACTGGGGACAATCGTGAGCTGGCGCTCAGGGCTTGCCTATCTTGGTTTCGAAGGATGCTTTGTCATTGGCGCCGCAGCGGCAAGTTGGCTCGCTCTACTGACGTCTCCGGGTCAAGCCCTTGGTCCGCTGCCCTTCTTTGTGTTCCTCCCCCTTGTAATTTTGTTCAGTTTCGCTGCGGGAGGCGCTTGGGCGGGCGCGGTCGGCGTAATCCGAGCGCGGTTGGGTGGGAATGAGGTTCTTATTTCGCTCATGTCGAACTACGTCGGCATTTTTTTCCTGCAATACCTGGTGTCCGGTCCCTTAAGGGCCCCGGGGAGTCTTCCGGAAACCGTGCAGCTTCCGCAACGCACCTGGTTGCCATTCATTCTGCCGGGAACCCGGGCGCACGCGGGGGTTCTGCTGGCTCTACTAGCAGCCGCCATCGTCTGGGTGTTGCTGAAGAAAATGCCGCTCGGATACGAATTGATCGTCACAGGTTTCAATCCAAGCGCCGCACGCTATGCGGGCATTGACGTGGTAGGGAAGTTGACGCTGGCCGCTTTTTTCGCCGGTGGCCTGGGCGCGCTGGCGGGCATGGTCGAGGTGCTCGGCTCACAACACCGTCTCATGGACGGAATCAGCGGCGGCGTCGGGTTCGTCGGAATCATCGTCGCCCTGCTAGCGAGACTCAATCCTATTGCTGTAATTCCGACCGCATTACTTTATGGCGGTATGTCAGTCGGTGCTGATGCAATGCAGCGTCGAGCGAATATCCCATCGTCGATTACTTTCATACTTCAGAGCCTGGCCGTGCTTCTGGTCCTGACAACTGATGTCCTTCGTTATTACCGGTTTCGTCCTTCAGCCTTGTGGGGCGACAAGCCCTTGACGGCTGGGGAGGGAACGAACCGATGACCCGTTCCCAGCTGATGAATTCGGCTTTTTTTGTCACTTGGCTCGCCGCCAGTGTCCGCCTGGCGGGACCAGTCCTGTTGGCCGCTCTCGGCGAAACATTTGCGGAGCGCAGTGGGGTTTTGAATGTGGGAATTGAAGGAACGATTCTGCTAGGCGCTCTCACCAGCTTCCTGGTGTCCCTGTTTACCGGCATGACCTGGTTGGCTTTGTTCACCGCGACCGGAGTCGGAATCTTGACGAGCATTTTCCTTGCATGGATGTATGTCACTGTTAAGGCCAGCCAGGTGGTGGCGGGGCTGGTCTTCAATGTTCTCGCTCTCGGTATCGCCAGCACCGTCTATCGGCGCACACTCGGCGACTCGGCGATTCCGGAGAGCATCGCCATGTTTCATCCCATTCACATTAGGTTTCTCAGCGATCTTCCGCTGATCGGTCCGGTGCTGTTCGGGCAGACAGTGCTGGTCTATCTAACGCTCGCACTGGTGATGATGGCTCAGTTTGCTTTGTTTCGGACGCACTTTGGCCTCAGCCTGAGAGCTTCCGGAGAGAATCCCGCGGCCGCGGACTCGGCCGGAATTTCCGTTACTCGAGTCCGATATGCGGGCGTGCTGATTTCCGGAGGAGCTGCGGGGATGGCCGGCGCGTATATCGTGCTCGCTCAGGTAGGGGTTTTCCGGGAATCCATTGTCTCCGGACAGGGGTTCATTGCACTGGCAATCGTGATCTTCGGTCGTTGGAATCCGGTGAAGGCCGCCGGCGCGGCGCTCGTCTTTGGGGCGTGCGACGCCCTCCAGCTTTCGCTACAGATCGTCGGAACGCATATACCTTCTCAATTCCTGCTTGCCCTGCCGTACATCGTGACGATTCTCGCGATTTCAGGATTATTCGGCACGAAAGCGGTCCAACCAGCCGCGTTAATGTCGCCCTACATCAAAGATTGAGACGCCGCGAGAATCCTGACCGTTCGTCTTTCCCTACCTAAATCGCCGTCGAGCGCCACGGCCGTTTCTTGAATTGGTCTGATCCGGCCCGGCGTGCTAGATCATCCGCACTGACTTGGGCCTGACGTCTGACTGTGGTCTCATTCACACAGGTTACCGTTCCATCTCGTAACACGAAGCGCCCGTCGATCATCACACTTGAAACCTCATGCCCCAACGCCGAATATACAATCGCGGAAACGGGATGATGGATTGGTGTCATAAACGCGTTGTTGTAATCCAGCACAACAAGGTCGGCTTTCTTGCCAGGCTCGATCGATCCGATCTCGGCTTCCAGACCGACTGCGCGGGCTCCATCGATCGTCGCCATTTCCAGAACTTTTTCCGCTGTGATGATCGTCGCGTCCTGATGAAAGCCTTTCTGCATTAAAGCAGCGAACTTCATTGCTTGAAAAAGGCTGTGATTGTTGCTGCTTGCCGGACCATCGGAAGCAAGTCCCACCGTCACTCCCGCCAAAAGCATTTCAGGGATCGGGGGACAACCCGACGCGAGATAGAGGTTGCTGCACGGGTTGTGCGCGACCTTCGAGTTGTGGTGCAAAAGTATCCGGATGTCGTGAGCCTTGCAATGCACGCAATGCGCGGCCAGAACGTCAGGGCCAAGAAATCCTATGTCGCTAAGAAACTCCGTGTCGGTTTGACCGTAACGTGAGGCTGCCGTTTCAAGCTCGAAAGTTGTCTCCGCCAAGTGCGTCGTGATCAGTGCGTGTTCCTCGTCGGCGAGCTTCCTAGCTAAGCGGTAGCCTTTCTCGTCCACCGCCCAGATCATATTGGGCGCAACACCCACCTGGATTCTCGCGCCGGGCCTGTTATAACGCCGCATCTGCTGGCGGGCATCCCCGATCGCCGTCTCGGGCTCTTCGATGAGTTCGCACGGCACGCCATACTGCTCGCCAGTCGATATGAAGCCGCGGCATACGAATCCTCGCATTCCAGTCTCTTCGTACGCTTCTACAACCGCCTGGATCATTCCGGGGCGCGTGTGGACGTACATGAAGTCGACCAGCGTCGTTACCCCGGAGCGAATGGATTCGACGCAGCCGTGCAGCGCCGCGACGTGGGCGTCTTCCGGCGTAAGGTGTACACCGCTTGGGCCCGTCATGCACGTGAACCACTTTTTGAGCACCATATCGTCTCCGAGACCTTTGAGCAGAGTCTGGAAGAGGTGGGTATGGGTGTTCACCATTCCCGGCATCACAATGCGGTCCCTGCAGTCGATGACTTCTGCCGTGGGAAAACGCTGTTGCAATCGCTGCCGCGTCCCGATGGCGGCGATCCGATCTCCGTCCACAAGCACACTGGCGTTTTCTAACACTTCACGCCGATCGTTCATCGTGATTAGCCATGAATCAGCAAAAATAAAACTCATGTGGAATTCTCCAGTGTGAATACACAGACCTCGGGAGTCGTATTTTGGCACGACTCCACCGTGAAAAATGAAACGAATTCCATCGCGGATTTGAACTCGAGGGGATCGTCCTTCGAAGGACCTGCTTCGAGATTGAGATCTGTTCCGGCACGGGTGCCGGGTCAAGCGAATCTCAGATGGCGCTGGATGGCCCGCATCTGTCAACTCAGGCGAGCGCGGGACTGAAGGCTTGCCTGCTACCGTATCAATCGCGTGCGTATTGAGTTCGAAGGCCGACAGGGGTCGCCTACCCTGTCCCTTTTGCGAAGGAAAAAACTGGCGCCGTGAAGGGATTTTGGTGATAGCTTACGTGGGCTATGCTCGCATTCAGTCACCCCGCGATATGTCGTCTTTTCGCTGCCTGCTCATCCGGTTTCACCTGACCCTCAGCTTAGACTGGCGCCCGGCGGACGCCTTAATTTCACCGCCGTACCCGCATCGCAAACGGTTGGCGATGGTCCACCATTCATCCATTAATGATTGACCGAAATTGGCGGAGGACCTATGTCAGAATTCCGGGCCATATTGGCAGTGAATGAAAAACTCTCTCGGGAAACGCTTCATGCGAACGCCGATCGGATCGACCAATCGCGCCAGTTCCCACGCGAAAACCTCGCGGCTTTGGGCAAGTCGGGAGTACTGGGGCTACTCGTGCCAAGACAATTCGGCGGTGCCGGCGCTGGCCTTGGGGAAATGTCGCAGGTAATCGATACCCAAGCCCAGAATTGCGCCTCGACCGCCATGGTAACGCTGATGCACTTTTGCGCTACCGCGGTGATTGTAACCAAGGCGAGCGATGAGGTGAGACAGCAGTTGTTGCCCGCGATCGCGCGGGGCGAGCACTTGAGCACACTGGCGTTCAGCGAGGCGGGCTCAGGAGGCCACTTTTACGCGCCTGTCAGCGAAGTCCGCCAAAGCGGCTCTCAAAAAACGCTGAGTGCACAGAAGAGTTTTGTCACGAGTGCAGGCGAAGCGGATAGCTATGTTGTCTCGGCGCGTAAAGCCGGGGCTGCAGGTCCGACAGAATCTGACCTTTACCTGATTCCCAAGGACACCGCCGGCTTCACCGCCCAAGGGCGTTTCGAGGGACTCGGACTGGCAGGGAACGCCAGCGCCCCGATGACGCTGGCCGACGTTGCGATCGACGATAAAGCGCGCCTTGGTCCCGAGGGCACCGGATTTCAAACGATGCTACAACTCGTTCTGCCGCACTTCCAGATCGGCGTCGCATCGGTGTCAGCCGGAATCGCCAGCGCCGCGTTCCAGGCAATCACCGCACGCGTCGGAGCAAGAAAGTACGAACACGCCGGGGGAGCTGCGCTCGCCTCTATACCGCGCGTGCAGTTTCTTGTGGCCGAGATGGCCATCGAGCTGGATTCCATGCGCGCCTACCTGAGTGAAACGACTCGGAGGGCCGCGGCCAACGATCCCGCGGCGATGCCCTATATATTGGGCGTAAAAGTGAAGGCAGCAGATGCATGTCTGAACGTCGTTTCGCGCGCCATGACACTTGGTGGCGGCTGGGCGTTCGGGCGCCGTGGGGGCCTCGAGCGAATGTTCCGCGATGCCCAAGCGGCCGCGGTGATGGCGCCGGCAAGCGACGTTCTCAAGGATTTCGTCGGCAAAGCCTGCCTCGGGCTACCTTTGTTCTGAGCGCAGAAAGCAGCCAAAGCAGAAACCGTCCCAGTCCGTTCTCGGACGCGCGCACTGCGCATCGGTGCAGTCGGCCACGACGCGAGGGCCTTCGCCATCCAGGAAGTATTCAAGACCTTTTTCCTGACCCAAGCCGCCCAGATCGACTTCGTTTTGTAGTCATCCAACGACGCTCAGCTGGAGGCAAATCCGTCCGGCAAAATGGACCTCGGCTCGACCTCTTCCGTTAGGCGGGTCGAGAGCCAAATCCTACGCTTCGGAGCTGGTCGGGCCGATAGGGCACCATAGGTACGCGACGGCAACCACCGGACACCATTGTGTTGACACTAAGCGATGCAATGATAGATTGAACTCACCCCTTCCTGTATCCATTTGCCCATTCATAATCGAGTTCGACCTGTGGGCCGAAATGAGTTTCTATGCCCGGAAGGTGCCAGCGGCGAATCGTGTCTTCGGTGGCGCTCGCGCTTTTGTGCGTGTTGCCCGCGGTCTCGGCCCGAAATGTGCCCCGTCCCGGTCCGACGGGAGGACTTCCGCCGATCGTACTCGGGGTTTCGACCGCTCAGTCAGGCGTCGCTGGCGAAGCAGGGAAGCAGCTGATCACCGGTTCCCAGGCGTATTTCGATATCGTCAACCAAGCCGGCGGAATAAACGGTCGAAAGATCACGATGCTCGTGAAAGACGACCGCTACGATCCGGACTTGGCTGTCCAAAACGCCTACGAGCTGATTACCAAAGATCAGGTCTTTGCTCTGTTTGATTCGATGGGAACTCCAACGCTTACGAGAGTGCTGCCGCTGCTGGAATACTTTCAGGCCGAGCATGTCGTCACCTTTGCACCTTTTACCGGCAGTGAGCCGCCTCGACGGCCTCCCTACGATCGATACGCATTCAATGTGCGCGCTTCGTTTAGCGAAGAGACTGAACGGCTGGTCGAATATTTCTACAGCAAGGGTTCTCGAAGATTCGGTTTGTTCATGCAGGCGGATTCGCTGGGTGTCAGCGGGGAATCGGGTGTTCGTCAGGCGCTCGCGGCAAGAGGCCTGCCTTTGATCGACACAGTGACCTATCGCCGGAACTCTACTTTCCAAACGGACATGAGCGAGCAGGTCAAACTTCTGCGAGCCAAGAACGTAGACGCCGTGATCGCCATGAGCATTTATGAGCCCGGCTCAAGGTTCATCCGCGATGCAAGAGGGGCCGGTTGGAACGTGCCGATTGGAATCCTGGATTCAGAGGCCGCGACCCAGGTCCTGGGACGAGCGAACGGAGCCGGGAACGTTCTCTCGATAGAAAACGTGATCAACTGCCAAGTCGTGCCAAGCCCCAATGACACACGATACCCTCTCGTGCGGCAATATCGGGAACACATGCTGGAATCGCAGTACAGCCCGAAATCGCTCGAAGGGTGGCTCAACGCTGTTGTGTTGACCGAAGGATTGCGACGCGCCGGTACCAACCCTTCACGCCTGGATTTTATCCGCGCCATGGAACACCTGCGTGGTTGGAATCCCGGGCTGGGAGTGAATTTCAACTTTTCTGTCGAGGATCACCAAGGGCTGCACACAGTCTGGCTGAGCAAGCTTGAAAACGGCCAGTGGGTTGCGATCGCGAGTCCCCAGCAATGACCAGAACGATCTCGGCCAAGCTCATGATGCTCCAGATACTTTGCATGCTGGGCGCCTCTGGCGTTCTGTATGGCGTACTGAACAGGCAGCTTTCCAAGCGGCTAAATGAGACCTTCGTCGAACGCGGGCAGACCCTAGCCGATTCGCTAGCGAACGCCGTCGAGCCGAAGCTGATCAGTCACGACCTTACCTCGGCACAGTCGGCCCTCGATGAATCGCTCAAAGGCCCGGATGTCGAGTGGGGCTATATCACTGATCCCAATGGAGAGGTGCTGGCCCACACCTTCGTTCCCGAATTTCCCGAATCCCTGCGTCGAATTTCGTTGCCGAAGCGTGGACTCGTCTCGGTTGCGATGCCGGGCCAGGGTCACGAGGTCATGGTGTTCTCAAGCCCCGTGCTGAGCGGCATCGTCGGAGCGGTTCACATAGGGTTCAATCAAGATCGACTAAAGGCTGCGATCCGTTCGATGGAGTGGAGTGTGCTTGGCACATTGCTGGTGGTCCTGCTGGTAATCACCGTTGCAATTTCGGCCGTTACAGCTCGTTTTCTGGCCCCGGTGAGGGCTCTGACCGTAGCCGCAAAGACTCTGTCGGAGCATCACGAGAAACTTTTCCGGCCACTTCCGGTGCGTGCGCTGGACGAAATCGGTCTCCTAACCCGTTCGTTTAATCGCATGGGCCTGGAAATTCGCGGTTACCAGGAGGAGCTCGAGGAGCGCGTCGCCCTGCGCACGAACGAACTTGTGACCGCCAACCTTTCACTCGAACAGGATATCGATCGCCGGAGTCTGCTCGAAGGTCATCTCCAGTTGGCCAAGGAAGCCGCTGAGTCTGCAAACCTCTCAAAGAGTGAATTCCTGGCCATGATGAGCCACGAAATTCGCACACCGATGAACGGCGTTCTTGGCATGGCAGGACTTCTGCTTGATACCGAGCTGAATTTTGAACAGCGCGACTACGTCGTCACTCTGAGTCATTCCGCCGAAGCCCTGCTCACCATCATCAATGACATCCTCGATTTCTCGAAGATCGAAGCCGGTAAGATGACCATCGATCCGGTCGCATTCGACCTTCAGCTTTTGATCGAAGAAGTCGGCCAATTGCTCGGTAGAAAAGCTCACGAAAAGAAATTGGAATTCCTGGTCCGCTATGCTCCGGACCTACCCGCCTGGGTGATCGGAGATGCGGGCCGAATACGCCAGGTTGTCGTCAACCTGCTGGGAAACGCGTTCAAGTTCACTGCCAAGGATTACGTCTATCTGAACGTAGAGTCTCTGAAGCGAGACGGTGATGTCGCCGTGATCCGTTTTACCGTGGAAGATACGGGTATCGGAATCGCCGAGGACAAGATTTCGAGCGTCTTTGAGGGTTTTACTCAGGCGGATTCGTCGACCACGCGGCGTTTCGGAGGCACCGGGCTCGGCCTGTCGATCTCCAAGCGCCTGGTTGAAATAATGGGTGGACAAATGACGGTCCGCAGTCAGGAAGGGGCAGGATCGTCGTTTTCCTTCACCCTGCCGCTGCCCATCGATACGAAGGCCCCGGTCCCTGCCGTTCGCGGGACGGAGTTTGCCGGTGCGCGAGTGTTGATCATTGACGACAACAGGATCCAGCGATTTGTTCTCCAGGAGCAGCTTGAGTCCTGGGGCATCGATCATTCCGTCGCGAGCGGCCCGGCTGAAGGGCTGGCTTTCTTGCTCGCTGCGGTGGACGACGGTAAACCTTTCCACTTCGCCATTCTCGACCACCAACTTCCCAAGATGGATGCCGAGGCGGCCGGGCGCGCCATTAAGTCGCGGGCAGAACTCAATGCTACCTCCCTGATCGTTCTCGCGGCGTGCGGTTGGCGGGGTGACGCAAAACAGATGGAAGACGCCGGGTTCGGAGCGTATTTCATAAAACCGTTGCGCTCCGTACAGCTCCGCGATGTGATGGAGATCTTGTGGTCGGCACGCGAGTTGAAGGTGAAGTCACCGCTGGTGACTCAGCGGAGTCTTGCTGAATTGACCACCCGTTCGGAGACCCGGCCGCCCATTCGGCCGATCCTCCGCGCGTCCCTCCTGCTGGTCGAGGACAACGTCATTAATCAAAAGGTTGCGACGCGAATGCTGGAGAATCTGGGTTGCAGTGTTGAAATCGCCCGGGACGGACGCGAAGCAGTGGAAAAATGCTCGCTGCAGACCTTTGACATCGTGCTGATGGATTGTCAGATGCCTGTCATGGATGGCTTTGAAGCGACGCAGGAGATCAGGCGTCTGGGGGGCGGAAAGAACCAATGTCCGATCATTGCCATGACCGCAGGCGCAATGGAGGGTGATCGCCAAAAATGTCTGGATGTCGGAATGGACGATTATCTCTCGAAGCCGGTCTCAAAGGGCGATCTGGTCCGGGCACTGCATCAATATCTGCCGAAGTCCTGCTGGGTGTGAGGCGCGTCTCATGCACCGCTGGTCCGCGAAACCCACATCTCAGGCTGCTCGATCACTCGGGCATTTGGCTCCGATCAACTTTTCACCGGAACCCGAAACGGCGAGTGAAAGTTGAAAGGGCAGAGCTAGCTGCGCGGATCGTCGCGCAATAGCCGCGAAAGCGGCGTTAGCTCGACACCGGCCTTACGTAGCGCCGTTGCCACTGCCGCTGCAATCGTCGGAGCGCCTGGAGTGTCGGAATGAATGCAAATGGTCTGGGTGTTCGTGATGACCTCCGTCCCGTCCCAGGCCACTACGGTCCCGCGTTCGGCGATGGACAAGGCCTGGTGTCCCGCTTCCGCGGTGTCGGCTATGAGCGCATCTCCATACTTGCGTGAGCGCAAGGTGCCGTTTGCCTCATAGCGCCGGTCTGCAAATGCCTCCGCAGCCACCCGGAAACCTGCTTCTCGGAAGACATCCAACATCACCGATCCAGCTAGTCCAACAAGCGTGACGTCACGGTTCCAGCGCGCGACCCCGCTTGCGATCGCTTGGGCTACAACGCGATTCGCGGCAGCCTGGTTGTACAGGGCCCCATGAGGCTTGACGTGGGTCACGCGGGCGCTGCACCCGGCGGCGACTTCGGCTAGCGCCCGTACTTGCTCGAACACGGAGTTGGCGATGATGTCCGCTGGCAGCTTCAATTCCAGGCGGCCGAAATTCGCGCGATCCGGATATCCAGGGTGCGCTCCCAAATCCAATTTCCAGCGAAGCGCTTGTTCAATCGTCGCTTTCATCGTTCCGGAGTCACCGGCATGGCCGCCGCAGGCAATGTTGACCGACGTCAGGAACGGCAATAACGATTCCTGAGTGCCGTCTGTAATTGCTTCCGGCGTTTCACCCATGTCGCAATTCAGATCCATGCGCTTCATTCCAGAATCAACTCCCCGGACGCCAGCAGCTTTTCCTGTTCGATTAGCAGGGCTCGCGCAGCGCCGAATGTAACCCGTTCAAATCGTACCTCGTCGCGGGGGCGAAGTTGTCCCAGGCGGTGAAGATCCGCCGATATCACATTCGCAATCTTGGGATAGCCGCCCGTCGTCTGTTGCTCTACAAACAGGATGATGGGCGATCCTGCGGTCGGCACCTGGATGGCTCCGAGCGAAACGCCTTCCGTAATCATCTGGCTCGGGCCCCGCTGGGATACGGCCGGCCCTTCCAGCCTGAGACCCATTCGATTTGATTGCTCGCCGACACGATAGGTGGTCGCATAAAACGAGTCCTGGGACGACTCGGAAAACCATTCGACCTGCGGGCCGGGAGTTACCCGCAGTACCTTGCGATGAGACAAGCTCTCCCAGGCCTGCGAAGCGATGGATCTTTTGCAGAAGGGCTTTCTTGCAGGCCCCACCCGGACGATGTCAGCTTTCCGCAGAGGCCTGCCCTGGAAACCGCCGAGCCCGCTCAATATGTGCGTCGACGCGCTTCCTAGAAACGGCGTCACGATGATTCCGCCCTGAACACAGAGATAACAGCGCGCTCCCGAAGTCGTGGCACCCACACGAACCACCTGGCCTGGCTGGGCCTCTGCCGACGTACCGAGGTCGAGCGGGACATTATCCAGCGTCGCGCCGAAATCCGAGCCTGTCAGTGCCAGGATCGCTCCTTCCGGAAAAACAAAGGTTCCACCAAGCAACGTCATCTCCAGCCCGGCCGCGATCTCTTCATTCGCCACAAGTCTGTTTCCAAGCCGCAGTGAGACCGGATCGGCAGCCCCGGACGGTGAAACACCAATCGGACCAAAGCCTGGCCGCCCCAGGTCCTGCACGGTGGTCAGCAAGCCCGGCGCCTGTACCTGGATCGTGCTCATGCATTCTCCAATGCGGCGAATTGATCGCTAGAAATTGGGAGAAAGCGCACGCGATCGCCTATGGAAAGAAAACTCATGGCCTTTCGGTCCGGGCGAAACATCGCTGTGGGGGTGCGTCCGATCAATCGCCAGCCGCCGGGCGTAGCAAACGGATAGACGCCCGTCTGGTTGCCAGCGATCCCCACGCTCCCAGGAGGCGTGCTCCGGCGCGGACTATCCAGCCGCGGCGTCGCAAGCGCGTCCGGCAATTCACCGAGATACGCGAACCCAGGGACGAATCCGAGGAAGTACACGATGTAGGTAACCGAACTGTGCAATTCGATCACCTGGGCGGGCGTCATCCCGTGCAGAGCGGCTACCTGGTTCAAGTCTGGGCCGAAGTCGCCGCCATAACACGTGGGGATTTGCATCTCTTGCGGCTCTGGGAGATCGATCGCGTCCAGCCGGTTGGAATAGCCAAGCAGAATCGATTCCAAATCTGCGTGGTTCAGCTTCAACACGTCGAAGCTGATAAGAACCGAGCAGTACGCGGGATTGAGATTTCGTATTCCGGCGACAGGTTCCCGGCCGAGCAAGCGGAGCAGTTTCCTGACCTGGTGATGAGCCTCGAGCGTAATCTTTCGGTCGAAATAGACCAAGAGCGATTGATCGCTTGCGGGTTGAAACTGCGCTACGGCGGCCGCCGGTGTCCGCATTTCGGACGGATTATATCGTACGCGGGAGTCCCTACCAGGAGCGCCTTGGGGGAAACCTCGCGAACATGACCGGTTTCGGTGATTGATCCAAGAGCCCAACGACCGAGCTCGCTTTTTTACGTCGTCCTCAATGCCGGCGAACATGTCCTGGCGAAGGCCGAGGCTGGAAGCAACAAAACACCGGTCGCCAGGCAAGGTGCAGCCTTGACTGCAGGGAAAGATGCCCTTGATGATATTTCAATTGCAGACCAACAACTGCTCGTTCAATGTAGCCGAATTCCGATATCCCACGGGGCCAGATAGCAAGTACAGATCGGGGGGAAGAGTCATTATGGCAATACGTGAATCCGGTTGGCGCGGGTCTGAGCATGAAAAAACTCCTGTAATTGGCCGTCATGGCCGTGCCGGCGTTCTTGAACGGGTGGTGCGCGCGGCAGCGCGTATTTCCTTCGCGCTTGTTCTGGCTGGCGGAACTGCCCATGCAGGAACGCTGTTCGTAAGTGCTGCCGCTGCTCCTGGAGGCAACGGCTCTGAGCAGGCGCCGTTCAATTCGCTGGCGGCCGTCGAGCATGCGTCAGCGCCGGGCGATGAGATCGTCGTGCTGGTATCTCCGATGAGCTCGCCGCCTCTTGATGGTGGCATTGCCCTCAAACCGCACCAAAAGCTGACCGGCCGGGGACCGTCGGTCACCAGTGGGACGGCGCTCACAGAGGCGCCGCGCATTACCAATTCCAGTGGGGAAAGTAATTCCGGCGACGCAGTCGTATTGGCCGACTACACTGAGGTAAGCAATCTCGTGATCGTAAAGTCCTTCCGCGGCGGCATCTACGGTTCGGACGTCACCGATGTGAATATTCACGACAACAATCTGTCAGGCACGAATACCTCATGCACACCAGGCTTTTACGTCATGTTCCCGGTGAACATTCAACTGCTCCCGAATGGCTGGGCCGCAATTATGGTGGATGAGGACAAAGGAACGGTATCGCTGTCCATCAAGAACAACTCGATTCACGACGGGACCTGCAACGACGGCATCGACCTTCGCGCGACAGCCGACGCCAAAGTAATGGCCACCGTCGATGCGAACAATATTACGCGTCTGGCCCAGGGGCCGAAGATGATGTCGCTGTTGGGCATGGGCATGCAGACGCGCGACGCCGCGGTCTTGACGGTCGAGTCGGATCACAATTCGGAGACGTATATCGGGAGTCCAAACGCGGATTGTGAAGGGCTTTTTACAAATCAGACCGGCGGGTTGATCTCGTGGAACATCGACCACAACACCTTCGCCCACGGAATCGGCGGCCGTTCCTGCAACGGCGGAGAGTTCTTCTCGACGGGCGGTGCGGCGACGACAAACCTGCATATCAGCCACAGCACATTTGAGGACAATCCGGGGGACATGATCGAGGAAGTCAACGAGGGCACGGGAACGACCATGAACCTCACGCTGGTGGATGTGACGATCAAGCACACCACGGAAGACACGCCGTTTCCTCCGGAGGGAAAGTTTTCTGATGGTACCGACAACAATCTTAGCCGCTGCATCGATGTCGGCTCACATGGCCACCAGAACGCGAGTTATTTCCTGATGATTGACAGCCATATCTCTGATTGCGCGGGCGACGCAATCGGTGGGATCGTAAACGGCTCGGCGCTAAGGGCGCAGCGCATGCGCGACCGATCAGCAGCAGCGGCAGTGGCGGCGGTTGGTCCGGCGATCCAGAAAGTCGATTTCAGCGACGGAATAGCCGACTCGATTTGGATGGACATTGAAAACAGTACGATCGAGGGAACGCGGCAGTACGCCCTTCACTTCACCAATCAGACCGCAATGAACGAGCTGGGAATCAAAATCGAGAACAGCCGGCTTGGCGATGCCCATGGGCCCGCCGTTATCGCCTTTGATCAGATGGGATCTACAAAGCACTCCGAGATCAATCTTGGCGACAACGGACCGGACAGCCTTGGGGGCAATTGCATTATCGCCGGCGCCAATCTCGCCGCCGAAGTGACGGGGTATGACGTCTCTGCCAGGTCCAACTGGTGGGGCCGTCCGGGCGGCGCCGCTCCGGAGAAAATCTCCGCAACGGACGGCAAATTGGATGTTGAGTCCGCGCTGCACACGCCGCCACCGGCTTGCCGGGGAACCAAGTAAGTCTCGTCACCAAGACACGGCTGCCTAGGTTCCCCGTTGCCGCACAGCGTCCAGCCGCGAGTCAGATCCCGGTCTATTTGACGGGGCGCGAGCCGGCAATGAGTATATCAACCAGCCTCTTGGCGCTTTGCTTCCAATCAGGGCTGGCCGCCACATTGGCAACGCCAACCAGGGCGTGAAGCAGATCGATCGGGTCGAGGTCTTTGCGAATTTCGCCGCTTTCAATCGCACGCTTCACCAGTGCGCGAATTGCCTGGTGCATCTTCGCGTAAGAGGCTTCGAACACCTTCTTGGGGTCGCCCAGCAGAGTATTCAGGGCGGGCGCGATGAGCTGCTTGGCCGCGATAGCATCCACGAACAACAAGAGCCACGCGCGTAGAGCTTCAATCGATGGCATCGTTTGAGAGAACTTCTCTCCCGCCGAGGCTAATTTTTCGAGCTCAGACCGATACACCGATTGTAGGAGTTCTTCACGCGTCGGAAAGTGGCGGTACAACGTCCCCGGGCCGACCTCTGCCTGTCTGGCGATGTCGTCCAGGCTGGTGTTTGCACCATCCCGGGCGAACGCTTCCTTCGCCACCTCCAGGATTCGTTCGCGGTTCCGCTCGGCGTCGGCCCGGGGCTTTCGCGCAGTTTGTGGTCGCTTTTTAGGCATCTTCAAAAAATACTTGCATCCGGAGAGCTCCTCCGGTTATCTTATGTAGTGCGGAGACAGTCTCCGTTTTATGCGAGATGCGGCGGCTTGTCAATAGCGATTGCCGAGCCCGGGCCGAACGAGCCGCCTGAAGGAGAAAGAATATGAATACGGTGGATCTGTTTGGAGCGACCTCGACTACGGACGAGGTTCTCTCAGGAATGAATCTGCGTGGGAAACGAATCCTGGTGACCGGCGTTTCAGCGGGTCTGGGCATTGAGACGGCGCGATCACTGGCCGCACACGGCGCAAATGTGGTCGGCGCAGCGCGCGATTTGAAAAAGGCCGAAGCGGCGACCACCGAGGTGCGGAGGGACGCTGCAGCGGGAGGCGGGAGCCTCGAGCTGGTTGCACTCGATTTGTCGAGCCTCAAGAGCGTTCGGGCTTGCGCGGACGAACTGCTGGCGGAGGGGCAGTTCTTCGACGCGATTATCGCCAATGCGGGCGTGATGGCCACTCCGTTTGGCCACACGGCGGAGGGTTTTGAAACGCAGTTTGGCACCAACCATCTCGGCCATTTCGTCCTCGTCAACCGGATTGCGCCACTTCTCCGGAAAGGCAGTCGGCTGATCAACCTTTCTTCCGCCGGTCATCGCTTTGCGGACGTGGACTTGGCCGACCCCAATTTTGAGCGTACGCCTTACGAACCGTTCGCCGCATACGGCCGCTCGAAGACTGCGAACATCCTTTTCGCGGTCGCGTTTGACCGCCGGCACCGCTCGCGCGGCGTCCGTGCGGCCGCCGTGCACCCGGGGGTGATTCAAACGGAGCTGGGGCGCCATATGGATCCAGCCCGACTTCAGGCACTCATCGACCAGATCAGCAAGGAGCAGGTTGCGGAGGGGAAGGAATCGTTCCGGTGGAAGACCGTTCCCCAGGGAGCGGCAACGTCGGTTTGGGCGGCTGTCGTCGCTCCAAGCGAAGAGATCGGGGGCCGCTATTGCGAGAACTGCCACGTGGGACAAATCGTGCCCGAGAATGTCGCGATCGGCGGAGCGAGCGAAGGGGTGCGCGCGTATGCGCTCGATCAGAACAATGCAGAAGCGCTGTGGAAGAAAAGTGAAGAAATGGTTGGAGAGAGATTCTAAGGATGAGGAGGAACGAACAATGAAGATCTTTGTCACAGGAGCAACAGGATTCATCGGTTCGGCGATCGTGCCGGAATTGATCCAAGCAGGTCATCAGGTACTCGGACTGACGCGGTCCGATGCCGGGGCCCAGTCTCTCATCGCCGCCGGGGCGGAGGTGCATCGAGGGACTCTTGAAAACCTGGAAAGCCTGCGCGCCGGGGCGGCCATGTCGGACGGCGTGATCCACTGTGCTTTTAATCACGACTTCTCGAACTTTCTCGCAAATTGCGAACAGGACCGGAAAGCGATCGAGGCGATGGGCGACGTGCTAGTCGGCTCAGATCGTCCCCTGCTCATCACCTCCGGAACCGGAATCGGAAGCACGGCTCCAGGTCAGCCCGCAACCGAAGATCACATCGACCTCAACCACCCAAATCCCCGAAAAGCCTCAGAACTAGCAGGGGCTTCCGTGGCAGAGCGGGGTGTCAATGTATCGGTGGTCCGTCTTCCTCAGGTACACAACACGGTCAAGCAGGGACTCATCACCCCTCTCGTCCAGGTGGCTCGCGAGAAGGGAGTCTCGGCGTACATCGGCGAGGGAGTCAATCGTTGGCCTGCGGCGCACGTTCTCGATGTCGCCCGTCTCTACCGGCTGGCGTTCGAGAAGCACGAAGCCGGCTGGAGGTACAACGCCGTCGCTGAGGAGGGAATACCGATGCGGGAGATCGTGGAAGTGATTGGCCGCGGGTTGAAGGTGCCCGTGATCAGCATCTCTCCAGAGGAAGCGCAAAGCCATTTCGGATGGCTCGCGATGTTCGCAGGCACGGATATGCCGGCTTCAAGCGCACTGACACAGCAACGTTTGGGATGGCATCCAACCGGACCTGCCCTGCTTGCCGATCTCGAGAAAATGCGTTATTTCGGGACGCACTCGGATATCCGTGCCGCCGCACCAGCCAGAGCAGCCAGGTGATCGAACCGAGAACAGAAATCTGCTAAACCTTAAGTCAGGGGAGATCAAACCATGGAAATCAAGGATCACGTATTCATTGTCACGGGCGCCTCCTCGGGAATCGGGTTGTCGACAGCGATCGCTCTGTCTGATCGCGGTGCGAAAGTCGCACTGTGCGCTCGCAGCAAGGATGCGCTGCAAAAACTGGCTAAGCAGCTTGCTGGTAGCTTCCCTGTCACTGTAGATATGACGAAGTTTGATCAAGTGCGGGAAGCCGTTCGAGCTGTGCACCAGCATTACGGCCACGTCGACGGTCTCGTAAATAACGCTGGGCGCAGCTATGCGGCCGCTGTCGAGGAGATCGATCCCGCGCTTTTTGACGAAATCTTCCACTTGAATGTGTTGGGTCCCATTGTCGCGATGCAGGCCGTGATTCCGGCGATGCGGGCCCAGGGTAGCGGAAGCATTGTAAACATCAATTCTGGGACTGCGTTCATGACCGTTCCTCAATACAGCGTTTACTCTTCTTCGAAGCGCGCGCTCCTTGGATTCAGTCTCGCAGCTCGCGCTGAGTTGGAAAAGGACCGCATTGTCGTGAGTGAAATCTACCCGTTTATCACAGCGACAAATTTTGGCAAAAACAGGATGGGAAATCCGGCTGGCGGCGGGCCGGCGGCCAGTTACGCCGACGGTGACAAGCCCGAATTCGTCGCCAGCCTGGTTCTGCAGGCTATCGAAGAAGGACAGGCACAGTATTTCGCAAATGATCGCCTCCGCAAAATGGCCGGCGTCGCGGTCTAGCCGGAAGCGAGTTCAGGAAGCAGCATGTTTCGCGCGATGGGCCTCGTCCACGATACGCCCATCGAGAAGGTGAATCGTGCGGTCGGCCATATCCGCGTAACGTGGGTCGTGCGTGACCATGCAAATCGTCGCGCCATTGGCATGCAAGTCGCGGAGCAAATTCATCACGGCTTCGCTGTTTGTCGAATCGAGATTCCCGGTAGGCTCGTCTGCTAGCAGAATGGACGGCTGCCCCACCAGCGCGCGCGCCACGGCCGCCCGCTGCTGTTGTCCGCCCGACAGCTGCGCCGGATAATGTTTCGATCGGTGCTCCATCCCGACGCGTTCGAGCACTTCCTTCACTCTGCTTTTCCGCTCACCCGCTCCCATGCTCCGATAGGTGAGCGGCAACTCGACGTTTTCGAAAACGGTCAGATCGCCAATCAGGTTGAATGCCTGAAACACGAACCCGATCTCGCGGTTGCGAATGCGCGTGCGCTCCGAAAGCGAAAGTTTTTCGACCGCGTCGGCATGAATCCAGTAGTGGCCCTCGCTCGGCGTATCGAGCAGGCCTAAAATCGACAGGAGGGTCGATTTTCCACAGCCGGAAGGGCCGGCAATCGAAACGAACTCGCCGTTCTTGATTTCCAGGTTCACGTTGCTCAGCGCGTGTGTCTCAACTTCTTCCGCATGAAACACTTTCGTTACGCCCTCGAGACGAATCAGAGCTTGTGTCGTCGCATCCATTCGCGCTCCTTGAATTCAACAAGGATCTAAGAAGTTTGGCCTCTACTCCAGTCTCACGCGGTCGTAGTTGTCCGACGCTGACATATCCGACAAAATCACCTGGTCCCCAATCTCTAATCCCTTTCGGATTTCCACGGCGTTGACCGATGCGCGTCCCAAAACGACGTTTACCCGTACTGCTTCCTTGCCGCCGTCCACGAGCTTGAATAATCCAATGGTGCTTCCTGCATCACCGTGAACGGGCCGCCCGACATACAGAACGTCTGCCAGATGCTCGATTTCGATCGTGCCCTCTATGCTCAGTTGCGGCACGGCTCCCGGAGGCAGTGGCCCATCCAACTTCACGTCCACGGTCCGCGTTCCGTTCAGCACGGCCGGATCAATCCGGATCACGTGCCCCCTAATCAGTCCATTGTGCGTGTCGATCGTCGCCAGCTGTCCGGCCTGGACATCCTTGGCCTGTGTCTCGGCGATCTGCAGCGCGGCTTTTAGTTGCGTTGGCTGCGCGACCTTGAGCAGTGCGGCGCCCTGTGCCACCTGCTGTCCCACGTCAACATCCAGTTCCTGAAGCACTCCGTCTTCCCCCGACTTCACGTGCAATTCGTCGAGCTGAGTTTTCTTCAGCTGGTAGAGGGCCTGCTTCTGATCTACGGTGGCCTGTTGCACGGCAAGCTGGGCGTCGATGGAATGCTCGAACGTTTCCACTTCCTTCTGCGCCAGATCGTTTTGCTTTTCCAATTCCTCGGCTTGCACTTCGGCGGTTCTCACATCCAGCGTCGGCGCCAGTCCGTTTTTCAGCAGCAGCTCCTTCGCTTCCTTTTGCATCTCCGCGGTGCGATATTGCGAAGAAACCGATGCTGCTTGCGTGCGTTTATCCATCAGCTGATTCTGAAGTTGGGCCCTGGTTTGTTCGAGCGATGCCTCCGCGCCCTTCAATTGGTATTTTGCGTCAAGCGCCTCTTGCTCCAGTTGGGGGTTGGTCAAATCGAGAATCACCGTGCCCGCCTTCACTGGGGTACCGGGTAGCAGATAGCGTTTTGCCACCCGGCCTTCAGTCGCCGCGGGAACCGTCCAGGTTGATTCCGGCACGAGCGTTCCCAGACCACGCACTTCGAGCAGCATCGGCCCGCGCTTTACCGTGTCCGTCCACACAGCCGTACGGTCTACGCTAGGTGCCGCAGGCTTCAGTCGAGCGAGGGCCGTAGTTATCGCCGCGGCGAGCACCAGCCCCGCTACGACATAGATCAGGCGCCGCATCCGCTTCCGCCGATTGTCTTGCGGGCGCGCTATATCCATTTGAAATTTGCGCTACTCATATCTCAGCGCCACCATCGGGTCCGCCCGTGAATCCCTCCGTGCGGGAGGGAAAGCGAAACGACACACGGGACGCGCACAGCCAAGAGTGCCTGCACCACAACTGCTTTCGCGACGTCACTCAACTAATTCTTGAAGCCAAAAACGCCGGCGAGACGCCGGCACTATATGAATCACTCGGAGCGGAGGGCCTGGATGACGTCGACGCGGGCGGCACGGGACGCCGGAAGCATCGACGCGATGACCGCAGCAGCCAGAAGCAGGAAAGCTGAGACGATCACAGGCAGGACGCCAGGCATCCTCAAGTCACCGAAATAGCTGCCGGCGATGCGAGCGACGGCGTAACCGAAAGCCGCTCCGGCTAACACGCCTACCGTGGCGATGATCGCACCTTCTGTAATCACGGCTCGCAGCAGATTCTCAGGCTGAGAACCAAGGGCCAGCCGAATGCCGAATTCGCGAGTGCGCGCGCTGACCGAAAACGCGAGCACGCCCGCGACGCCAACCACCGCAACCGCCAGAGCGATGGCGGCGAAAACACCGAAGACAAGAGAGTTCAAGCGATCCGGCGCGAGGACTTGTGCGCGAATGTCTTCGAGGGTGGAGGCGTGCTCGACTGGCTGATCCACGGACATGCCGCGAATGATGCGCGTAACAGGTGTGACGAGCGAATAGGGATTGGCATTCGTGTGGATGAAGAGATGGCCTCCGAACAGGTTGCCTTCGGCAAACGTGCCGTAGATGGTGGCTGTAGGTTCAGGAACAACGTTCTCATCGTCCACGTCCGCGGCGACGCCAATGATGCGGTGAGGTCCGCGGAAGCGCGCCTTTTCTGCGTCGGTGCCGGGGAGAAACTCAAGCACGGGGTCTGTCCAGTAGACCTGGTGTCCCACGGCACTCTCCCCCGGCCACATGCGTTGCGCGAGCGTCTGGCTGACGACGGCGACAGGCTCGTGATTCTTGTCGTCGAGGTCGTTGAAGTCGCGTCCTTGGACTACGGGAACGCCCAGCGCCGCGAAAAAGCCGGGAGAGATCGTGCGCCACATTGCCCGGGGGTCTTCGCTGGAGTGCACGTGACCGTCTCCGGAGTACTGAAGACCGGGGCCGAAATTATCCGCGTCGCGCCAGGGCGCCACAAGACCGAAGGCTGTGCGCGTGACACTCGGAAGCGCCTCAATCTGACGGATCGAATCTTTATAGAAATCGAGAACCTGCTCGGGCGTTTTGCCGTACGTCATCGCGGGCACGTCAATGGCGAGGACGTGCTGCATGTCGAAATCGGTCCGGGCGGCTTGCAGGGCGAGGAGAGTAGTAACCAAAGCACACGCGCCGGCGAGAAGCACGAAAGAGGCGGCGATTTGAGTAACGGCGAAGACGCGCTGCCGCCGGCTGGTGCCGCTCGTGATGCGGAGGCTGCCGCTGGCGACATTCAAGCCGTTGGCCTTATCCGCAGAAGGCAGGCCCGGGACAAAGGCCAGAATCACCGCAGCGACGATGGCCAAGCTGGCTCCAGCCCACAGGAGACTGGAATCGACGGTGAGATCCAAGGCGCGGACGGAGAAGCGGGAGGCGTACCGAGCGAGGATCGAGACCATAGGTTGGGCGATTAATACTCCGATAACAGCGCCGGCACCGCACAGCAGAAGGCTCTCAGCCAACAACATGCGACGCAGCGCAGCGGTGCTTGCGCCGAGGGCCGCACGAACGGCAAGTTCGCCTTCGCGGCGGACTGTGCGGGCAAGAATCAGGTTGGCCACATTGCAGCAGGCGATGACGAAGACCAGACCTGAGGCGGCAAGGAGGACAAGGAGAACAGTGCGCGCGCCGGAGGTGATCTGATCGCGAAGCATTTTGGCACTGATGGTGAACTGGGCGCTGGCGGGATAGGCGTCCGGGTGGTCCTGCTTGATGCTCGCGTAGACCGTGCGTAGTTCGGCGCGAGACTGATCGAGAGTGGCTCCGGGAGCGAGTTTGCCAAACAGTTCAGTCATGCGATGTACGCGGCCGGTGACCATGGTGGCGGAGAGGTGATGCGGGCTGGTGACCACATTGGCCATGATGTCGGTATCCGCCGGATAGGGCACACAGGGTTCAAGGACGCCGATTACGGTGGCGGTGCGGTCGCCAATGCTGCCCAGGCGGACTGTTTTGCCAATCACGTTGGGATCTTGTTTGAGGACGGTCGACCAGAAGCGGTACGTGAGAACGATGACCCCCGCAGCGTTGGGTCCATCGTCCTGGGGGCCGATGAGGCGGCCGAGTACGGGATGGAGGCCCATCACGTCGAAGTAGCTTCCGCCTACCACACCACCTTGAATTTCGCGCGGCTCGCCGAGCCCGATCATGGTGAAGCCGATGACCGAAAAATCGCCGAACTGTTGGACGGAGTGGACACTGGATTCAATGTCCTTGATTTCCGGAACGGAGAAGGTGGTGTCTTCGTCGCGCAGGCCCGGTGCGCTCTGGCGGATGTAAATGAGGCGGTTTTCGTCACGATTCACCAGAGGTTTGAGGAGCACGCCGCGCACAAGCGTAAAGATTGCGGCGTTGGCGCCGATGCCGAGCGCCAGCGTCAGGATGACAATGGTCGCCAGGCCTTTGGTGCGCATCAAGGAATGGAATGCAATTCTCAGATCTCGAAGGAAAGACATCGTAGCTTCTCCCTGCGATAGTCGTTTCGGGTAATTCTTAGCATAGTGCGTACCAATAGCAAACAGCGGATTGTAAAACAGTTAGGGCGTGCCCGCTGGCCGTGGAGCGCCCGATTTCAATGGTTGGCGCATGACAGAGTTGTTCCAGGCCATTTGTGCACCAAGGTCGGTTCCGGCACGCAGCGCCGCAACGCTGGCCTAGCTCGGTGGTTCACCGAGAGAAACTTGGTGGACGTGACCGGGATCGAACCGGCGACCCCCTGCTTGCAAAGATTGGACGCACGAAGAATCAACAAGTTAGCCCGAGCGAGCTAGAAAACAGCAGGAGCCTGCTCCTCGCTCATAACCGGCCGCATAGTCTAACGTGCGAGCTCTTGCTGCATCCTTGAGATAGCTCAAGCCTGGGCATAAAATTGGTTACAGTTTTCTGACACTTTTTCCCTCGTTCTCACGCCGCTTTCCAATGCCGCCTAAAAGGAGGCCGTTAAAGAATATTCGCGACTGGCCTGGGCCCATTCTTAATCGGCTACGACTGTGGACGTTTCGGAAGAAGACCGTGTTACAGGGAGAAATTTGGTGGACGTGACCGGGATCGAACCGGTGACCCCCTGCTTGCAAAGCCCGACAATCACCTCCAACAACTCGTTCCGTTTTCTTTAACTACTAACGTTTACAACAAATCGGGGAATCTGCTTTTCGCTCAATGCTAACTCGAATCTGTTGAAAGCGATGCATTCTTGCACAGTTCGTACACAGCGCAATTTCTGACAAGACGTGCACAGTGAACTCCTCGGTGAGAAAAAAGTGTCTCTTATTCGGGTTGGGCGCGAACCGAGAATGAGGATATCCACAAGCCTTCTGGCGCTTCGCCATGAGTGCCAGCTAACGGCTAGGGCCGCGTGTTTACGAATTATGTGCGATACTTTTGCCTCCCCTGATAGGCGGCTGGTATATGGCAGAAAGTGCAAAGTCGACGCGGCTCTTCGACCGAGCCTCCCCCACATCCCCCATCTCTCCGCGAACTCTGTCCAGCGAGGCGGTCCTGGATGCGTTGAAGCTGATCCTTATCGGAACATCCCTGACCGAAGTTCTCACAAGCATCACATCTTTAATTGAAGCTCACAGCGACGGGATGCTGTGCTCGATTTTTCTGGTCGAGAAAGACGGCTTACACTTGCGATATGCGGCCGCTCCGAATTTGCCCGAGTCGTATCGAATGGCGACCGACGGAGCAAGGATCGGTCCTAATGGCGGACCATGCAGTACGGCCGCTTACCGTCGACAAGCTATCTTCATCTCTGACTTCATGTCCGACCCCCATTGTGTAAATTTTAGGGACAAGCCTCTGTCGGCGGGGCTGCTGGCTGGTTGGTCAAGCCCGATCATTTCGCACGAAGGACAGGTGCTGGGGACCTTCGGCATGTATTTCCGTGAAGTTCGCAGTCCGACTGGGGACGAAATTCAGTTGATCGACTCCGCGAGCCGCATCGCCGGAATCGCCATCGAGCGCGAGCGCTCTCAGTCTGCACTGAATGTGGCATTCGAGGAGATTAAGAAGTCGGAGGGACAACTCCGACAGATGGTCGATGCGATACCTCAGACCATCGTTGTACTGGGACCGGATGGCAGTGTTGCGTATGTGAATCGGACTGTACTCGATTACACGGGTCTCTCGACGGAGGATTTGAGAGGGACAGATTTTCGCGAGCGGGTTTTCCATCCGGAGGATATGGAGAGGTTGCGCGAGACACGGAAGAAAGGTTTTTCTCGAGGGACCCCCTGGGAAAATGAGCTACGCGTACGGCGAAAAGACGGCGAGTATCGGTGGTTTTTGATCCGTTACAGTCCGCTGTTCGACGAACAGGGGCACCTGATTCGCTGGTTTTCTGCAGGAACAGATATCGACGATCGCAAGCGAGACGAAGACAAATTGCGCGAAGAGAACCTGGCGCTTCGCGAAGAGATCGATCGCTCTTCGATGTACGAAGAGATCGTGGGATCGTCAAGCCCGCTACGCAAAGTGCTGTCGCAAGTTGCCAAGGTAGCTCCAACGAATTCCACGGTTTTGATTTCGGGTGAGACCGGAACGGGAAAGGAATTGATTGCCAGCGCCATCCACAAACGGTCTGGCCGTTCTGCGAAGGCATTCATCCGCGTCAATTGCGCGGCGATCCCCCCTTCGCTGATTGCTTCGGAACTTTTCGGCCACGAGAAGGGGGCGTTTACGGGAGCGCTTCAGCGACGTGCAGGTCGTTTCGAATCGGCCGATGGCGGAACGATCTTTCTGGACGAAATCGGCGACCTACCCACAGAAACGCAAGTTGCTCTGCTGCGTATACTCCAGGAGCGAGAATTTGAGCGAGTCGGGAGCAGCCGGCCAATCTCGGTAGACGTGCGAGTACTCGCCGCTACAAACCGCGACCTGGAAGCTGCCGTAGCTGCAGGCACATTCCGCGAGGATCTCTTCTACCGGCTCAATGTATTCCCGGTACACGTGCCATCTTTGCGCGAGAGGAAAGATGACATTCCCCTGCTAGTGGAATATTTGGTCGAGCGATACGCAAAGAGGACTGGCAAGAAAATCAGCCACGTAAAGAAGAAGACGCTGGATTTGTTTCAAGCCTATGACTGGCCCGGAAACATCCGCGAACTGCAGAATGTGATTGAGCGGGCCGTGATCTTGTGCGATGGAGCAACGTTTTCGGTCGACGAGACATGGCTGCAACGGAAGTCGAACCAACAGCCTGTATCGATGGTTGCTGTTGCAGGCATCCTCGCTAAGGACAAGAAAGAGTTTGTTGATCGTGAAAGAAAATTGATCGAAGCGGCATTGGCTGCGTGCCGTGGCAGAGTTTCAGGCCCGAGCGGCGCCGCCGCAAAGCTTGGAATCCCACCCCAAACACTTGATTCAAAGATCGCGAATCTAGGCATAGACAAGCGTAAATTCAAGGCCCGATCCTAATAGCGCTCATCCTAGAGGAACATTCCGTGCCACGCACGGCATTTACTCTCCCTCGCGTTGTCTCGAGTTCCCACTCCAGTAGCCAGTGGCCGCGATAACCCCGATCCGTTTTTTCTGAAGAATCAGGATCCCCGAACAATCGGGACTTTTCTAGGCCGTAAGCCCAACCGATTCAATAAATAACAATGGTCACTGAGATGCAATCGTGTTCAATGCGGTCCTCGATTAAGCAGAGCGGACATTGAAGATCGAAAGGGATTCGCAGAGCGGAACCACAACAATCCGCCTGATTGGACGCTTTCAATCGGAGCACATCGGCGAGTTGGAAAAGCAGCTCCAGGCGCCTGGGCCCCGGTGTGTCTTGGACCTGGAGGAAGTAACGCTTGTGGATGTAGATGTTGTCCGCTTTTTAGGGATTTGCGAAGCAAAAGGAGTAGAGATCATGCGTTGCTCGCAATACATACGGGAGTGGATGAGTCGAGAACGGCAGTCCTAGCGGTGGACGGCGCATCGTGCTGTCAACAAGCGATCCGGTCGACCCACGTGGCTGGTCGTGCATATGCGCTGTAGCGAGGAAACATGATGCCTTGGATCAATCTCACAGTTCGCCGCGGGACGTTCACGAAAGAAATACAGCACGCCGTCATGGCAAAACTGACCGACGCATTGATGTTCTGGGAAAGGATTCCGGACACGCCCGAAGCGCGCAAGAAAATGAAGGGCTGGGTTTATGAGGTGGCTGAGGACTCCGATTACAACGGCGGCAGCCCTCATCACAAGGACCCATTCTATTTCATTGAAGTACGGCTTCCCGCGGGGCGTTTTGACCTTCTTACAAAACAACACATGATCGACGACTTCACGAAAATCATCATGCTGTCCGAGGGCAAATCGCATTTTTCGGAAGACGCAAACAGGGTATGGGTCACCATCGTTGAAATTAAGGCCGAAGACTGGGGCATCGGAGGGCACACCGACTGGCTTCGCGATTATGAAAGCGCCCTCACCACGCTTGGTACTGAGCTAAAGCCCAGATAAACCGGCGACAACACAGATTTCAGCACACGAGCAGCACGGGCTAGATACTCAAGGAGACTAACCATGTCGGAAGAAAACAAGAAGATCGTAGTCGCTTTTTATGAGAAAGCGCTAAACGAAGGGGACATTGACACCGCGTTTCGCCTTTACGGAGGCAAATCCTACAAACAGCACAACCCACTTATCGAAGACGGGAAAGAGGGAGTCCGCAAGTTTGTCGCATGGATCGGACAAAATCATCCGGGTGCTCACGGCGATATCAAGCACGTCTTCGCAGAAGGCGATTACGTCATCCTGCATTCCCACTGGCACGGTTTGTTTGGTGGCAAGGAGGGTGAGGCCGTCGTCGATATCTTCCGCGTGGAAGACGGAAAGGTAGTCGAGCACTGGGACGTGATTCAACCCATCCCGGAGAAATCAGCGAACACCAACACGATGTTCTAGTTCCCCCGACACACAGCCGGGATCTTGGAAGGACGATAATCGAATATGACAACCGGAACGCAGGTCGGGCTGCCCGAACCACAATTCGCGACTATCGACGGTCTACGCATTCGATACGCCTCGAACGGAAAAAACGATGGCGATCCCATACTCCTGCTCAGTCCCTGGCCAGAGAGCATTTATGCGTTTCTCCCAATCTGGGAAGCTCTTTCTGACCTGGGTCCCGTCACTGCGGTGGACCTGCCCGCGTTCGGTCGTTCGGAAAGTCGCGCTGATGTGAGAGCTCCAGAAGCCATGGGCGAGTTTGTCGTTCGCGTGTTACGGGCTTTCGAGCTTGACCGTCCTTTTGTTGTGGCGCCGGACGTGGGAACGCCGGCGATTTTGTTCGCAGCCGCGAATCATCCCGATGCTTTCAAAGGCCTAGTGATCGGAAGCGGCGCGACGGATCACACCGACATAGGAGGCGTGCTGAAGCAAATCGTCAACGCGCCTTCGCTTGAACCGTTCAAAGATTGGACTGGAGATCAATTTGTTCGCGGCGCGATCGACAACATCAAGCATTACAAGGTTCCCGACTACGTCTTGCAGGACTACTTCGCTTCCTACGCCGCGCACAGACTGTTTGAGTCGATGGAATTTGTCCGTGATTATCCGCACTCTCTTCCTCGTCTGGCCCGGCGGCTCGCGGAAATTGAGGTGCCTTGCCAGATTACCGTGGGTCGAAATGATCCGTTTGTTCCGGTTTCTAACGCCGAGGCGCTGCATCGAGGGCTGCCAAAGAGCAAGCTCGACATCCTAGATTGCGGCCACTTCGCCTGGGAAGACGCTGCTTCGCAATACGGAAAACTGGCTTGCGATTTTATCAAGGGAGGCTACACGAAGCTGTAGCTCCGAATTGCAACGTTCATGTTTTCTCAACTCAATGGAGGAAGATCGATGAAAGTACTGTTTGTGATCAGCAACTCCGACACGGCATTCTGGTTATCGGAGGTCACGCATCCTTACTGGCATCTCACCGAACGCGGCGTCGAGGTCGACTTCGCAAGCCCACGGGGCGGCAAGGTCGTATTCGATCCCTATAGCGACCCCTACTTCGAGAAATCGACTGAGCCGGACGACTTGGTGAGCAAAGGTTTCCTCTCCGATAAAGCGCTTGCCGCGAAGCTCGACACGACTCTGAAACTGAAAGACGTCGATCTGAGCGCTTACGACGCGATTCATGTGGCAGGCGGACGCGGCGCAACATTCGATCTTTTTCCGAATGAGGATGTGGCCAGCGCTCTCGAGTATTTCTGGTCGCGGAACAAAGTTGTCGGAGCCATATGCCACGGCGCGATCGCCCTTGGAAACATTCCCGACCGAATTCGCGGACGCCACGTGACCGGATATACGCTTGAGGGAGACCGACAACTGCAGGCTATGTTCGGAAGCACTTTCCTCATCCCGCATTATCCGCAGACCGTCCTGGAAGAAGCCGGCGCACAGTACACGCGAGTCGCTCCCAATGATCCTCGTGTTGTCGTCGACGGCAAGCTGGTGACAGGCCAGAACCAGCAGTCGGCGTCCGAGTACGCACTCGCTTTGCTGCACGCAATGGCTGGTCACAGCCCGGTATCGGGCGCCTAAGCCGTGAATGCCATGGGGGAATGGACATGTTGTTCCATGTAAACATCGCGGTCCGGATCCCGCACGGAATTGAGCCTGAAAAAATTAAGGATCTGGCCGCCCGCGAGCACGAGCGGGCACAAGAACTACAGCGGCAACGCAAGTGGTTGCACCTCTGGCGGGTCGCGGGCAAGTACGCGAACGTCAGCATCTTCGACGTGGAGAGCCCGGACGAACTCCACGAAATTTTGTGCTCGCTGCCGCTCTATCCGTTCATGGAGGTTGAGGTGACCGCTCTTAGCCATCATCCCGGGTCGCTGGAGTTAGCTTAACGTCGAAATGAATCTCAACGTGGGAAGGCCGAAGTGTTACGAAAAACCTATTTTTTCGGAGGTGTTACATGAAGCTGGCTTTTCTTTTGCTGACGATCACATTCGCCGCGAATGCTCAAATGCAGATGCAACCACAACCGACCGCTCATCCCGCAACGGACGCTCAAAAGATCGCGGACGCGTTGAGGGCCGGTCCGAAGTTCATCACCGGGCAGGCGACCCTCCTCGACTGGCCGAAAACGCAGGGTGGTCCGTATCGTGTGCTGCGAAAGGGCACCAACGATTGGAGCTGCCTCCCCGGCGTCCCGGGCTACTCACACGACGAGCCAGGTTGCTTCGATCCCGTTTTCATGCGGTGGATCAAGGACAGTTTGGCCGGCCGTGATCCCCACATCGAAACGGTCGGGATTGCCTATATGTACGTCGGCGCGTGGATCCCGAACAAGTCCGGCAAAGATGATGCGGCGAGAAGCAAGGAGTTTCACGTGGGGCCGCACATCATGATCGTAAGCCCTCACGACGATCAAAAGGAATTGCAGTCCTTCAGTCACGACGGATCGAACGGGATGCCATACGTCGCGCACCTTCCCAATGGCACCGACCTGTATCTGGTAATGCCGTTCCGGCAGTGGGGCGAAAAGTAAACCCTGAAAGGAGACTCTGTAATGCAGTCCCGCTCCAAGCTTTGGTTCATATTGATCGTCGCGTTCATCAACCTGTCGCTCGCCGGAACTTCGGCGGCGCAGACCTCCAATGAGCGGGAGATCAAACGCATCTTCAAGCAACTAATCGACGCAGAAGACAAACACGATCTGACGGCAGTCCGCGCGCTGGTCTGGAATTCTCCTTCGACGCTCTTCGTCGCCAAGGCCCCGCTGGGTTGGCATGGCTATTGGGGCATCGATGACGTGATGCAGCACCTGCACGACATGTATCAACAGTCCTTTCGCATCGATCCGACCTACGAAGAGGAAAAGGTGGTCTTCATCAGTCCCGATATCGCGGAGACCTACGCGCCGGTCCGCATCACCGTAGCCTACGGAGGCCAGAATCCTGTTCCAAAACCGTTCGTGATGGTCTTGCTCTGGATCAAAACGCTGCAAGGATGGAAGATGACCACCGACATTCCAATCCCGGTTCCACCGGATTCCCCAGCGCAGTGATCCCGCCACCGCGCGATACCGATTCTGCGCGTTACGCATGACTTTGCTATATTCGACCTGCAGGCAGAGACACTCTCAGCAAGGAATTCAGGCACTCGGATTTCAAAGGAGACGCACATGGCCCTCGATAAAAACGACGAGTCCATACTCACCAACATCGATCGTTTGGTGAAGGAGGAAGAACAACTCTACGGCAAGAGCGAAATCGCAAGTGAAGATCGAGCGCGCCTAGCCGAATTGAAGGTTCATCTCGACCAGTGCTGGGATCTCTTACGACAACGCCGGGCGCTTCGAGAGTTTGGGAAGGATCCTGATGCGGCACAAGTGCGTCCAGCTAAGATTGTCGAGAACTACGAACAGTAGAGAATGAATCGTGACTCAATCGGGACCCGAGACTCGCGATTCTTAGCATTGCGAACTGTAAGCAAAAAGCCGTCAGGCTCTGATCTTAGCTCTTATGGACGACCTCGAACGAGTATCCGTCCGGATCAAACACATCAGCGGCGTAGTATCCTGGATAGTATTCGACCCGCGCCCGTGGCGAGATATTGTCTTTGGCGCCAGCGGAGATGGCAGCCTCGTAGAACTCATCGACTTTTTCATTGCTTTCGGCCATGAAACCCCAGTGAATGGAGGCCGGATCGGGTTTTCCTTGCTGGAGCCAAAAGAACGCCTGCTTTCCATCACCAAATCCCCAGAGGTCAGGATGACCGCCTTCGCCCTTGTAGGGTAGGAAGAACTTGATATTAAGAGGCTTCAAGGCCGCCTCATAGAATGGCAACGAACGCTCGACATTGCTGACAGTCAGAATTATGAAACCGAGCATTGGTCTCTCCTTCAGATCACGAGTGTTTCAACGGTCTTTCGCCGCTGGGTACAGCATGAATCGAAAGCGGCGGTATGTTCATGCCCTCTATCACGCAAATCACACTCCCTAGCTGCTGGATCATGACGCGATCTCCTTTGAAGTGAGTGATGCGCCATGATCATCGAAACTTCGGACGTGATATCTGCCCGACACTCGTGGATCTTTCCTTGTGCTGTCCCAGTGGCCTAGCCTAGTGATCGCCTCCACACGCCCTCAAGCATCGCAGGAACCCACGCAGACGCGGGGCACCTGCTCCAGCTTTCCTCCATGAACACGAGGGACCGGCCCCCACTAAGTTGGCTTGCCGCGCCTATGTTCAGTAGGAAGAGGGAGTTCTTAGGGAAGGTGTTCCCCATCAGCGTTCCCTGCGCTGTGGACTGGCGGTAGACACTGACAGGTGCGCGTAAGCACTGACCCGTGACGGCCTCGGCAGAGAGCGCGTTTCTCAAGCTTGCATCGGCGTACAGCGAGCGCATGTGGTGAAGGCCCTTCACGAGGTTGTGAACGGCGATTCCGATCGCGTTTACCGCAGACAGATCATCACCCACCATTCCTGCCAGAAGGCGCTTGGCTCGTCTAACCTTTCCTGTAACAAACCACCAACACAGCTTCGGCAGATTCGAAGAACGAGGAGCTGCTACAAGGACCAATGCAGCTGCCCAACTCTCCTCTGTTGCAGTGAAGTCACTCCGAAATAGACGTCCCAAAAAGTGCTGCGTGAGAATGCCCACTTCTGAATCAGAACCAGCGCCTCTCACCCATCCCGCTAAAGGTTCCAAAGCAATGGTACCAGTCTTGATGTCATCGGCCTGGTCGTTAAGCATTCGCCAAAGTTCCTCCTGCGCACGAGCTCGCGTTGCGCAATTTCGTGGCTCCATCGTTGGAAAGCGGCGTCCTCCGAACGAAAGCACATTGAGGGAGCGTTTCAAGAGAAACCAATTGATAGGGCATGTGTGTGTCTCGAAGTAGCGATCAATAACTGGATCTTCGGCGAGACTTTTGATCTCTTGCGGATCATTCACCTCAAATATGTTGACCACGCCAGGAATGCGTTTATGTCTCAAGAGAGCCACCTCGATCTTTCGATTTCAGGAATCCAAAACAGAGCGTAAGCATCGGACTTGACGCTTGCGACACTGCCAATGGGCCGTGCAGGACATTACTTATGTTGGCTTTGAGGGGGAAGACCCGGAACCGAGAATACGGTCTGATCTTGTAAGGCATATCATGTTGTACATGACAGCCTTTACCGAACTCAAGCAGGCACAAGTTTTGATCACCGGAGCAAGAGAAGGGATTGGCCCCTGGCTTCGCCGCGCGCTCCGGCAGCGAGGTGCTCGTTACCGGGCGCAAATCTGAAAAACTGGCGAGGGGTGCTCACGAATTCCCTGGGCTGCTCACCTTCGCCAATGACATGAGCAAGCCGGACGAACGTACAGCTTTCTCCGTTTTCTCTCCACTCAACTGTTCCGTTTGTGCAAAGTGTGCCATCTGAAAGAATAGCGAGTAGGGGGTTCGGTTCATGGATTCCGTTCCGCTGTCGGGTACTGCGATTCAGATCCTCATCAACACGCAGGGGCATCGACTCTCGTCATGAGAACGCCATGCGACGAAGCCGTTGTCCGGTCGGTGAATGCTGACGTTCCGTGCGCCGGGACGACCGGACGTTGGGTCCTCGCAGCGACAGTTCTCGGTTCCAGCATGGCCTTTATCGACAGCACCGTCGTGAATGTGGCTCTTCCTACACTCCAAGCGAGCCTCCACGCAACCGTCGTTGGTGTGCAATGGGTGGTCGAGTCTTATGGGCTGTTCTTGGGAGCGTTGATTCTTGTGGGCGGTTCACTCGGTGATTTGTTTGGCCGCCGATTGATGTTCCTGCTTGGCGTTGGGATTTTCGCGGCTGCTTCGATCGCCTGTGGCGTTGCCCTGAACATTCAGCAACTCGTGATCGCACGAAGTGCCCAAGGTATAGGAGCTGCCTTTCTCGTGCCAGGCAGCCTCTCAATCATCAGCGCATGTTTCGACGAGAAAACCCGTGGTCAAGCGATCGGTACCTGGTCCGGCTTCACTGCGATCACAACGGCATTGGGGCCGGCTTTCGGCGGCTGGCTGATCCAGCATGCCTCCTGGCGCTGGGCATTCTTCATTAACGTTCCGATCGCGGCCGCAGTAATCGTAATTTCGCTGCGGAGTATTCCCGAAAGCCGCAACGCTGCCGCTAACCATGTGGATTGGCTGGGAGCCCTGGTCGCGACTGTCGGGTTGGGCGGCACTGTCTATGGGCTAATTGAATCTATAAGTCTCGGTTGGGCCCATCCTCTAGTTCTCGGAAGCCTGATTGCTGGCTTCGCCTGTCTGATCGGTTTCGTGTTTGTGGAGGCCGGAGTAAGTTCGCCCATGGCTCCGTTGGCGCTGTTTGAGTCACGAAGTTTTAGTGGCGCGAACCTATTCACTCTGTTTCTCTATGCCGCTCTTGGAATCTTCTTTTTCCTGTTCCCGATGAACCTTATCCAGGTGCAGGGATACTCAACAACTGCTGCCGGCGCTGCCGCCCTCCCGCTAATTCTGCTGATGTTCTTTCTGTCGCGCTGGTCCGGTGGACTCGTTGCGCGTTACGGGCCGCGGGCCCCGCTGGTCATAGGGCCGCTGATCGCGGCAATGGGCTTCGTTCTTTTCGCCGTACCTGGTCTGGGTGCAAGTTATTGGAAAGCTTTCTTCCCCGCGTTCGTTGTTCTTGGTTTTGGAATGGCGATTAGCGTAGCCCCACTCACCACGGTCGTGATGAGTTCGGTAGGGCAGGATCGTTCAGGCACCGCCTCAGGCATCAACAATGCGGTCGCCCGGGTTGCGGGCGTACTTGCCGTTGCAATCCTCGGGATCGTGATGGTGAATCTATTCAGTTCTAGCTTGAATCGTAGTCTCGCAGGCGGACTGCTTCCGCCTGGAATTCTCCAGTACATTCAGTCGAACGAGATCAAGCTAGCCGGCCTTGACCTACCCTCCGACCTAGACGCCGATACGACAGCACTGCTCCGGGTTTCAATTTCCAATGCGTTCGTCTTTGGATTCCGAACAGTGATGTTGATCTGTGCTGGTCTTTCCGTAGCAAGCGCTGCAGTCGCATCCCTAATGATTCCTGTTAAAACCGGGTAGATCGCGCGCTACCAGAGAAGGACCAGAGCGCCGGGGCTAGTTTCCCACAGCGCTTGCGGCAAGGTGGTCTCTCAATTCCTGGAGAACCTTGTGCACCATAGAAATTGAGATCGATCCTTCTCCAACCGCTGACGCCACACGTTTCACGTTGCCCGAACGCACATCCCCCACCGCGAATACTCCTGGAAGACTGGCTTCAAGCAGGTATGGTCTACGCGTCAACGGCCATTGTGCGGTCGGCAGATCTGCTGGAGCTAAATCTGCCCCAGTCTTGACGAATCCTCTTTCATCGAGCGCAAGGCAGCCTGCAAGCCAACCCGTGTTCGGGTTCGCACCCGTCATCAGGAAAACGTGCCGAATATCGCGGGTGTTCAGAGCGCCAGTCGTATTATTTCGGCATAACACGCGAACCAGGCGTTCATTGCCCTCCAAACCAACCACTTCGGTGTCCGTGTGCAGTGTGATTGCCTTACTCTCTTCAATCCGGCGAATCAGATAGCGCGACATCGTGTCCGCGAGGCGTCCCGATCGGATCAGCATATGGACATGTTTCACCGTTTGCGACAGAAATACGGCCGCTTGTCCGGCGGCATTGCCGCCTCCCACAATGATCACCTCTTCGTTCCCGCACAGTTGGGCTTCGAGGAATGTGGCCCCGTAGTACACACCGTTCCCTTCAAAATGGAGAAGATTTTCGAGTGGAAGCTTGCGGTATTCAGCTCCGGTGGCGATGATAACTGTCAGGGCTGGAACGTTTGTTCCGCCTTCAATTTCGACGAGATAAGGACTGCGTCCGCAGTCAAGGTGCGCCGCGCCCCGAGCGATCACCACCCTTGCGCCGAATTTGTGTGCCTGTGTGTATGCCCGCCCGGCCAGATCCTGCCCTGAAATTCCCGTTGGAAATCCAAGGTAATTTTCGATTTTAGAACTGGAACCGGCCTGACCTCCGGGAGCGTATGTTTCGATGACCAGGACATCGAGCCCCTCCGAAGCGGCGTAAACCGCCGCCGCGAGCCCGGATAGTCCCGCACCGACCACAATCACGTCACGAACCTTGGTCAAATCGATTCCTTCGTTGAATCCCAGGCAGTCGGCTACCTCATGATTTGTCGGATTGCGAAGTACGATCTTCCCCCGACAGACGACAATGGGCGCATCACCAGCCGTCACTTGGAAATGGGCGAGCAGTTCCTCGACCTTGGGCTCGCTCTCAAGATCGATGTAATTGTGAGGGTATCCATTGCGAGTCAGAAATTCCTTGATTCGCAGCGTCCCGGATGAATTGTTCGTACCCAGGAGGACCGCATCTCCCCACCCGTGAGCGATGAATTCCACCCGGCGCAGGATGAATGCGCGCATTAGAATCTCGCTCAACTCACTATCGGTTTCAATCAACTCCTGCAAACCCGAACGGTCCACCTCGATGACCTCGCCGGCCTCGCGCATCCGTGCGCGCACCATGCTCCTCCGTCCCGACAATAAGCCGAGTTCTCCGAAGAATTGGCCGGCTTGGTGCAAGACGACTAGATCTTCACCATCGCACGTCGGCCGCATGATTTCCATTGCACCCAATGTGACCAGAAAGAAAGGAAGATTATTGTCGCCCGGCTCCACCAGCACCTCGCCGGCCTGGACCGCGCGTTTTTTCCCACGGGCCGCGACATGAGCGATTTGAGTCGCATTAAGGGTTGGGAAAATGTGCTCGGGGCGTTCGTACTGAGTGAGATTGGTGTTTATGTTCGCATCCGACATGACGGCACTTCCTCTCCAAGCCTCTGCCTAGGTTCTCATACTTACATTTCCGTTTTGAATTCCGAAGCGGTTCGGGAAGGCTTTCATCGCGTTCCAACCCCGTCGCAATCATGCGGCTGATTGCAGGCCCCTGCTGATGGCGCGTATTGCAACTACGTGCAACACAACCGCCAGGGGCACGAGAAATCCCGGGATAAACAGGAATGGGAACGTGCCAATCATCCGATTGGGAACTTCGGCATGGATCAGGTTGAACGGACCCGGGGCTGTGAGCACCGCGCGAGTCACGACATTCACGAGCGAGAGAAGTCCCAGCACATTCCAAGCGAACGCAATCTTCATACCCACTCGCCCTCGCGTGGATAGCCAGGCGATTAGAAGCGCTGACAATCCGATATAAATGTCCACGTTCGCACCCTCGAACGTCAGCATCTTGGGCACGAGGCCGTCGTGCCAAAGCTGATGCAGGAACAGCTCGACGCCGATGCGGAAGCATTGCGTGCCCAGAATTATCCAGAGCGGAAAAGCCTGTGCGAGACGTGCGCCAGCGGGTCGCACAATGAACACGATAGAAAGAAACAGAAAGAAAAGGACGGGAAGGAGAAGGAAAGCGATTCCGGGAGGACGCATCGCCGTGTTCTTAATAACGCCAAAATATCCCAACAGGCCCGCATAAGCAAACCACACACACAGTCCAGCGAGCCCACGGAAAGCGGTTCGACGGTTAATGTAGCGTGCGATAAGCGCTACGACGACCGCAGCCATCGTCGCTACAAATCCGAGGAAGAGCGTAGCGGTCATTTCCGTCCCTTAATAACTAATCCGTGCGACCACGAATCATATATCTCGCTCTCCTCGCAATCGACGCCACGACCGGCAAAAGATTCGCAGAGCACCTCTCCATTCGACTCGTTCCGCAGTTTCTGCAAAACCCGCCACGGTGGTGCTCTTTTTGCGTCACGCGTGATTT
>Ga0209008_1000031_pt1 | contig 75373 bp, 63 predicted proteins | sample JacPin_JW_Ref_O3_FD_187963 | JGI IMG/M metagenome (GOLD analysis project Ga0209008, IMG submission 187963) | Forest soil microbial communities from Algoma, Ontario, Canada - Jack Pine, Ontario site 1_JW_Ref_O3 (SPAdes) (version 2) | ecosystem: Environmental > Terrestrial > Soil > Boreal... | reverse complement strand
GGGAGCAATTCGACGAATACACGGAGAGAATCCACCGAGACGGCGCGGCGAAAGGACTCGTGGTCCTGCACACCAGTTCAGGCGAACGCCGCATCTGGGAGTACCACAACACACTGCGCACCACAGGAGTTCCGGCTCCAATTGTTCGCGGGATCGCTCACGACGTTACGGAACGGAAGGACGCGGAGCGCAAGCTGCGGAAAAGCGAGGCCCTGCTCGTGCAGGCCGAACAGCTGGCGAACATGGGGAGCTGGGAATTCGATGTTGGAACCCAGACCCTCAACTGGTCGGCCCATTGCTACCGCTTACTCGGCCTTGAACCTGAAGCCGGGCCTGTCCCTCATGGCCGCGGTTTGCAGATGATCCATCCGGAGGATCGCGAGCGTGCACTGCGCGATGCCAGCCAGGTTTGTAGTCAGGGATTGCCGCTTGAGAACGTGTTGCGATTCATCAGGGCCGACGGCAGCCTGCGTTTTTTTCATTCACGCGCCATCGGTATCGCAGATGACAAGGGGCATATCGTACGCATCCGCGGGATGTCGCAAGACGTCACCGACAAGAAGAACGAAGAAGAGCGCCTTCTAAAGAAGGAAGCACTGTTGTCGCAAGCCGAGGAGATGGCGAACTTCGGAAGCTGGGATTTCGATCTCGCGACGAAAGCGGCCACGCTATCCAAGCACTTGCTCCATATGTATGGCATTGCTTCGGAGGCGGAGTGGGACCCGAATACATACTGGGAGAGACTCCATCCAAAGGACCGGGAGCGAGCCTACCAGATCGTGGATCGGGCAATCGCCGCGTGTGAGCCGTTTGAACATGTTTCGCGTTACATCGCATCCGACGGCAGCGTACGAGTCCACTTTGTTCGCGGCTTGCCGATACCGGGATCCGACGGAAAGGCAGCACGCTCAATCGGTGTCGCACAGGACATCACCGACCAGGTGCAGGCGGAAGACGATCTTCGTCGGCTTTCGCACGAACTCATGCGGGCAAGAGATGACGAGCGCCGCCGTCTGGCACGCGAACTTCATGAATCCGTCGGACAAAGCCTTGCGGCTCTGAAGATGTCCCTGGGGCAGCTGCGAAAGCAGCTTCCGAAAAAAGGAACCTTGGCGTTGGCGTGCCTGAAAGCAGCAATCGAGATGGCAGATGGCGCTGTTCGGGAGATCAGAACCATTTCGTATTTGATGCATCCGCCCATGCTCGACGAAGCAGGACTGGGGCTTGCTCTGCGCTGGTACGCCCATGGGTTCAGCGAACGAAGTGGCATAAAGCTCAAAGTGGATGTCCCCGACGACCTCCAACGGCAATCTCGTGAAATCGAGACGACTTTATTCCGAATCGTTCAGGAGGCTCTCACAAACGTCCATCGTTATTCCGGAAGCCGCACAGCGACGGTTCGAGTGGCTTTCGAGAACGGGTATATTACGGCCGAAGTGCGGGACGAAGGATCCGGGATTCCGCGCTTCCATTTTGCTGACAGGTCGCAGGCTTCTCTGGGCGTCGGAATTCAGGGCATGCGCGAGCGTGTCAGGCATTTGAACGGGCTGTTCGAGCTTGAAAGCACGCCCGGGCAAGGCACTACAGTTCGAGTGATCCTGCCGTGCGCGCCGGAAACATTGCGGGAAAGACTCACCGAACGTGACAAGAATCGAGAGTCAGACGCAAAACCCAGAATACAGGCCCGGTCTTCCGGTGCGCGAGGCTAACAGGATGCCGGCTAAACCGTATCGAATCCTGTTGGTGGATGATCACCCCGTGGTTCGCCGCGGGCTTCGCGAACTATTCGGCCCGCGGTCAGGCGTGGCGGTGTGTTCGGAGGCCTCCACGGGCAGCGATGCAATCGAACACGTCAAGAAGGAGCGACCCGATCTGGTACTGCTGGACCTGACGCTGCCGGATATGAACGGCCTTGAGGTCGTGCGCGCCGTGAAACAAGAATCGCCCTCAACGGAAGTGCTAGTCGTCACGATGCATTTTTCCGAGGGACTCGCGCGCGAGGCCCTGCGCTCCGGTGCCCTCGGATATGTCCTGAAGTCGGATGCAGACTCTGAGCTGCTTGCCGCGGTGCACCATGCTGCGCATCACCGGCCGTTCTTTACCAGGGAACTCGCGATCACCATGGCGCAGAATTTCACACGGGAACCAAGTGATGACGTCGCGGCCCAGGACGGCAACGCACAGCACCCCTATTCGCTGCTAACGCCGCGCGAAATCGAAGTGGTGCGGTTGCTGGCGGGAGGAAAGACCAATAAAGAAGTTGGTGTGACGCTGGGAGTCTCTACCCGAACAGTCGAAAGTCACCGCAGTAACATCATGCAAAAAATGAACTTCGCGAGCTTCAGCGATCTGATTCGTTTTGCTGTCCGGAACAGGATCGTCCAGAATTCGTAGCTTGCGACTACACAGTTTCGAGTGTTCCTGAGGCTTGAAAACAAACGAGCGTCTACGGAAGGATCGCGGAGAATTGCAGTTTTTTCGTTTCTTCGGCACTCGAACTGGACTTTCCCTGGCTGAAATCAATTCGCCGCCATGGGCATGTCCGCGGCTGGTGCGCATCGAACCGGATGGCGCCTGCGGTGATACCTGGCATGACCGGGACCCAGCTAAAACTCGCACTTTCGGGTGAGTGCGCTGATCAGGAATTTCCCGAAGGCCTCTCCCGACTGACCACTATCGACACTCATTCCGGCCAAGCCCGCGGCCCTGATGCCGCCGGGCGAATCCGCCACGACCTCAAGGAATGGATCGCGCCGATTCGCCGGCAACATGATGGATGTCTCGAACCAAAGTCCCAGGCCCCGCCCATTCCCGAAAAGGTCGCTAGGGTGCGTGTGGACTACTCGGCCCTCGCAACACCATCGCGCTTCCGGTTTCCCGGAGATCTCCTCTGGGATCACCAAGTAGACCCGAACGCCTGTGCCGATATCGAGTTGAAGGTCGCTCGGCAAGTAGACGCCACCTGCCGAGGCGTTGGAGGACAGTAAAGTGTGTTCGATTGAGCCGATTTGATCGAGCCTGCGAAGTCTGACTGGGACCTTCAAGTTGAAGCGCGGCGCGATTCGACGCCTGGCGTACATGAAGCCTCCTGACGCGGTCAATGCACCGCGACTCAACAACTCAGGAAGGGGGACAACTGGAGTTTGTTCCCTGCGCCACCAAGAAAACTGTTCTAAAAGATACATGGATTCGCCCGAGTCCTTCGGCGGTCCGCACCGCCAAAACGCTTGCGGTAACCGTACTCTACTCGCGTACGCAGATTTTTCCGGTAGGCGGGCCAATCAGGGGCTGGCTGATTTGCGACCTCGTTCCGGGTCCTCCCAAAGACACGACTCGGCCGCAAAGAACTCCCGAGGCTACAACAGCTAGCTGGGTGTGGATTCCTGACACCTCCGCGTCGATGTCCGTGTCCCATTGCGTGCGGCTTGGAAAACGCCAGCAACCTTTCAATTCAACGTGCAGTCAGCTTCCGCGAATGCGTTGGCGATTGCCCGTTGCGCGAACGAGTTCACGCGGAAAGCTGCGGAACTAGCGTCTTGTTCGTGATCAGGCTTTCGTTGTCACCCACCATGAAGCGCATGCCGATATCGACTTCGCCATTGGCCTGAGACCGGACGTGGACTACAGAGCCCGTCCATCGCTGTGGAGGCGAATCAACGAGGCGAACGCCTCCCGGCGTCGCCAGAGAGACCTGCAACAAGGTCCCCAATGCAATTTCGCTGAAGGATGAAAAGCAGATGCCGTGCGCCGAAATGTTCTTGACGTGGCCGATACAGATCGGGGTGCTGAAGGGCGAGAATCGGCAAAAAGCAACCGAAAGCCGCATCACGTGGCGTTTTACAAGACGACGCTCGCGTATCCTCATGGATCGCTCCCTCAGAGATTGGGGCTGGTGCCTGAACGGTGATCGCCTGAGCTCCCGGACATATATCAAAGCGGCGCAGGTGCTCGCAAGTCGCAACAGTACGCACGGGTGGCGAGGAAGTACGCGAGGCGACGTATTTGTACGTAGCGGTGATATGCGAACTTTCCGGTTAACAAGAAAGGCAACGTCGACCCGGATTGCCGTTCCCGTCATCGACGCGGGGGTGTTCGAAGTCAACGCTCGGCATGGAGACCTGTACAGGAGCGTCTGGTGAGGTACCGCGCGGCGCTTCGTTAAGTCCGTAAAGCTACTGTGGAATTCATTCCGAAGAATCGACGTCTTGGTGCGATTCAGGAGTCCGGTCCGCGCGTTTCGCATTGCTATTTTAGACGCGCCTTGATCTTGTTGAGACCGGCTATGGCGCAGATTTCATCCTGGTCGCCGCCCGCGGCACCGCTGGCTCCAATGGCGCCGATGACTTCATTCCCGGCCACGAGGGGGACAGCGCCCTCCATCACGAACATGTCGGGAGTCACCCGGGCGAGGAGCGTCTGGTCGGCTGGAACGGTTTTGCTCGCTTGAGAGCTTCGCATTTTAAACGCGAGCGCAACCAGAGCTTTCCGCACGGCGACATAGACATGTCCACCCTCAGATCCGTCGGCCTCCACCATCGCCTTGGGTCTTCCTGAGGTGTCGATGACGCTTGCGCCGATATAATAGCCGCTTGCCGCGCAGGTGTTCACCGCCGTCTGCGCCGCTTCGATAGCAAGAGAAAGAGCTGGCCCGCGAATCGACACGGCCGGGCGCGTGACACCATGACCGGCGCTTCCGCTTAGTCGCTGCGGTGGGGGTACGAGTTTCCCTTTATCGTCGAGCATGCCGAACGGCGGCAACGTGTCCCCGGGAAGGCTGGCCGGGGAGGCCGGTTTATCAGCGGGCCGTCCGCCCGGCGCCTGAGCGAACGCGGTAGCGAGGAACGCCGCGCAGATCAAGCCAGTAGGAATTGGCCCGCGAGTCGTCATTTTCTGGAGTCTCCTCCGTTTCTGATAACGAAGATCAAGAAAGTCCACAGGGACGCACGTTCGCCGGACCGTCGGCAAACTCTAGCCACGAGCGGGGCAAACCGGAAACTGCGGACAGATCCGCCTCGTCAGGACTTCAGACGCCTGCGTGGGGCAACCGAAACGCGGGGCTGGGCGAGCATACGCTCCACGTCCGCGCGCGTTGCGGCCCTCACCTGCATGAGGGTTTTGGTATGTGATCTCTTTGCTTTTAGCATGGCTCATATTGTCATCTCTAACCCGCTCAAGTCCGTTCATTCTGGGCCGCCTGTTCCAGGTTTGCTCCAATTTCGCTTTGTGCGCGGCCTGAACCGAATCCACGCCCTCGAGTGAGGCAGGCGATTTCAGGGTCGCCATCTTTGGGCACAGTTCTGCTGAGACTGTAACAGCCATTCTCGTGCCGGCATGGGTGCATGACGGCATATTCTGGGCGCATTTGACCGGTGGGATTTGCATTGCGGTCGGGATCACCATGGAGACAAAACGCATTCACTAATCGGGGGCGTTTCAACTGGGGACGGTGTTCTAGTTCCGGCTCCTGAACCCTCCCAGAGTCGTAGTTGCCTTCCGCTTGCATGATCCCAGGGCCCCGAATGGGAGTGGTCCAGTGCCTTCATCGCACCCGGGATCGGCGGAGGTTCACGGATCTGCGCTAGGGAGGCCCAAGAGCTGCACGGTCAATAAACAGACCAGTGACGGCCCCGCATCGAGCCCCAAAAACGGGTCAAAAAGACGCGGTTCTGAACAGGCCCCGCGATCCTTGGACGGCAGAGAACTTTACCGACGCATTAGGGGCTTGGTGCTTTCAAGCTTCTTCGCCTTCTTTAGCTTCTTGCCGGTTTTCTTGGTTGCCATTGTTGTTTCTCCTCCGTGTCGAATCGATCCGAGCGAGGCAATTGAAAACTTATACGCGAGCCGAACTCCCTTGTCCAGCCCAAGCCCGAGATGTTACGCCGAAACCACGACCGCAATCTGTTGAGACATCAGAAGCGCGGGTGATATCCTCACTGCCGAGACGTAGCGAGAATCCAGACAATTGCCGGCAGATCTCGATTTCTTTCGTCTATAGTCGCTCGATCGATCGATTCAGCCTACGCTGCCGGATGAATCTGTACGCCTGAAGATCAATGGCCGCCACCGCCGAATACGCTCGCCCCCTTCCGCAGATCAATCCCTGGCTCATCGCCGTCACGGTGATGATGGCGACGTTCATGGAAGTATTGGACACGAGCGTTGCCAATGTCTCACTCCCTCACATCGCGGGTAATCTCTCGGCGGGCGTGGATGAGAGCACGTGGGTTCTGACGTCCTACCTGGTCTCCAATGCGATCGTGTTGCCGCTGACCGGCTGGTTCTCGGCCATGTTTGGCCGCAAGAGGTTCTTTATAGGCTGCGTCGTGATCTTCACGATCAGCTCTCTGCTGTGTGGGTTGGCGCCTTCCTTGCCGATGCTCGTTCTCTTTCGAGTGATTCAGGGCGCCGGCGGCGGCGGAATGCAGCCGGTTTCGCAAGCGATCCTGGTGGACAGCTTTCCGCGCGAGAAACAGGGCATGGCGATGGCTGTCTACGGCATGGGTGTTGTGGTTGCTCCGACACTGGGTCCGACGCTTGGCGGCTGGATTACGGACAATTATTCATGGCGATGGATTTTCCTGCTAAACGTGCCGATCGGAGTTATTTCCGTGGCGATGATCTCACTTCTTATCGTCGATCACGGACGCGCAGCCCACGGGGCGTTCACAAAGGGGCTGAAGATCGATTACATAGGCCTGGGACTGTTGAGCGTGGGACTGGGATTTCTGCAGATCGTGCTGGACAAGGGACAGCGAGACGACTGGTTCGGCTCGCCGTTCATTGTTTGGGGCACGGTAATTTCCGTCACGTCATTGATATTCTTGGTGGTCCGGGAGCTGCGCACGGAGAATCCCATCGTCGATCTGCATCTTTTCAAAGACAGGAATTTTGCAATCTCCACCTTCATGATGTACACGCTGGGCTTCGTGCTCTATAGCACCACCCTTTTGCTTCCGCTGCTGATGCAAACGCTCATGGGCTATACAGCGATGGAAAGCGGACTTGTACTGCTACCGGGAGGTTTGGTGCTGCTGGGGATTCTTCCCTTCGTGGGAATTCTCCTAGGACGCTTTCAGCCCAGGTGGATTGTCATCAGCGGCCTTGTGGTGATGGCAACTGGACTATTCCAGCTGTCACATCTGAGCCTGTATGCCGGCGCGCGTTCGACTATTTTCGCCTGGATCATTTCCCGAATGGGTACGGCATTTCTGTTCGTGCCAATCAACGTGATGGCGTTCTACTTTGTGGCCAAGGGGAAGATGAACAACGCGTCCGGCTTGATCAATCTTTCCCGCAACATCGGAGCAAGCACGGGCATTTCCTTCGTTACCACGATGCTCGACCGCCGCGCGCAATTTCATCAGGATGTCCTGTCAGGGCATTTGCAAGGCACAAATCCTCATTTTCAAGGCGCGCTGCGCCGGATGACTCACATGTTCATGCTGCACCACCCGGACCCGGTCCACGCGGCGGTACAAGCACAGGGCATGGTGTATCAGGAGCTGCAGCGCCAGGCCATGATGCTTTCTTTCGTGGACAACTTCCGGACCATGGCGATCATCTGTGTGTGCGTGATTCCCTTGATGCTGGTAATGAAGAGTCGTAAGTAAGCGACGCTTCCTCAACAGGCGCGCCGCGCCAGAATCTTGACGAAAGAGCCGACCCGGAGTTCCTCCTGTGTCAATCCCGTGAGCGCCTCGACCTCGTCTCGCGTTAGCGCGCCGCAATGGATCGCTTGCAGGAAGTAATTCAGCAAACCCTGCACCATGGCGGCATCGTCGAACACTTGACCGATTCGCGTAGCCTGTGCCGCTTTCTCGACGAAATTTTTCAGGCGCGCGGCGGACGAATCGAGATTCTCAAGGAAAAAAGAATAGACCGCCGCGAACCGCGCGGGAAGCTGCGCGGGATGCAGGTCCCAACCTTGATAGAACCCGAGTTCCAGCGCACGGCGGACGTGCTCGAACTGCAGCTTCCAGCCGAGTTGGACGGTCGCTCGGTTTTCGTCGATCTGTCGGGCGGTGAGGGCGCCACCGTCCTTGGCGGCGCGGAACGGCGGAATGGGAAGTATGTTGAGCGGGCCGTCGGCAATCCGGACACCGGTTCCCGCGAGTGTGACTTGCATTACGTGGCGAGCAAAATCGGACGCGGGATGAGTACCGGCCTGGCGCGGCGCCGCGATGCCCAGCGACGAGGTGTAGTCATACGGCCCAAAGTGCGCCGCCACGCAGCGCCCTCGCGCTGCTGCTACAAGGGGCAGGAGGTTGGCTTCGCCGCGCTCGTTGCAAATGGACTGCGGAGTTTCAACCATGATCTCGATTCGAAGCGCGCCGGGCTCGAGATCTAGCATCGGCTCCAGGCGCGAACAGATATCAGCGAGTGCCGCGACCTCGTCCGGAAGGGTAACCTTCGGCAGCGTAACGCAGAAATGGTTTGGCAATGCGCCCCGCGATTTCGCGGCCAGTTCCGTCAAGAAAACATCGAGCGTGCGGATGCTTCTTTCGCGTAGTTCTTCGGTGAACGGTTTGATGCGGATGCCGAGAAACGGCGGCAGCTCGCCTGAGTTCATCCCGGCGCTCACTTCATCGGCGGCCGACGCGGCATGTGCGTCCTCTTCGTCGTCTGGACGGTTGCCGTAACCGTCCTCGAAGTCGAGCCGGAAATCCTCGACAGGTTCCCGTCGGAGTTTCTCCCGCACGCGGCGATAGACTGTATCGGCGAGCCATGCCGGACGGTTTTCGCGCCTCATCGCCAGCGGGTCTGACTCCAGGGACTTCGCAATGGAGGAGATCGCATCGGGCGAAGCGGGCAGACGGTCCGAGCCTGGCAGGCCGATCGCTTTTGCGAAGGCTATGAAATGCGGTGCATATTCTTCAAGCGACTGCAGCGCGAGATCACCCATGCGCCGGGCTGTGCCGGCGCGGAACAGATGCGCTCCGCCGTAGACCACGTGAATCGGCTGACGGTCCGCGGATGGGCCAGGATAGCGTCTGGCGAGCGCCTTGTGAGCCAGCTCGAGCCGCTTCGAGATTTCGTCGGACGAATCCGGTGACAGCGTTCTCTTCATAGAGGCCTCGCTCGACCGTTGCAATGCAGTGACAAACTTTGGCGATCGCTTACCGGAGGTGAATCCGGGTTGTTCGAAAGTACCGGACAGGATACATTTGTTTATTAGGGCGCGAAAGTTCCAAGCGACTCACGATCGAGCTCCGGCTGGAACCGGTCGGCCGGCGCCTGTGGTTTCCTCTCTCCTGCGTGATCGAAGGGCGAAGAAGACGGAATCAATGTTTGAAAGAATCCTCATCGTTGACGACGAATCGGCCGCGCGAATCGCGCTCGCGACCCTATTGCGTCGAGAAGGGTTCGAAGTGCGTGACGTAAGCAACGGCGATGCCGCGCTCACCGAATGCGCATCGTTTCGTCCGGACCTCATCCTTCTCGATATCGTGATGCCCGGCGTGGACGGCTTCGAGGTTTGCAGGCGAATCAAGGCGACGCCGGAAACGCGCCTGACGCCTGTGGTTCTGATCACCGGGCTTTCGGCGACTGGAGATCGGATCAGGGGCATCAATTCCGGTGCCGACGATTTCCTGAGCAAACCGATCGATTTCAACGAGTTGCTGGCGAGGACTCGATCACTGCTACGGCTGAAGCAGTACACGGACGAGCTTGAGAACGCCGAAGGCGTGCTGTTCAGCCTGGCACTGAGCATCGAAGCGCGCGATCCCTATACGTCGGGACACTGCGAACGCCTGGCAGAAGTGTCGGCGCGGCTCGGGGAAAGGTTGGGTTTGCCAGACGAGGACATCCGGGCACTCCGTCGCGCCGGGGTCGTGCACGATATCGGCAAGGTAGTCGTCCCGGATGCAATTTTGCTCAAGCCGGGACCGCTGTCTGCGGATGAGACTGAGACGATGCGGAAGCACCCCGTCGTGGGAGAACGCATCTGCGCGCCGCTCAGGACGTTTCGCCTGGTCCTGCCGATCATCCGCCACCACCACGAACGCCACGATGGCTCGGGCTATCCCGACGGCCTGCGGGGCGATGAGATTCCTCTGAGCGCGGCTATCCTGCAATTAGCGGATGTTTACGACGCCCTGACGACTGACAGGCCATACCGCAAGGCTTCGTCTCCGCAGGTCGCACTCGAGATCATGGACGAAGAAGCCGAGCGCGGCTGGTGGGACCGCGCCCTGTTCGATAATTTCAGAGCCATGATTTGCAACGGACGCTCCGCATCGAACACGCTGGGCAAGGCGGCGAGGTAGTCTCGGGCAGGGTCGCGCCCCGTCGCCCCACACCTCAGATTTTTGCTATCCGCTCTACTCCGGCATACACCACAAAGCGCCGGCCCCGCAAGAATCCGATCAGAGTTTGTCCGAGTTCGCGTGCGAGCTGCACTGCCAGGCTTGACGGCGCGGAAACCGACGCAACAACCGGCAAACCCGCCACGATCGCTTTCTGCACGATCTCGAACCCCCCGCGCCCGCTGACCAGCAGAATTGAGTCGCTGAGAGGTACGCGCTCCTCCAACAGCGCCCAACCGATCACTTTGTCCACTGCGTTGTGCCGGCCGATATCTTCGCGCAGAACGAGCAATTCACCGGCAGTATCGAACAGCCCCGCAGCGTGCAGGCCGCCAGTACGGCCGAAAACAGCCTGCGATGCCCGCAGGACTTCGGGCAGGCGAACCAGAACCTCAGGGTCGAAGCGGAATCCGGGGTTCGGCGGCCGAAGAGTGCGCGCGCGGACGGAATCAATGGAAGCCTTCCCGCATATGCCGCAGCTCGAAGCCGCGAAAAAATGCCGCCGCATTTTCTCAAAGTCAGGCGCCGATTCCGGAGCGAGGGTCGCTTGGACTACGTTCCCGCGATTCTGTTCGGACGTTCCCTCATCGGCCTCCAGAGCCACGATTTGCGCGCGGCGCTGCACCAGGCCCTCGGTCAACAGGAATCCCGCCGCCAGCTCCAGGTCGTGGCCCGGAGTGCGCATGGTGACGCTGAGTGGATCCTTGCCGATGCGGATTTCCAGAGGCTCCTCTGCGGCGAGATAGTCCTGCTTGTGGGAGACCGCCCCGTTCTCCCACTCGGAAACTTGTGTCAGATCCACGCTGCGGGGTTTTCGAGCCAAGCAAAGTTCTCCGAATACGCTTTGTTAATCTCGGTCCGAAGGAGCGATCAAGCATACATCCGGGACGCCGCGAGCGCCGCGCCTAAAAACGGATCTGGCTCGTCCCGAAGGAATCGGGACGAGCCAGGGGGGCGTTGCTTGGTGAGTGGACTGCGGGGAATCTAGATCTAGGGACGAAACCCGTTTGAGACAACCTGTCCGGTAAGCGGATTCAGGAAGACGGGTGGGTTTGAAATCGATGTGAAATTAAACATGTTCTCGATCGAACCTGCGGCCACATCGAAGGACCCGTCTCCGATTCGGGGAAGTCCCCAGTTGTCTTCGATAAACCGGACCACGGAACTTTGATCGATGACCGAGTGATCCACGAAGTTCGCTTTCGCATAGGGCGAAATCACGAAGAAGGGCAGCCGCGGGCCATATCCGCACCGTGCTTGAATTCCTTCCAGGGAATTGACTCCGGCGCCGCATGCATTCTGACCCGTCAGTGCGTCCGAGGTGGAAGCGGATTGATTCACGATTGGCCCGATCACATGGTCGAACCACCCGTCGGAATCGTCCCAGTCAATGATGACTGCCGTTTCATTCCATTCAGGGAGCGACTCCAGGAAGTTGATTGTGTTGACGATGAAATCCTGCTCGTCGAGCGGGGAAGAATTGTTCGGATGCCCATCCTGTGCGCGGTTTGCCTTCAGGTAGCTAACCGCCGGCAGGTTACCGGCAAGGGCAGCCTTCTGAAAGTAGCTCAGGTCGTACTCATGGTTCGCCGGGCCATTATGGCCAATTTCGCTCAGGTTGGCCGGCGGCGTGTGGTGGGGGTTCGAGGTGCTGGCATAGTACTCAAACGGATTATGATGAGCGCTGTAGGCCGTTTCGGGCGTGCCATCCAGTCGGTTGGTCGTTGTGGCGCACGCGGCGATGCCCTTTGTCACCGAAGAGGGTGTAAAACCACCCTGGAACCAGCCCCAGGTAATTCCCTTGGCGTTCAACAGGTCTCCGATGTTCTTGTTGCTGCTGGACATCCCGAACTTCGATGTCGGGGAGCTGCAATCGTCGTAAAACCCGTCTGCATCGCCGACATCGCTGTTGTCGACCACAACTCCGGCAACGCCGATCTGGTTGATCGGGTCGACATTCCCCGTCATGCCCGAAATCACGTTAATCGCACCCGGAGTTGACGGCCCGAAGTTCGTGTCGAACGCATTGTCATCCATCGCGAAGAATTGAGCGTAATTCCACAAGCCCGTGACCGTGTTCCCGTCGTAATAACCCATGACGATTCCCGCTTTCAGCGGGGCTAGGTTCGGATACGCTGCGACGGTGCACGGCGTCCCGGTGAATTCGGGAAACTTGTCCATCAAGCCGCTATCGAAGGCTTGCTGTTCCGGCGTGTAATCGTGATCCTGGTCGCAGGTATAGTTCTGGCTGGGATCGAGACGGAACGGGACATAGGTATTGCCCGATCCATCCCCATTGTGGTTCTGCGCAATCAATCCCGGAGTCAGTCCGTTCACGCTAGGAGTGTTCGGCGCCGCGTTGAACGGGGTTTCACCCTTCGGATTCGCAGCGACCGGGTAGGTCGCAAAATAATGGTCGAATGAAACGTTCTCCTGGAAGATAACCACCAAATGCTTAATGGGCGTCGTGGTGGTGAATCCGCCGAAATCATTTCCTCTTTGCAGCTTGCTGTCGTTGGCTGGAAGGCCGGCTGGCGTAAGGAGCGCGAGATTTACCGCAAGCAACACGGCAGCCATGCAGCGAAAGTTCTTCCGGATCATGAATTCTCCTTGTTACAAGATGTGGCGCTTGAATCGGCGTCCGCAGCGCAAACTCGCTGAACCAGCAAACGCCGAAAAACCAGCAAAATCAAACGCGTGCCACACCTGGATACGCGAACGTTGTTATTCCACGATGACACACGCGTTAAATCTGATTGCCGCCAGGCGCTGCCGGAGGGAACCATTTCATTTCTTCGCATCTTGTGCGCGGGGCTCCACCCGGATCGTTCCCATCATGCCCCCATCTTCGTGCTCCAGCAGATGACAGTGATATACAAACGTGCCCACCGCGTTTGGATCCCGGAAGTCCATGCGCACCTTCACCATCGGATAGATCGGGCTTTTTCCGTCCCAGAACGGCACATTCACCGTATCCCGCAGGAATGGCTCGTCTACCGGCAGCCCAAACCAGTCCAAAAGCATGAAATGAATTTGATGAATGTGAAAATCGTGTAACTCCTGCGTGCGATTCTCGATAATCCAGTCCTCGACATCTCCCTGCTCGACTGTGATGTTGGGCATCGTTGCGTTCATGTCATACGGTCTGGGCGTCTGCCCCTCTACCGTCAGCATGAATGTGGTGGGACTGTTCGGATCATTTGGATCCTGGAGCGTTTCAGAAAAATAGAGCTTCCGCGTGCGCACTGGCTTGACGTCGCCGAGCCACATCGAGGTCGGCAGCGCAAGCGGTTGGGGAGAGGACTCGAGCCTCGATCGCGGTTCGCGAGCATCGGCAGATGCAATGATCCTTGCCAGTGGTCGCTCGGGATCGTTTTCGCCCCCGAATCCTGTATTGACGCTGCGCGTGACGAGGCTGCCATTTACTCCCGCGGGAGGCCCTTTCACGATAAATTCAATCCGGCCGCCCGGGGGAATTCCCACGTGGCTTACCCAAATCGCACGATTGCCCGACGTCCGGGTCCCGTTGATGGGTACGCCGTCGATCGCGACCACACCCAGCTCCTGCTCTGAGTTTCCATACAGCACCTGCAGATTCAGATATGTGATCGCCGATGCGTTCAGCACCCGCCAAAACTGACGCTCCGACGGCCTCATTGCAATTACCGCGGGCGGATAGTCTGGAAACGGTACAGGAACGAAATTGAGCGAGAGGTCCTTGGCAGGTTTGCCGGTCCCGGTGCCTGTGTTGCGCGCGTCACCGTCTGCGTCCAAGCGAACTGGCGGCAGCGGGGTGGATCCGGTTTGGGTGGGAGCGGCGTTCGGGTTCACCAAGTCCTGATCGCGAACGATCATCACTCGCTCAGGCAACCCTGCCAACTCGTGATTTGTCCGCTCGATTCCTTCGACGATCATTGCCCCGGACGCCCCGCCAAGCACTTGCGCTTTCGTGAAGCCGTGAACATGCGGATGATACCAATACAAGCCGGGTGGCTCGTTTGCGGGAATCCGGAAGCGATATTCAAACGGTGGGTCGCCAGGTTGAATCAAGGTGTTGAGAACGTCGTCCTGATGGCACACGGCCGGCACAGTGAGACCATGGAAATGGAGGTTGGTCGAGTCCGGCGTCATCATTGCGCCTGCGCAAGGATCTGTGACCGCCCCGGACATCGAGTCCCCGCTTGCGCCCATCGCCATCGGGGTAGCCGGGCGCCCCTTTTTCGCGGTCAGTTTTGTCGCGATCCCGTTTTGTGAGGTCACCGTAAGTTCATTTTTCAGGCGCAATATCAGGACATCGCCCGGCTTCAGGCGCAATGTGGGAGCTTGGCTGCCATTCTTGGACACGTAGCAATAGCGCGTCTCGCCGTCCGGACCGGTAAAATTGCGGTAGGCCAATTCGACTTCCAGCACACCGTTTTCGCTGCGAAGGTCCGCGGGTTCGGGGACGGCGCTGCCCGTCGCGGGACGGGGACACAAATCCGTCGCGGCCGTCTGCGCAATCGTGCGTGTTGGGGAGCACGCAAGTACCGCGATAATTACCAGCCAAAGTCGTGGCATACGCGCTCGTTCACACTTGTACGGCCACAGGATATCCGCTGATTGTTAGCATTCTGTGACGCCGGGGTGAAGAAACGCCCGAGCCTGTCTGAATTCGGCTGCTCTGAGTAACCTGGGAGAGGGTGTTTTGAGCCTTCATGTCTGTTCCGCGTTGAGTCTTGAGCTTTTCATCCTGGTGCTAGTGTCCTTCGAGTTTAGCTGGACTCAAAATCCGTCTCGGCCAGCAAATGACATCATAGCCCTGCCTCCCTTGCCTGTTCTTGACCCTACTGCTACACTGTCGCGGCAAGAGCTGGACCGCCGCTCCTGCCATACTTTACCGAGAAGGTTGATCCATGTCGGGACACTCGAAGTGGGCCACAATCAAGCACAAGAAGGCGGCGACCGACGCTCGCCGGGGCAAGATATTCACCAAGGTCATACGAGAATTGACGATCGCTACCCGCACTGGAGGAGCCGATCCGGTGACCAACCCTCGTCTGCGCACGGCTATTCTAACCGCGAAGGCCGAGAATATGCCCAACGACAACATCGAGCGCGCCATCCAGAGGGGTGCCGGCACACTGGAGGGCGAGACCCTCGACGAAGTCACTTTCGAGGGGTACGGTCCAGGCGGTGTCGGCGTGCTGGTCCAGGTTGTAACCAACAACCGCAACCGAATTGTGAGCGAAGTCCGGCACATGTTTTCGAAAAATGGCGGCAATATGGCCGAGACCGGAGCAGTGGGATGGATGTTCCAGCGCAAAGGCGACATCGTAGTCCCCAAGGAACAGGCCGACGAAGATAAAATGTTGGGCATCGTTCTCGATGCCGGTGCGGATGACCTTCGAGATGATGGTTCCTTCTGGGAGGTAACCACGCCGCCCGAAGCGATGGAAAAAGTCCGCGAGAGTCTCGCTGCCGCCGGAATTACCCCGTCTTCGGCCGAAGTAGCCTGGGTACCGCAGAACCTCGTCAAGCTGACCGGCGCGCAGGCGCAACAGATGCTGCGAATGGTCGAAACGCTGGAAGACCACGACGACGTGCAGCACGTCTATGCGAATTTCGATATCGATGAAAAGGAAATCCAGGCGGCGATGGCTGGGTAGTTTGCATCGCGCCGCGGGGCATCGAGAAAACACTTCCCTCCGGTTCCGGCCCGCACGTACACTTGTGCCGGTCAACATGTCTCCCCATCCGATTCCTCCAGACCCGGGTGTACGCAAGCTGCGCGTGCTGGGCGTCGATCCAGCCGTCGCGGGAGCGACCGGCTACGGAGTCATTGAAATCGACGGCAAGAACGCCCGACTCATGCGTTTTGGAGCCTTGAAGCTCCCTGCCCGCGCCACCTTTGCTGTCCGCCTCCGCGAAATCCACTTCTTAATTTCCGGTCTCGTTGAGCAGTTTTCACCGGACGCCGTGGCCGTCGAATCCGTATTCACAGCCCTGAATATCGGGACGGCCCTAAAGCTCGCGGAGATGCGCGGTGTCGTCCTATTGGCCGCAGCACAGGCCCAAATCCCGGCGCACAGCTATTCGCCGCGAGAGGTGAAGGCCAGCGTCGCAGGATTCGGAGGCGCGTCGAAGCAGCAGATCCAGCAGATGGTGAAATCTCTGTTGGACCTGCCCGCATGTCCGGAGCCGGCCGATGCCTCCGACGCCCTCGCCGTGGCGCTATGCCACGCGCAAGTCTCTCGCGCGCGGGATCGCCTTGCGGCGTCGGTCGGGGGCTCGCGTGTCTCGGTGCTTGCGGGCAGCTTTTCCCCGGTCACACGCATCTCCATTCCTCGCGGAAGATGAATTTCTCAGCGCTGCATCGTTGGCTTACGACTCTGGCCTTCTGCGTGTGTGTGCTTGCGGGAACCTCGTGTCCATCGGTCGCCGCAGGCCGCGTTTCCCCGGGCAACGCCACGGTCACTTTCCGTAAGATATTCAAATCGAGTTATCCGGAATTCGTCGAAATCAAGGTGAACGAGTCTGGCGCGGGTACATGCGACATACGCCAGCTCAACGAGGAATCAAACCCCCGGGCGATGCACATTGACCCGCCCCTGGTGCAGTCGATATTCGATCTCGCGGCGAAGCTCCATAACTTCGAGGGCCTGGAGCTGGAAATGCATCGCAGGATCGCGAACCTGGGTGAAAAAACCTTCATCTACGACCGCGGCACCGAATCGCACCACGTCACTTTCAACTACACCCTCAACAGGGATGCCGCCGAACTCCTGAGCATATTCGAGGGACTCGCGCGCGAGCAAACCGATCTTTCCGACCTCGACCGCACCATGCATTACGATCCTCTGGGCGTCAACGATGTGCTCCTGCAGATCGGGAAAGATCTGGACAACAAAGCCCTTCCGGAGCCCGCGCAGTTCCTGCCGTCCCTGGATCGAGTGGCCGCGGACCAGCACTTCATCGATATTGCCCGTGACCGTGCGCGAAAGCTCGCGGCTCTGATTCGCTCGACGCCCTGAACCCCGGGGTTGCAACTATTGCAACTTTTGCCGGAATCCCATCCATCCTAGGCGGCATCTGCTAGCATCTCAGATATCCGAAACACTCGTATTCGGCACCCGGAAGATATTTGAGCGATGCGCGAGACCCTGTGTGACTCATACAGAGGCCCACATTTCGCCGATTCTTTGCCTTTCGCTCATCGATTCTTTCGGAACTTTCTAATCATTGGACGGTAATAATGACTATGCCATTCAAATACAAGTTTTCAGTTACGGTGTTGTCCTTCGTTGCAGGTCTGTGTTTTTTCTCCGCTGGTGCCCTGGCGCAGACCAATAACGTACCGCCGCGCATCACCGAAGTAGTGAATGATTCCAAACTGACCGTGTTGCACGGCAACACCCATCCGCTCGCTCAGCCGCAGTTCGACCGCGGCCCGGCGCCAAGCGAGCTTCCGATGGAGCGCATGCAGCTCGTCCTGAAGCGCAGTCCCGAGCAGGAAGCCGCTCTCGCAAAACTGATGGCCGAACAGCAGGATAAGACTTCTCCCAATTATCACAAGTGGCTTACACCAGTTCAGTTTGGGCAGCAGTTTGGCCCGGCAAGCCAGGATATCCAGACGGTAACCTCGTGGCTTACGTCTCACGGCTTCCAGATAAATACCGTGTCAAACGGCCGCACCGTGATTCAGTTTTCCGGTACCGCAGGTCAAGTGCAGGAGGCTCTGCACACACCGATCCACAAGTTCGTTGTTAATAATGAGGAGCACTGGGCCAATACGACCGACCCGTCCATCCCGACGGCGCTGACTCCCGTCGTCGCAGGCATTGCAACCCTGCACAATTTCAGTCCGAAACCGACGGCCAGGGTGAAGCACGCTGCGAAGTCCACGGTCGCCGGCAAAGTGAAGCCGCAGGTAACGTTTGAAGGCGAGAGTCCGTGCGGCCTGACGGCGGTGGTCAACTGCTTCGCGTTGGGCCCTGCCGACTTTGCGGCGATTTACAATGTGCAGGCGCTGTGGAACGCCGGTATCGATGGCACTGGCGAAACGATTGCCGTCGTGTCCGACAGCAACATCAATCCTCTGGACGTTTCCGACTTCAGGAGCATCTTTGGATTGCCAGTTAATGCCCCGGTGATCACCGTTCCTCCGGTCACCAATTGCAACGCCCCGAATCTTAACAGCGATGAGGTCGAAGCCATTCTGGACGTCGAGTGGTCAGGTGCAGTCGCGAAGAACGCGACGATCAATCTGGTCACTTGTGCCTCCACGAATTCCGCTTTTGGCGGCGATCTTGCTGCCAGTTACATCGTCGACTTCCCCAACACTACCCACAGCGGCTCCAGCACGGGCTTCGCTCCGATCCTGAGCGAAAGCTTTGGAGAGTGTGAACTTGGCCTCGGTTCCACGGCGAATGCTTTCTACAACACGACTTGGCAACAGGCGTCGGCTGAGGGAATCACAGTCCTGATCTCTTCCGGAGACAGCGGTTCGGCGGGTTGCGACGTCGCTCAGCCTGCTAATCCGACAAACTGCGGATTTAACTCGGCTTCGATTGTGCAGGTAGCACAGTGCGGCCTCGCCGTGAGCGGAATCTCTTCGACTCCGTTTAATCTGGCTGTGGGTGGAACCGAATTCAACGATGTGAACGATCCGCAGCAATTCTGGAGCAATACCAACGCATCCGGTACTCTTCAATCCGCTTTAGGCTACATACCTGAAACGGCTTACAACGATTCCTGCACCAGTCCTATCGTGGTTTCCCAAGCGGACGCCACGTTTGGCGACGCGACTGCCGAAGCTACGTGTAACGATCTGAACGTACAGGAAACCTCTGTCGCTACCTCGCCGAACAATGGACTTGTAACGGTTTCAGGCGGAGGGGGAGGCGCGAGCAACTGCACTACCTTTAATGGAACCATCCCGGGGGATTGCACGGGCGGTTACGCGAAGCCGGTCTGGCAGACGGCTCTGACGCCAGCTGATGGCAAGCGCGATGTTCCGGACATCTCCCTTTTTGCCGGCGACGGCACGATTTCCGGGAGTTCCTATGTCCTTTGCGAACGCGACCAGAATGGCAATGGAAGCAACACTCCGTGTGACCTTGAGGAGGGCGAGTTTCTGGACGCCGGAGGGACTTCCGTTTCGACGCAAGTCTTCGCCGGCATCATGGCGCTGGTGGACCAGAAAAATGAATCCGCTGAGGGCCTGATCAATCCGGTGTTGTATGCGCTTGCGGCAGCAGGCGGCCATACGTGCACGTCGGCCGCAAACCCGTCTTCCAGCTGTATCTTTTACGACGTCGCCGATGGCAGCACGAACTCGATGCCATGCGCCACGAGTTCGCCAAACTGCCTGACTTCGACCGGCGGAGATTCAATCGGGGTCCTCACCGGATTTACCGCCGGCACCGGCTACGATCAGGCTACGGGTTTGGGATCGATGAACGTGGCCAATCTCGTCAACGCGCCAACCGTCTGGAACACCGCGACTTCCACACAAGGCGTCGATTTCACTTTATCCCTGACCGATCCATCCACTCCCCCAACCATTGCCACCGCTGGCGGCACCGCCACGGCGTCAGTGACGGTTACTGCAGACAACGGCTTCACGGGCGTGGTCACGCTGGCTTGCTCGGATCTCCCGTCAGGTGTCACTTGCTCGGCTCCATCAGTGACGGGCAGCGGAACGAGCATGGTTACTTTCACATCCAGCGGGTCGGCTCTGCTGAATCCAGTCGGCGGATCTGACCGCATCGCGTTGCCTGGAGCCGGAGTGAAAATCGCGCTGGTCTCTGCATTGAGCCTGTGTCTGATGCTGATCGGTTTCTCGTCGGGCAAGCGCCGGCTCAGCATGGCCCTGGCTCTGGTGGGGTTCGCGCTCGTGTTCGCCAACGTCGGTTGCGGGGGTGGTGGCGGTGGCACAACGACTCCGCCGCCGGGAACACCAGTCAGCACCAACGTCGTCATCACCGCGACAAGCGGCACGATTCACCGCTCGGTGGCTGTCCTGCTCACCGTAACCAATTGAGGCTGACGCCGCGCAGGCAAGTCCCTGGCGCAAGCCTGAAGCGGTGTCGATGTTATCGAAGTATGATTCCGGCGTAGCCGACGACCTCACCGAGGTCGCCGGTTACGTCGCCAGAAGTAGCATAACGAACCAGCGTTGCGTCCTTCGCGCCGAGTTCGCAGGCGGCGACGAGCATTGCGACTGTCGCTGCGTATCCGCACATCGTGATTCCCTCGCCCCGCACAGTGTCGTAAAGTCCTCTGGGATCAAGTGCCAGGATTCGCGCGATTGCTTTGTTGTCCTTCACGCGCGTGATCGCATCGCTCTCAAAGTGATTTAGATCCGAGCTTGCAATCACCAGCACTTCCTCACTCTGCGCCTTCACCACTTGCGCAACTGCAAGCCCCAGTTCCTGCATCGCCTGGAATCGATCGGTCGCTAGCACGACAGGCACGAACCGAAAATCACCGGAGAGTTGCTGCAAAAACGGCAGTTGCACCTCAAGAGAATGCTCGCGCGCGTGTGCTTGCGTGTCTTCCCGCAGCACCGGACAGATCCCCGCCAATTCCGAAGCTAGAGCCGAATCGATCTGTGCCTCGCCGAACGGGGTCTGAAAACTTCCATTGGTGAGGATGGCCATTGGCTGGCCTAGTGGGTAGTGCCGCGGTCCAAGCAGGATGCATCGCGCGGGAATCCGAAGAGCCGAATAGACCGCTCCGGCGACTGGCCCGGAGTAGGCGTACCCCGCATGTGGCACCAGGCTGGCGATCGCGCGGCTTTTGTGCGACTCGCCCGATGTGTACGCCTGGATCTCGCGTGCGAGTTCTTCGGGCTCAGATGGATAGAAGCGTCCGGCGACAGCAGGCGGGCGAATCATGGATCTTCCGGTGACGCGCGGATCGGCGGAAATTAGAGCGGTTTCGACGGCTTACCGTGAATCCTGAGCGCCACGGTTTGTCCGGGCATGAACAGGATGCTCACTTTGTCGCCGTACTGGAATCCACCGCGGTCGAGGATCGCCTGCATTTTGTCCTTCATGTCAGGCGAAAAGTTGAACGTGTGAATGGCCATCTCATTCTTCTTCTCGCGGACTATGATGGTCTGCGAATCAGCGTGTACCACTTCCGCTTTCATCCAGCTCGAGTTTTTCGGCGTGCCTTGCGGCAAAACCGCATTGAATATCTTCGTGACGACAGGAGCAGCCACCGACGCGGCGGCGGCTTCCGCAACTTGAGCGCGTGCGGGGCCCGCGAAATAGGTCAGCGAGGCGGCCAGCGCCAGCAAGCTACCGAGAATCTTAAAGTTCTTCATCGAATGAAATTTTCAGGGACTTCAGGAACTTAATATCTTGGGGCGTGATTTCGATCTTTGCCTCCGCGTGCTCATCCTCCAGAGCTTCTTCGTCCACGCGAATGTGCAGGGATTCCAGGAAGCGGCGGTCCTGCGACGTCATTTTGGCGTCTTGCGACGTCCGGCGCGCCAGCCCGATCGTAGCGTCCAGCTTCAGCACGATGTCGAAGCCCGCGGCGCGCACACCGGAAATGGCCTCCGCGATCCGCTCGGAATCCGAGACGGTATCGTTGATTGCGTGACCCAGCTCTCGCAGCAATTGTTTCATGCGGTCGTCGAGTTGCAAGGGAGTATCACCTCCGGTAAAACTCTACCTACGCCAATTCTAGTTCCGTAGCAAGCCCGAAACAAGGCCTCCGTGGACCGCTCCATCGGTCCGGTTACCTGTCCCCAGGCGCAGCCTCCGAGCCCCCTGGGGCCAGCGAAAGGCCGCGTCAGGCCCTCGCACCAGCGCGGAAGTTTTGCAGGGCCTCCAGAATTTGCCGGCCGTACACTTCGGTCTTGCGCTCGCCGAATCCTGATACGCGTTGCAGCTCGGCGAGCGTACCGGGACGCTTGCGGCATAGCTCATCGAGCGACGTGTCATGCATCACGATGAACGCCGCAATGCCGCTCTGTTTTGCCGTGGTGCGGCGCCATTCGCGAAGATACTCGCGCAGCGCCGGATCGATGTCACGAGCAGCCTGCTTTGACGGACGCTTTGCCGCTCGCCCGGCCCTTTTCCGTCTGGGTTCGGGCGACGCCAGAGGCCGGTCGGTGAGCCAGGCGGGCTCGCCGCTGCAGGTATCGCACGCCAAGCAACTTTTCCAGTTCGGGGTCTCCCCGAAATGCACGCAAATCCGGTGATGGCGACATATTCCCGATGTGACGAAGCTGCGGATTTCGTCGTAGCGCTGCCAGGCTCGCTTCTGCTCGGCCGGGTCCGTCAATTCCTTTATGAAATGCACCAGCAGTGCCGTGTCCCGTTTTTGCCAGAGCAGTACGCAGTCGGCGGGCTTGCCATCGCGCCCAGCCCGGCCCGCTTCCTGATAATACTGCTCGATTGATTTTGGCAGCGAGAGATGGACTACGGTGCGCACCGCCGCCTTGTTGATTCCCAGTCCAAATGCGACCGTACCGACCAGCACGCGCACCTCGTCCGACATCCAGCGCTCCTGGTTCACCCTACGCGTCTCGGAATCCATCTTGCCGTGGTAGGCGATGGCGGCGATTCCTCGCGTTTTTAGAAATTTCACTGTCTCTTCAACCCGCGCGATGGTTGGGGAGTAGACAATCGCACTGCTGCCGGCATGCTTGTTCAGCGCGGCGACCAGCAACCCCTGCTGCGTGTGCGCGTCGCATGCTTTCACGATGTAATTCAGATTCGGCCGATGAAAACTCGCGATGTATTTATCTGGATCCCGCAGTTGCAGCTGGTCGATGATGTCGTGGCGCACTCGCCGCGTGGCGCTCGCCGTGAACGCTGCAATCGGGCACTGTGGAAAATGGAGCCTCAGGCGGCTCAACAGCCGGTAGTCGGGCCGGAACTCGTGTCCCCATTCGGATATGCAATGGGCCTCGTCAATCGCGAACAGGCCGAGCGGCACATTGCGGAGCCATTCGAAGGTGTCTTCGCGCGCCAGGCGCTCGGGTGAGACATACAACAGGCGGTACTGGCCCTGAAGTGCGCGGCGGATCACCGAGGATTTTTGGGACTCCGTCAGCGAACTATTCAGCACCGCAGCTTCAATCCCCATCTGCGCAAGCTGCGCGGCCTGATCCTGCATCAGGGCGATCAGCGGAGAAACCACCACGACGGTCTTGCCGGGTAGCATCGCGGCCGGCAACTGATAACAGAGCGATTTGCCTCCCCCGGTAGGCATCACCACGCAACTGTCGCGGCCCAGGAGCAGGCTCCGCACGATCCGCTCCTGCATGGGTCGGAACGAGTCATAGCCCCAGTAGCGGCGGAGAGTCGACAGCAGCTCAACCTCCGTATTCATGCCAAGAGTATAGAGGGTGCGCCCTCCATTTTCGATACGTCTCCCCGGAACTCTCCGGTCGCGATCGCAACCCTTGCCATTTGCGGGATAACTTCTAGAATTGTCCCATGCCCGCTCGGTTGACTCAGGCGCTCTGGCGTTCAAGCCTAGTGACGCTCCGCGTGGTCTGGCGCGTCACACGCCAGCTGTTCCACGAGTTTACCGGCGCGCTTTTCGCTGTTTTCGCCGGTTACGGCGCTTTTGTCGTTTGGAAGGAATGGAAGCATCGCCCGGCGCTGTGGGTCACAGGGTTCGTCGTCATCTATGTGCTCATGATGGCTGTATTTGCATTCACGGCGTTTCGTCGCGCGCGGCGCGTGCGATGACTGCCGAGCCCAAGGATCGCGCGTCTTTGTCTCAGCGGAAATCCGCGACTTCCACCGGCCTGCCGATGGAAACCGTCGTCAGTCCTGCCGATTTGCCCGGATGGGAGGCCGAGCGCGACCTAGGCTATCCCGGTGAGTTCCCGTTCACCCGCGGCGTTTATCCCACGATGTATCGCGGCCGGTTGTGGACCATGCGGCAATACGCCGGTTTCGGCTCGGCCGGCGAATCCAATCGCCGCTATCGCTACCTTCTCGCGCAAGGACAGACCGGACTGTCGATCGCCTTCGATCTTCCGACGCAGATCGGCATGGATTCCGACCACGCGCTGGCGCAGGGGGAAGTGGGCAAAGTCGGTGTGGCGATCGACTCGCTCGAGGACATGCAGACTCTCCTTGACGGCATTCCCCTGGAGCGCATTTCGACCTCGATGACCATTAATTCGACCGCGGCAATCCTGCTCGCGCTTTACGTCGCAGTGGCCAAGCAGCAGGGAGCGAACCTTTCGCGACTTGGGGGAACCGTACAGAACGACATCCTCAAGGAATACATCGCGCGCGGCACGTATATCTACCCGCTGCGGCCAGCGATGCGCGTCGTAACGGACATCTTCAGCTGGTGCCGTGGCGAAATCCCCAATTGGAACGCGATTTCGATCTCTGGGTACCACATTCGCGAGGCTGGTTCGACCGAGGTGCAGGAAGTCGCCTTCACGATTGCCAACGCCATCGCCTACGTCGAAGCGGCCGTCACTTCGGGATTGCAGGTGGACGAATTTGCGCCGCAGATTTCGTTCTTCTTCAACTCGCACAACGAGTTCCTGATGCAGATAGCCAAGTTCCGCGCCGCGCGGCGCCTCTGGGCCCGCACTATGCAGGATCGCTTCGGCGCCAAGGACCCGCGTTCACTCATGCTGCGGTTTCACGCGCAGACGGCCGGCTCGTCGCTCACGGCGCAGCAGCCGGAAAATAATCTCGTGCGCGTTGCGCTCCAGAGTCTTGCCGCCGTGCTCGGCGGCTGCCAGTCGCTGCATTCCAACGGACTGGACGAGGCGCTTGCCCTGCCGACCGAGCAAGCCGCACTGCTCGCGCTTCGGACACAGCAGATCATCGCGCAGGAAACCGGTGTAGCCAACACGGTCGACCCGGTCGCGGGCTCCTATGCGATCGAGAAGCTGACCAGCGAAATTGAAGCTGCGGCGCAGGTTTATATTTCAAAGATTGACGCGTTGGGAGGAATGCTGCGCGCGATCGAGGTTGGCTATCCCCAGATGGAGATTCAAAAGTCGGCGTATGAATATCAACAGGCTGTCGAAAGCGGCGAACAGGTGGTTGTGGGCGTCAATCGCTTTCAGACCACAGAGGAACAGTCGATTCCCACGATGCGAATCGATCCTGAAATCGAGCGGACACAGATTGCACGGCTGAACTCCCTGCGGGCGCGCCGCGACTCTGCCAAATCGCAAGCGGCGCTCGAAGAAGTTGAACGCCGCGCCCGCGGCGCCGAGAATCTCATGCCCGCAATCCTCGCGGCAGTCGAAGCCTACGCGACGGTCGGCGAGATCTCCGATGCCTTACGCCGCGCCTTCGGCGAGTACCGCGAATCCGTCGTGATTTGATCGTTCAATCGATGTCGTCGCACCGCTTGGATCGCCGGAGAATGCGACGAGTTGGCAGGCCTTGTCTGTGTCCCATGTGGTAAGTTTTTCTTGCCGGCATGAATCCACACCTTAGCCGCGGGGCGGAAATCCGCTCACCCAGGCGCGTTTCAACGCTCGCCGAAGCCCGCAAGTACATCGATGCGGCGGGGTTCTGCATGCTCTTTCCGGTGACCAACGTTCCCCTCCCATCGCTGTATTGCGCTGTAACGCGCCGCAGGCCAGCCGACGGCATCGTTTTCGATAAGAACTTCGAGATGCTGTGGCGCTGGAAGGACGACCTGCCCCGCCGCCGTCGCGCTTTCTATGCGAAATATTTCCGCGGGCGCGGCACGCTGATTTCTCTCAAGCAGCTGCCCTATTTCCTGGCCATGCGCGAAACTGCAGTCGATCCCGGCGATCATGCGCGCCTGTATGCTGAGGGACGCATTCGAGACGACGCCCGCGTGATCTGGGAAGCTCTGGAACGTAATGGCCCTCTCGCCACACTGGAACTCCGCCACCTCTGCCACATGGAAACCAAAGCAGGCAATATACGGTTCAAGCGTGCCATGCTCGACCTGCAGTGCCTGGTCGTTGTCGTGCACTTCGGTTCCGAGCAGGAGACCGGAGCGTGGGCTTCGGGACGCTTTGAACTGACCTGCCGCGCGTTCCCGGCCCAGACCACCTTGGCCAGGACCATCGCGGTCGACCTGGCTCGCGCGCGCCTGACGGCAAAGTATCTTGAGTCGCACCCCGCCGCACCTCCGGTACAATTAGCGCGGCTCTTTGGGTGGACCAGGGACGACGCGCTCACCGCGTTCGGCTCCGCACAGCCTCAGATCCGGGACGTGAAACGCGAAAGGCACCGATGAAACTGGTTCTAGGATCAGCTTCGCCCCGGCGCGCCCAGATTCTGCGCGATGCCGGGATTCCGTTCGAGATACACGCGGCGAGTGTTGATGAATCCCGCCGGGCGGGCGAACTGCGTGCTGACTACGTCCGCCGCCTGGCCCTGGCCAAGGCCCGCGCGGCAGCAAGTGCGCAGGCGGATTCGACCGATTGCCTGTTCATTGGTGCGGACACCGTGGTCGTTGCCGCTGATGAAATTCTGGGAAAGCCCGAGTCGTCCAGCGACGCGCGCCGTATGCTTCACCTTCTCAGCGGTACCGTACATGAAGTGCACACCGGGCTCGCCGTCGTTCGCAGGCCAGGCGGGATGGAAGGGATCGTCGAGGAAACCACTCGCGTCACTTTTGCGCGTCTTACCGACGAACTCATCGAGTCCTACATGGCGACCGGCGAACCGTTTGACAAAGCCGGGGCCTATGGAATCCAGGGGATCGGCGGGCGCTACGTCACCCGCATCGAAGGATGCTACTTCAACGTGATGGGATTACCTCTGGCACGGCTATGGACTCTTTTGAGGGAATTCGGCTGGAGGGAATAGATCGCGACGAAGCCCCGATGCAAAAAAACAGACGGCCACGTGACCGTCAGCGGTTGTTCTTTCCTCGGGGTTGCGGAAGCCGAGAGGGCCCGGGACGGAGATTCGGGACGACCTTTCCCAAGGTGAGCAAGTGCATGGGGTTGGTCGATATCAATCACCCACCTAGCTATTGGGATTCGCGTGAGACCTACTTCTTGTCCTCGACTGGTGCTGAGGGAGGTGTAGCAGCGACCGGAGGATTCACCGGCTGGCTCGTCTGCGCAGGTTGGTCGCCACGCATGCCTTCCTTGAACTCGCGGACCCCCTGTCCGAGTCCCTTCATTACTTCGGGGATCTTGCGGCCGCCGAACAGGACCAGGATGACGATCGCGATGATCAGCAAATGCATCGGGCTGTCCCACATAGGGTACCTACCTTTCACGCCCGGATTACAGTAACGGAAACCACTCCGGGAGCCACGTCGGAACCAGGCACAGTATAGCACGCTCCCAGGTACCCGGCGCGGTGGGCCCAGCGTCCGCGCGGTCTCGCACTTTGGTGAAAACGCCAAGCCATATAGCAGCGACGACTATTCGAGTGCATACGGGGAGACATCAAAGTGAGCTGCGCCTATCAGCTTCGCTGCAGCGGCCGACGGACTTAGGTCCGACGCAAAAACCAATCGACCGGCATTGTGACTCTCGCACTGCAGCAAATGGTGGGTTTACGGGTGCCGAATCGTCGCAAACGTCTTGGTCCGTTCTAGCTACGCCAGGCCTCGGCCATTTCTCGGGCGATGCCAAGGGCCGCGTCGCGAGGACTGCGTGCACCCGTGATCGGCCGCCCCACGACCAAAAAGTCTGCCCCTGAAAGGATCGCGTCGCGCGGCGTCGCGACGCGTGATTGATCGTTTACAGACGCACTAGCCGGCCGCACTCCAGGAACAACGATTAGAAACCTTGAACCACACGCACGGCGAATTGCTCGTGCTTCGTGCGCCGAGGCGACAACTCCGTCAAGCCCCGCCCGCTTTGCCAGGCGCGCAAGAGCGATGGCACGGGTCGCGGGAGAGCCGGAAACGCCCACGCGACGCAGCGCTTCCTGGTCCATGCTCGTCAAAATCGTGACGCCGAGCAGTGCTGGCCGGCTCTTCTTTCCGGCCAGCGCTTCCCGCGCGGCGCGCATCATGGGCAGCCCGCCCAGAGTATGGATGTTCACCATCCGCACCTTTGGCAGTTCGGCTGCCGCAGCCACTGCGCCTGCGACAGTATTGGGGATGTCGTGAAACTTGAGATCGAGGAAAATCTCAAAGCCCAAACCCGCGAGCCGCTCGACAGCCCGCGGGCCTTCCGCCGTAAAGAGCTGGAGACCCACCTTGAACAGGCCTGCCGCACCCCGAAGGGTCCGTGCCAAGGCGGAGGCCGGCCCCAGGCGGTCGACATCCAGGGCTACGATTAGTTTCGATGTTCCGAGGCGGGACGTGACGGCACCTCAAGCAGCTCCAGCCGGACCTTTGCTACGCCGCGCTGGTCGAATCCGAGCCTCCGAGCTACCTCGTAGGAGACGTCGAGTTCGCGACCCTCGACATAGGGGCCCCGGTCGTTAATCCGAACGACCTGGCTGCGGTGGTTCTTCGTGTTTACAACCCGTACGATGGATCCAAGCGGAAGTGTCGGGTGGGCGGCTGTTTCGGCGTACATATCGTAAGTCTCTCCGTTGGCCGTTTGCTGCCCGTCAAAGTCCCCTCCATACCAGCTTGTGGTGCACACCCACGTCGCCAACGGCTTGTGCTGGCTGGGGAAGTTCGGGTTTGCTAGTGTTGTTGACTGGGGGGTGGATGTCATTTGGGAAGGGTTGCTAGCCTTTCCGGCTGCCGTTGGATTGGCTGACGGAGTTAGGACGAGCATACCCAATCCTAAAAACACCGATTCGAGAACCACGAAGATCTTAGCTCTCATATCCGACTAACCTCCCTGAAATCAATAAATTCTAGCATTTCGAGGGGCTCAAAAGCAACCGCATTAGGCCTTTAGAGATCCCCGTAAGCCATTGATTTCATTCAGATTTTCGTCCCGGCACCACGCTTCGAGGCCCCCTACCAACCGCTCTGAAGCCCTGGGGTCCACAAAGTGTGCTGTGCCGACCTCTACGGCCGAGGCGCCCACCACGATATATTCGACCACGTCCGATGGGCTCTCAATACCGCCAAGTCCGATGATCGGGATCTTAATTACCCGACCCGCCTCGTGAACCAACCTCATGGTTATAGGTTTTATACCCGAGCCCGACAACCCCCCCGTCGTACTACCTAGTCGGGACTCTCGAGTGTGGGCGTCCAGACACAAAGCAGGATATGTGTTGGCGATGACGACCGCATCGGCTCCCTCCGTTTCTGCTATCTTGGCCATAACTCCAATGAATCCAACAGTCGGTGATAGCTTTACCCACAAGGGCCGCCGACACGCTTTCCGACTCGCGGAAAGGAGCTCCGCGGCGAGTGCCGGATTCGTGCCGAACTCTGCCCCGCCCCGCTCGACGTTCGGGCAGGATATATTGAGCTCGTACGCGGCGATACCATCTGTGTCTTCCAGGACACGAATTACCTCTAAATACTCGCTAAGAGTGTGCCCGAACACATTGGCAATGATTGCGGCGTCGTACCTGCGAAGCTGCGGAAGCTTCTCCGCCACGAACGCACGCACACCGATGTTTTGCAACCCGATGGCGTTGATCATACCGCTGGGGGTTTCAAGCATCCGCGGAGGCGGCGCTCCCGCCATGGGATGAAGGGACAGGCCTTTCACTACAATCCCACCCAGGCGGTTCAGATCCACGAGTTCTGCGAATTCGACGCCGTAGCCGAACGTGCCACTTGCTGCGATGATCGGGTTTTTAAGCTGGGTACTACCGACGCTGACTCGGAGATCAACCCCCGAGGCTGTTTGAGGGATGCGTGCCCGCTCGGGCGAACTCACGCCAAGCACTCTACCACGCAGGTCAAGGGTTCGGCACGTCCGCACGAATTTCACTCCCGGATTCCGCCGCTGCGTAGCCGCCAGACTCTGTGTTAGGATGTGCCACGAAATGCGCGTCGTAGAAAAAAGACAACTCCTTTCGGCCGAAGAAATTGGCCGCACGCTCAGCAGGCTGGCGCACGAAATTGTCGAAAACAGCGGTGGCGCAAAAGACCTCGCGCTGATTGGCGTCCGCCGGCGGGGCGTTCCGCTATCTGAGAGGCTGGCCAAGCAGATTCGGGACTTCGCCAAGGCGGATGTTCCGGTCGGTACGCTTGATATCACCCTCTACCGCGACGATCTTTCGACGATTGGGCAGCAGCCGGTGGTCCAATCTACGCAGATCGATTTTCCGGTGGACGACCGCGACCTGGTGATCGTAGACGACGTCCTCTATACCGGTCGCACGATCCGGGCCGCGATGAATGGCCTGTTTGATCTGGGCCGTCCCCGGCGCATTCGACTGTGCGTCCTAATCGACCGCGGACATCGGGAGCTTCCGGTCGAGGCTTCATTCATCGGCCGAACCGTCCAGACCAGCGATACCGAGATTGTGGAAGTCCGCCTTCAAGAGATTGATGGCGAGGAACGCGTTGTGCTAGTGGACCGCGTTCCCTGATTCTGTCTGGGAACGGTCCGGAGGCAGCGTCTAAAGGGAAAAAGTGCTCCAGCGCCTGTCACACTTGCTCGGAACAGAAGCCCTCACCAGCGAGCAGATTGCATTTATTCTCGATCAAGCCAAGCCCTTCCAGGAGTTCCAGCGCCACCCATTGAAGAAACTGGCCACGCTGCGCGGCAAGACTGTGGCCATGGCTTTTTTCGAGTCTTCTACGCGTACGCGGATTAGCTTCACGACCGCAGCCGCCCGCCTGGGTGCAGACACGATGGCCCTGCAAGCGGAATCTTCAAGTCTGAAAAAGGGTGAGTCGCTCCTGGACACGGTCCGCACGCTCGAAGCGATGCGTCCGGACGGCATCGTGATTCGCCATGCATCCTCCGGTGCGCCGGATTTCGTGGCGCGTCGGCTTGAGATTCCCGTCGTCAACGCCGGCGATGGCACCCACGAACACCCCACGCAGGCGTTGCTTGACGCTCTGACGATTCGTGACCGCAAGGGCAAACTCGAGGGCAGGAACGTCACGATCCTCGGTGACATTCTGCACAGCCGCGTGGCCCGCTCGAATATTCATCTTCTCAGCAAGTTCGGCGTCCGAATCACGCTCTGCGGCCCGGCCATGTGGGTTCCCCGCGAACTTGAAAGGCTCGCTGCGAACCTGCGCGTGGTCCACCGCGTTGAGGAAGCGCTCGACGGCGCAGATGTCGTGATGGTTCTGCGAGTCCAGACCGAGCGCATCCACGAGCCAGCACTCGCACCCGACGAATACATCGCCGGCTATCAGTTGACTCCCGCGCGCTTGCGGCTGGCGCAGCCGGACGCTCTGGTTCTTCATCCTGGACCGATCGTCCGCGGCCTGGAAATCGATTCGGCCGTGGCCGATGGACCGCAATCCGGCGTGCTCGAGCAAGTGACAAACGGCCTCGCGATACGCATGGCCCTGCTCTACCATCTGATCGGCGGCGCAGCTGCAGACGCACCGCATCCCGCAAAGGATCGCTCGAATGCTTCTGATTAAGAACGGACGCGTCATCGACCCGGCGAGTAAGACCGACGCGGCGCTCGACATTTTGCTCGATGGCGATCGCATCTCGAAAACCGGCACGGATCTTCAGGCGTCTGGCGCAGAGGTCTTCGATGCGAAGGGCTTGGTCGTCGCGCCCGGCTTCATTGATCTTCACTGCCATCTGCGCGAGCCTGGCCAGGAGATGTCCGAGACGATTGAGACAGGGACGCAGTCCGCCGCCCGAGGGGGGTTCACGGCCGTCTGCTGTATGCCCAACACCCAGCCCGTCAACGACAACGCGTCGGTGACCCGCTCGATCGTCGAACGCGCCGCAGCCGCAGGCGCCGTCCGCGTGTGGCCGATTGGTGCGGCTTCGATGGGGAGCAGGGGCGAAGCCCTGGCGGAAATCTCCGCCATGAAGGGTGCCGGAATCGTCGCGGTCAGCGACGACGGTAAACCTGTCGCCACGGCGCGCCTGATGCGGCAGGTGATGGAATATTGCACCCCACTCGGGCTCCCGGTGATCGACCACTGCGAAGACCCGTCTCTGTTTGCCGGCGGTGTGATGCGCGAGGGACCACAATCCCTGAAGCTTGGGCTGCAGGGAATTCCGGCGCAGTCGGAATCCATCTGCGTCGGCCGAGACGTGGAAGTGGCTCTGCTCACCGGAGCCCGCCTGCACATTGCCCACATGTCCACTGTCGGATCGCTTGAATATGTGCGCATTGCGAAGAAGACGAAGCTTTGCGTCACCTGTGAGGTGACGCCGCATCATTTCACACTAACCGACGAGGACGTCTGCTACGACTCGCACTACAAGATGAATCCGCCGCTGGCCTCCCGCTCCGATCGCGACGCTCTGATCGCCGGCCTCGCCGACGGCAGCGTCGACGCAATCGCAACTGATCATGCTCCACATCATGCGGCGAGCAAGGACGTCGAATTTGACCGCGCGCCGTTCGGGATCATCGGCTTTGAGACGGCCCTCGCGCTCGGGTTAAATGAACTGGTGCACACGGGAAAACTTTCGCTGATGCGCCTGGTCGAGCTTTTTACGACCGGGCCCGCCCGCGTTCTGGCGATGGAGCGAAAAATCGCCGCCGGCGAGGCTGCCGACCTCACGATTTTCTCGACCGATCACGAATGGACTTATCGAGCAAGCGGTTCCCCCAGTAAGTCGCAGAACACCCCATTCGAAGGCCGTAGTTTTCGCGGAGCCCCGATGGCCACAATCGTCGCCGGCCGCGTGGCGTTCTGCCGCTCGATGTAGTTTCACGCGCGGCCAGCCCGCAAGGGGCGGAGTCGAGAGCCCGGAAGTTTCGCGCGATGCTGCTCAGGTTCTTCCGGGTCGGCCATTTGTGCTAGATTCTCTCTCCGTGCAGAAGAGTGAAACTCAAGGAGCCATGCGCAGCGCCGGCAAGCCCCAATGGACCGAAATGTAAACGACTATCTCGCCGCCGAGCGCACGTTCCTTGCGTGGATTCGCACCGGACTTGCGCTCATGGGCTTCGGTTTCGTGGTGGCTCGTTTTGGTCTCTTCCTGCAGCAGGTTCGCACTGTCGAACCCGGCCTGCAAAGCCACTCCTACGGCGAATCGATCTGGTTCGGCACGGCACTGATCGCGACAGGCGTGCTCGTGGACATCTTTGCCATCTGGAATCATGTTCGGCTCGTGCACCAGCTGAACCACGACGAAACGGGATTTACGCGACCATCGAGCGGTGCGATCGTCCTGGCCGCGTTCCTGGCGCTGGTCGGCGTGGGAATGGCCATTTATTTAGTCTCCGTGTAAGCAATGCGGCGAGCTGGCTTCGGTCGCCCGAGGATGCGATGCCTTCTACTTCAGACAACGGAATAATCAGCAAGCAGAGCGATCATTCAGTCGATGAGATCGTGGAGAAATTGAAAGGGATTCTACAGGCGAAGGGCATCACGCTCTTTGCACTCGTCGACCACAGCGGCGAGGCCGCAAAGGCCGGCCTGCGGATGCCGCCGACGAAATTGCTGATCTTTGGCAACCCGAAAGGCGGCACGCCACTGATGCTTGCCTCCCCAAGCAGCGCCATCGATTTGCCGCTGAAAATCCTCGTCGCAGAAGGTGCAGACGGGAAATCCCACGTCTCCTACAACTCGCCCGCGTATCTCAGGCAGCGCCATGACCTGCCCCAAGAGCTGATTCAAAACATTGCAGTCGTGGAAGCCCTGGTCCTGCAGCTGGTGTCCTAGCGGCGGATCATCGTTGGCTTGAGGCTACACAGCGGTGATCTCTGAGGGGGACGTTGATTCCTGGCAGGCGCGCCGCCCGCTCCGACGCCAGTTTCCGGCTCCCTTAGTGGGTAGCAGGTTCGGACGCAGGATGCATCCCGTGTTGCGGCACTTCGTGGACACCGCGCGCCGGGGGCTCTTGATGGAAACGGAAGAGCTGATTCAGAGGCCCGGCGCCCTTGCCGGTCTGGTAGGATTTTTCGATAGCCTTGGTCACATAGGCTTTGGCGAGGATCACTGCCTCGCGAAGTTGTTGTCCGCCGGCAAGCTGCGCGGCAATTGCGGAGGAAAACGTGCACCCCGTGCCGTGGGTGTTCGGATTTCTCACGTGATCGCCGCCGAAGGTTTCAATCTCCGTCCCCTCGCAGAGCACGTCGATCGGTTTATCGAGATGCCCGCCCGTGACGATGACTGCGCGCGCGCCCATTTCCAGGAGCTTCTGCCCGGCGGCCTTCATGCCGGCCACGTCCTTAACCTCCAGGCCGGTCAGGAATTCCGCCTCGGCAATATTCGGCGTGACTACGCTTGCGCGTTTCAGCAGTTCGTCGCGAACAAATTTGAGACCCGCGGCATCAAGAAGTTCAGTATCGCCGGCGGTCGGCCGCGAGACCGGATCGAGCACCACATGTGTGAACTTGTATTTGTCGAGAAATTCCGACACCACCGAGGCATTGGCCCTGTTCGCGAGCATGCCGATTTTCACGCCTGCCAGCGTGACGTCTTCGACGAGCGCATCGATCTGCGATCGCAACGTCGCTGCCGGAGTCGCGTGAACCGTCCGCACGCCCTGGGTGGATTGCACCGTGAGTGCTGTCACCGCGGCAACGCCGTAGCAATTATGAGCGGCGAAAGTCTTCAGGTCCGCTGCGATCCCTGCACCGCATGTCGGATCGAAACCCGCAATGGACAGAAGTATGGGCGGCGTGTGCTGGCCGTTGCCGATGTGATGGTGGTGGCTGCTCAATTCCGGTACGTCCTCCGCGTTAGGCACAAATGCCGGCGACACCCTGTCTCGCTGGGCGTGCCGGCAGAAAAAATGTACGCGCCTTCTTGCTCTGGACGCAACAACAATTTTTTGGGAACAAGGAAATATCGCGGTACTGGTGAAAGTTTCAGCCGCGGGAGAACTACGGAAACAGGCCACGAACCAGCGTTGCGTCCGCGACGCGGCCGACGGCGAGTACGTACGCCCCGGTGCGCATGTGGGCGCGATGCTTTCGCATGGATTCGTGCACCTCATGAAATGCCTGGCGCATCACCGTCTCGAGCTTCATCGTCACTTCCGACACGGGCCAGAAGAAACTCTGCAGATCCTGCACCCATTCGAAATAGCTAACGGTGACTCCTCCGGCATTTGCCAGAATATCGGGCAGCAGCAGGATTCCCTTGCGCGCCAGAACTTCATCGGCGTGTGGAGTGGTCGGTCCGTTAGCGGCTTCGGCGACGATTTTCGCCTTGATCTGGTCGGCGTTGTTCAGCGTAATCACATTCTCGAGCGCCGCGGGAACCAAAATATCGCACTTCATCGTCAACAGGTCGTCGTTGGAAATCCGGGAGGTGCCAGGCATCCCTACAACGGTGCCCGAGCGTTCCTTGTAGCGCATGGCTTTCAGCGGATCGATCCCGCGCGAATTGAACACGCCGCCGCGAGAGTCGCTGATGGCGACCACACGCGCCTTTTTTTCTGCAAACAGCCGCGCTACCTGCGAGCCGGTGTTGCCGAATCCCTGAATCGCCACGCTTGATCCCCGCAGCGACATTTTCTTTACCTTGCACGCCTCTTCCACAACCACCAGGCAACCGCGTGCCGTCGCGTCCTTGCGTCCTTCCGAGCCGCCGATCGAAACCGGCTTGCCCGTGACCACGCCAAGCGCCGAAAACCCCTTCGTCATCGAATATGTGTCCATCATCCACGCCATTGTTTGCGAATCGGTATAGACGTCGGGGGCGGGAATATCCTGCTCGGGTCCGATGAGCGGCAATATTTCAGAAGTGTAGCGCCGCGTCATTCGCTCCAGCTCGGGCTTGCTCATCCGTTTTGGGTCGCAGATCACGCCGCCCTTGCCGCCGCCGAACGGAATGTTCACGGCCGCGGTTTTCCAGGTCATCCACATCGCCAGCGCCTTGACTTCATCGGCCGTAACGCCCGGATGGTATCGAAGGCCTCCCTTCGCGGGGCCACGCGTCACGTTATGCTGCACGCGATAGCCGGTGAAGACTTTTATCTGCCCGTTGTCCATCTTCGTGGGGATAGATACTTCCAGCACGCGCTTCGGCGTGCGGAGGATCTGGCGCAGGCCCGCGTCGAGCTTCAGGTATTCAGCGGCGAGATCGAACTGAATCTGGGCAATGCGGAACGGGTTCAGATCCTCGCGGGGTGCGATTCGGGGTACTGGTTGGGGGATCGCCTTGGCAACCATCGCCATCTTGCCTTCCTCCTGGGGTGGGAAGCTCTGTGCTGCTTCTAACCGCTTTTCGAGTCTTCAGAATTGGCCGGGTGCTCGTAAGTCGCGCGAGAATCGAAGTTTAGCGGAGCCGCGGGGGATGTCAATGAAAACCAGTGTAAAAGCCGCGCTCCGGAGGCCTACAAGTAACATATCGTGTCACTCCCTGACGTCCTATCAATCGTAAGTGATTGTAAATAAATGTATTAAGCTGCCTCCGACGGCCTCTGCTGCCGCGGCTTCTAGTCTGCCCCCGGGAGTCCGCCGTCCCGTGCGACAACCCTGTTGACCCGCAACGCCTCGCACGGTACTGTGCCGGTCGCGAATCGATTGCGCCCAAAGACGATTCGCACGGCGAGCCAATCCGGAAAGCCCAGCCACGCGTATCTTATAGAAGGGAGCCGCCACACGCTGGTGAGTTCTGAAACGGGAACGGAGCTGAGAGCCTCGGACGCGGCGCTCATCGACAGAATCATGCAGCGGGACCAGACGGCGCTTGCCGCGCTGTACGACCGCTATGCAGGGATGCTTTCCTCCGTCCTGATCCGGATTTTGCGCGACAGGCAAACAGCCGAGGAGATCTTGCAGGATATCTTCTTCCAGCTCTGGAGCGCGCCATCGCGATTCGACCCCGGACGGGGTTCATTGCCGGCCTGGCTGATGGTCATCGCGCGCAATCGCGCGATCTCGCAATTGCGCCGGCACAATCCTGCCGCGGGCGAACCGCTGGTTGAAGCCGCCGCGATCTCGACGATCAATCTGGAAAGCGCCGCATCACAGCAGCAGTTGCTCGGTCGCGTGAAAGGCGCGCTCGAAAATCTCCCGCCAGAACAGCGTGCTGCGGTCGAGTTCGCGTATTTCGATGGCCTGACACACAGTGAAATTGCGAAACGCACGGGCGACCCGCTCGGCACCGTGAAGACGCGCCTGCGCTCGGCGGTTGAAACTCTAAGGCGGACTTTGCATTCGGCGGCGGGCTCAACGACATGAACGCTCATCCAACCCGCGAAGAAGATTTCGATCTCTACGCTCTGGGCGCGCTCGAAGGCGACGAGAGGCTCGCGATCGAGACGCACGTAGTCTCCTGCGCGGATTGCGCGCGGAAGCTCGCCGAGGCGCACGGACGTATTGCCCTGCTCGCGCTCGCCGCGCCGCCCTCGGAACCGTCAGCGGGCGTGAAGCAACGTCTGATGCAGCAGGTCCGCCGGGACGCCGAGCGCAGCTCAGCCCTTCCTGCTTCGCCTGGTGTTCCCGCGCGCACATCCGGGCGCCCGTCGCGGGAAACCCCCCGCTCGAGTGAACCCTTCGGCCGCTGGTGGGCGGCCGTACTCGTACCGGTCGGGGCGGTTCTTGCGGTTGCCACGGTCCTTTTGTGGACTGACAATCGCCAACTGGATCGTCAACTCGCCGGGCTGCGCTCGGCCGTCGAGCAGCAACAGCAGCAACTGCAGGAAGCACGCGAAGCCGCCGACATGATCGAATCGCACGATACGGTGACAATCGCGCTGGCGCAGCAGCCCGGCATGCCGGCTGGTGCCGCACACGTGATGTACAACGCGAGGATGGGCATGCTGATGTATGACGGCGAAATCGCCCCGGCTCCGGCAGCGAAGAGCTACCAGCTGTGGCTCGTTCCGGAAGGCGGCAAACCCATCAGCGCGGGCGTTTTCAATCCCGTAGGCGGTCGCACCGATCATTGGATGATGAAATTGCCGCAGGGAATCGCGGCCAAGGAATTTGCCGTGTCGCTCGAGCCTGCCGGCGGCATGCCGCAGCCGACGGGCCCGATGGTACTGATCGGCCGTGCGTAGTGCCAGCTGTAATCAGGCGAATGAACCGGATAGCTCGCAGCACCTGGCCTTTTGCTCGCGCCGGAAGCGAGCGGGTCAAGATCCGCCTTGTCGAGGCCCGAACTCATGCGGTATAAGGTGTACGTACCCAGCGGGGAAAAGCTGGTAACTTCTCCCCACGAACTCTCCAGCCCTAGCTCGATAGCGTATTCAAACCATCACGAACCGAGCCGTCCGCGGCAGGATTTGCGCAGCGCGGCCCGTTGCGATCTCAGGAGGAAGCAGACATGAAAAGAGCAATCGGTACGTTTGGTCTTCTCGCAGTGTTGTTTGCCACACTCAGCCTGGCAACCATCGCCGACAACAAGACGATGACGTGGACAGGCTGGATTAGCGACAGCTCCTGCGGTGTGAAGGGCGCCAATGCAGCGCACAAGGCTTGCGCCAAGACGTGTATGAAGGACAAGGGCGCTTCCTGGGTTTTCGTGAACAACGAAGACAAGAAAGTCATCGCGATTCACAATCAGGACGCGGTCAACGGCGACAGGGACTTGGGACAGGAGGTTAAGCTGACTGGCCACATGAATGACGACGGTTCACTTCAGGTGGACGGCATCGCCCATTAGAAATTGCAGAGCTTGAGCAGGGGGGTGAACGGTTGTAGGGCTTAGGTCGTGACCTAACCCCTACAACCCAACTCCTACGAACTCTTCCCCACGCCGATTTTTTCGACTCCCATGTAAGGCCACAGCGCCTCTGGAATTTTCACCGAGCCATCGGCCTGCTGAAAATTCTCGACGATCGCGATCCATGTCCGTCCGACAGCGAGCCCAGAGCCGTTCAGAGTGTGCACGTATTCGCTCTTGGCTCCCTTTGATTTGTAGCGAATCCCCGAGCGCCGGGCCTGGAACGCCTCCGTGTTCGAGCAGGACGAAATCTCCATGAAATCGCCCGCCGAGGGCAGCCACACCTCGATGTCGTAGGTTTTCGCCGAAGCAAAGCCCATATCGCCAGTGCAGAGCTGCATCACCCGGTAGTGCAGACCTAGCCGCTCGAGGCACTTCTCGGCGTTCCTGACGAGCTTCTCGAGCTCGTCGTAACTCTGCTCGGGGCGCGTGAATTTGAAGAGTTCCACTTTCTGGAACTGGTGCTGGCGCTTGATACCGCGCGTGTCCTTTCCCGCGGCGCCAGCCTCGGAGCGGAAGCACGCGGTCCAGGCGCACACTTTTATGGGTAGCGAATCGGCTTCGAGCGTCTCATCCCGGTGCAGGTTCGTCAGCTCTACCTCGGAGGTGGGCGTCAGCCATAGGTCAGTGCCCTCCAGGTGAAACATATCGGCGGCGAATTTCGGCAGCTGGCCAACCCCCGTAAGCGCGGCCGTATTCACCAGGAACGGCGGTAGGATTTCCGTATAGCCATGTTCTCCGGTGTGCAAGTCGAGAAAGAAATTGGCGATGGCGCGTTCCAGCCGGGCACCCAGGCCCTTATACACCGCGAACCGCGCGCCCGCTATTTTCACCGCCGCGGCGAAATCCAGAATTCCCGTTCGTTCGCCGACCTCCCAGTGCGGCCGCGGCGCGAAATCGAATTTCGGCGGCGCGCCCGACCGACGCACCTCGACGTTGTCGGCGGCGCTGTGCCCTACTGGGACGCTTGCATGCGGGATATTTGGAACCGTAAGAAGGAACTGCTTCATCCGCTCGTCCAGCTCCACCACTTGTCCGTCGTCGCGCTTAATCTGCTCGGAGACTTCTTTCATCCTTGCCAGAATTGACGAGACGTCCTGGCCGGCCTTCTTCAGTGCGGCGATTTCTTCGCTGGCCTTGTTCCGATCAGCTTTCATCCGCTCAGTCGAGGTGATGATCCTGCGGCGTTTGGCGTCCAACTCGACGAAGGGCCCAAGGTCGAGCGTGATGCCGCGGTCCCGGGCCATCTTCCCGATCTCGTCCAGGTGCTCTCGCACAAATCCCAAGTCATGCATAGGCTCAGAAGAATAACCGAAAGTAGCAGCAGGTGAACAGAGGTGATCGCCCCGGATGTCTCGCCCAGAGGCCTTGTCATTGCGAGTAAAGCAGCTCGCCGGTCCGGGCACTTGAAGCCCCTTGTCCGCGCTCAGGACAAGTAGCGCCTTGATATTTCGGCAATGTTACGGGCACCTGCGAGGCGCATAGTCATTTCCAGTTCGCCGTCGAGATGCTGGAGAACAGCCTGCACGCCCATCCATCCGCCAAGCGCTAGGCCGTACAGCACTGGCCGGCCGACGGCGACGGCATTGGCCCCGAGCGCGAGCGCCTTGAACACATCCTGACCGCGGCGCACGCCGCCATCGATGAGGATGGTCGCGCGACCATGTACGGCGTCAGCGATACGAGGCAGGACCGAAATCGTGGCGGAGACATCGTCGAGCTGTCGCCCGCCGTGGTTCGACACCTGGATGCCCGCGCATCCGTGCTCAACGGCCGCCACGGCGAACTCGGGAGACATCACGCCCTTCAGCAGAACCGGCAGGCCCGTGGTCTTGCCGATGAACTCGACATCGTTCCAATCCAGATCGCGTTTCATCGCTGACACACCATAACCGCCATTTTGACCCGGAAAGTTCCCTACCGGGAGCGGCGACCGGAAATGATTGCGACGGTCGGTCTCGCGGTTGCTTGGCACGACCGTGTCAATTGTAAGCACGATGGCCGTGTAGCCCGCAGCTTTGGCGCGCCCGAGAATCTCAACAGCCTTGCCGCGGTCCTCGGGCAGATAAATCTGAAACCACTTCGGGCCGGGACAAGCCTCGGCGATTTCCTCCAGTGTCATCGTCGAAAGCGATGCCGCGCAATACAGCGCCTTGGCCGCGTCGGTTCCCTTTGCAGAGCCAACCTCGGCGGTGACATGCGCCATGCCATGCCCGGCCATGGCGGAGACCATCACCGGCATGGAGATTTTCGAGCCGAGCAGAGTGGTCGAGCGGTCGGCGTCCTTGTAGCCGCTCAAATAGCGCGGCGCGATGGTGACGCGCTTGAACGCCGCTTCGTTTTCGTGCTTCGTCCATTCGTCGCCGGCCGCACTCGAGATGTAGCCGAACCCGCCTGTCGGAATAACTTTTTGTGCCGCGGGCTCAAGTTCGCGAAGGTTGATGATTTCGATGGCTTTGATTTCCGTGGGAGCGGCGTAGTCGGAACTATTGGGTGGTGCTGTCGGCGCTTGCGCCGCACTTTCAGCGGCATTCGCGAGCTTCGCGGGAAGCGCGGCCGAAAGAGTTACTGCTGCTGCGGTTGCGGAAAGAAAATCCCGGCGCTTGAAATCCATTGCGTTTCCTCCTGGTTTCATCGCGGCTCGCGGATGATAGCACGGTGCTTTGGGATGAGGGCGATTGGTGACCGATGCGCGCGAGCGCGGGACCAGAGACGCTGATTCGGCGGCGCATGGCGGAACAAAATGGCCGGAGTCCCGCAAAGAGCCTACGCCGGGCGAAGCGTGCTGCGCCTCTTTGAAGAAAGGCTACTGAGACGGCAGTTGCGACAGCCGGCGGCTCAGGAAACGGCGCTCCACGTCATTGGTCGCAAGCGCGAGTGCGCGGCGGTATGCTTGGGCGGCCTCTGCGGATTTTCCCAGGCGCCGCAGCAAGTCGGCGCGCGCGGCCGGCAGAAGATGAAATTCGGAAAGCTGCTCCCGCGATTCGAGTTTGTCGAGGAGCGCGAGACCGTCGTCGGGAGTCCGCGCCATCGCAACGGCGACGGCCCAGTTCACTTCGATCACGGGCGAGGGATTTGCTGCCAGCAGCGCGGCATATAGCGCGGCGATCTGCGGCCAGTCCGTGTCCCGCGCGGTTTTTGCGTTCGCGTGAAGCGCGGCGATGGAGGCCTGCAGCGCGTACGGGCCTTTGGATCCGCTGTGAAGCGCCGATTCGGTCAGCGCGGTGCCCTCGCGAATCTGCTCCGTGTGCCAGAGCGTGCGATCTTGTTCGTCGAGCACGATCAGCTCGCCGTCTCGGCCGGTGCGCGCATCGCATCGCGAATCCTGGAGCAGCATCAGACCCAGCAGCGCCTTCGCCTCCGCTTCGCGCGGCATCAGTTCACACAGTAGACGCCCGAGGCGAATCGCTTCCGCGCAAAGCTCTCGCCGCACGAGCGCATCGCCGGTGGCAGCAAGGTAGCCTTCGTTGAAGATCAGGTACACAACGAGCATCGCGGCGTCGATGCGATCCGGCAGGTCTTCGCGGGCAGGAACACGATAGGGGATATTCGCGTCGCGAATCTTGCGCTTCGCGCGAACCAGGCGCTGTGACATCGTTGCGACCGAAACCAGAAAAGCGCGCGAGATTTCATCCGTGGTCAAGCCGCAGATCGTGTGAAGCGTGAGGGCGACTTGCGCATCGGTGGCGAGCGCCGGATGGCTGCACGTGAAGATGAGGCGCAGGCGGTCGTCTGGAAACATGTCGTCTCCGAAATCATCGGCAGGTTGCGCGGTGGATTCAGCGTTGCGCGCGATCTCGTCGCGTTTGGTTTCGAAGCGATGGTCGCGACGAAGCCGGTCGATGGCTTTGTGCCGTGCGGTACTGATGAGCCACGCGCGAGGGTTCGCGGGCGTCCCTTCCGCTGGCCATTTCTGCAGAGCAACGGCGTAGGCCTCCTGCAACATCTCCTCGGCGAGATCAAAATCGCCGAGGAGACGAATCAGTGTGGCTAGGACTCGGCCAGATTCGTCGCGGTGGAGCTTTTCAAAATCCATGTTGAAGAAGGTCTACGCTCGCTCTGTAAACAGGATTACCGTCTGGCGTCCCCGATCTCACGATCAGATTGACGGCTACATGGTGAAGATCGGTCGCACCTCGACGGAACCGTGGCGCGCGGCCGGAATTCGGCCCGCAAGGGCAATGGCTTCGTCAAGATCCTTGGCTTCGACCAGATAATAACCGCCGAGCTGTTCTTTGGTTTCGGCAAACGGACCGTCGGTGACCACTCGCTTTCCGTCTCGAACGCGAACGGTTGTAGCCGAGGCAACCGGGGCGAGCCGGTTAGACCCGAGATGCTTTTTCGACTCCGCGATTTCCTTGCCGAACTGGCCGTACTCCTGTTGCATGGCCGCGTTCTGCGCGGGTGTCAAATTCAACCAGTCCGATTCCAGACCATAAATCAAAAGCAGGTATTGCATTGGTTGTTCCTCCTACTTGTTAGTCGAACGAAACCCGGAAAATCGACAAAAAAATTGAGAAAAGTGTGGTCGGACGGGTCGCTCAGACCCCCGTTACAGCTGTATTACGATCTTGCCCATGAAATTGCCCGAGGCCTGAAGGCGGAAGGCCTCCACAGCCTGGTCGAACGGAAATACCTTTTCGATGATGGGCTTGATCCTGTTGACCTCGATCGCCTGAATTAACTGCTCTAGGCTCACACGGCTGCCAACACCGATTCCGTGCAGGCTGCCGTTCTTGAACATCAGGTCGTGTGGATTGGCATTGCCCTGAGGGCCCGAGAGCACGCCGATTAGCGCCACCTTGCCTCCGTAACCGAGGCATTCGAACGAACGCGCAAGCGTTCCCATGCCGCCATTTTCGATCACGCAATCCACACCGCGCCCGCCGGTCAGCGCGATGACTTCCTTCGCCCAATCGGGATGCGTTCTGTAGTTCACGCCGGCGGAGGCGCCAAAGCCGCGAGACCGCCCGATCTTCTCGTCGCTCGACGAAGTCACCAGAACGCGTGCGCCAGCCGCAAGGGCGAATTGCAGCGCGAACATCGAAACGCCGCCGGTTCCCAGACACAGAACCGTGTCGCCAGGCTTCACGCGAGTGCCGACCCTCATCAAGGCGTTCCAAGCCGTGGATCCGGCGCACGGGAGCGTGGCGGCTTCCTCGAACGACAAACCCTTCGGCAGGGCAACCCAGCCGTCTTCGTGCAAGGAAATGAATTCGGCGAGTGTGCCGTCGATAGGGGACCCTAATGCCCCGCGGCTTTTCGGCGGTGCGCCGTCAATCCACACCTGGAAAAAAGTGGGAATCACGCGGTCGCCCGGCTTGAAGCGCGTAACGTTTGCTCCGACAGCGATAACTTCGCCTGCTCCGTCCGAGCAGGGAATTGTGGCGTGATCCAGGCCGTAGCGATATTTACCTGTGACAATGGCATGGTCGCGGTAGTTCAGCGCTGCAGCGCGGATGCGGACCAGGACGTCGCTCGGCCCCGGCTTTGGGTCGGGGCGATCCGCGCGGCGCAACTGCTCAAGCGAGGCGGAGCCCTCGGGTATCTCGTAGACTTTCATGGCGGACAAGAATAGCGAAAACGGCGCCCGGAAAGAATCTAAGACTTTCGACGAGGGGCACGGAGATTCCCGAGAAAACCAATTGCAGGCGGAAGACTCGAAGACCGTGCTATGCGCGAGCCCAGCGGTGAATCGTCTCGGCGCTCATTGGCGATGGGGCGCGGTACGCGCAGGATTCTACGGTTACCTCGAGTTTCCGCAGAGAATTCTCAGCTCGCAGGAGCACGACTTCGCGGGCGGGTTCGTTCATGCGTTTCGCGATCCGCAGCATCCAGCGTACCGCTTCAACTTTTACGCACAAATCGAGTTCGGGGCTATAGGTATGGAGTCCATTTTTCAGCTGAACCGATTGCGAAGTCCAGTCCAGATCCTTGCAGCGATCGCAAATCCGCTGAATGCGCGCCTCTACCTGTTCTGCCAGGAGCAGGAAAGGTTGGTGTCCTTCTTGGTGCACGCCGAATCGGTGATTCGATGCGCAATTCGAGCGATTTCGGACAAGCACTGCTGTACTCATCGACCGCCTCCTAATCAGAACCACCGGGCGTGCAACCAACGTAAGTGCTGGCCCACGAATGGGGTAGCAACGGTTCTGCCAATGCGAGAGCGAACGCACAAGTGATTGTAATTGAGAGGGTTAGAGGGTAGCTCGACCGTGGAAAACTGGTCCGAAAGGGGTGCCAAAACCATGCAAAAAATGCGCTCGCCCTGCCGTTTGTGCCGCGAGCTGAGTCGTGTCCTTGAAGCGCCGGGAGCTGTGCTACCATCCGATAAATATGGCTAAAACTGTTTACATTGTAAGCGCGGTGCGGACGCCGATCGGGAAATTCGGCGGGATGCTCGCGGATTTCACGCATCCGGATCTGGGAACGATTGCCGTACGTGCGGCCTTGGAGCGCGCCTTCGGATTGCCCCTGCCGGCGGCACGAACCCCGGGAGAATTTACATACCCACCCGCGACGGAAGCCGCTCGCGAGCTTCCGCGCGTGGAAGACAACGAGATCCGGTGGCATGTCGACGAAGTGATCTTTGGGAATGCGCGGCCCGCGGGCGTTGGGCCGAATCCAGCGAGGCAAGTCGCCTGGCGCGCCGGCCTGGGCGACGACGTCCCCGCGTTTACCGTGAATATGGCGTGCGCGTCGGGATTGCGCGCGGTTGTGTTGGGCTGGCAGGAGATTTTAGCTGGCTCGGCGGAAATGATTGTGGCTGGAGGTGCCGAGTCCATGAGCCGCGTGCCGTATCTGGTGGAGGGTCGCTGGGGATTCAAGTTGGGAAACCAACCGTTGATCGACGCGATGTACCGCGACGGATTTGTTTGCCCGATATCGAAGCTGATTATGGGCGAGACGGCGGAGATTTTGGCGGAGCAATACAAAATTTCGCGAGCTGAGCAGGACGCATTCGCCCTCGAAAGCCACCAGCGAGCTTCGCGAGCGGGCGCGGACTGCCATTTCAAGGCTGAGCTGGTACCCATTGAAGTGAAAGACAAAAAAGGCAACATCAGCCGGCTCGACAAAGATGAGCACGTGCGCGGGGACGTGACGATCGAAGCGCTCGGGAAGCTTCCTCCGGTGTTCAGCAAGACAGGTAGCGTGAGCGCAGGGAATTCCAGCGGCATCACCGATGGTGCCGCAGCAGTAGTGCTAGTGAGCGAGGAAAAAGTGCGCGAGCTGGACTTGAAGCCGATCGCGCGAATTGTTGACGCAACAGTCGCGGCGGTGGATCCGCGCGTGATGGGGATCGGTCCGGTGCCGGCGGTGCGCAACTTGAGCAAACGCACGGGCACGAAAGTGGAAGATTACGACGCGGTTGAGCTTAACGAAGCGTTTGCCGCCCAGGTACTGGCGTGCGATCGCGATCTGCATTTCAATCGTGACCGGCTCAATCCCAACGGCGGCGCGATTGCGCTAGGGCATCCGATTGCGTGCACAGGCAGCCGCATTCTCACAACCCTCATTCACGAGATCCGGCGGCCAGTCGGACAGGAGGCTGGTCAACAGGCCAGTCCTCGGACTGGTCGGCGGGGTCTTGCCACATTGTGTGTGTCCGGCGGATTGGGCGTGGCGGTCGAAATCGAAACGGTCTAACCTTTTGAGAGCGCTCTTCAGTGGGTTCGGGGAGAGTGCTCAGACCGGAGCGATTCTTCATGTCACCACATACGCCGACGCGCGGAGCAGGTGTCGAAGTTCTTGGAACCCTGGCGCTGGTCGCGCCGAAAATCAGCGAATTTCAGTTCGTGAAGGTGCGCATCGATGGAGAGGTTGCGCGGCTCACGCTCGATCGCCCCGATCACAATCTTCTAAACGAACGGATGCTCTGCGAACTGGCCTCCGGGATCAACATCCTTGGCGAGCAATACAACATCAAGCTGATCATTCTTGATTCTGCCGGAAAGACGTTTTGTGGGGGCATCGAGCTCGGCGAATACACGCAGCGGCGGGTTTTCCAACTGCTCGACGCATTCCACTGCGCTTTTTCGGCGATGCTGGATACCTCAAAGCCCTTACTGGTGGTCGTGAACGGGCCGGCGCTCGGCGGAGGCGCTGAGCTAGCCGCCTTGGGCGATCTGGTCGTCGCAACTCCCAAGGCGCGGTTCGCGCAACCGGAAATCAAACTCGGAGTCTTCCCGCCACTGGCTGCGGCCATTCTTCCCTATATTCTGGGACCGAAACAGGCGCTCGAGCTCGTGTTGACCGGCGAAGCGATGTCCGCCGAACGTGCCCGCGAGCTGGGACTGGTAAACTGGCTGGTACCGGAAACCGAGCTGCAAAAGAAAGTGGACGACGTGATCGCGAAGGTGACGGCTCAGTCTGCGCCCGTTCTGACCATGGCAAAAAAAGCCATCATGGGCAGTCTCGGATTGCCGCTGCGCGACGGCGTCCGCAATTCGATGAAGGTTTTCTTGAACGAACTTGCCGAGCTGGAGGATTCGCAGGAAGGTTTGCGAGCGCTGGTTGAAAAGCGCGCCCCGAAGTGGAAGAACCGCTGAGTTGCAACCGGTAGTTGGCTCAGATTGACACGACCTTGGGCAGGGCATACACTCGCCGTCGACAATCGAACTGGTACGGGTTTTGGAAGGCCGTGAAAATCGGCCACGGTCCCGCCACTGTGATCGGCGCGCGCGGCAACTGCGGCGCGAACGCCGAGAGTCAGGAACGCACCCGGGCTAGCGGAAGCTGACACTCTTCGCGAGAAAGAGTGTGGCGATGCGCCTCGCTATTCTCGCGAGGCTTTTTTATTGTCTGTTCGCCGGAGGGTTGGTTGCGGAACGCGCGGCAGCGCCGGATTCTCATGATCGCGACGGCAGGCGTGCTGATAAGCGCTGCGGCGGGGGTATTTGTTGCGTCGTCAGCTACCGCGCGGGCAGGGACGCGGACTGCGGCACGCATGGCCGTTCAAAATGGCGCCCAGTCTGACGCTCAGAACAGCTCGCAGCGGGCTTCCAGTCACCGCGTGGCAGCGTCACGGGTTGTCACCGATGAAGTGGGACGCCGCGTGGAAATATCAACCGAAGTGAAACGGATTGTCACGCTTGCGCCCAACTTGACCGAAACAGTGTACGCACTGGGACTCGAAGGTTTGCTCGTGGCCGATACAAATTACTGCGACACCCCACCAGCCGCGAAATTGAAACCGCACGTGGGCGATCCGCAGAATCCCAGCCTGGAATCGATTGTGGCGCTGCAGCCGGACCTAGTCCTGGCGACGACTTCAATCAATCGCCTGGAGACAGCCGACGCGCTGAAGCAGCTGGGGATTGCGGTATATACCACCGATCCGCAGACGGTTCGCGGCATGCTTGATTCCGTGATTCACATGGCCCAGGCAATGGGCGCGGAGAAACAGGGAACCGAGCTTGTTGCGCGAATGCAGCAGCGACTCGACGCCGTGCAATCGCGGCTCAGCGATCGGCCCATGGTTCACGTGCTGTTCGTGGTTTGGGACCAGCCGTTGATGACGATCGGACAGAACACATTCATTGCCGACGCACTGCGGTGGGCCGGGGCCGAGTCGGTGGTTTTATCCAAACAGAAATGGCCGCGCTTGAGCCTGGAAGAAGTCGTGCGATTACAGCCGGACTATCTTGTTTTCACCAGCGATCATGGACCGGTGGCCACGACCCTTAGCGATTTGCGCGCGCGACCCGGGTGGCGGGATCTCGATGCTGTTGAGACTGGACATGTCGTCAACATGAGCGAAGAGGCGGTAAGGCCTTCGCCGGGATTGGTGGACGCCATCGAGCAGCTTGCGCACGACGTGCATCCAGAGGCGTTTGCGGAGAAGAGCGAAACTGGCAATGCGAAACTCGAAACTGCCGCAGTGCCAGCGAGAGTCGGGAAAATCGGACAGGAGTGCACACCGTGCGCCCGCTGACGCCGCGGCGGGTCGCCTGGATCTGCGCCGGCCTTGGCGCGGTGCTATTGGCCGCGGCGGTGGTTTCGTTGCGCATGGGTGCCTACCCGATTTCGGTCACCGACATTGTCAGGACGCTTTTTAGCGGCGTGATTGGGCGCTGGGACGACATCCCCAGCGGTTATAGATCAGTGGTGTTCGAAATTCGGCTGCCGCGAATACTGCTGGGGATTCTGGTGGGCGCGTCGCTTTCAACCGCGGGCTGCGGCTTTCAGGCGCTCCTGCGGAACCCGCTGGCCGATCCGTATGTGCTCGGTGTGTCGAGCGGCGCAGCACTGGGAGCAATCATCAGCCTGATCGCAGCGCCGCATACCCCAGGTGCGATTCAATTGGCAGCATTCGCCGGCGCCGCAGCGACGACTGCTGCCGTCTACTTTCTCGGCCGTCGCGGAGGGCAACTGGACAGCGCGACGCTGTTACTTGCCGGTATCGTCGCAGCGTCGTTTCTCTCTGCGATCATTATGTTTCTGATGACCACTTTGAGCGGCCGGGATCTTCGGGGCATGGCATTCTGGCTGATGGGTGATCTCGGCTCGACGCTTCCGACAAATCCGCTGCCTTGGTTCGAGGGATTGTTTCTGGTGTTTGTTCTGGCAGCCGGAGCGATCTATGCCACTTCGTCCGACCTAAACCTAATTCTTACCGGCGAGCAGGAGGCACGGCACCTGGGAGTAAACGTGCATCGCGTGAAGCTGGTTGTGTATATCTCGGCGTCGGTTCTGACGGGCCTTGCGGTATCGGTGAGCGGGACGATCGGGTACGTGGGTCTGCTTGTGCCGCACGTGATGCGAATGATGTTCGGCACCGATTACCGGCTGTTGATTCCGACATCGGCCATCGGAGGCGCGATTCTGGTGGTGCTGGCCGACACGCTCGCCCGCTCGATTGTCAGTCCGACGGAATTGCCGGTCGGTGCGATGACGGCGCTTGCCGGTGCGCCTGTTTTTATTTATCTGATGCGGCGGAGGGTGCGATGAATGCGGCGACGGGAAGCGGCGGCCCCGCCGCGTCTCCGGCCATCATTATGCCGAAAAGCGGCAGCGTGCGTCTGAAAGTGGAGCAGGCAAGCTACGCGTACGCGGCGACGGACAGGTCGGCGCCGAAATTCACGCTCGGTCCGACGAGCTTTGAGGCCCATCAGCGGGAACTTGTCGCGATTCTCGGTCCGAACGCAAGCGGGAAGTCGACGCTGTTGACGCTCTTGGCGGGCATGGCTCGGCCGCTATCTGGGCGCATCGAAGTGGACGGAATCGAAGTGAGCATGCTCGATTTGCGGACCCGGGCCCAGCGGATTGCCCTGGTACAGCAGGAAAGCGAGCTGCTTTTTCCCCTGCGCGTGTGGGAATACGTACTGCAGGGACGCTATCCCTACGGGAAGCGGTTGAGGTTCGAATCGGAGCAAGATTGCCTGCTGGCCGGAAATGCCCTAGCTCAGGTGGGCGCCGACGCTCTGCGCGACCGCTGGATGGATCGGCTTTCCGGAGGCGAGAAGCAACGGGTGATTTTGGCGCGGGCACTGGCACAGCAGCCATCGCTGCTGCTGCTGGACGAACCAACGCAGCACCTCGATATTGGTGGCAAGGTCGAGCTGCTGCGTCGCTTGCGCCGGTTGGCGGATGAAAGCCGTTACACCGTTCTTGTGGTGACGCACGAACTGAATTTGGCCGCGGAGTTTTCCGATCGCATCGTGCTGCTGCACAAAGGCAAGTGCCTGCGCGTGGGCACTCCCGCAGAAGTCTATGATCGCGCGCTACTGGAGGAAGTCTTCGAGGCGCCTCTTGAAGTCGAGATGCGCGAAAGCGGGCGCCCGAGAGTGATTCTCGGAGGAAATCACTAAGCACGACCACTTGCTGTGGTGTTACAGATTCACCGGAGGCCGCAGCGGTCTCCGTAAGCGGCGCCTTCGCACACCGGGGGTGCCGTCCACCATCACAGAGACTCCGCGCTAGGGAAGACGGTGCAAAGCCGTCGCCGCCGCGCGACTGTAAGGCGGAAAAGCATTCGGCGCGTGCCACTGACCCGAGGATCGAATCCACCCGGAATCGATGAAGGGTTGGGAAGGCCGCGCTGCAGTCCCGAGTGATTCGGGACAATCCGCCGAGCCAGGAGACCGGCGGAGTCTCAATCCGGAAGCGCACCGAACGCGTGCGTTTCGGGACAACCTTCAACTCCCGCGCGAGAGGGAGAGGAGGAAAAATGAGACTGCAAATTTCCCTTCTGTTGCTCTTGTCCGCTGTCCCGCTGTTGCCTTACCCGACTTGTGCCCAATCGTCTTCCCAAACAACCAGTTCGACGCGCGGCGCGACCGTTCACGGGATCGTGTACGATCCCGACGGACGCGGCGTCCCAGACGTTGAGATCACGCTGCTCGGCTCCCTCAGGGTTGTCGGTGAAATGCGCACCGATTCACGCGGCGAATACAGATTCGAAGGCCTCAGCGGCGGAACCTACACGGTCGTAGCAAACCTGGCCGGGTTTTCAAATATCGCCGCCGAAATCAAAGTGGAGGAGCAGCTGGATTACATCAAGGACGTGCGCCTGAAGCTGAGCGCGGTGCAGGAGCAGGTGGTTGTTTCGGCTTCGCTCGGGGGAGCGCTAGCGCCGGAGGTAGGTTCTTCGGTCACGGTGGTAAGCCATGACGAGATCGAGGACCAGGGCGCAGAAACGGTCGCCGACGCGCTTCGCAACGTCCCCGGAGTGGAAATCAACCGGACCGGCCAGGAGGGCGCGGTGACGAGTGCGTTCATACGCGGCGGAAACTCCAATTACAACCTGGTCATGATCGACGGCATTCTGATGAACGATTTTGGCGGTGCATTCGATCTTGCGCCGTTACCGACTGAGGGCGTGGATCAAGTGGAAGTGTTGCGTGGACCGGAAAGCGCGCTCTATGGTTCCAATGCAGTGGCGGGCGTGATCAACATACTGAGCAACCAAGGGGAAGGCTCGCCGCGTTTCAATTTTTCCGGCGAAGGCGGCAGCTATGACACGTACCGCCTCACAACCGGCGGGGCGGGACTGACGAATGGCTTCAGCTGGGCTTACGATCTGTCGAGGGTAAGCACGCAAGGGCCGGTGATTGACGACACGTACCGCAATCAGACCTCATTTGTCAGCCTTGGCTACTCGCGCACTCCTCGGCGCAAATTCGTCGTCCATTTCTTCGGCGACGCCGGACGGGCTCAAAATCCAGGGCCGTACGGCTCAGATCCTTACGGTCTCTATCCCGGAATTGCGGCCGCCTTTACCGACCAGGTGCAGGACCTGTTCGGATATCAGGCGAGCGAGACGGAGCAGTTTTCGAGCCGCTTCCAACAGGTGTCGAGCGTGAGCGTTTCGACCGATCAGTTTTCATTTCCGGCCACCCCGGGATCGTTCGGAAGTTCTTCGTTCACAAAGAATATCCGGCTGGTCGCAAACACGCGAAGTGAAATCGTCGTTTCGTCCAAAGATATTTTTGTCGCGGGATTTGAGTACGACCGCGAACAGTACAAGGATACGTTCGTGGCTAGCCCGACGGGCATCCCGTTCGATCTGCCCCGGGATAGCTATGCATTTTTCGCCGAAAACCGCTGGAACCCTGGCAACCGCTGGTTTTTGAGCACCGGCGTGCGCGTGGATAACATCCGGACCGGTGATTTGCCAGCCGACGAGATCAACGCCGGACGCCCCTTCATCCCGGCAACATCGATTACGCAGGTTGACCCCCGAATCTCCGTCGCCTATCTCGCGCGGCAATCCAATAGCGGGTTTCTGGGAATCACGCGCATTCACAGCAGTTTCGGAACTGGAATACGTCCGCCGGACGGATTCGAGCTGGGCTTCACCGACAACCCGCAGCTGAAACCGGAACGAAGCATGAGCGTCGATGCAGGCGTCGAGCAGCGATTTCTGAACGACAAGGCCGTGTTTGACGTGACGTATTTTTACAATCGCTACAAGGACCAGATTGTCACGCTCGGAGGTTCGTTTTCAGGGTTGAGCCCGTTTTCCTCGGCGAACCTGGCGAAATCGCGCGCCGGCGGGATTGAAAACAGCCTGCGGCTCCGTCCCATTCGCTCGCTGGAACTGATGGCTGAATATACCTGGCTCAATACCGCCGTCCTGGCGCTGGATGGGACCACCGGCGTCCAGTTGCCTTTCTTCGTCGGCGAACCGCTGATCAGGCGACCCCGCAGCTCGGCGGGCTACTACATCACCTGGACGCACGGCCGTCTGATGCTCAACTCGAATGCGAGTATTCGAGGGGCAGTTCTCGACCTGGAACCCAACGACGGAACATTCACGTGCACATTTGAGCCGCAATGCGTGTTTCGAAACCATGGCTATGTCGATGCGAACGCCGGTTTTGCCTATCACTTTCCGCGCGGAGTCGAGATCTACGGGCGGCTCAGCAATTTTCTCAACCAGAAGTATGAGGAATCGTTCGGCTTCCCCGCCCTGCGGCTGAACTTCGTCGCCGGGCTTAAGCTGGAGTTGCCCGCAGGAAGGGACCGGTCGTCTCCCTGAAATGATTCCCCGTTGAAACACGAAAGACGGCAACGGCCAAACTGTCCGGCGCGCTCAAAACCGGCGAAAAGCGCTCCGCCCGGCCGGATGCTATAATCGGCGACTTACCATGAGCCGAACAGCACAAGAAGCATCGCGGATCGCGCCGGAAGTAATGGCGCGCTATGAAGCCGTGATTGGCCTTGAGGTGCACGCGCATCTGCAGACGCTTACGAAGGCCTTCTGCGCGTGCTCGACGCGGTTCGGCGATGCTCCCAATTCGAATACGTGTCCGGTGTGCCTAGGCCTGCCGGGCGCGCTGCCGATACTGAACAAACGAGCTCTGGAACTCGCGCTGCGGGCCTCGCTCTCGATCGGCTGCAAGATACAGAACCGGTCGCGCTTCGCCCGCAAGAATTACTTCTACCCCGATTTGCCGAAGGGCTACCAGATTTCCATGTACGAACTGCCGCTGGCGATCCAGGGAGCGCTCGAAATTGAGACCGGCGGAGAGAGAAAACGTATCGGCATCACGCGGCTGCACATGGAAGATGACGCGGGGAAGAGCCTTCACGAAGGATTTCCCGACTCCGACCGTTGGAGCTACATCGACTTTAACCGCTGCGGAGTGCCGTTGATTGAAATCGTTTCCGAGCCGGACCTGCGCGCGCCCGCCGACGCTTACGCGTACCTGACGGCTCTAAAGCAGATTCTCGAATATACGGAGGTGAGCGACTGCAACATGGAAGAGGGATCGCTGCGGTGTGATGCCAACGTCAGCGTTCGGCTGCGCGGAGCCCCGAAATTCGGAACGAAGGCGGAAGTAAAGAATCTGAACTCGTTCCGCTATCTTGCGCACGCTCTGGAATATGAAATCGAGCGGCAAATCGGCGTACTGGAATCCGGAGGCACGGTTACCCAGGAGACGCGGCTGTGGAACGTGGCTGCAGGGCGCACCGAGCCGATGCGTTCGAAGGAATTCGCGCACGACTACCGCTATTTCCCCGATCCCGATCTGCTGCCGGTGACCGTTTCGGAGGACACAATTTCGGGTGTGCTCCGGGAAATGCCCGAATTGCCGGCTGCAAAACGTACCCGCTTCCAGGCCGACTACGGAGTCTCGGCGTACGATGCCGGAGTGCTTACCGACACGCGCGCGCTTGCGGATTATTTCGAAGCCGCTGTGCGCGCGGGTGCTCCAGCGAAATCGGCAGCAAGTTGGATATCGGTTGAGCTGTTGCGGCGATTGAACGACGCCGCAAAGGATATCGCGGAGTGTCCGGTCGAGCCCATAGCTCTGGCGGAACTGTTGTCGAAGGTCGAGAAAGGCGAAATCACTGCGGCCAGCGGCAAGAAGGTGTTCGCGACGATGTTCGATACCGGAAAGCGCGCCGCGGAAATCATCGCAGCCGAGGGCCTTGCGCAGATCACGGACATCAGCGCAATCGAGAAAATCACACGGGAAGTAATCGCAAAAAGTCCCGATAACGTGGCGAAATACCGCGCGGGGAACGAGGGCGTGTTCAAGTATTTTGTGGGTCAGGTGATGCGCGAAACCCGCGGGCAAGCCAATCCTCAGGCGGTGAATGAAATCGTGAAGCGTGTGCTCGCGGAGCCGTAGTCCGCGCAGCGAAATGGAGACAACAGCGTGCCCAAGGAAGGCGAAGCAGCTCCGGCTTTCAAGGTGACGGCGGACGACGGCGGCGATGTGTCGCTCGCGGATTATCGCGGACAAAACCTTGTCCTTTATTTTTACCCCAAGGCCAACACAAGCGGCTGCACGCACGAGTCGGTGGAATTTCGTGATGCACTGAAGGACTTCAACGCGTTGAACACCGCTGTGGTGGGATGCAGCGGCGATTCCGTCGAAGACCAGACGAAGTTCAAGACCAGGTACAAATTGAATTTTCCGCTACTGGCCGATACGGACTTCGAGGTCGTCGAGGCCTACAAGGCCCGGCGGATGAAGAGCTTTTTCGGCAAGTCATTTCTCGGAATCGTGCGATCGACCTTCTGGATCGGACCCGACGGGAAGATCCGCAAGGTTTGGCCCAAGGTAACGCCCAAGGGGCACGCCGCTGAAGTTCTGGCCGCGATCCGCGAGGGGTGAATCAAGTGCGGCGCCGCGGGTTTCGAGACGCCGGCCTTGCGCCCTGAGTTTGCGAGCCCCCAACGCGACTCCCAGACGCATTCCCGAAGCACGATTGTAGACACGGGCGACCTCGCGTATCGACGGCGCTAGATTGTTATGTCGAAGGAATCGCCCGCCGGAACGATCAGCGCATTGTCAATCAAGCGCGTGCCGCCCACGCGCGCCGCGAGCAGGGCGTAGCATGTCTTTGACAACGCCATCGCCGGCTCGAGCGTGTCCGCATCCGCGATTTCGGCATAGTCAAGCGACAACCCGGGCTCAGACTCGATGATCGACCGCATGGTCGCAACGAGATGGACGACATCCCGGTCGCCCGCTAAGAGTTCGCGGCGGAGGGAGTCCAGTGAGCGATAAAGCGCCGTAGCCGAGCGGCGATCGCTTGCAGAAAGATACCGGTTGCGCGAAGAAAGGGCCAAGCCATCCGGCTCGCGCACGATCGGGCAGACCGCGATTTGCGTGTCGAGATTGAGATCGCCGGTCATCTGACGAATAATGCGTGCCTGCTGCGCGTCCTTGCGTCCAAGAAACGCGAATCGAGGCTGCACGATTTCGAATAGCTTCAGAACCACCGTGGTAACGCCGCGAAAGTGCCCGGGACGCGAGCCCCCCTCGAGTCGGTCGCTCAGTCCATCGACGGCGACGGTGGTGCGGAAGCCCGGAGGGTACATCTGCTCCGGAGCGGGCGCGAATACATAGTCCACCCCGAGGTTTTTCAGCGCCGCGAGGTCGGAGTCAAGTGTCCGCGGATACTTCTGAAAATCCTCGGACGGCCCGAACTGTTTGGGGTTCACGAAAATTGAAACGACCACCGGCGAGCACTGTTCGTTCGCTTGGCGAATCAGGGAGAAATGGCCTTCGTGGAGTGCACCCATGGTGGGAACCAGGCCAAGCAGGCGGTCATTCCGGCAGGCTTCGGCGGCCACCTGCTTCATCCACGCGACAGTGTGAATCAGTTCCATCGGGGCCCGGGTCAACTGCAGGTCACGCGTCGGCTTGGGGAGCGCGTTCGCGGTAGAAAGCGATCAAATCCGTGCTCGTGGCCTTCGCCCCCAACTGTCGCAAGAGCGTGGTCACCTGACCACGGTGATACGTGCTGTGATTGGCGACGTGCTGCAACATCTGCCACAGCGGCTGCGCTTGCGCCGCACCCGCAACCGTCTTGTACTGAACTAGGCGATGCAGATCGTCCGCGTTGAGCGATGCGGCGAAGTCCACCAGGTTGCGGTCGATTTCGACGAAGCGACGGCGCACTGTATCGAGATCGGGGAAATCCGCGGCGGACGGGAGCGCAGTCGGCACGCGGCCATGCCAGCGTTCGAGCCAGACCCACTGGGCCCCGTAAATGTGGGCAAGCGTGTCGCGCACGGAGCGGAAGCTGGACGCCAGGTCGCGCGTGAATTGCTCGGGCGCAAGTGCGGCGCAGGCGTCAACCGTGCGGTTATTCGCCCAGGCGTTGAAATCATAGAGCAGGCGAATGTCGTCGATATTCATGCGAACGGCTCCTATTCGATCTGGATTGCGCCCCGGGGGCCCTTTGTCAGTCAGCGCCGCCGGGAGCGGGCTGATGTTCTCGAAGCTCGGCTGCGGAGTGATAGGATTCAGCGTCGGACGGAAAGTTTCCGCTGCGGACATCGTCGCAATACGCGGATACTGCGCGCGAAATGTCGGCGGAAAGATTCGCATATTTCCGGACGAATTTCGGCACGCGACCGATCGAAAGGCCGACCAGATCGTGGAAGACGAGCACCTGGCCGTCGCAATCGGGGCCCGCGCCGATACCGATGGTGGGAATGCGCAGCTTTTCCGAAATGCGCGCCGCCAACTCGCGCGGCATGGATTCAAGCACGACCGAAAATGCACCCGCCGCTTCCACGGCGCAGGCATCGCGCTCGACCTGCCGGGCCGCATCGGTCGTCTTGCCCTGGACGTGAAAGCCGCCGAGAGCGTTCACCGATTGCGGCGTCAGGCCGACGTGTCCCATCACCGGGATTTCGGCTTCGACGAGTCGCGTAATCAGTTCGATGCGCCGCTCGCCGCCTTCAACCTTCACGGCCTCCGCGCCGCCTTCTTTCACCAGACGCACAGCATTGCGAACTGATTCGTCCAGAGAAATGTGAAAGCTGCCGTAAGGCATGTCCGCGACGACAAGCGCGCGGCGCGTGGCGCGCCGAACCGCGCGTGTGTGGTGCACCATTTCATCCAGCGTGACCGGAAGCGTGCTGTCGTAGCCCAGCACGGCCATGCCGAGCGAGTCGCCGACAAGCAGTATTTCGACACCCGCATCATCGAGCAGGCGCGCGGTTGGATAGTCGTACGCGGTCACACAAGTGATCTTTGGTTTTGGATCCGGAAAACCAGCTTGGGAACCAGACTTGCGGGAGAGAATGTCGGGCACGGTCACTCGACCGCTGTCCGCACGGGGTGCGAGACTCATTGACGCCTCCGGTGCCGCTCCTAGACCTCGGGATGCAGCCCACCAACAAGCAGATCCTATCAGAATGGTGCGATTTCCCGCAAAGAATTAGCAGGCCGTGCGCCGCTCCTGAGAATGGCGGTGCTGGGGCCGGGAAAGGGCGCTCAGACTTGCGCAACGGGCGTGGGGGGCGCCGAGGATGATGGAGCCGACGGTGGAAGGTGTGTCTCGACGCCACGCCATCCAACCGGGCGGCCCCGCAGGGCCTCGCGGATCGCGCGGAAAAGAACGACATACATCATCTGCCGGTAATAGAAGCGCTGGAGGATCAGCGGTGCGAGTAGAGTCCAGTCTTCATCCTTTTCCAGGGCAAACGCGATCACGCACGTGAGCAAATCAATCAGCATGAACAGGGCGAAGAAAATCAGCGAACGTTCGACGTCCTGGGACGTCCAGAGTTCCGGCAGGCGAGCGAAGCGGAGCTGCCCGAGACCCCAGAGGGCCAGCGACAGTAAGAACAAGAAATCTATGACCGGAGAAACAAGCGGCAGAATTATCTGGAAAAGGAAAATATTGGGAATGGCAATCCAGCCGAGCGTGCCATAGCGCGCTTTTCCCGCGGTGTCGCGGTGCTTCCAGACCGCCTGGAGCGTGCCGAAGGTCCAGCGGAATCTCTGGCGCACCAGCGCATCGACGGTCTCGGGGACCTCGGTGCGGCCGATCGCCGTCTCGTCGTAGAGGATTTTCCAACCGTTGCGGCGGATGGTCAGCGTCAAATCCGTGTCTTCGGCCACGGTGTCGCCGGAAAAACCATCGTTGCTGCGGAGCAGGTCGGCGCGCCACGCTCCCACGGCACCTGGTACAACTGGGATACAGTTCAACAGATCGAACGCGCGCTTTTCCAAATTCTGGCTGGTGATATATTCAAGCGCCTGCCAGCGCGTGATCCAGCGATTGCGGTTGATCACTTTCACATTTCCGGCCACGGCCCCCACGCTGGGATCGGCGAAGTGCCGGACCAGGCGAGGAACCGCCTCGGGGTCCACAATGGTATCGGCGTCAATCGAAACAACGATTTCACCGATCGCCTCACTGAGTGCGTGATTCAGCGCTGCAGGCTTGCCGTGATTGCTTTGCAGGAGCAGCCGTACGCGCCGGTCACGTCCAAAGTTTGCGCGCACCAGTTCGGCCGTGCGATCGGCGGAACCGTCGTCCACCACCAGGATTTCGAGCTTCGGATAATTGGAAGCGAGCGCCGCCTGAACAGTATTCAGAATCACAGCTTCTTCGTTGTAGGCCGGTATCAGGATGCTGACCTCCGGCCGATACTCTGGATGATCCAGAGGCGCGGGCCGCAACTTCTCAATCAGAGCAAGCAGGCCGATAATCAGGGCGCGCCCGCCGACCAGAAGAATCCCGGCGACGAAGATGAAAGCGATTCCGCTTCGCAGCCACCGAAACACTTCGAAGATAAAAGAGTCCGCGCGTACCAGCAGCCATTCGCGGTAGGAAAGAGACTGCATCATCTGCGCGCGGGTTTGTCCGAGCAAATCGGAAACGGACACGAACTCGTAACCCTTCGCGCGAAGCCCTTCGATGATCTGCGGCAGCGCCGCGACGGTGTGGCTCCGGTCGCCTCCGCCGTCATGCAGGAGGATGATGTTGCCGTCGTTGTTTTCCGTCTGCGCGAGCACGCGCTGGACAATCGTGTCGGCGGGCGCCGGCGGCTGGCCGTTGTTTTCGCCCCAATCGTGCGGATCAATCCGTGCGCCGATGATGACGTAGCCCATGGACTGCGGGATCGGAAGCAATTGAATCTCGCTAGCGGTTTCCGGTTGATGGTCGATGCCGTAGGGCGGTCGGAAAAGAGTGGTTTTAACACCGAGGTAGCTTTCAAGGAGCAGCTCGGTCAGATTGAGCTGAACCTGGAGCTCCGTTTTCGAAAGGCGGTCGACGTCGAATTCCGGGTGCGTGAATGTGTGATTGCCGATTTCATTGCCCAGCGCATATTCGCGTTTTACGATGGCGGCATTCTGGTTTGCTTCCTCCCCGATTACAAAGAATGTTCCCGGCGCCTTCTCCCGGTTCAACACATCGAGAATTTTGGGCGTCCACTCGGGATCAGGGCCGTCATCGAAGGTGAGGGCAACTTTCTTGGCGGCGGCGCCCATCTGCTCGATCCGCCAAGACATCGGGTAGCTGCTAAAGCCCTCGTCATCGAAATTATCGGAATCGGAATCATAGTCAAACGTGCGTTTGCCGCTTTGGGGGGTGGAGGTGATTCGCCAGATATCGCCGTCGCCCTCAAGGACCAGATCGTAGCCCGGCGGCACATCGGTCATCTTGTTCCGGACCGCGTCATCGGGATGCGTGGCATCCCAGATGTACCACATGGATGGATCTTCCATGCCCAGGCGCCACAGCGCCGTGCCGGCTACCCCGGCGCGTTCGGAGGCGCGAAGCTCGTTATAAGCGGTGAGACCATCGAGCATCCAAACGTGGTGGACCTGGTTGTTCTCATCCTCGTAGGAGTAATACGGATTCATGGAATCGGAGTCGAACTGAATGTCGGACTCGGATTCGACAGCCGTGATGACCCCCTGCTGGAAGGTCACGGCCTGCGCAACCGGATGCGGCACGCGCTTGGATTTCGCCGGCCAGTCGTAGCCGTAATTGGCGATGCCCATCACGAGCTTTTCCGGAGGAACGATCTTCACGATGTTCTGAATATCGCGCACAAACCAGTCCTGCGGTGCGATCGGACCGGGATCCGACGTTGACCAATGGAAATCGTAGTTCATCAGGATGATGGCGTCGGCCTGCGAAGAAAAAAACTTGTAGTCGTAGCTCCAATCCGCCGCCGGGAGCGCTACCATGAGTTTCAGATTTCTTGCGTGTAAATCGGCTGCCAATTCGTGGGTAAAGTGCTGAAAGTCGAGCTGGCTGGATTTCGGCAACGATTCGAAATCCACGACGATGCCGGCTTGATGTTCTGCATCCGCGAATTCCTCGAGCTGTTTGGCAAGATATTGCCGCGCGACCGGATTGGCCAACATCTTGAGCATTTCCGGGGAACACCACACCCCGCTCTTGGCGTCATAGTTGTTCACCATGGACATAACCTGCATGTCGACGGCGGGAGTGCGCGACTGCAGGGACTGCAGGAACGCGGCGAGCTTGGGATCCTGGTCCGCGTCGAGCTTTCCATCGAGCGCCACGGCGTGCAGGGCCTCGGGAATGAGCAAGTCCAGATCCTTGTAGTGGAGCTCGAGGGACGCGAGACTGGTGTAATCGTCACCAACATAAAAGGCGGCGCGCAGCGGGTCGTAATTCTGGGGAACCTTACCGAGCGCGGCAACCTTGCGCTTCCGACCTTGCCGCGGCGGTTTGATTTTCAGTTTCGTACGAATTGCGTGCAGTCCGGCGCGTGTGTCCGGCCGCAGGATATCGGGCAGGTCCGGATTGCGGCCGACGTTGAGCAGGAAGACAACCAGAACGAGTGTGAAGAAACCACCGGCAATTTCCAGCGCGAGCCGGGTGCGGCGCCAGCGGCGGCGCTCCTCGTCGTAGAAAATGGGCTTGCGTTCAGACATAGGGACATTCCAAGCTAGCCGTCCATTGGGACGCTGTCAATGACCGCCAAATATGTGATCCGCGCAAACGTAGCTCTCGCTGCTCTCGCCGGGCTGGGGCTACGGTTTTTTTTCGTCCTGAAGTTGCCGGTGACGGACTCGGGCGATGCTCCATTTTACATCGAGTTGGCCTGGAACTGGCTGAAGAAGGGTGTGTACGGTGGCGTGGTGGAAGGGCAATTGATGCCTCTGGACACACGAGTCCCGGGCTATCCGGCCTTCCTGGCCGCGATTTTCAGCGTGGCCGGGAACTCCTCGCGAGCAGTGATGCTGACGCAAGCTGTGGTGGACCTCGCCACGTGTCTTGTGGTGGTGCTGATCGCCGTACGGGTGGCTACGGAGGCGTCGCGGCGCCGGGTGGCGCTCGCCGGCTTGTGGCTCACCGCGCTGTGCCCGTTTACGGCGAACTACACCGCGGTGGTACTGACCGAGACACTGGTCACGTTCCTGACGGCACTGGCGATTCTGCTCCTGATCGAAGCGGAGGCCCGCTCGACGGCAAACGGGCCGAACGCCAGCAGGTACGCTGGCGCGCTCAGTCCGTGGTTTCTGGGAGGCGTGGTGGTCGGATTCGGGGCGCTGGTTCGCCCGGAAACTCCATTGCTGCTGCTCGCGATGGCGCTGGTTCTGGCGGTGAAGTGGCGACGGCCCACGAACTGGATGAATCTGGCTCGCGCAGGCGTACTGATGGGAGTCGGGTTGCTGTTGCCGCTGCTACCCTGGGCCGCACGGAATTGGCACACGCTCCACGAAAGGCAATTCCTTGCGCCGCGCTATCTCCAGATGCCCGACGATTTCGCTCCGGTGGGGTTCAATGCGTGGACGGCCACATGGCTGTGGCGATTCCGCGATGTGTACACCACTCTATGGCGCCTAAACTCCGAGGAAATTCCCCTGGCCAGCATCCCGGCGCAGGCGTTTGATTCCACGCAAGAACGCGCCCGGGTCGCCGAAATGCTCGACTCGTACAACTACACCCTGACGCTTACGCGGGAACAAGACGCCGAATTCGGCGAAATGGCGCGGGAGCGCACTGCAAACCAGCCTCTTCGGACGTACGTGAAGATTCCGCTGCTGCGGACGCTCACGATGTGGTTTACGCCGCGCGTGGAATTACTGCCCACCAGCAGCCCTTTGCGTCCGATCGAGAGCGAATGGGAGGATGACCGCCTGGATTTTCTGGTAACACTGGCGATGGCGCTGCTGAATGCGGCGTACGTTGTATTGGCACTCGCCGGGGCCTGGCTCGTGCGCAGGCGGCCGGGCGTTGCTTTTCTGATCGTATTTGTCGTGGTCCGTACGGCGTTCATCGCGAGTTTTATCGAAACGCCAGAGCCGCGCTACGTCCTGGAATGTTTTCCGGCAGTGCTGGCGCTTGCCGCGCAGGCTTTCGGCGGAAGGCGTCAGCTGTCTTCGACAGGCTCGGGGTGAATCGTGAGACGGTAGATTTGAGGGAACCGTTCCTTGACGCGGCTCTCCAGCAGGGCGGTGAAGTCGTGGACGTCAGTGATGGGCAGGTTGCCGTCCATCGCGCAGTGGCAGGAAACCAGTATGCGGTGTTCGACGCTGCGAACGTGAACTTCGTGACAATCCACCAGTTCGTGATATTCCGAAGGAAGCGAATTCAGGAACTCCTGGACGGCGCGCGAAAGTTCCTTCATTTCCTCGGCACCAACGATGCGCGCGCCAAGCGGCTCGATGTGAATATTGACGCGCGTTCCAGGATCGGTTGAGCTCTGGATCTCCTCTTCGAGTTCCGTAGCCCGGCGGTGGGCATCTCGAAGTGTCGAGACCTCGTCGACTTCCAGATGCAGCTCGATGAAAAGATGGCCCTCATAGTGATGCGCGGACAATTCGTGGACGGCGAGGCCGCGGCGCTGGGCGATTGCGCGAATTGTTTCAAACAGGGGTTCGTTGTTGCGGGCGCGCGGCTCAACGTGGACGACGACGTCTGCGGGCACGATCGTCTCGATGTTGCGTTCGACTGCCTCGCTCGCCGCATGCGCCTGCTCGAGGCTCGCGGTACGCGGCACACTGATGGTCACGTCCACAAAATAGCGCTGCCCGGCTCGGCGTACGCGCACGCGCTCGGTTTGAAGCACGCCTTCGGTCTCATCCACGGCGTTCGCAATCCTCTCGCGCAAGCCTTGCGGGGCCACGTCGAGCAGCGCGTCCACGGTCTGGCGACCGAGCCGCGAGCCGATCCAGATAATGACGCCTGCCACGCCGAGCGCCGCGAAGGCGTCCAGCGAGCTGAGCCAAGCAATACCGAATCTCAAGCCGAGCCACGCGCCCGTGATTCCAAGAATCACGACGAACGTACTCCACACATCGGTTGAAAAATGCAACGCATCGGCCTCGAGCGCTTCGCTTGGATACTTTCTTGCGACGCGAGCAAGCGCACGGGCGCGGACGAAATTGATCCCCATCGTAAGCGCAAGGATGACGATGGCCAACAGGCTCGGGTGCACGTCCTGTCCCGCACGGAAGACCAGCCGCTGGACGGCTTCCCAGATAATGTACAGCGCCGTCAGCAGCAGCAGGCCGGTCTCGACGAACGCGGAAAAGCTCTCCACTTTACCGTGGCCATAGAGGTGCTGCGCGTCTGCGGGTTTGTCCGCGACACGAACAGAAAGATAAGTGATGACGGCAGCTACCAGGTCGAGGATGGAATGCAGGGCCTCGGAGAGAACGCCGAGGCTGCCAGTAATTGCCGCAAGAAATACTTTGAGGGATACCAGCACCACAGCTGAACCAACCGAGCCGAGCGCCGCCATCCGCTTCTCGCGGCTACCCTGCTCAATCGTTGTCGAACTCATTCGGGGAATTATACGCTGTGGGGCGCCGATTTCAGGGCTAGCAGGCGGTGCAGGGTCGAAGGCGGCGATTCTTGAAGGATCGTCACTTCATGGGAGGCGCAGGATCGAGCGGGAGGCGGCTGGGTTCGCCGTGGAAGCCACGAATCTCGACATCGTCGAGCAAGAGCGAAGGAGCGACGACCGTGCTCGGGATGCCATCCTGGGCCGAACCAAAAGCGCCAAGGGCCGTGCCGCCAAGGCCTTCCTGCGAGTTCAGCATGTAGGTGAGGACCGTTGGGTCGTCGCCGATCGCCAGGATGTTGCGTAGCGACCGCAACGTGAGGCCCTCGAGAATTCCGCCGCGCGCCAGTTCTTCATGGCCGTCCGCCACGTACACGCGATAGACAAGCAGCGGCACGCGGTCGCCGTTTGAGATTCCCCCGCCCAGCTCGGCGATAAATTCCGAGAAGTCCTCCTGGCGGACCGCCGAAAGCGCGGGATTGTCCATGCGCTTTATCTCAAGACACCATTCATGTCCGTCGGAGCGGCAGGAGTCGAGGAATTTCTTGCGCATATCGTCCGGCTTCAGCGCATCAGCTGCCTGCAGGATCAGGTTGCTGCTCAGAGGAAGCGGGTCGGAAAGAAGCGCCGAACGAGCGTGGCCATTGGAGTACATGAAATCCGGACCAGGCCGGCGCGACATCAACAGGTCTTTCAGAATGCCGCTTTCCACGAGCGAAACCTTTTGGGAATTCACGCCCTCGTCGTCCACATCATAGCTTCCGAGCAGCGGTTGTCCCTGAAGCTCCTGAAGCGTGGGATCATCCAGCAGCGTCACGCTGGCCGGAAGCACACGAGTGCCAACGCGGCCCGACCATTCGCTGCGACCGCCGAAGCGTTCCAGGAAAGCGTCGAAATCGCGCGTCATCGATAGCGGAGGGCGCGCACCCGACAGAGACGGCTCAAGAACCTGGGCAAGCGTCGAAGCAGCGGCCGGCGCGTCAAACAGCACGGGGCCGGTGTAATCGGGAATCAGAGGACTCGAACGCAGGGCCATCAGGTCTGTGCTTGCGCTCGCGATCGCTTTCGCGACGGTTGCGGCATCGGGCAACCCCGAGGGCAGCGCGGCATAGACGGAATAATAATTGTGCAGCGACATGCCGTCTTCGGCCTGGGTATCGACCGCGGCTTCCACAGCAGCCAGATGGCGGGTCGAGCGGATGAGCGTTCCCTCGCTCGTCATGCGATAGGTCGTCGCATACACCAGGTAGTAGTTGACGCGATTCCCGTAGAGCTGGGGGAAATTCTTGAGCACCGCCGAAGCCTCGCGCGCTTCCTCTTCCCAGTTACGCGAAGTCCAATCGGGATCGACCCGGGGATCAATTTTCACCAGCGGCTGCGCTTGGGAGAAGTCGTCGATCTCGGGAGGCTTGGTAAGACTGCGAAGAAACGATTGCTTGAGCGCCATCTGGGTGACGGCAGCCTTGTACGCCTGGTCTGTCGCGAGCCACAAATCCTGGCGGAGCGAGTTGTAATCGCGGTCGATGCCGACTTCGCCGGTCGATCCCAGGAAGCCCTGGAAACCGTCCTCGCTGATGAAATTGGAGCTGTCGAGATGATAGTCGCCCACCCGCACGTCGACCGACATCTGGCGGATGCGCGAGGTGGAACTGGAGACAAGAGCCCCGAACGACGCCGTAACGTTGCGGACATCGAGATCCAGTAACCGGTATTCAATGTAAAAGGGTTTGCCGACGCCGGTCAGCACCAGGCGTGCGCGGGCGCGCGCCATTTCGTCGTGCATGGCGTGCAGCGTCTGGTCGGTCTCGCCTGCCGGTACGGGCGCCTGCGCAGACGGGACCGCTGCTGCGCGATTACCAGCGGCGGGGGCGGCGGCGAGCGGCATTGCAAATGCCGCGAGCAAAACCAGCGTGGAGAGTTTTTTCACGGTTGTTGGACCTTTGCTTCCGGATCGTGCGCCGGCGGCGGCAGGACGGGTGGCCGGTCGGTCGAAGTTTCTTTTTTCGCAAACTCCATCTCGGAAATCAGGATTGCGGGGGCGACAGCCGACACCGGCACGGAACCGGATTCCGCACCGCAGTAGCCGTTGAAGATTTCCTGCGTGTCGCTGGCAGCCACGATCTTCGTCAGCGACACTAGCGGCGTTCCAACAATATCTACGCCACGCACGAGCTGGTCGGGCCGTCCGTCGGCGAACACGCGATAGACAACCAGCGGCGTAACCTGGAAGGCTTGTGGCTGCCCGCGGCCCGTGAAGGTGAATCCGCCGGAGATATCGTCAATCAGCAAGCCATAGGGAGTGCCCTGCTGTTTGACGAGCGCGATCAGCTTCTGCCGCATCTCGCTGAATGGCACGGTCTGCGAGCTTGAGACGATCAGATTTCCTTGTCTCGCGACGGGCGTGAAGCCCAGCTGGCGGCGGCCGTGGCCATTTGAGTGCGGAACGTCGACGAGCGGCGATCGCCCCATGAGGAAAGTCTTCAGCACGCCGTGATCCACCAGCGGCACATTCACGGAGGGCACACCCTCGTCATCAAATGGATAACTTCCAAGGAGCATCTGCCCGCCTAGAGATGCCTCGGTCGGGTCGTCCTTGATTGAAATGAAATCCGGAAGGATCTTTTCGCCGACCTTGCTGGTGAACGTCTGCCCCTCGCTGATGTCCTTTTGGCGGAATCCCTCGGCGCGATGTCCAAAAACCTCGTGGAAGAAAACGGCGGCGGCGCGTCCGGTCAGAAGCGCCGGGCCGGCGTAAGGATTCGCGAGCGGAGCCTTGTCCAGCGCCTCGGTCTCCTTGACCAATTGATGAATACCGTCAAAGACAGTTTTTTCATCGGGAGTGTCTTTGGGGTCGAGCCAGTCGAAATTCGCATACCGTTCGATGTCCATTCCGTCCGGCGCCTTGCTCTGGACGAAAAGTTCGAGGCGGTAATGAATTTGCCCAAAGGCGAGTTTCGTACCCTCGGTATTCACCTGATACTGGTTCGTCGCAAGGGCGGTGAACGTGGCGATGGAATTCAACACCGAAGGTGACTTGCTGAACTCTGCGGTGTATCTCCGCACGCGCTCTTCCCAGGGTTTGCGGTCCACGTTGATTTCAACGCGCGGACCAACGGAGGTGTGCGGCGGCTCGTGCGAAAAATCCGGCGCGCCGCCTTCGGCGGTCTGGACCTGTACTTGCTGGCTGGTCTTGACCTTGATCAGGGCTTGGGCAGCGGCGCGATACTGGCGGTCGGTCTCGCGCCAGATTTCGCGGCGGAGGACGGCAATATCGTCGTCAATCGGAACGTTGGTGCCTGGGCTGGTCCAGCTGGGCGGCCGGTCGCCAAGTTTATGAGTGTCGTCGAGCTGATAGGTTCCGACGCGGGACTGTACTTCGAGCCAGCGCGCGCGATCGGCGCTGCTGGAAAGCAGCGCGCCGTTGGAGCCGGAGACTTCGGCAAGCTGCCGGTCTGAAACCGTATAGCTGATGAAGTAGGCCGGGGGATCGGCAGCAGACATCGCCTCCATCGAGCGGCCGAGCTCGTCCTGCATGGCCACCAGTACGGCCGGAGCCGGCGCTTGCGCGGTAGCGGGACGATTGGCCGCGACGCAACCCCACGATGCTGCAAGTAACGCCGCGCCGGTCAGGAATGCTCTATGTGTCAGATTGAGTTTCATCGTTGGGCAAGGTCCAATAGTTTAAGATAGGATGCAATCGAATCCTAATGAAATGCCGGTGCAGGTGTTCCGGTCCCGGCGAACGGTGGGAGCGGGCCCGGCCGGAGAGTTCCCGGCCTAAGGAGCGTTAGATGCGCGCACTGGTCGTACGGCGGTATGGCCCTCCGGAGGTTTTTGAGGCCCGCCAGGTGCCCGACCCCCAGCCGAAGCCCGGTGAAGTACTGATCCGCGTCAAGGCCATAGGTGTCAATTTCGCGGATCTGCTCCAACGGATGGGACTCTATCCCGATACTCCCAAGCCACCGTTTGTCCCGGGATTGGAAATTGCGGGCGTCGTCGAAAAAGTCATCGAAGGCGCCAGGCGAGGCGAAGACGACGCACTGAAGCCGGGCGATGCCGTGGTGGCGCTGCCGCATTTCAACGCATATGCCGAGTGGGTCGCGGTCCCTGCAAGCGTGGTGTACCGACTTCCGGCCGGGATGCCCTTCGACGACGGCGCCGCGATTCCCGCGAATTATCTGACGGCGCATCATGCGATGTTCACGATGGGCAACTTGTTGGCCGGCGACCGCATTCTGATCCACGGCGCAGCAGGAGGCGTGGGAATCGCCGCCGTGCAACTTGCGCGCGCGAAGGGATTGGTGATCTTCGGCACGGCGGGCCCGGCAAAGCAAGAGTATCTGCGCAAGATCGGAGTCGATCATCCGATTGACTACGAGAAAACCGACTTCGTGCAGGCCGTGCGGAAATTTGCCCCGGACGGCATCGAAATGGTCATGGATGCGGTCGGAGGTAAATCCTTTGCCCGCAGCTACGACTGTCTGGGGCCCACCGGGAGGCTGGTTGCGTACGGATTTTCGGCCGCGGCCGGTCCGGACGGCACGCGAAAGTGGTGGCGCAGTCTGAAGGCACTCGCCCAGATGCCTCGATTTAGTCCACTGAAACTGATGGGGCAAAGCACTTCCGTAATGGGCATCAATCTAGGGCGGATTCAGGCCCGCGGCGCCCTTCTGCGCGGTGAGCTCGACGAGCTGTTCCGAATGTACGCCTCCGGAAAAATCAAGCCTGCGATCGGCAAGACGTTTCCGCTGGACCAAGCCGCGGCAGCCCATCAATACATTCACGAACGGAAAAACATCGGGAAAGTCATCCTGTCGGTGAAATAGGATCCGAAAGGCTAGCGCGCGGTCGCGTTCGGGCCGGCCGGCATTGCGAAGAGTGCGTCATCCACCTTGGGATTCAGATCAAGTTGCTGAATCGTGGACTCCATATATTTTGCGCCGTCGCGGTAGACCACTGTGGAAAAAGCAAACTGCCGGCCCTCGACGGTCCGGTAATCGCTCCAGCGCTGCTCGTTGTCCGACGCTCCCTGCGAGCCGGCCGACTGGTACCGCGCTGCGACGAGCAGGTGGGTCGCGGTATCGAAATACAGTTTGACGGTGCCGAAAGCGGCTTCAACGGCCACACCGGTGGTTTTTTTGCCTGCAATTTCCTCCTCGCCGATTGCCCAAATCGCCGGATCCGTGATTTTGCCCCCCAGTACGTCTCGGTAAAAGCCCCAGCCTCCGCCATACAATGAGATCGCACGCAGGAATTCGCGTGTCATGGGAGTGGCGTCGTGAGTCTCGGTTCCCATCTCGACCCAGGCAGAGTGCCCGTCGCAGACCTGCACGATATTTTTCCCCGAAAGGTTGAACTCGCCGCGTGCGCGGTCCGGGTAAGACACCACCCACTTCACGCTTCGCGCGGTATCGCCATCGGGGCGGAAGATTTTGCCGTCCTCGGTCATTTTCAGCGCGGCAAGAGATGCGAGAGTGTCGCCGCCGGCCGCCCTCACCGCGGCCAGAACAATCTGCTTACCCTGCTCAATCGATGCGTTCGTGGCCGAAGCCACCTTCGCCTTGCGCAGGTCGGGCGCCACCAGATCCACCTGGTCGAACGCGATTTCTTCATACTTCGCTTCCGGGAACGCCTTCTTCAGGGCATCGCGAAACGCGGAGACGTTTCCGGCGAATACCAGGTCAAGGTCTTTGGCGCTGAGATATCGCATCGCCATATCGCGGACTTGTGCCGACGTGACGGCGCGAATTTTGTCCGGATAAGTGGTGTTATAGTCCGCTGGGAGACCGAAGGCGGCCACCGTCAGGACCCTGTTTGCCACATCTTCAGAGGTCTCGGATTGAATGGGATAGACGCCGGCAAGGTAGTCCCGGGCGAAATCCATCTCCTGCGGTGTCACGTCTCCCGTCGACATCTTGGCGATCAGATCAACAACCAACTTCGCAGCTTCGACGGTAGCTTCTGTGCGGGTGTAGGTCCCCACTGCGAACGAGCCCGTGGACCGGTGCGGGTTAAATGACGAAGATGCGCTATAGGTGAGTCCCTTCTTCACACGGACTTCGGTGTTGAGTCGGCTGTTGTAGCCGCCGCCAAAAATGCGGTTCATCACCGCGACGGGAATGTAGTCCGGATCGCCGCGGCGTATACCAAGTTTGCCGGCGCGAATTTGCGTTTGCACGGCGTCCGGCTTATCGATGAGCCAGATGTGCATGCCCGTAACAGTTTCCGGCGTCGGGGGAACGGCGGACATCACGTCGATTTTTTGCCACAGTCCGAAATACTTTTCGGCGGCCGCAAATGCTTCCTCGGGCGTGATATCGCCTGCGAAGGCCAGCAGCGACTGATTGGGAGCGTAATTGGCGTCGTGGAATTTCGCAAGAACCGCGGGATCAAGCTTGGTAAGAGTTTCCGGAGTTCCCTGTTCCGGCCAGCCGTAAGGCGAGCTCCCGTAGACAACGCGACTAAAGGCTGCCGAGGCCAGGAAGTCTGGATCGGAATACTGGACCGTAAGACTGGAAAGAAGCTGCTGACGCTGGCGGTCCAGTTCTTCGGAGCGAAATGCGGGATGCAGGACCACGTCAGACATCAGATCCAGGCCCGTGGCCAGATCTTTCTTCACGACGTCGAGGCTGACGTCGGTTGAATCCTTGCTGGCCGAGGCCTCAAGCGAGCCGCCGATGAAGTCAATCGCCTCGGCAATCTGTTTCGCGGAGCGTTTTTCGGTGCCTTGCGTCAACAAGTTTGCGGTCATTTGTGCAACGCCCGGCATCCCTTGAGGGTCCTTCACGCTGCCGGCCGACAACGCGACAAGCCGGACAGCCACAGCCGGCTCGCTATGATCGGTTACGACGAATACGCGCAGTCCGTTCGCCAGAGTTTTTGTGGCCGCCTGCGGAAACTGGAAATGATTCGGGGGCCCGGATACAGGCATCGTGGGCACCAGCTTCACGCCGCTGGGAACGACCCCGGTGCCATTTTTCTCATCCTGAGCGCCACTCGGTGGACTCGCCGGCTGCGAGGGCTCTTGGGCGAGCACCGCTGTTCCCACGAACATGAATGCTGACGAAAGCAGAATCCATCGTTTGATCTCGCGCTTCATCGGTGCTCCTGGAATTGCATTTCTTGCCGGCCTCTATTTCGCCTGCGCGGCGGGCTTGATCATGAGAATCGTGGCTCGCTGCGAAACGAAATACTCCTTCGCCACGCGCTCGATGTCCTCCGGCGTAACTTTCAGATATCGTTCGAGGTCGGTATTGACCAGGTCCGGATCCTTGCCAATCAAAGCAGCGCCGGCGAGCGCGACGGCCTTTTCCTCATCGGTGTCGCGGCCGAGAATAAACCCGGAGATTTCCTGGTTCTTGGCCTTCTGCAATTCACTTGCGGTTACCGGCTGAGTTTTTAGCCCGTCCAGGATGGACCACAGCGCCTTCTCGCCGTCTTCAGGCGAGTGGCCTGGGTTCATGATCGCGAAGGCCCAGAAAAGATTGGGATCCTCGCTGAAATCTCCGTATCCGGCCGTTTGCACGGCAATCTGGTCCTTGTAGACGAGCGACTGGTAGAGAAGGCTGCTTTCGCCCCCGGTGAGAATATTCGATGCGAGATCAAGCGCATAGGAATCCGGGGTGTAGCGGGCTGGAATCTTGTATCCAATGACGACGGCCGGCAGCGGAGTGTTTGTGTAGGACTTCGCGACATCCCGCTCGGCAGTCTGCACGGGCTCGGGTGTATTGGGTCGCGGAATCGGTCCCGCGGAGGCGGGAATGCCCTCGAAGTATTTTTTTGTCCACGCCACCGCCTGTTCGGAATTGAAATCGCCCACGACGACAAGCGTGGCGTTATTCGGCTTGTAATAGGTGTTGAAAAAAGCGCGCACGTCCTCGAGGGTGGCTTTGTCAAGATCCGCGATGCTGCCGATGGGAGTGTGGTGATATCCGTGAACGGTGAACGCGGCGGCACGAAGATCTTCCTCGATTGAACCGTAAGGCTGATTATCCACACGAACGCGGCGCTCTTCCTCGACGACCTTGCGCTCCGATATGAAGTTTGCCTCGTTTACGTTCAGACTGCCCATGCGATCGGCCTCGAGCCAGAGAACGCGCTCCAGATACTGGCTGGGAAACGTTTCGAAGAAATCTGTCGAGTCATCGCCCGTCTCGGCGTTGTCAAACCCGCCGACAGCTTCGATGATGCGCGAATGCTCGTCCGGCCCCACGTGCGCCGATCCCTTGAACATCAGGTGCTCGAACAGATGCGCGAATCCGGTGTGGCCGGGCCGCTCGTCTTTTCCTCCCACGTGATACCAGAGCTGGAGATCGATGACCGGGACTTCGTGATTTTCAAGCAGGACGACCTGAAGACCGTTCGAGAGCGTGTGAGTTGTGAAATTCAACTTCGGCGGACGATCCGAGGTCGATAGCTCCTGTGCCGCAAGCGGTGCGGTAACGGAGGCTGCGACCCCGGCGGCGAGAAATATCGCCGCGGCCGCCCGAATCCATTTCTTCGTGTTCGTCCTCATCATGAATCGCTCCGATCGGTCAGGGGAAGATGCGTGAACCGCCCAAATGGTGGAGCTCGACGCCCCAGTATTACGGGAGCCTGCGTGCGTGTCAAACAAACCTGAGAATTGGTGGGCGACCGCGTTTCTTGAGGCCCTCCTACTTGGACGCAGTCCGCCAATGAAAGGTAGCACTGGGCATGGGCGGCTGTTTGCCGATTCGCACGCGCGAACAACACAAAGTTGCGAGGGCAGGGGCCCCTATGCTGCTATGGAAAATGGACGTTATACGGAACCCGAGTGTGCCCGGGAGGTGTTTATGCGAAGCATCGGTGGAATCGTTGCACTGCTGGTCGGGGTGCTCGTCGGACTGTTTGTCTACCGGGGTTATATCAAGCAATCCCAGGTGACAGGTGCGGCCACGCCGGAACAAACCATCAATGTCGTCGGCATAAAAAACGATCTGCTGTCCATCGCCCAAGCCGAGCGCGCCTACCAGGCGGAGCACAGTTCGATCGCATCGCTGGACGAACTGGTATCCAGCGGCGAACTGAGCATGAAAAAGTCTGGGCGCGACGGTTATACCTACCAGATCGAACCCTCCGGGGAGGGCTTTCGCGTGATCGCGCACTGTCCTCCCGTGGTCGCGGGCTGCACGAATTACGCCGTCGACCAGACGATGGAAGTCCGCGCCGAGCCCTGAGATCGCCCCTCCCACCTCTGTATTTCCACGACAACCTGCTGATCGCGGGCACCTGGGCGTCCAGTCGCGTTCCGGATCGGCGATTGTGAATGCCCTATGACAGGTCGAGCGCGCGCCACTTGCTCGTCACCCAGTTCGGGCGCGACAAGGGAACAAAAACCCTCTACAATTCTGCGGCGCGCACGATACTCAAATGGAACTCAAGGAGCGTGGTATGCGGAGTCGAAATAACTACCTGGTGATCGGATTCGCGGTGATGTTAGCAGTGGCACTCACAGACCGCCCCGGGAGGGCGGCAGGCGAGACGATTCGCATCGGCATGATTCCGGATGCCGGAGCGACCCAAGTCTCCGTGGATCAGAAGAAGCCCTTACGGGATTACCTGGCGGCGGCGATGGACCAGTCGGTGGAACTGATTATTCCGACGAACTACAACGCGACGGTTGAAGCGCTTGGCAACGGTTCGCTTGATTTCGCCTATCTCGGTGGGCTCACCTACCTGAAGGCGCATGAGCAGTACGGAGTCACAGCGCTGGTGCAACGGGACAGCGACTTGCAGTTTCACTCGCTGTTCATCACGCAGTCTGGCTCCTCCATTCGGGGTCTTGCCGATCTCAAGGGCAAGAACTTTGCTTTTGGCGACATCAACTCGACCAGCGGCCACCTGATGCCTTACCTCGCTCTGAAGAATGCCGGTGTCGATCCCGACAAGGATTTGAAATTCCGCTACAGCGGCAGCCACCCTGCAACGGCCAAGGCCGTTGAGGCAGGAGCGGTCGATGCTGGGGCGCTGGACGAGACCGTGTTTCGCCAGGTGACCGCGAACAAGGACGTTGACCCTGCCAAGGTCCGCGTGTTCTATACCACGCCGCCTTTTGTGGATTACGTCTGGGTGGCCCGCAAGGACGTGAATCCGGCGCTCGCCGAGAGATTCTCGCAGGCCTTCCTAAGACTTCAGAAACCAAAGGACGTAGCGATTCTGGACATTCTGCGCGGCAACAAGTTTGTTCGCGCAAATGATGCGGAATACGAAACACTGCGCTCGGTTGCTCGCCAACTGCAAATGCTTCAGTAGTCGCAAATTTCGGGACATCCCACGACGCGAATGCTGAAGATCGAAAACCTCACCGTCCGCTACCTGCGAAAAGGACCCACCGTCCTGAGCCGTCTTCGCTTGTCCGCCGAGGCCGGTGAGTGCGTCGCGCTGGTCGGTCCGAGCGGATCGGGGAAGACGACGCTGTTGCGGTCAATCAATTCGACCGTCCAGATCGAATCCGGTGAAGTTTGGGTGGGCAACATGAAGATTTCAACCGCGCGCGGCCACGCGCTGCGCCGCATTCGAAGCCGAATTGCGTTCATCGCCCAGAAGCATGATCTGGTCGACAGGCTCAAGGTATATCAGAACGTGATGGCGGGCGCGCTCGGCCGGTGGTCGAGCGCACACTCACTCCGGTTCCTGCTGCAACCCAAGAAAAGCGAGCTCGAAGAGGCGCGCGAAGCGCTGGAATCTGTAAGCCTTGCTTCTAAGCTGCGTGCCCGCACCACGGAGCTTTCCGGCGGCGAGCAGCAGCGCGTCGCAATCGCGCGCGCGCTGGTGCAGCATCCGCTGGTGATCCTCGCCGACGAACCCGTTGCTTCGCTCGATCCCGACACGGCCGAGCAAGTGCTGGAGCTGCTCTGCAACCTGGCGAGGAGCCGAGGAATTACCCTGCTCTGTTCACTCCATCAACCCGAACTTGCGCGCCGATATTTCGACCGCCTCCTGCGGATTGAGGCGGGTCAGGCCGTGCCTGTGGCGCTACCAGCGGCGG
>Ga0209008_1000029_pt1 | contig 77965 bp, 63 predicted proteins | sample JacPin_JW_Ref_O3_FD_187963 | JGI IMG/M metagenome (GOLD analysis project Ga0209008, IMG submission 187963) | Forest soil microbial communities from Algoma, Ontario, Canada - Jack Pine, Ontario site 1_JW_Ref_O3 (SPAdes) (version 2) | ecosystem: Environmental > Terrestrial > Soil > Boreal... | reverse complement strand
TTGGCTAAAGGCTAAAGGCTAAAGGCTAAAGGCTAAAGGCTAAAGGCTAAAGGCTAAAGGCTAAAGGCTAAGAGCCGCTGTTGCACTCGCCGATCTCGTACAATCATAAGCAACTTTAGAAAGGACTCTTCTATGCTCGCTGCAGGCAATCCGTTTCCGAATTTCTCTCTCCCCAATCAGGACGGCAAGACCGTCAACCTCTCCGATTTCGCCGGACAATGGCTGGTGGTTTACTTCTATCCGAAAGACGACACGCCCGGTTGCACCGTCCAAGGCAAGGCGTTCACGGCGAGCAAGGCCGATTTCGAAGCGGCGGGAATCAAAGTTCTTGGCGTCAGCGCCGACGACGTGACCTCGCATAAGAATTTCTCGCACAAATTTGCCTTCACCATCGAGCTGCTATCCGACACCAACTCCACGCTGATGAAGACGCTCGGGCTCGGTCAGGCAGAGTGGAAGGGGATGAAATTCTGGGAGCGCACCACTTTTGTGGTCGATCCGAAGGGCACTATTGTCAGGGTCTACGAAAAAGTTGATCCCGACGGCCACGAGAAAGTGCTGCTCGACGATATCCAGGGGATGAAGGCGAAAGCGGCCTGAGCGGGCCTGACAGAAGCTTGAACTAGGACAAAGGTTCACGAAGGTTGCAGTCTCAGCTTTGTTCCTTCGTGAACCTTTAGGGCCTGTGTGGTTAATGTGCCGCGGAAAGCACCACAAAGCGCAATCGGCCCAATAATTTGGGTTCGTCTATTCCGCCAGCGGATCGACCGCGAATTCCGTGCCGCCGATTTTATTCCAGGGCCAGCGTAGCATCCCCACCAGACCCTCCTTCAACACCGTGGGCAAAACTCGATAGAGCCGCGCCCGCAAATCGCCATAGCCCTGCGTCCCCGCAAAAAGGTCGCTCATCAGTTCACGGAAGCTAGCGCTTTGCGCTGTCAAAGCTACCATTCTCTCCAGCACGCTGCCGCCGAAAACCTGTCCATTGTAAAAACGCTCTGAGACTCGCGCCGCCAGCCGCAACTCCGGCAGCACCTCTTCTGCGAGTTGAGCCGAATAGTCATCCGGCCGTCCAGCGAGCAACGCCCCCGCGCACAACTCCGCCGATCGAAGCGCGTAGTAGAGACCCTCTCCGGTGATCGGGTCGACCAACCCCGCGCTGTCGCCGATCATCGCCCAGCCTTCCCGGCAAACCTCGAGCCTTTCAAACGTCCGCGTTCGAAGCGAAGGCAGGATGTGCGAGTAAAAGCGCGCGCCATCCAGACGAAACCCATTCTCAGGGAGCCATCTTTCTAGGATGCGTCGCAATTCGCCCGTAGAGATTTCGCCCATCTTGCCAGAGATCCCGGCCGACACATGACCGGCCCGCGGAAACACCCAGATATAGCCGGTGATGCCTTCCAGAAACTGAATCTGCATCAGCGGGCCATCGTCCGGAGAACTGTCGCGCGGAATAAAATAGCCGGCAGTGACCATCAGATCGCCGGGTAAAATCGGCGAGAGAAGTTGCGCGCGGAACGGATTGCGCGCGCCCGCCGCCAATATCAGGTAAGAAGCTCTGTATTCACACCGCGGCGTGATTAGTCGCCAAGCATCGCCGGTTCGCGCGATCTGCGTGACGCGCTCGTTTCTTATCTCCACACTCGGCCCCGCTCGTCGGGCTCGTTCCAACAACATTCCGTTGAGTGCGAGGCGCGAGAAGATCGCGACGGACTGTTGCAAGCGGAAACGTACGCGCTGACCCGATGGGCTGATTAACTCGCACTCTGAAACGAGATTGCTGGCTCCCCCCGCTTCGGCGAGAAATGGATAGCGCTCGAGAGCCTTGTGCGTAATTCCGCCGCCACAAGGTTTCTCCCAGGCGAGCTTTTCGTCAAAGATCAGAACATCTCGGCCTACCGCGCCCAGCAGCGCTGCGGCGAGAGCGCCCGCTGGCCCGCCACCGACGATAGCGATGGCATGTTGTGCGATGGGACGTTCTGGGATGGGAAGTCCGGTGCTCATATTCCGAACGCGGATTCTACCGCAACGAGAAGGGCTGGCCAATACGCCAGCCACACCTCATCGCCACGCTTGCGCGCTCGCAGCAAGCTGCAGAATCAGTGAATCCGTGAGCGAGCTGGTTATTGCAGCGTGGTCGAGTTGCTCAGGCCTTGATAGATGAACAACCCCGCAATGACCAGGATCATGACTCCCGACAAGGCGCCGAGCACCTTGACGATGGGTGTAATCTTGTTCATCTTGGCCAGCACTTCCACCTGGTCTTTATGCATCTGGGATTCGGTTTCATGCAGAAAGATGGAATCATCTTCGTGCATGGTGAGCGTGCTGCGATAGATCAGGAGGATGATGAGCACCCCCGTCAGTACGCCCCACGCGACTAGCAGCCCGAACATAGGAGACATATGCCACCCCGGACCTGAGATCGAGCCAATCCCGAAGTTGTCACGTGCAGCCGCAAGCAAAACCTCATGGTTTTCGCCGACGTTCGGGTACGGCCCCTTGCTGGCCACCATTATAGACCCCTTGGCAAGGGGGGGCGCGACTTCTTCTCATCCCCAGGCATCTAATGGGTGGGTAGAAGAGGACGCACCTCCCTCGCGAAAAGCCCTTGCAGAGACGGTTGCGACCTTTGTTATAATGAATCGATACAAGGAGATTAACCGATGGCGACTACCACAACACCCGATGTGCAACATGTACAACCAGATGTGCAGCCGAAAACTGCGGCACCCGTCCTAACCCCTGCGGCGATTGCCAAGGTCAAAGAGATCATGGCCTCGCAGGCGCCGGTTCCCACGGGATTGCGGTTGTCTGTGGTCGGCGGAGGTTGCTCCGGCTTTCAATATTCCATGGCCTTCGAAAACGGCGCCGGCATGATGGACAAAGTTTTCGACTTTGAGGGGCTGAAGGTTTATGTCGATGCTACTTCCCTGATGTATCTGGGCGGCGCGCACGTCGATTACATCGAGACCCTCGAAGGTGCCGGCTTCAAGTTCGAAAACCCGAACGTGAAGAGCACCTGTGGCTGCGGCTCGTCTTTCAACGTCTAAGCAATTTGAGTTTCAGCACAGATTCTTGAAAGCCCCGCTTCGATGCGGGGCTTTTTCTACGTGTGCAAGCATGTTCAACAGCTCGGAGGAGAGAGTCCGACACAACCCGCCACACCACCGGACATGCGGGTTCGCATCCGGCGGTTCGGCCGATTAAGCTAAGACCGCATGACCATAGGTGGAAGCCCGAGCTCAGCTAAGTAGGCATTGGGTAAGGCAATGAGAGTTCGCAAGCCGCCACGGGCCGTGAGGACTCCCGGCAGTTTGTGCCGCGAGGTCTTTATCGACGCCCCGCTTGCGGAGCTCGCGAAACCGTTTTCGTCCGCGCTTCCATTGCTTCCACACCATCGACCGAAGTCGACGGCGTAACCACGTTGCAAGACGACGCAGCACCGAAGGCGTTTGACAGTCACCGAAGTATCCGAGCCATGCCCGCAGGTAGGTCGCAAGCTCTTGGACCATCTGCGTCAGACTGATGCCACGGGTTCGACGCGTCGGTTCCCGAATCCTCTTCTTAAAGCGAGCGATGGCCTTGGGGGCGATGCGCCGCCTCGGTTCTCGGGAAAAGGCACAAGCGGAAGCCCCGTGAGGCCGAACGTACCAACGCGTAAGCCAGGGGCGAACTGCTTCGTAGTAGCGAGGAAGCGGGGTAATTCCCGTGGCGCGAAGGGGGCAGGTCACCCTTCGGTGAGATTCGGTCAACGGGTAACCGGAGGAACTCTTGTCTTGCTGTAAGGCGGCAGCCTTTCAGGGGTGGCACGAGCCGGATGAATCGAGAGATTCACGTCCGGCTCTGTGAGCGGCTCGAGGCGAAATCCCCCGGGCCGACTCGGCGGAGGCGGGGCGACCCGTCCCCCTCTGCCGATTTAGAGAAAGACTGCCGTGGAAAGTCTTGCCGCGCGAGGCACGAACGCTACTGCGGCGGTGTCGGCGAGGGTGTCTGCGGCGCTGGCGATTGCGGACTTTGGCCGCCCGGTCCTTGATTCAATCCTTGGCCAAAACTACTTTGTCCAAATCCACCCTGTCCCGGCATTCCGCCGGGCATTCCTGGGGTTCCGGGAGTGACTGCGCCTGGAATCCCAGAACTGACGCTGCCCGTTGGATTTACCGGTCCATTCAGCAATCCGCCGCGGTCGGCCATGGGCAAATAAATGAACAGCCAATCGTTGTAATGGTTCTTCGTGTAGAAGATGTGAATGCTTTTCTCTTTGCTCATGCTGGCGACGCCGAGAATCGGCCCGCCTCCAAATGTTTGTCCGCCCAGATTAGAACTTGAAATCGAATTCGGCGACGAAGACCCGTTTGAAGATGATCCGTTTGGGTTCGCATCCGGATTTCCAGAAGAAGAGCTGTCCGAAGAACCGTCCGCCGATGCGTTCCCCGAATTGCCGCCTGCCGAATTTTGATTGCCGGGCTGCAGGCCGCCCGGTTGCGCTCCGGGACCGCCAATGGTGGCAACGCCCCCCGGCCCCCCGCCGAATGCTCCAGCCCCACCGAAACCGCCCTGTCCGGGGGCGGCGCCACCCAGTAAACTCGAGGCTCCGCCTTGCAGATTCGTCCCCGGCGTTTGCCCGAGGGCCATTCCATTGTTCAGGCTGATGTCCTGCTGATGCAGGAATTTGAAATCCTTTTCCTTGCCCGTGGTCTTGTCGATATTCACGGGATCCGTATACCGCTTGCGCAGAAAGCGCAGGTTGTTCGTGCTCTCTAGCTCTTCGACCCGCGTGGGATAGCGCCCAAACTTCTTGTAAAACCGCTGGATGGCACGCATGTAAGCTGTGCCCCGATGTCTCAGTTCGTCTTCGCGATCGCGGATAATCTGTTGCTTGATCTCCGGCAGCACCGCCGCCAGCCCAATCATAATCAGCGCCAGCGCCAGCATCAGCGTGATCATGAGATAACCACGCTGGCGATTTTGCAACTTTGTAATTTTATAATTTGGTGATTTCAACCCACGCCGCATACGTCGCCTTCAACTGCAAATTACCGATTACAAAATGCCGCTTCATCCCTGCGTAAGTGGAAGGCTCTGCCGATTGTTGTTGAGCACGTCTTCCACGTCCACTGCTGTGGGTGAGATGCGCAGGACGCGATAGCGGCGGTCGACGATGTCGCCCTCGGAGGCGATAAAAATATCCTCACCTTGCGACAGGAAAACCTTCTTCGTCTCTCCAGGCCGATTGGCAAAACCAAAAAATTTGAGGTTGATCGGCGGGGGAGGCTGGATCGGCGGCGGCGTGTTAATGGCCGTCTGCATATCCGTCGTACCGTTCCTTTTCACCGGTTCAATCTGCGCCACCGACCCCGCCACAAAGATATTTCGTCCGTTGCCCGCGTACTTAATCTCTTCGCTCTGGCGCAGCAGGTTCAGATCAAGCGTAGGATCGAGCCGCGGCGCAACCACTGCCACCATTTTTCCCGAAGCCGTGCGCCGCATAACCGGCTTAGCGGTTGCCGCGCTCGTGGGCGCCGCCGGCGCCGCCGGCGATGAAGGCCAAAACTCGCGCCCCAGCGTTACCAGCGCAATCGCGCCAAGCACGCCCAGCCATATCAACTGCTTCCGATTTTCAACTCCCAGTTTCATGCACCCGACCGCAAATAACTATGGATCGTGATTCCCAGCTTGACCGGCCCAGTGCTTTCGCCTGCCAGGTCCACGCTATCCACTTCAAAAAACATCTTCGATCGCTCCAGCGTATTAATGAAGCGCACCAGTTGCAGGTAATCTCCGGCAAAACTTCCCTCGATTTCGACCGGAACTATGCCGGAGGTTTCCGCGTCTTCCTGCTTGTACCTTGCCTGCTGGATATGAATCCCATTTTCCGCCGCCAGCTTTCCCAGTTCATTGGCCAGGTCTGAATCTTTGGCGGCAAACCGGTCTTTGTAAAATCCGACGATCTGGCCCTTCGCGAGCACGAGTTTTTGGTCGATGTGGCGCAGCGGCATCACATCGCGCGTCTTCATCGTCAGTTCGGCCTTGAGTTCGTTAATTTGCAGCCGCCGCGAATCCGCCGAACCGACGAGCGGCGAAAACAGAACTGCCGCCGCGATCAAGTCAGCGGCTAGCATCGCCCCAATCGCAACCTTCAGCTTGCGCCGCGAACTCCCCAGATCGGGCATTACTTGCCGCTCCTCTCGGTCACGTCCGGAACATAAATCGAGACCACTGTCGCGCCCACGCCCGCTTGCGCTTCCTGATTTTCCTGTATCAGTTGCGCTGACTGAAAGTGCTTCGACCCTTCCATGCGATGGATCAAGTCCACCGACGCTTCGCGCGTATCGCCCAGCACCTTCATGTTCAGTTCGACCTGACCCTGTTCGTTCAATTCCGGCCGCAGCGAGACCACATGCAGGTTCGATGGCATGACCTGCTCCAGGTCTTCGAAGACGCGCGTCCACGAAAATGCCTTGCGCTGAATCAGTCCGTTCAAGAACTGCGATTGGTCGCGCGTGCTGCGATTGGCGGCCTGATCGAGAAAGGCCTGTGCCTGCGCCCGTTCGTCGTCGCGTTCCTTAATCTGCGCGTTTAAGCGAGCAATCTCCTGGCGATCTCTGCCTGCGTGCCGCCACTCGCTCACCGTCCAGAGCAACAGAAAAAGAGTGAAGGCCGCAAGCGCGCCGACCCCCAGTCCCCAGCGCAGCCAGAACTGCCGCGCATCTTCATAAGGCCGTGTCGCGAGATTGATATCAAGACGCATATTTACAAAATTGAAAATCCAAAAGTATGCTCCTGGCCCTTAGCGAACAGCCAATAGCGAAAGCGCACCCTACGAAATTAGCGCCCCCACCACTCCCGCCATGCGAAATCGCGGAACCGTTCCTGTCGTCGAAGCGATCTGCGTTGCCGCTACCAGCTCTTCAACGCTTGCGCCCGTTTGATTTTTCAGAGCTGCAGCGGCGACACCAGCTTCGGACAGGCCAGCAACGTACACGCGCTCAATGTTCAGGTTGTAAGTGTCCTGAAAAAATACGACCGACGGATAAACTTCTTCCGCCAGTTGATCGCCAGTAATCGTCACGCCGCGCACATTTTCGAGCGTGCGAAAGAGCAGCAGTTGCTCCTGATCGAGAATCGCGAGGCTGATCGTGCGCGCGTCAACTTTGATGACCAGCGTCGGCCGTTCCGCATCCGCCGCTCCAAGCGCCGCGAGCATCGACGGCATCACCATCCCCGGAGTGTAGCCCGCATCGCGAAACGCCGACTCATATTCCTCGAGCACCGTGTTCAGCACCACCGCGGCTACCGCCCGCACGCCTTTTCCCGTCGCTTGCGCGTGATAAGAAATCCGCGCATTGGCGGGATCGAAGGGCAACGATTTCTTCAACCGGAAGCGAACCACCGCCTCCGCTTCGTCGCGTTTCGAGGGCAGAGTCTCGAAATCGAGCAGCACCACACGCACCGACGTGTCGGGAAGAATCGCAATCACATCCCGCGACCGCCCGCCGACGCTGGCGAGCGCGCTTTCAATCGCCTGCCGAACCGCCGCGCCGTCGCGCAGATTCGCTTCCATCAAATCCGGCACCACCGTGCCCGGCGCCAACTCCCGGGCCGACGCGATCTCCACCATGCGCCCTGCATCCGAGGCGCGCCCCGCCAGCACGCGGTCAGCTGCGATCTCACAGGCAAGCGCCGGTCGGCGTAAGTGTTTGGAGGTGGAAGTCATACTCTAAAATCTGGCTACAAGCTGATGATATTCCCAACCGTCATGAGGAGAGTAGTTACCTCCGGGGATGCCGCAACAGGAAGCCGGTCATGCGGAGAGTAACCAGTTACCCTGCCTCAACGCATGGTCTCAATAAAGGTGACCTTGTTGATCTCTTTCAGAGTGGTGAATCCCCCGCGGACCTTATCCAGCGCCGATTCGCGCAGAAAGCGCATGCCGTCTTCGCGGGCAGCTTTCCGTATCTCCGACGTGGGCTTCCGCTCCAGAATCATCTCGCGTATGCGATCCGTCAAATCCAGAAGTTCATGGATCGCCGTGCGGCCTCGGAAGCCGGTGCCCGCGCACTCGATGCAGCCCTGCCCTTCGTAAAGAGGAACTTGCGACCACACTTGCGGGTCGAGTCCGCTCGCCTCCAGCACCTCATCCGGATAATGCACCGCCGTCCGGCAGGAATCGCAGATCACTCTGACCAGTCGCTGCGCCAGAATACAGTTCAGCGCCGACACAAAGTTGTACGGCTCAACCCCCATGTTCAAAAAGCGCCCCAGCACGTCAACCACGTTATTGGCGTGGACGGTCGTGAACACCAGGTGACCGGTCAGCGCCGATTGGATGGCGATCTGCGCCGTTTCATTGTCTCGAATTTCGCCCACCATGATCTTGTCCGGGTCGTGACGCAAAATCGATCGCAGGCCGCGCGCAAACGTCAATCCTTTTTTCTCGTTGACCGGAATCTGCGTGATTCCGCGCAGCTGATACTCCACCGGATCTTCAATGGTGATGATCTTGTCTTCGTCGGTCTTGATCTCGTTGACGGCGGCGTATAGCGTAGTCGTCTTGCCGCTGCCCGTCGGTCCCGTGACCAGCACCATGCCGTACGGCTCTTTGATGTAGCGTCGAAACCGGCGCAGATCGTCCTCATCGAAGCCGACCACTTCGAGCGTCAGCTTCTTGAACTTCTCGCTCATCGACTCTTTATCGAGTACGCGAAGCACCGCGTCTTCACCGTGAATCGACGGCATGATGGAAACGCGAAAATCGATGGCACGCCCGTTGTATTTCACGCGGAAGCGTCCGTCCTGCGGCACGCGGCGCTCGGAAATATCCAACTCGCTCATTACCTTGATGCGCGAAATGATGGTCGAGTGATGCTCCTTGCCGATCGGTGGCATGGCGTTTGTGAGAACGCCGTCAATACGAAACTTGATGTACACCGAATCGTCGCGCGTCTCGATGTGTATATCGCTCGCTCGCCGCTGAAGAGCAGTAAAAATCGTGGTATCGACCAGGCGGATGATCGGGCTCATGTCCGCGCCCGCCGTCGCAGTCAGCTTGTCGATGGAGATGGTTTCGTCGTTGCCGGCTTCGTCCTCGCGGATCACGTCGAGCGTGAACCCTTCGCTCGCGTCTTCGAGCACGCGCTTCGACTGCTCGGTTTTCTGCAGAATGTCGGAAATCTGCTTGAGCGTCGAAACTTTGGTGACGATCCGCTTGCCGAGCAGCAGGCTGATCTCGTCGATCATCATCAACTGGCTAGGATCGGCAATGGCAATCGCCAACCGCCCGTCCGCCGTCTCTTCTAAAGGAACAAACTTGTACCGAAACATCAGGTGCACGGGGACTTTTTCAAACAGATCGTGGTGCAACTGAAAATCGCTCAGATCGATGAATTCGCAGCGATAGCGCCGCGCAATATCGCGCGCATGCACCAGTTCGTCGGTCACCAGCGCCGCTTCCGGCGCCAGCTTCCCACCATTTCCGCCGCTCACCACTGCTGTCTTTTTATCCGCCATTGCCATACCAGTTTACCGCTTCCCGCGGGCCCTGAGACTTTGAAAACCTGCCCTAATGGACGTTCGCCCCCAAGGTAAAGATCGGCATATAAAGCGAAATCAATATCCCGCCCACAAACACCGCCATGACGATTAGAATCAACGGCTCAATCAGCGCCATCGCCGCGCCCAGAGCGGTCTGTACGTCTTCTTCGTAAAACTCAGCCACCGACGCCAGCATCGCAGGCAGCGCCCCGGTCGATTCGCCAACCTCCAGCATCTCCACCGCCAGATCGGGAAACAGTTTCTGCGTCTCCAGCGCGTGCGCCAGGCTCTGACCTTCCTTCACCCGCTCGGCTGCCGCGTTGACCCCGTTCAACATCTGCCGGCTGCTCAACGACTCGGCGGCCGTCTCCATCGCCGGCACCAACGGCAACCCGCCCTGTAGCAGCGTGCCCAAAATGCGCGAGAAATTCGCCACCTGATACTTCAGCCGAATCTCCCCGATCAGCGGCAGCCCCAGCAGAAAGTGATCAATACGTTCGGCGCCCTTGTCGCTTTGCTTCCAACGCCACAGCAGGATGCCGCCCACGATCAACACCAGCGCTACAATCCATCCATACTTCTGCGCGTTCAGGCCGATCGTCAGCATGAACACCGTGATCGCCGGCAAGTCCGCTCCCAGGTTGTTGAACAGGTCGGCAAACTTCGGCACCACGAAGGTGATCAGAAACACCAGCATCACCGTCACCATCGTAATCAGCAGCGCCGGATACACCAGCGATACCAGAAGCTTCTTGCGGAAAGTCTGCACCATTCGCTGGTAGGTGATATAGCGGCTGAGCACTTCTTCCATGTTGCCGCTCTTTTCGCCTGCCAGCAGCGTGGTCGTGTACATCTTCGGAAACACTTGCTGCGCCGCGAATGCATCCGACAGCAACTCGCCGCCCTTCACCCGCTCGCGAACATTTTCCAGCAGCCGCAGCAGAGATTTATCGCGCTGCCGCTTGATCAGAAGATCAAGCGCGGTCAGGATGGGCAGACCGGCCTTGATCAGCGTCAGAAACTGCTGGTTGAAAATCAGGAATGTCGACTGCCGTAGCTTGCCGCTGCGTTGCCCAAACTGCCCGCCGCCAGCGCTCAGCAGCGTCCGCGGCTTGACCCAATACACCAGGTAGCCCTGCTGCACAAACCGGTCATGCACCTCGGATTCCGAATAGCCATGCTCCACCTGCTGCCGCAGATGGCCCTGTTCGTCGGCGACTTTGACCAGGAATTCTGCCATGATGCTCTGTCTGCTTCCAAGCTCGGGGGGAGTCGTGACTGCCTTAGGCTAAGTGTAACACTCTGTGCCCAAAGCGCTTACTGCAACCTGTCCATCCGTGTAGTACGCAAGTAACCCGACGCACCCCAATCGCTCCGCTTCGTATCAGGGCATCGCTTTAGCGATGCCAAATGAGCTTCGGAGAAGCCCCTTCAGGGGCCGACCGTTGACGCGCCTACGGTCCCAACTCCCCTTCGACCGTCTCCACGCCCGCCGGAGGCGCAAATTGAAAGCGGCTGTCGCTCGTCTCCACATTCTCTTTCCACCCAGCAAAGCGAAACTCGGTGGTCGCCCCATCCGCGTCCATCAATACAATGCGGACGATCTGGTCGGAGGGCGTAATCTCCAACTGCACCTCGCTCACCTGCCCGGCCATACCCTGCGGAACCCCGCGCAAAAGCGTGTCGCGCGCGTCCATCGGGGCATCGTCCACCACCTTTGAAAGCCCCGTCAATTCCTTCTCCAGCTTCGTCTTGCCCAGCAAAAACGCCAGCGGCGATCGCAGGTCATCGAGCTTCTTGAGCGTCGTCTTTCTAACCTGCCGTTCCTCCGGCATATAAAACCACACAACTTCGCCGTCGCTGATAAACAGCTTCTCTTTCGGAGAACGATACTCCCAACGCATCTTGCGTGGCTTTTTCAACCACAAAGTCCCCGACTCCACCCGCTCCGGCCCATCCCCGCGATAAATCTCCGTGAAGTCAGACTGGAGGCTGCGCAGATGGTTGTAATGATTGTCGACCGCCTGTGCGAGCTGCTGGATATCCTGCACCTGAGTCTCGGCGGGGAGCAGGCAGCACACGACCGCGCCGAAGCACAAGGCAAGCAATCGATGAGTATTCCGCGACACGCTACCCATTCTAAATGTGGAATGCGCAAGCCAGGGAGTGGTCGTCATCGACATGAAAATTATTGCGCATTGATGGTTGCAAGGGCCAGGGGGCCATGCTGCATTCCTGATTTCCTAAGAAGCTCTTCAGCGGAGTCTCTATGGGAGCGCTATGTGTCATGCTTCTCACGGCTGAGATATCACACGCCGCCCCTGCTGGTTGACATCGAAGCCTATAACAGGAACTGGCAATGGCCCAGCGTGGCCCGGAATTTCCATTAAGTTATTTGAAATCCGAATTTGAGCGGCCATGCAAAATGCAAGTGGCGGAGATTGGGTGGTGAACTAACTGCATTGCTTTCAAGACTGTGACTGTAACTTCTTTGCTTTGAACACTTTGAAAAATGCGCTCCTTTTAAATCAATAATTTACGAAAAATGGGGGACCCGATTAGCCGCGATTCCCCAATGCATAAATGGAATACTGCTCCGTGCCGCCGACCCTGTCAGACCCGACGCTCTCGCCGATTACGTGCTCGAGGAATGGATTGTGATAAAGGACATACGCTATTCGCGGATTCTCCGACAAACTTTTTTCAAGATTGCCGATCAGGCGTCTCATGCCCGCCTCCGGCAGCGGATTGAATAGATAGAGCAGAAGCGGGCCGCCAGGAAAAGGGAACTCACGGGCGTCCGCGCACAGCGCCTCAATCTGCGAGCAGCGCTGCGTTGCCGATTTGTAGGCGCGAATGTTCTCCTCCGCCGCACGATGCAGCTGCGCAATTACCTCAACTCCCACAATTTTTCTGAAGGGATATTCCGAAGCCATCAGCAGCGTTCGCCCTTTGCCCGATCCAATATCGACGAAGGTGAATTGCTCGAACGCAATCGGCAAACTCGCCATCATCTCGCAAAACAGAGCCGGTTCCGTCGGTTGATACGGAGAATGAAAAGCCCCCAGCAAGCGCGCCCGCCAGCCCACGGTTCCGCTCGTGGTGTTAACGCGATGCTCCCAGTCATACTCCATGTCGCCATAGCGCTGCCGCCGCCGCGAGGGCGTAGAGTCGCGAAGGAAATTCCAGAGATTGCGAAACAGGTCGGCACTTAGCATTTAGCAGTTAGCACTTAGTTATACAACGATAAGCAGCCTTCGGCGCGAATGCTAACTGTTAACTGCTGCCCTTCTCTCGCGGAGGCTGCGGGGGCGACGCTCCTGGCGGAAGGCCCTTGGTGATGAAGTAAAGGATCTTCGGATTCTGCACTTCAATCCGCCCATCCGACATCAACTGGTAAGGGTTTCCCTTCGGATCGGCAGGCGTTCCATGAATGAATCCTGCGCGTTCCAGATCGTTCATGCTTTCCGGCAGTCGTCCGGTCTGTTGGCGATACCGCTCGACGACCCGCTCCAACTGCGTCACTTCTTCATCAACCTGCAAAGCGAGCAAATGTTCGACTGCATTTTGCCGTATGCCAGCTTCCTTGGTGCTCTGATAGGTCGTGACCCACAACATGCGCGCCGTGTCGAATTCGCCCGCGTGCTGCGCCATTCGTGCCGCCAGGATGGGCATGAATTCGTTGGTTATAGGAAGCGCCGCTCCCTGCTTGAACGCCTCCGCCGCCCTGGCATAGTCCTTGAACTCGGTGTAGTACAAAAATCCCAGGTTGTAGTAGAGCCGCCACTGATCGGGGTTATGTTCGATTCCGTATTTCATCAGCGAAAGAGCGGCGCCCGGCAGACCCGCGCCGCTCGGCGGTTTCGGAGCCAGAAAGTTGGCCCCAAACTCGTAAGCGGGCAAAAGCTTCGGGTCGAGTTCCGTCGTAACTTCAAGCAGTGGCGCCAGGAGGCGGAAATCACCCGAGCCCCCATGATGCTGATCTCCAAAATACTGCACCGCGCGCGTCCAATAAATATCCGCGAGCAGACCGGTGTAGCCCAGGCTCATCCGCCGCAGCACCCTTGGAGAGCTGATATAAAGCTCGTCCTGCGCCACCGGTTCGCGCCGCGTGCGATCCATGGCGTAGAGGGTAGCCATGGCGCCCGCTAGAGAAAAGAGGAGCACCGCCAGCGCTACCAGGTTCACGCGCCTGCTCGCACTCATTTTCATTTCAGGTTCCGGCGCTGAAAGATCAGCACCGCTCCCGAGATGGCCATCGCCGAATACAGCAGCGCGTACACGGTGTTATACAGAATCAGGCGTCCCGGAACCGGGTCGCCGTGCGCCGCCTGGCTGATGACATTCAACGCGGAAAAGTTTGGCACCAGATAAGCAATGCCCGTTGCTAGCCAACCGCCCAGGCCATGGGTGATGCGGGCGAAGCCGCGCAGATCTTCCGCCAGGCTCCCAATTACGAACAACGCGAACGTAAATACGGCTGACATCAGCGGCGTCGAGAACGACGAGAAAAATAACGCCAGCGCGCACACAATCAGAAATTGCAGGACGATGAAGTACAGCGCGGCCAGCACCCACACATCCATTTTCTCGAATTTGTGCGCCACATAAAGGAGTGCCAGGAAGACGCCAAGCGCCATGCACAAAGTGTTCACAACCAGCGTTCCCGTCAGCCCGAAGAACTTGCCAACAGCGAACTCCCAGCGCCGCACCGGCCGCGACAGCACCGTGTACAACGTGCGCTTCTCAATCTCTTTTGAAACCAGCCCAATCCCTATGAAGATGGCGATGACCACTCCGAAGAGAGATACCGCCGTCAGCCCGAGGTTGACCACCACCAGGCGCTCGATGTCGATGGAAATTTCTCCCACCAGAATCGCCGCGCCCGAGAGCAGCAGCGCAAAGGCGATCAGGTTGTAGAGAACGCGGTCGCGCACGGCCTCGCGAAAAGTGTTGAAGGCGATATAGCTGACACGCGAATTCATACGCCCGCCCCTTTCCGGTTTTCTTCTTTCGGCGCTTCGTTCTTCTCCACGTTTTTCTCGGCGCCAACGGGTTGCAGTTTCTGAATGTAGTATTCCTCCAATGACTTGCGCACCGGCGCGAGCGAAATCAGCTTACGCCGCTCGCGGCGAAGAAGTTCGAGCGCCGCATCCTGTTGCTCCTCCGGCAACACGGCGTTCACCATGTCGCCGCTGACCTTGGCCACCGCGCCGAGGGCGGTCAAACCCGCGGGCACTTTGGTTGCGTTAAAAATAATCTCGATTTTGCCTTGCGTCCCCGAAGTCAAATCCGCGACTGCCCCCACACCGCGCAGCTCTCCCTGGTGGATGACGGCCACTCGATCGCACAACGCCTCGGCGTCTGACAGAATGTGGGTCGAAAAGAAAACCGTCTTGCCTTCCGACCGCAATTGCTGGATCATATCCCGCACTTCGCGCCGCCCCATCGGGTCCAACCCCGACATCGGTTCATCCAGAAACACCAGCTTCGGATCATGCAGAATCGCCTGCGCCAGCCCTACCCGCTGCAACATGCCCTTCGAAAATTTTCGCAGCTGCACGCCCGCCGAACCGCTCAATCCCACTCGCTCCAGCATCTGTTCCACCCGCGCCGAACGCCCTTTCGCGGCTACGCCCGAGAGTTGCCCGTAATAGTTGAGCAGTTCGCGCGCCGTGAGGTGATCGTAAAAATACGGTTGTTCGGGCAAAAATCCAATCTGCGATTTCACCGCCACATCATCCAGCTCTTTCCCCAGAATCCGCGCCGTGCCCGCCGTAGGGAATACCAATCCCATCAGAAGTTTGAGAGTAGTGGTCTTACCGGCGCCATTGGGACCGAGAAAGCCGAAAACTTCGCCCTCTTCGACAGTCAGGCGCAGGGGGCGCAGTGCGAGCTTCGGCCGCTTGCGCCAGAATCCAACCAGATAGCTTTTTTCGAGATCGAGAATTTCAATCGCTGCCATGACGATGCGCGAACTGCCCAGCTCCTTAGACGGAGTTTGCGTGGAATTTATCGAATCGTGGAATCCGGTTTTCTAATTCTCCGGTTCCAATTCTCTGACCCAACTCTAATGAAAAGATTATAAGCAATGCAGGAGCGACGGATGGGCGTCCGTTAGCTTAGCTGGTTACGAAGGTAAAGCAGGCACTGAGACAACGGTTGCTCAGGAAATCTGCGGGGGTTAAACGTGGCCCGACACCGGCTAATTTTGCGGCGGGACGGTATTGTTGCAAGTCGTGATGGCCGTCACGCTGGCTCGCACGACTGCGTCTTCGTAGGAGCAGAAATAGCGCATCCCCGAATAGTCCCATACGACTGGACTCGCGATCGCATTGTAGGTCGAGTTCGGCGTACCAGTGACATTGGTGACCGTGAAGCTGTAGCCGTTTTTTTGGCCAGCAGCCAGGACCGAATCAATCAGGCAGGCGCCCGCTGAATTCGGCGGAGTGCAACTGGTGCCACCAAGAGCTCCCAGGGTGGACGCAAAACCGACCGTTGGGTATGCCGAGTTGTAGGAAATCTGTGCCGTGTTCAGAGTTCGGACCGATGCCACGGCCGATGATTCCGCAGCGACAATGCGCGAACGCAGGAAACTAGGGACCGCAATGGCCGCAATGATCAAGATGATGGCCACTACGATTAACAGTTCGATAAGAGAAAATCCCTTGCTCCTGCGCATCGCATCTCCTAAGTTCGCGGATCAGCCTAGGGGTCGCTCTCCGTCGACACTCCCGGAAGAGCGCGTCCGATTAAAACCCCAAACAACTGTTGCATTTCGCGTGCCGGACTCTCTCCATATTCCGCAAATCGTAAATCCTTGAAAATGCAATGCGATTTTCCGGGCCGCCGTGGCGTCGCAAGTTTTGTCTCGGACTTCGGCATCGGAGATGACAATTTGTGTCACGCACTTTGCCCTGCGGATCGCCGCTACGCTTGCATTTGTCTTTACTGTCCGGGTTATGCTCGGAATATTCGCACTGTCCTCAGCGACTCGTTTAGCCAATTTGTGTCAGTCTGTCGTCAAGGTCTTGAAAGGTTCTTAGTGCGGCAGGATCAACTTTGTTTTTCGAAAAGATCCGATTGGCAATTCGGCTGGCCACAAACCTTCCACCAAGGCGGGCGCTCTCTGCGCACCAACGAGTATAAAAATAAAAAAGCAGAGGATTTCTCCTCTGCTTCTTTAAGGCTTGTACCCTCCCCCAGGTACTTTGCCAAAGCCAAACTTACTGCAACGGGGTCTGCGTGGTGTCGCAGGTGCTGATGGCAGCGGCGTTGTAGCGCACCACAGCGTCTGCGAACGAGCAGAAGTAACGTACGCCCGTCTGGTTCGGGGTCAGCGGTGAGCCGATCGCCATATAGGACGAAGCCGGAGTACCACCGGAGCCGACCATCGTGAACGAGTATCCGCTCTTGGTGCCCGACTGCAGCTGCGTGTCGATCAAGCAACCGCCCGCCGAGGTAGGCGGAGCGCAGCTGGTGCCGCCCAGGTTCGCCAGGCCGGCCGCAAAGCCTACCGTGGGGTAAGCCGAGTTGTAAGAAATCTGCGCGGTATTCAGCGTACGAATCGACGCCACAGCGGACGACTCGTTCGCCGCAATACGTGCGCGCAACAGGTTCGGGATAGCAATCGCAGCGATGATTAGAATGATCGCCACCACGATCAGCAGTTCGATCAGTGAGAAGCCCTTTTGTTTCCGCATTTATAGTTTCCTCGTCTCCATTTGACTGGTTTGGTTGGATGACCAACTCGCTTGTACTATGGCACTCTGAGGGCCAGAAACCGAAGTTACTGAAGTCAGATGTCCCTCCGGTTGCAAACTCTGCATTTTCAGCGCTCTTCTACCGGATAGTCACCTGCCCGACCCCTCCCGATTACTGTCCGTATGACATTTTGAGAACCTTAGATTGACAAATTTTGCCATCGGCCATGTCCGGTGTCACCGCTCTTAAACCGCCCGTCAGACGCCGCAACCGCACTTATAGGAACGTCCTTCCGTGGCCATCTTGCATCCCAGGCAAGCGTCCCCAAACGACAAAAAGTTCCACCGCCGAGGCGCCGAGAGAGCTCAAGCACGAAGGAGCAGAAACCAAGACGGGTCGTTGTTCTTCCTCGCCTTTTCCCTGCGTCCACGCCGTCTCGGCGGTAAAATAACGCGGAGAGCCCATGCCCAACCTGCAACTCAATACCGATCGCGACATCGCTCGCGCTTCCACCCTGCCCGCATCTCTCTATTTTAGTCAGGCAACTTTTGAGCAGGAAAGGGTGACTCTCTTCGCTGCCACATGGCAGGTGGTCGGCCATGTTCGCCAGGCCGCTAATCCCGGCGACTACTTTACCGTTGACCTCATCGGAGAGCCGCTGCTCATCGTCCGCGGCGACGACGGAATCCTGCGTGGTTTTTATAACGTCTGCCGCCATCGCGCCGGCAATCCCGCCACCGGCTGCGGTAATCGCAAGCTCTTCCGCTGCGGCTACCACGGCTGGACCTACCGCCTAGACGGTGCTCTGCTTGTGACCCCCGAATTTGACGGCGTCGAGGATTTCGATCCCGCGGACTTCGGCCTCGCTCCCGTGCGCCTCGAGGAATGGTTCAACCTCGTCTTCGTTAATCTCGATCCCGAGGCTCGTCCCTTGCACGAATCCCTGGGCGAGCTTCCCGCCCAGGCCGAGAAGTTCGATTTCCGCAACATGAAGTTTTCCGGGCGCCGCACTTACGAGATGCTCTGCAACTGGAAAACCTACATCGATAACTATCTTGAGGGTTATCACGTACCGAGTGTCCACCCCGCCCTCAATCGCGAAATCAACTACGGCGCCTACATGGTCGAACCTTACTCCCAGCACGTTCGGCAGGGGACTCCGATCCGCGGCACCCAGCCCGGAGACGACACTCCACGCCGATACGAATCCGGCAAAGACCTGACCGCCGATTATTTCTGGGTCTTCCCCAACTGGATGCTCAACTGCTATCCCGATAATGTGTCCCTGAACATCATCCTGCCGCTGGCCCCCGAGCGCACGCTGGCTATCTTCGAATGGTATGTGCCCGAGCAGGATCTCGGCAGCGAAGCGGCCGCCAAAGCTCTAGCCTTCAGCGACGAAATACAGGCGGAAGACGTCAGCATCTGCGAGATCGTGCAGAAAAATCTCCATTCGCGCAGCTACCATAGCGGCCGCTATAGCGTGAAGCAGGAAAAAGGCATCCACGCCTTCCACCAGATGTATCGCGAGCTGTTGCCGGGATAGCACCCTCTAGAAGCGTTACTTCGGAGTAAAAGCGAGCTTTGAGAACGATTGCAGGCGAATCCAATCTGGTTAAAATTGTCGTAGGGCGTTGTGCTTTGTAGGTCGCGACTCGCCCCTGTTACGACATGTCAGCCTCCGCCGAAAAGCGCGTCGTCATCTTCTGCCTGCTGCTGGTCGCGGCCACGCTCGCTTTTTACAATCCCATCGTTCATAACACGTTCACTGATTTCGATGATTCCGTTTACATTCTGAAAAATCTCCAGGTGCAGAGCGGCCTCACCTGGAGCACGCTGCGGTGGTCGTTCACTACCTTTCACGCGGGATACTGGCATCCCCTAACCTGGTTGTCGCATGCCCTCGACTGCCAGATTTTTCAGCTAAATCCCGTTGGCCATCACTACATCAATCTTCTGCTGCACGCGGCCAACGCCGGGCTGCTCTTTTTATTGTTGTGGCAGGCGACAGAATTAATCTGGCCCAGTTTCCTCGTGAGCGCGTTGTTCGCGCTCCATCCCATCAACGTCGAATCGGTAGCCTGGGTGGCCGAGCGCAAGAATGTCCTCAGCATGACGTTCTTCCTGCTCGCCCTCTACGCGTATGACCGCTACGCGCGCGCCGGCAAACGATCCGTCTACGTGTGGGTCCCGATCTTATTCGCCTTAGGATTGATGGCAAAACCGCAAATCGTCACTCTTCCCTTCGTACTGCTGCTTTGGGATTACTGGCCGCTCCAGCGCCTGGGTATATCGCACATGGGCGTATCGCATGCGCCCGCGGAGAATGCCGCTGCTTCATCTGCCTTGCCCGTCCCCCGTTCACTCAGGTTTCTAGTCTGGGAGAAATGGCCTCTCTTCATTCTCGCCGCCGCCGATTCGGTCATCACCGTGATCGCACAGCGCGCCGGCTACGCAGTGCGCACCTCGGCGGAAGTCTCCATACCCGCGCGCATCGACAATGTCTTCGTTTCCTACGTGCGCTATCTGGGAAAAATGTTTTGGCCTTCCCGCCTCGCGCCCATGTACCCACACCCCGGCGATTCGCTTTCCGCGGTTCAGGTGATGGGAGCATTGTCACTCCTGCTTCTGATTACCGCACTGGCCTGCCGCTGGCGCGAACGGCGCTATCTGCTCGTCGGCTGGCTCTGGTTCCTGGGAACCTTAGTCCCCATGATTGGAATCGTCACTGTCGGCGAGCAAGCCATGGCCGACCGCTTCGCCTACATTCCCTTCATCGGTTTATTCATCGCTGTGGCTTGGACTGTAAACGATTGGGCTAACCGTGCGCAGGTCGTCAACGGGCAAGCCTCAGAACATCGGTTCAGCGGGGCGTGGCTCGCCGCCGCCGCTGTCGTCTGCGCTCTTGGATGCCTGACCTATCATCAACTCAGCTACTGGCGCGACGATGAAACTCTCTGGCGCTACACTCTAAGCGTCACCGACCGCAATTACATGGCGCATGACAATCTCGCGATTGCCCTCGCGAAACAGGGACGACCCGACGAAGCAGTCGTCGAATTCCGCGCGGCCAATGCTCTGCATAAATATCCGCCCGTCCAGATCATCGCCTTGGCTTTATACGAAGAGCGCGTAGGCCACGCCCAGGAAGCGATCGAAGAATGCAACTCAGTCCTGCGCGCGTCCGCTAGCGTTAGCGACCCCAGGCTCCAATCCGCTGCCTGGAGCGCGCTCGGCCAGGCGCAGCTGCAATTACGCCAATACGAACCTGCCGCCGAGAGCTACCAGAATGCTCTGCGCCTGAGCCCGGAAAATGAAATGGCGCTCATCGGGTCCGGCCTGGTGGCGCTAGGGCAGGAAAAGTCGGACCAGGCTGTCGCCGACTGGGCGCACGCTGTAAAGATTGATCCCAGCGATATTAATTTCCTTTTACTGGCGCAGGCTCTGCGCCAAGCCGGCCGTCCCGACGACGCTGACCTGGCGACAACAGAAGCGGGCAAAATTTCGCCAGACTTGAAGGCATCCCAGAGCGCAGCCGCGCAACTTCTCTATGTCGCCGGTTCGATCCCACATTAGGCGAAACACTAGTCAATCATGACTTTCTTTTTTCCGCGATCCACCAGGCCCTCTGCAATCGCCGGCCACCGCGCATGTTCTTTCCCTCCTGCGCGCAGTTCCGATGCGGTATATCCGGGGGGGGCCAAGTCCTCGCCATAAATAATCATCAACTCCCTGCGTCTGCTCTCATCGAGCAAATGCACAAAACGTACATACATCATTCCAGCCGGCAGGTTGTATCCCTTGGCTTTAATCATCGCCTCGATATGCTCGCGGTCCGAGCCGGCATCGATCGCGGTTTCTTTTGACCTGACCCAGGTATCCACATAGAAATCCAAGCTGCCTATCGTCGCGTGTTGCGACGAATCGTAGGTGTGCTTCAAATCCGGCTTGTTTGGAAGGTAGCCCTCAAACTGCACCCAATAGAGCCGCTGAACGTTCTTCTGTTGGTCGGCTTCGACGAACGCATGCAGTTCGCAATCGGCGATGTCGTAGAGCACCCATCGGTCTGCGCCCAAATATCGCACTGATCGCGGTAGCTCAATTCGTATTTTGGGCGCGCGCTCAGAAATGAGGACGTTTCCGTCGACCTTACGTTCTGGAGCCTGAAGCTGAGCGGCCAGCGAAACGCAACCAATAATTATGATTATGAGAGCGGCTGGTTTGAACAAGCGTCACCTCGCGTTCTCTGGTTGATTGAAATTCCAGACCTATCAGGCGATCACTGTGGGGCGATCACCGTTAGGTGACCTACGTCCGCTTCAGCAGCAAACAAGTGATATCGTCGTGCTGCGGGGTGTTCCCCACAAACCTATCCAACTCCGCCATCAAGTTGCGCAACATCTCCGCCGGAGCCGCTCCCGACTGGCGATCCACTAGGCGAATCAACTCGGGCTCGCCGTATTCTTCATTCTTGGCATTCTCCGCTTCGACGACACCGTCCGTGAAAATCACCAGCCAGTCTCCGGCATCGAGCCGCGCTGTTCCAACCTGGTAAGGTGCTTCCGCGAAAATCCCGATCGGAACGCCGCCCACTTCCAGCCGTTCCATCATGCCCGATTTCTTGCGCAGCAGCGGCACATTGTGTCCCGCGTTGACATAAGCGAAGTCTCCCGTCGCGGGATCGAGTTCGGCAAAAAAAGCAGTCGTGAAGCGAACTCCGCCCATGCTGTTCGAACAGGCGTATTGATTCACGCCCCCTACCAGCCCCGCTAGCCCAATTCCGCTAGTCGACAATGTCCGCAGACTGGCCTGAAAGGTCGCCATCAGCATCGCCGCCGGAATACTTTTTCCCGCCACGTCGGCCACCACAAACAGAATGCGTCCCTCGCTCGCCGTGCGCCCCGGCCGCAGGATCACATCGTAGTAATCGCCAGCCACCGTGTTCGCCGGACGCGTCGCATAAGCAATCTGATACCCCGGAATCTGCAGCGGCGCACCCGGCAGCAACCACGCCTGAATATCTTTCGCGATCTCCAGGTCGCGCTTCATCACCACGCGATCGGCCAACTCCAGCAGCAGCACCGCAAACAGGAGCAAGCCACCGACGACGTGGAAGTCCATTTGAAAAATTTGGAGGTGTCCGGCCTCGTCTTTATAGGAAAATGAGCTGGAAGAGAGGAATAGAAAAATCAACCCGGCCAGCACCAGCACGCGCCGCGCCGGAGTCAGTTTCTCCAAAATCGCCCAGAACAGCGCCTTCGTCATTTGCCAGAATCGCCGTCGTCGCGACGGCTCTTCCTGCAAATTCTCCAGTCCGGCCGAATACAGCCGATAGCTCGATCGCGCATCCTTTTGCAGCTGCGACCAGAGCTGGTTCACCGCCATCCCTTCGCTCACGCGATACCAAAACTGGCGAGCTTTTCCCTTTAACGGCTGTGGGGGCGGGACCGTTTGCTGAGTAGATGCCATGGCGAGCAATCATTATAGGATAGGCGGACTTAGGAGACGGTCGCGCTCGCCATCCGAGGTCTCGGTGGTCAGCCACTCAAAACAACTCCATCTGCGCTTCCTCAATCTGTGCGCTGCGACTGCGCCGCGCATGCTCATTGCCAACTTTGTATTTTTGCCGCAGCGTCGACATGAGCTGCGACAACCGCTCCGAATATCCTCTCGGCAAAAATGCGCGGCTCTGGTAACGCTTCTTGTAGCCGTCGACCAGGGCAGGGAAGTGCTCCGCTAGAAACGGCAGAAAAACCGCCGCCGAACACGGCTTCAGAAAAAGTGGATTGGCGTAGATATACTTCGCCCCCACTTCACTCGCGGCTTTCACCAAGCTCTCCAGGTCGCGCGCATGGTCCGTAATCTCCGGCAGCACCGGAGCGCAAATCACGCCCGCATCGACGCCCGCAAGATTCAACTGTCGAACCGCCTCCAGCCGCAAATCAGGACGCGGCGCCCGCGGCTCCAGTTTGCGCGCCAGTTCCACATCCACTGTGGTCACGGTCACATTCACAAAAATCTTGTTCTGCTCGCTAACCCGCCGCAGAATCTCCGCATCCCTCGTCACCAGATTCGATTTGGTCACAATTCCGATTTCGAGGCCCGAATGCTTCGCCAGCTCTTCAAGAATGGCGCGCGTCACCTCAAACCGCCGCTCCGCCGGCTGATACGGATCGGTAGCCGTGCCAATCGCAATCGGCTCTCCGCGCTTAACCTTCTTCAACTCCGATCGCAGCAGCTCAGAAGCATGCTGCTTAATAAAAATCTTCCGCTCAAAGTCGACTCCATCGCGCAATTCCATAAACTCGTGGGTATAGCGCGCATAACAATACTTGCAGGCAAACTCGCATCCGCGATAAGGATTGATCGCCCAAGTAAACGGAAGTTGCCGTGCGCTCACCACGCGGCTGAGAAGAGATCGAGTCCCCAAGGTAAAGTACTCGACATTATGCCCCTCCCGCACCGACTCGCCAGCGGCGGCCAGGCGAGCGATGCCGATTAATTTTGGCTGGGTGTCTGGGTGAATCTCAGCATCGGGGAGGAGTGGGAGCGTAGCCATAAATGCCGGCGAGGATATTCGCCATTTGTTCGCCAATGCTACATCCAGAATGGCAGCGTGTCAAATGGTGCAGCGGGTAAGCGGGTAAGTTTCAACCACCGTAGAAATGTCCCCGTGGTTGTGGCGAATACGAGACCGCCCCGAATCCCCAAGAGACGCATAGCTAGCGTAGAATTCCCGATATCACTCATGTTTCGGTGCATTATTCGGTCCATGCAAACGGGAAAACAATGAACTGGAAATCCTTTGGCCGAGCGCTCGGATGGACCGGGTCGATCTCGGCGTTATTGGCGGGGCTTTTGTTCGCTGGGCTGTGGCGGCCGGCGCCGGTTCGTGCCCAGTCTGGTTCCGCGGCGCCGTCGGCAGAACGCAAGACCAGCACCCCTTACACTGGCGATCTCTCCATTTTCGATTCTGTGGGGCGCGATGAGCGCCTGCAGATCAACCGCGTCATGGACATGCTTGGAATAGGGCCGGGCAAGAATGTTGCCGACATCGGGGCCGGGTCGGGCTGGTTCACGGTGCGCGCCGCTCGCCACGTCACCGCTTCGGGCGCCGTTTACGCGGTGGATATCAATCCGGAGGCAATTCGTTACATTAACCAGCGCGCGAAGAAAGAACAGCTCCTGAACATAAGGACGATCCTCAGCAAGCCTGACGACCCACAGCTCCCGGCCGACAGCATCGACGCCGTGCTGCTGCTCAAGACCTATCACGAGGTGGCCCTCCCGGTTGTGCTGCTGAAGAACCTTCGCGCATCGCTTAAACCAGGGGCCAAGCTTGGCATCATTGATCGCAACGGCAACGGAGAAAATCACGGCGTGAGTAAAGATGTGGTCGTCCGCGAAGCCGCCCAGGCCGGCTACGAACTACGCGACTCGCAGGATTTCGTGAAAGCCGACGGCATGGATTATTTTCTGATCTTCACTAAGAAGGGGGATTAAGGGCGCGGACGCCCACTTATTCGCAAAGAGCGCGAATGAGGGGTACCCGGCTCTTCGTCAGTCGGCGGTATTTTGTCTATGTTGAAGTTACGCGTTCGTGCCACCGTCGACAGTCAGATTCGCGCCGGTGATGTAGGCAGCCTCTGGGCTGGCGACGAACGCGACTAGCGCGGCGACTTCGTCTACCGATCCGTAACGGCCGAGCGCGGTGGCGGCCTTCTGGGGCGCAGCCCAATCGCCGGAAGCTGGATTCAAATCCGTGTCGATCGGACCGGGCTGGATATTGTTGACCGTGATGCCGCGGCTTCCGACCTCTCGGGACAAGCCCTGCGCGAACATCTTGATGGCTCCTTTGGTGGCCGAGTAAGGGACGAGGCCCGGCGTCATGCAACGTTCGCCTACACACGAACCGATCATGATGATGCGACCGCCGTTCTTCATTTTTTTAAGCGCGGCGTGCGTCGCGATGAAGGCGCCGCGAATGTTGAGGTCGATCAGGCTATCCAACTCCTCAAGCGTGGTGTCCTCGAACTTCTTGGGAATGGCCGTGCCGGCGTTGTTCACGAGGATGTCGATCCCGCCGAAGGTGGCGACAGTCTTTTCAACGGCGGCCTGGACGGCAGCGGCATCGGTGGCGTCGGCCTGAATTGCGATCGCCCTTCGGCCCGAGCCTGCAATCTCCTTGACGAGCTTCGCCGCGGCGTCGGCACCTTTCGTATAAGTGATGGCCACATTCGCTCCGTCGGTGGCCAGGCGCTTGGCGATCCCGGCACCAATGCCCCGCGACCCGCCGGTAATGAGTGCAGTCTTCCCTTCGAGTTTCGTGGACATTAAATTTTCTCCTATTGCTTGATCGGTTGTTTCGTCATGTCGTGAGATTCAGGTGCGGTAATGCGGGCGTCTATTTTGATGTACGGGGTTAGAGAGCGCTTCAATTTTGTTCAGTCTGATGGTCTAAGATAATCGAACGCCGCTAATGCCCGCCCAACCTCCAGTTCTGATTACCATTGACCACGATGACCACTATGCCAGCCGTGTTGGCCGAATCAAGGATGGCTTGCAGGTTTTCGTTACCACGCCGTTTGTGCCTGCTTCGGGCGATGAGATTGGGCGGGAGTTCATTGCGGTTTATATCTTCGACGCGGAGGGGAAACTCGTTGAAGCACGGATTGACGATCTCGGTCCTCGTTCTGAGTTGGACCGGGAGCGGGCCCTCCGGCTTCTTGAAGACAGAATGTCGGAGTTGGGGGCAATCGATTTTGGGCGCATAGTGGTGCAGCCTTTTGCGATCGGGCGATTCGGCACGACGTTTGGGCTCGTGCCGCGTGCTCCCGAAGAGAAGGGCGATGGGTGGTGGATTGAAGTGCAACCGGGGAATTACATGGCTTTCCATGAACCTTGGGATGGTGGGCAGTACGATACATAGGTGGCGTTGAGGAGAATGGGCGTTAAGGCCTAATTGCGATGACCCTCGAAGCTGGTAGCGAGTGCGTTTCCTCCGGCGGTTCTATCTTGTTCCGCGCGGTCGTTTCCACTCCGCCACTTTCGTCTCTGCCTCACTCAGTTGGTCTACGGTGAGAAGGGTGGTGACCATTTTCAATTTGTCGCTAGGGTCTTTGTAGCCGCCAGAATCGGCGATGCTTAGCCACTTATATGCCATGACCGAAATCAAAATTGCGAAGGTATGTCTCACCGAGGAAGTACTGCGCAGGAACCGATCCGGTCTCCGCCGCTTTACCGTACCAACGGATAGCCAGAGCCCGGTCTTTTGCCGCCCCAGGAACGCCGTATTCGTATGCACACCCGGCCGCGAGTTGGGCCTTTGGGTCACCGTCAGAAGCTTTCTTTAGCACCTTGTTGAAGTCACGAGAATCGATCCTCACAACGCAAGGAAGGCCAGTAAGCACCTATGGCGGCTTGGGAAGAAAGGTTTGGATTCGGCCACGGGAACTCGAGGATGACATTCATTTCCGCCAACCCCGGCGTTCCGTTTTTGGTGGCTGGCTGAAATCTCCAACGTGCAACCGTCTCGACAGCGGACTGGTCAAGGCTGGGGTCGAGACCTTTCGTGACACGTACATTATTGGTCCTTCCCTTGGGAAGTATTTCGACGGCCAGATAAACCTTGCCCCTAATGCCCTTCTGCGCCGCCTCCGCTGTGTAGTCTGGATCTGGCACGAAGATTGCTCGGGGAGCAGTTTGTCCGGCAGCAGGCTGGCCCTGGCTCTGCTGCCCTCCTGCGAGAGACGCCACGAGCGCGAAAGGCAGCATCACTGTCCACCGGCGTATTTTCAGCCATGCTTTTCTTGTCGTCATACTCGCGACTATCTGACATCCAGACTCGAAATTCAACGATTTTGGGGCCGGACGATGCTCGCAGATGCAAGAATCTGGTACAGGGTTCTTTTCAGCACCGACTTTAAGCCGCCTTTGATTCGCAGCGGTGAAACGCTGCGCCACCCAAAAGCAAGGACGAAGTCGAGTTTTTCCGCAGGCTGCGAAGCCGTGCCCTTTCAAAACAAATTCAAACTGATCTACTACCCCGATGCCCCGACCGCCGCGCTTCATCGGTTATAATTCCGGCCACTGATGAACCTGACCTCTGGCACTAAGCTCGGCCCGTATGAAATCGTTTCGCTTTTAGGCGCTGGCGGGATGGGCGAGGTTTATCGCGCTCGCGATTCCCGGCTACGGCGCGAGGTGGCGATCAAGGTTTTGCCGCAGGCGCTTTCTCTGGATGCCGACCGCATGCGGCGCTTTGAGCAAGAGGCGCTGGCTACGGCGGCTCTGAATCATCCGAACATTTTGGCGGTGTTTGATATTGGGACGAGCGATGGCTCGCCTTATGTCGTCTCGGAGTTGCTTGAGGGCGAGACTCTGCGCGATCGGCTGCGCAGTGGATCGATCGCAATGCGCAAGGCTTTGGATTATGCCATGCAGATCGCGCAAGGGCTGGCGGCGGCGCACGAGAAAGGCATCATTCATCGCGACCTCAAACCGGAGAATTTGTTTCTCACAAAAGATGGGCGGCTTAAGATTCTGGATTTTGGCCTGGCGAAACTTACGCAGGTCGATCCGGGCTCGAACCCTTCGATGGCGACGGTGACGCACGGCGCGACCGAAGCGGGGATGGTGATGGGGACGGCGGGGTACATGTCGCCCGAGCAGGTGCGCGGGCAGACGCTCGATCCGCGGTCGGACATATTTAGTTTCGGGGCGATTCTCTACGAGATGTTGTCGGGGAAGCGGGCGTTTCATGGCGCGACGCCGGCGGATACGATGAGCTCGATTTTGAAGGAAGATCCTCCGGAGCTGAGCGAGACGAATCGGAATGTTTCTCCGGCGCTGGAGAGGATCGTGCAGCATTGCCTGGAGAAGAATCCGGAGTCGCGGTTTCATTCGGCTAGCGATATTGCGTTTGATCTGGAGCATCTGTCGGGGCTGTCGGGGAGTTCGGCTCGAGTGGCGGCGGGGGGCGCGGCGAGCGGGTTGCAGAGGATTCAGCCTAGCCGGAGATTGCCGATTGCGATTGCGGCGGGGCTGATTATCGCGGGCGCGGTGTATGGGCTGGGATGGTGGACGGGGAAGGCTGGGGCGCGCGGCAGTCAAGCCGAGTACAAGCAGATCACGTTTCGCACGGGGTCGATTGGGAACGCGCGCTTTACGCCGGATGGCAGCATTGTGTATAGCGCGGCATGGGATGTCGGGGACGACCAGCTTTATATGTCGCGCACGGATGATCCGGGGGCGCGCGAGTTGGGGATCAAGGATGCGGAGCTGCTTGCTATCTCCAAGGATGGAGAGCTGGCGATTCGCCTCAATACCACATTTCACGGCGGCTACGCGCGCAGCGGGACGCTGGCGCGGGTTCCGTTGAGCGGAGGAACGCCGCGCGAGGTGCTGGACAATGTGCAGGACGCGGACTTTTCCGCGAACGGCGACCGCATGGCGATTGTCCGTTATGTCCCCGAAAACAATCATTGGCGCCTGGAGTACCCCATCGGCAAGGTGCTGATCGACAGCATCAACTGGTTGAGTCACCCGAAGATTTCGCCGGACGGCAAATGGATCGCTTTTGCCGACCATGAGAACCCGCAAGGCGACGACGAGGGTTCGCTGGCGGTGATTGACGCCGATGGCAAGGAGGCAGAAAGAAAACTTTCTTCCGGCTGGACTTCGCTGCAGGGGATTCTTTGGTCTCCGGCGGGCGATGAGATCTGGTTTACCTCGACCAACACAGGCCAAGCCGCGAACCCGCGCGCGGTTACGCTTTCCGGCAAGTTGCGGACGATCACGAACGTGCCCGGAGGAATGTGGCTGCAGGATTTGCGAAATGGCACGGTACTGGCAGTAGCAAATCACACCCGGCTTGGGATCCGGGGCATGGCGCCGGGCGGAAAGGAAGAGCATGAACTCGGCTGGTTTGGGTGGTCGGGGTTACGCGATATCAGCCGTGACGGCCGGAAAGTGCTTTTCGAAGAAGAAGGCGATGGAGGCGGACCGAACTACACCGTGTTTTTGCGCGATACGGATGGGTCGCCTCCGGCACGCATTGGCGAAGGCCTCGCCATGGCCATCTCACCGGATGGGAAATGGGTGATCACAAAACCGGCGAAAGTCGGACCGCTCAACCTGGTGCCGACGGGAGCTGGCGAAGCCAGGCAGCTTACGCATGATGCCGTGAGCTACGGCGGGGCTCGATTCTTCCTGGATGGCAAACGCTTGCTGGCCTCAGGCATCGAAGCCGGACATGGCGGCCGCGACTATCTCATTGACCTGAGCAGCGGAGATTCCAAGCCCGTCACGCCCGAGGGCATCTCCGGCACACTGATCTCGCCGGACGACCGGAGCGTCGCGGTGCGTGGACCCGATGGAAAACGGGGAGTGTGGGCGCTCGACGGTGGGGGTTTTCGTCCCATACCGGGGCTCGAATCGGGCTTTAACATCATTGGCTGGATGCCGGACGGTCAGTCCGTTTATGTAGCTCCGGTTCGCCGGCACGCGACCTTCAGCGCCGAAAAGTCGGTGATGGTGTATCGCGATAATATACAGACCGGAAAGATGGAGCCGTGGAAAACCTTCGGGGCGGGCGAAAGCGGGTGGGTTGCGCCGCCTCATCTGTCCAGCGACGGGACGGCCTACGCGTATCTCTACGATCGCGTGTTGTCGGAGGCATACGTGGTCAAGGGGTTGAGGTAGCGGCTGTTGGCTTTTAGCTGTTGGCTCTCGGTTTTCAGTGTCAGTTCTCAGTTAACGGTTGTTACACCCATCGCCGCTTCATCTTTTTCCTCGCAGGTGTTCTTCCACTTTCTGGACTCTTCTGGTGATAACCTTTTTGGATGCCTCCTGATCTTGATTCTCGGCAGGCTTCCTCTTCTGTCTCTCAGGATGGTCGATCATCCGCGAGAGCCCGTGCTGCCAGCCGGGTGGCGCTTGCTCTTGGCCTTGCGGTCGGCGTGTTCCTTGGAGTGCTGGCTTTTGGTTTCGTGGGATGGACGATGCTGTCGCACAGTTCTGGGCGCGCGGTATTGAGTCGCATGTGGTCGGCGGTTACGGGACGCACGCTCAGCATCGATGTCAGCCAGCCTACGGTGGTCGATCGGATTCAGCGGTTGCAACGACTGGAGACGGTGGTTTACACGATGGACAAGATTGTGACTGGGGCAAAGGAAAATTCTGTTTTGCCGGATTTTCTTGCGGGTGATCGACTGTTGATGATGGTGCATGGCGAGGTGGTCGCGGGAATTGACTTCTCGAGTCTGAAGCCGGGCGACGTTAAGGTGAGTGGTAAAGAGGTTCGCCTGCATCTACCATCGGCGCAGGTTTTCAGTACGCGGATCGATAGCGGGAAGACGCGTGTTTATTCGCGGCAAACCGGGCTGCTGGTGCCGACCGATCCGAATCTGGAGACGCAGGTGCGGCAGGAGGCGGAACGCCAACTCTACGGGGCTGCTCTGGCCGATGGCATTTTGCGAACCGCGCAGCAGAATGCGACTTCTACGATCAGCAGCCTGTTGCAGGGGTTGGGATTTGAGAAGATTGAGTTTGAATAGCAGCTTGATTTCCTCACGCTCGATGGGTTTATCATGTTTGCGGCATGGCGTTTCCGATTCGAGTGTGCGTGGTGTGCTCGGAGGAGTTCGAGCTGAAGCCGGGGAAGCCGGGCTTTGCTAATCGCTGTCCGGCTTGCAGCGAACCGGAAGAAGTTGAGTCGAATGCAGCCAAGACTAAGAAGGGCCTGGACGCGGACGAGCGTAAAGCGCAGGCGGAAGCGAACGAAGCTCGTCGACGGGCTATGCGGGATCTGCTTTATCGGAAGGATAGCTGAGGGATCGGGGTTTCTTGCGCTCCTCTGCCTGTCTTTATTTATTTCGCGGCGCGGTATTGCTGGTCGCTGATCTGTTCCATCCACTCGACAACTTTTGCGTCCTTCTTTTCCTGAGGCGATGTGAGTCATGGCGGTGGTTGGGGCAATCCCCATTACGTCGAGAAAGGCGATGTCCGTTACCCCAAGTCCCGGAGGGACGTCGAAATCGTAGCGCGCCATTATTCGGCTCGGATTGCGGTTAGCGCACAGTTGGATGCTACGGCTGTCACTTCATATAAACTTACGTTTTGCCTGCTTTGCAGGGATGTACTGAAATTGTCGCAGGAGGAGGCGGTTTGCCATTAAACCGGGACGTGCTTTGGTATAAGGACGCGATCGTCTATCAGGTCCACGTCCGCACATTCCACGACAGCAATGGGGATGGCATCGGTGATTTTCAAGGGCTCGAAGGCAAGCTCGATTACCTCGAGCAACTGGGGATCAACACGATATGGCTCATGCCGTTCTTCCCCTCACCTCTGCGCGACGATGGCTACGACATCGCCGATTACAACGCGGTCCATCCCAGCTATGGAACATTAGAGGATTTCCGCAAGTTTCTTGGGGCTGCCCACGACCGAGGCATCCGGGTCATCATCGAACTGGTGTCGAATCACACCTCCGATCAGCACCCGTGGTTTCAAGAATCACGAAGTTCGCAGGACAATCCACGCCGGGACTGGTATGTCTGGAGCGACACCGACACTCGATACAAGGGCGCCCGTATCATCTTTCTTGACACAGAAACTTCTAACTGGGCGTGGGACCCAATTTCAAAATCTTTCTATTGGCATCGCTTCTTTAGCCACCAGCCTGATCTCAACTACGACAATCCCGCAGTTCGTGAGCAGATGTGGAATGTCATGAAGTTCTGGCTGGAGATGGGAGTTGACGCCTTCCGGCTCGATGCCATTCCGTACCTGGTGGAACGGGAGGGAACAAATTGCGAGAACTTGCCGGAGACCCATGATGTCCTAAAGGAATTGCGGCGAAAACTTGATGAACACTTTCCCGGCAGAATGCTTCTGGCGGAAGCTAACCAGTGGCCCGCCGATCTCCGCCCCTATTTCGGTGATGGAGATGAATTCCACATGGCGTTTCATTTCCCGTTGATGCCGCGGATGTTCATGGGGCTGAAATTAGAAGACCGCAAGCCCATCACTGAAATCCTGCAGCAAACCCCGGAAATCCCGCCCTCGTGCCAGTGGTCCCTATTCCTGCGCAACCATGACGAACTGACCCTGGAGATGGTAACCGACATGGAACGCGACTACATGTACGACATGTATGCCGGCAACAAGACGATGCGACTGAACCTAGGAATTCGGAGGCGGCTCGCTCCTCTGTTGGAGAATGACCGCAGGCGCATAGAGTTAATGAACGTGATGCTGATGTCGTTACCAGGTACTCCCATCATCTATTACGGCGATGAAATCGGCATGGGCGATAACATTAATCTAGGCGACCGCAATGGAGTAAGAACTCCGATGCAGTGGAACGGGGGATGGAATGGCGGCTTTTCTGCCGCTGCTCCGGAGCGTCTGTATGCGCCCCTAATCGAGGACCCGGTATATGGTTATCCGGCCGTGAACGTCTTGCGGCAAAAAGCGAGCGAACATTCGCTCCTCAATTGGATGCAAAGCATCATAACGGTCCGAAAATCGACCGCGGTTTTCGGCAGGGGATCGATCGAGTTTCTGTACCCAGCCAACCACAGAATTCTGGCCTACGTGCGGCGGCTCGACAACGAGGTGGTCCTGGTGGTCAACAATCTTTCGAGCAGCGCGCAGGCTGTCGAACTCGATCTGCGGCGGTACAAGGGAAATATTCTGATCGAGATGTTTGGCAGGAATATATTTCCGCGGGTGGGAGACCTGCCCTATCTGCTGACGATGGGGCCATATCAGTTTTATTGGTTTCGGCTGCGGCGAATCTAAGCGCGAATGTAGATCGTCGAAACGATGTGAATTGAGGCGCGTTTACACGACAGCGCCCTTCGAACGGAGACGAATTGGCAGAGGAGAGCTATCTTACAGATGATTTTCTTCGCCAACTGATGAACGTCGGCGAGGTAGACATCCTCATCGGCTTGCCCACCCACAATAACGCCAAAACTGTAGGGTCGATCGTCCACACAATTCAGAGCGGCATCCTGCGCGGGTTTCCTCGAGAACGAGCCGTCATTATTAATGCCGACGGAGGCTCGCGGGATGGCACTCCCGAACTGGTCACGGGCGTCTCTATCGACGACATGCGCCCAGCCTCCAATCTCCACACTCTCCGGACCTTGCACTCGATAAGCACGAAGTACGCCAGCAATGCGAGATCAGCGAGCGGGGCTGCCTTTCGGACTATCCTGGCTGCCGCCGAACTGCTCCGCCCGAAGGCCTGTGTGGTGATGTCACCCGAGTCCGCGAACATCCAACCCGAATGGCTCTCCATGCTGCTCGGTCCGATTTATCGCGACGGTTTCGATCTAGTGACTCCCACATATCGCAGACATAAGTTTGAAGGGCTGCTCATAACGAATTTGCTGTACCCGATGACACGCGCACTGTACGGGCTAAGAATCCGTGAGGCGTACTCGCCGGAGTTCGGATTCTCCGGACGTCTCGGAAGTCAATTCCTTGGACAAAATGTTTGGAATGATGAAACCGAAGGGGCCGGTGTCGAACTCCGCTTCACCCTCGCTGCGATCGCGGGGAAATACCGTATCTGCCAGTCTTTCCTCGGAGACAAGGATCGCATTGAGCGACATGCTGTTGACCTCGTGCCGGCGCTGCGACAAACTGCCGGTGCTCTGTTCTCCGCATTGGAACCCGACTTTCCCGTCTGGAGTATCGTGACCGGTTCCCAACCAGCGTCTACCACCGGGCCGGACCACGAAGTGCTTCTGGAACCGCTGCGAGTAAGTCGGAAACGACTGCGAGAGATGTTCTTGGCCGGAATCGGCGAATTGGAATCCGTCTTTCAGTCGATTCTTTCCCCCTCCACTCTGGCAGAACTCCAGAGCATCGCCCATCTGGACGAAGAGGGGTTTCGCTACCCTGCGGAATTGTGGGTTAGGACGGTCTACGAGTTTGCCGCCTCGTATCAAAAATCTGTGATCAGCCGGGATCATATCATCCAGGCCTTGGCGCCGCTCTTCCGCGGGAGAATGTTCACGTTCCTAACCGAGAATCGCAACGCTTCTGCGGGCGAAGTGGAGAAAAATATCGAAGACTTGTGCCTTGAGTTCGAGAGCTTGAAACCCTATCTGCTGCAGCTGTGGAAATCGAGAGAGTGAGGCAAACTATGCGGGAAATGATTGTCAGCGAACTAAGTCAGGCGTTGCACGAGATGGCCAGAGGTTTCGCACATTTACTTCCTCGTATCATCGTGATGCTGATCCTCGCGGCTCTCGGTTGGGTGATCGCGTACGTTGTGAAAGTGGTTCTGCGCAGCATTTTGAGGCTCGTCAAGTTCGACAAGCTTTCAGAAAACGCTGGTGCCTCACAGTTGCTCGCCAAGGCCGCACTGCCTTCACCTACGGAGGTGTTGAGCCGGTTTGTCTTCTGGATTGCGTGGCTGGGCTTCATTCTGCTCGGTGTGAGCGTACTCGGGATTATGGGCCTGCAGGAGCAAGTTGCAAGATTCTTTCTTTTCTTGCCGCGTCTATTCGTAGCCATGTTCATCATGTTTTTCGGACTGCTGGCAGCCAGTTTCTTTTCTCGCGCCGCTTTGTTGGCTGGGGTCAATGCGAACATGCCTTCACCCCGGGTTTTAAGCCTTGCTGTCCGCACCATCATCATTGTTTTCGTGTTGTCTATCGTCTTCGAAGAACTGGGTCTGGCGGAACAAACCATGCTGGTTGCCTTCGGAATCGCCTTCGGAGCTCTGATGCTCGGCTTGGCAATCGCGTTCGGCATGGGGGGCAGAGACTTGGCCCGACGTTTCCTGGAGAAGAAAATTGTTCGCGGGAAGAAAGAGGAGAACGAAGACGAACTATCGCCGCTCTAGTGCAGCAAGGTTAAGGCTGAAGATCGCGAAGCGAAAATTTCCCGTTCTGCAGCTTTCATCGAGGAGGGGGCTGGCATCAACGCTGACTGCCATTCCCACGAATGAGGCACCCAGCGCGGCAACTCCACGGCGGTCGGGTAAATTTACCTTGTAACAATGCTACCGCCATGCCGACACTGGCATGAGAACGACGCGATTTTTGACAGAAATTTGACATTGGCAAACTCTCATTTTGCCTTATAATTGCGCACTCGCGCCAATTGGTGCGGGATGAAGCCGCTTCCCACAATGGTTGCGGTCTGGTTTCCAGGATTCTCGCTCCCCCCAGGAAGGTGTTCCCTATGCGTCGTCAAGTGTCTTTCGCGTGCGGTCTACTGGCTGCGTTCGCTTCTCTGTGCCTCCTTGCGATTCCATCCGCGCAAGCTGAAAGCGTCCAGCCTCTGCTGATCACCCAAAGTATCGATGAGAGCAAATTGGTCACCCTGGGCGGCAATACGCGGCCTGAAGCGAAGGCGAAAAACGATCGCGGCGCAGTGGCTGATAGCTTCTTGATGGAGCACATGCTGCTCCTTTTAAAACGCTCGCCCGAACAGGAACGGCAATTGGAACAGCTCATCGAGGAACTGCACGACAAGTCCTCTGCCAACTTTCATCAATGGCTTAAAGCCAAAGAATTCGGAGATAGGTTCGGGGTTGCGAACCAGGACCGCGAGACGATTAAGAGTTGGCTGCAGTCGTATGGTTTCAAGGTCAATGTGGACTACCCCAGCGGCGTGATGCTTGATTTTTCGGGAACCGCTGGCCAGGTGCGAGAAGCCTTCCACACCGAGATTCACAACCTGGAGGTGAAGGGCGAGAAGCACATCGCCAATATGAGCGATCCGCGGATTCCCGCCGCTCTGGCCCCGGCCGTAGCCGGCATCGTGTCATTGAACGACTTCAAGCCTCATACCATGTACAGGCCACGGAAACAGTACACCGATGGTAGCTGTTTGTTCGGGACCTGTTACTTAGTGGTTCCCGGCGATCTGGAGACGATCTACAACATTAATCCACTTTTCACTGCCGGCATTTCCGGACAAGGCCAAACCATTGTAGTGCTCGAGGACACGAACGTCTTCAGCACCGCGGATTGGACGTCGTTTCGTTCCGTATTTGGCCTTTCGTCGTACACCGGTGGCTCCTTCACGCAGATCCATCCTGCTCCTCCAACTGGCAGCAATAACTGCACCAATCCAGGAACCAACGGCGATGATACGGAAGCGATCATTGATGCCGAATATGCCAGTGCCGCCGCGCCGAGCGCGGCCATCGTGCTGGCTTCGTGCGCAGACTCGGCCTCCTTCGGCGGCCAGGTTGCGCTGCTGAACCTGCTCAACGAAAGCAGTTCGCCGCCAGCCATCGTGAGCATGAGCTATGGCGAATGCGAAGCCTCAAGCGGCACGGCGCTCAAGGCATCATTCAACACAACCTTTCAGCAGGCGGTCAGCGAAGGTGTTTCGGTTTTCGTTTCCTCGGGAGATGCCGATGCATCGGGCTGCTCCAGAGGCCAAGCAGATGCCACGACGGGCATCGGAATCACGGGCTGGGGAGAGACTGCCTATAACGTGTCGGTTGGCGGTACTGACTTCGGCGATACTTATGCGGGGACGAACAGCACCTACTGGAGCGCTACCAATTCTCCTACCTTTGAATCGGCCCTGTCGTATGTCCCCGAGATTCCCTGGAACGATTCCTGCGCCAGCGTGTTGCTCTCGACTTTCGAAGGCTTCAGTGAACCTTACGGATCGAGTGGTTTCTGCAACAGCTCCGAGGCGTCGGAGTTTCTGGGACCGGCTGGAGGCAGTGGCGGACCGAGCGAGTGTGCGACGGGAACGCCATCGAAATCGGGTGTTGTGAGTGGAACATGCGCCGGTTATCCGAAGCCGTCGTATCAGTCTCTGCTCGGGAATCCCAGCGACGGAGTGCGCGATACTCCCGACGTGGCACTCTTTGCCGCGAACGGAGTTTGGGACCACTATTACCCATTTTGCTTTAGCGGACCCGGAGGTACTGCCTGCACCGAACCGCCCGATGAGTGGCCGGGAGCGGGCGGCACATCGTTCTCCTCGCCGATCATGGCTGGCATTCAAGCTCTGGTGAATCAGAAAGTAGGTGAACGCCAAGGTCAACCCAATTACGTCTACTACAGCCTGGCGGCCACCGAGTATGGCGCCAGCGGCGACCCGTCTTGTAACTCGACTCTCGGAAATGCAGCCAGCACTTCTTGCGTTTTCTATGACGTCACGCAGGGCGACGAGGATACGAATTGCACGGGCACCGTCAACTGTTACATTCCGTCGGGCACGGTAGGTGTGCTCTCCACTTCGAACACCGCGTATCAGCCGGCTTATGGCACGCAAACCGGGTGGGACTTCTCGACCGGAATCGGCACTGTGAATGCCTATAATCTCGTCAACGCGTGGCCGGCAGCCGGTCCGAATTTCTCGCTGTCAGCAAACCCGAGCAGCGTCACCATCACCCAGGGCAGCAATGGGACGAGCACCATCACCGTCACTCCGGTTGGCGGCTTCAGTGGTAGCGTCACTCTTTCTGCCTCGGGCCTGCCCAGTGGCGTGACGGCGGCTTTCAATCCAAATCCGACAACCTCAACCAGCACCTTGACCTTGACCGCCAGTTCCACCGCGGCCACAGGGACGGTCACGGTGACGATCACCGGCACATCTGGTAGTTTGACCAATACCACGACCCTCAGCCTTACCGTGCAGGCTTCGCAGCAGAGCTTCACCCTCTCGGCATCGCCGACTACCGTCACCATCGCAAAAGGCGGAGCCAGCGGAACGAGCACCATTTCCATCACTCCGGCTGGTGGATTTTCCGGCAGTGTATCGCTGGCCGCTTCTGGATTACCGAAGGGCGTGACGGCTTTGTTCAGTCCCAACCCGGCAACTTCATCGAGCGTGCTGACGTTGACGGCGAGCAAGACGGCAAAGGCGGGTACGGTGACGGTGACAATCACCGGAACATCCGGCAGCCTGAAAGCGACGACCACGATTACGTTGACGGTGGATGCATTGGGTAGCTACACACTCAAGGCCTCGCCGACGGCGCTGTCGGTTGCGCAAGGCAGCAGCGGGACGAGCACAATCACCATCAATCCGACGAATGGCTTCGACCAGGAGGTCAGTCTCGCCGCGACTGGAATGCCGACCGGAGTAACCGCGACCTTCGGCACGAATCCGACCACTTCCTCCAGTGTTTTGACGCTGGCGGTAAGCGGCTCGGCGGCGGCCGGGAAGTCAACAATCACCGTCACCGGCACGTTCGGAACGATGATTAAGAAGGCAACTGTCCATCTCACAGTCACCAAACCGTGAGCTCGGTCGTGATACCGAACCGCATTGGAACTAACCTTGTTTGAAACCCAAGAGGGGCCGAGCAATCGGCCCCTTCACTTTTTCGCAGGCTTCTGAGCGATCACCCGATTCGCCAACAATGGTCATACTACGGCCTTCATGCAACTGCATGTGGCCTACAATGGACGCGTGTACTGCGATAAATCGGGAACATCACCGCAGGATGGGGCAATGCGCATCGCAAGCGTGGGTCATGCGGTCTTTGCCGCCACCATGATCGGACTCGGAATCCTGGGCCTGATCAAAGGCGATTTCACCGCGCTATGGCAGCCGGTGCCGAAGGGTGTTCCCGCACGCGAAGTACTGGCCTATCTCTGCGCCTTCATCTCCCTGACATCTGGCATAGGCCTGCTCTGGCGGCGCGCAGCCGCCCCCGCTGCCCGCGTGTTGCTCGCCTATCTCCTGCTTTGGATGCTGGTGTTGAGAGTGCCCGGCTTCTTCCATGCGCTCACCGTGGAGGTTTACTGGCCATGGTGCCAGACCGCGGTGATGGTGGCGGCCTCCTGGGTACTGTATGCTTGGTTCGCCACTGACTGGGACAGGCAGCGCCTTAGTTTCGCCACCGGCGACAAGGGTCTACGCATCGCGAGGATGTTCTACGGTCTGGCCTTGATCCCTCTCGGCGTGGCCCATTTCACCTATCTCGAAAACACCGTTTCGCTGGTGCCGGGTTGGCTTCCAGCGCACGTGGCCTGGGCGTATTTCACCGGCGGTGCATTCATCGCGGCGGGCGTGGCAGTGATCATCGGTGTATACGCGCGGCTGGCGGCCGCGCTTTCAGCGTTGCAGATGGGCATGTTCACGCTGCTGGTGTGGGTACCCATCGTGGCGGCGCCAGGCCCGAAGAGCGCCTTTCAATGGAGCGAGACCGTGCTCTCTTGGGCGCTGACGGCCGGCGCCTGGGTGGTGGCGGATTCCTACCGCGGCATGCCCTGGCTCGCCGTGAACAAGCTCTAGCACCGGCGCTTTCGACGCGTGCGCCCAGCCGCGTTCACCTTTGGCTTCTGCGTGTGGCAGAGGATATCCCTCTCATCCATCGCTTGCGCATTATAGATTTGTTGCGCCGAGTATTCCCTTCACCGAGGTTGATCCAATGAAGTAGTATGCGATGACGATCATGCACACATAGGGAGATTGCAGCCGTGCCGAAGAGAATCCGCAGAACAATTTTCACGGTTGGACTCGCAATTACCGCTGGCACGCTGATGGTCGCGCTGCCGTGTTTGTCCCAACAACCTGTGCCCCAACAACTTTTGGCCCAGCAACTGACGAACGACCAGCTGTCCCTGACGGTCAATGCGCCGGATGGATCGTACCAACTGTCTTTGCATATCGGTCAGCCCGTGCTCAAGTCCCGTGTGGCAGCAGAGGTTGACCACCAGTGGCTTCGCTCGAGCGATTACCCGCGACACCAAGCTGCGGCGTCTACCTTCGAAGATGATTTAGGCCCCGGCCAAGAGGTCACGGTCACTTGCAGCGGACTGGACGGCAAACCCGATCTTGTCTATGTCATTCAGGTCTACAAACAGCGGCCCTACGGCACCGTCCAGGTGAAGGTGCAAAACCGCGTGGGAAGAGAAATAACTGTGGAGGCCATTCGCAGTGTGGAGGCCATCGGTGACCCGATCATTAATCTGAGCGGCGGCAATCCGGGTGGCAGTCAATCGGCCGACCGGATTCTCTCCGACAGTTTCAGCGAAGATTGGCCGGACCTTGCTCTCTATGACCTCGGGGGAGTGCCCGGCGGGATGCATCGTGGCGCAGGGAGTCAACTCATCTACAACCGGGAGAGCAAGCAGAGTTTATTTTTCGGCGCACTCACCTCAGACCGGTTTCTGACCCTGATGCATCTGCAAGCGGAGGGTGCGGGGGCAAAGGCAAAGATCGCATCCTATACGGTTGAATCCACCGGAACCACGGAAATCCAGAAGGATTTCGATCTCAAGGATGCTCCCGCGGACAACCAGGTCGAATTGAGTCTTCCCCTTAAACCCGGGGAAGCGATGACTTCAGAACGATTGATGTTCGAAGCCGGACCGGATTACCACGATCAACTGCTCGCCTACGGTGATGCGGTTCGTCGACTGCACCACGCGCGCGTCTCGAGCGAGACTCCCATCGGTTGGTGGAGTTGGACTGTCTACTATGGCGCTATCAACGAAGGCGAGGTTTTGGCTAATGGTGACTGGCAAGCGGAACATCTGAAGCCATTAGGCTACAAGTATTTCCAAATTGACGAAGGGTATCAGTACGCTCGCGGAGAATTTGCAACTCCGAATGCGACGCAATTCCCGAATGGTATGCGATTTGTAGGGCATCACCTGACCGGAGCGGGCCTGACATTCGGCGTATGGACGGCACCGTTTGAGGTGACAACCCGAGCCTGGATCTATGAGCGCCACAAGGATTGGCTGGTGCACAACGCCAAAGGGGAGCCGATCCCCATTGGCTTAGTCTGGGGCCAGAAGTCGGATGTACTTTACGCGCTGGACACAACTCACCCAGGAGCCCAGGCGTATATGCGGGACACTTACAGGACACTTGTCCGCGAATGGGGGGTCCGGTTCATCAAACTTGACTTCATGGATACCAGCGCGATCGAAGGTTACCATTACCGCCCCAACACCACCGCCCTAGAGGCCCAGCGCATTGGCCTCCAGGTAATCCGCAATGCCGTGGGCGACGATGTAATTATAGATAAAGACGGAAGTCCCATGCTCAACCCGGTGGGGTTGGTAGATACGGGCAGGATCTCCGCCGACACGGGCCACAGTTTTGAGAGAACCAGGAATGCGGCGTCTGGCGTCGCTGCCCGCTTCTATATGCAGCGTAACTTCTTCGTCGACGATCCGGATGCCTTCAACGTCACCGCAACCCATCTTATGGAGCGTGCGAACGAAAAGTCTTCGATTTCGCTGGGCGCGGCCGAGGCGTCGATCGCGCTCTCCGCGGTATCCGGTGGCATGTATGAGATTGGCGATGACATGCTGGTCCTCGGCTCAGAGAAGGATCGGCTGGCGCTGGTCGAAAACCAAGAGTTGTTGAATATGGCCAAAGTCGGCCAAGCCTCCACGCCATTAGACCTGATGACCTACGCGCCGGAGGATGGACAGCCCAGTATTTTCTTCCTCAAGGAAGATCAACGACAGGCCATCCTGACGGTCTTCAATTGGACGAACACGGTGCGCGCGCACACGCTAAAGTTGGCGGACCTCGGGGTGCCCGCCGACCACACGTTTGCGGCGACGGATGTGCTGAACCAGAATGAGGTGGTTACGCTCGTAGACGGTGCCGTGCGGTTGGAGAACCAGCCACCACAGTCGGTGAGGGTGATCAAGCTGATCGACACGAGCGTTGCCGCGGCGGCCCCGATCGTGACGGCGCAGGTGCCCACAGCGGCAAAGGCCGGTGAGACGATCACTCTTTCCGCGCTTTCTGCGCGAGCCGACGCTGGCGGTGTGCCCGCGGTCGCCTATCACTGGGACTTCGGCGATGGCACAAGCGCGGATAGCCCCAAGGCAAATCATGCTTACACCAGAGCGGGGCAGTTCACGATCCGTCTTATGGTCGACGGAGTGGACGGAGTACAGGCCGAAAAGAATTTCTCGGTCAAGGTAACCGGCAATTTAAAGGCGCATTCAAACCTTACTGACAATCGACGCTTCGCAGAGCCAACCGACCGCTGAGCGTCTGCTGAGGCGATGCGGTTCGTTTGACACGATAAGCTTAAAAGCGTGCGGCGAATTATCTTCGGAGTCATGCCCGCAACGTTTCAATTCTCTCTCGGCGGACAACAATTCTTGGCGCTCCTTCCGTTGAGCACCGCAAACAAAAAAAAGAAAAAATGAGATCGAGAAAATCACGGCACGAACCTACGACGCATGGTAGTTGAAGCATGGTGCTGGCTACTCTTGTCGGCATGCAGATTCGGCAAGGGTTTTCGGCCTTCGTGCTGGTTTTCATGGTTTGCATTTTACGTCTCAGCGCTCAAACTCCGGATACAGCTGTTATCAGGGGCACCGCGCTCGACCCGAGTCGCGCCGCGGTTGCAGGTGCGGAGGTCACGGTCACGAACAACCGAACCGGAATGCAGCACGTGCTGCAAACCGATGGAGCCGGCAACTTTGTCGTCGCAGGACTTTCAATCCTGGGCGACTACGACGTGAGCGTGCATAAGCTAGGATTTGCGCTCGCTGAGACGAAAGGCGTGACCCTGATCGGCGGCGCCGCGGCCAGCTTGAATTTCCAACTCGCTCCAGCCGCGGAAAAAACTGAGATTACCGTGACCGGGGCCGAGGGCACGGTGCGAACGGATATGCCGCAACTTGGCGATCTTCTGGGACTCGGCAAATCGAAGAAACACCGCTTCTCAACAATCGCATTACCTATCTGCCTCTGCTCAATGCCGCCAATCGTCCCGCCATCAATCAGGGCGACGTCTTCATGAATCAGGATTTGTTTACCACCAATGGAACGGGACGCCGGCAAGCCTGGTTTGAAGTCGATGGTGCGAACTCAGTTGATCTGTGGGGACGGCAAACCATCTTCACGAACCTGCCGGTCGAGACTCTCGACGAGATGAATGTTCTCACCAATCCGTTCTCGGCCGAATATGGAGGCAGCGCGGGTAGCGCCATAAATATTGTCACGAAGAGTGGCGGAAATGAGTACCACGGCAGCGTGGTCGGAAATTTTCGTCCCTCGGCGACCGCGGCCGATTTGTGGGGCTTCACTTCCGGAACAGCGACGAGCGGCAATCAGTTGACCAGCGACGAACTGTATCAGCCTGCCTTCACTCTTGGCGGGCCAATGGGCAGCGATCATCAGACTCACTTCTTCACGGCCGGGGAATACACCTGGGAAAACAAGGTTTCTCCCGTCACCAATGCGCTTGCTCCCGGCGGATTTGAAGGGAAATATCGCGATTGGATGGCGCTGGCTCGCCTTGATCGTCAGATCGACAAAAACAACAATTTATTTCTGCGGCTCAATGCCGACCACTACGTCGATACCAATCCGAACGGAATCGTCGGCGGAAACAGTTTGCCGAGCGTGGATCGCGTTTTCACGCGCCGGACCTACACGGCAGAGCTTGGTGAGGCGGATACCATCAGTCCGAACTGGCTGAACAATGTTCGCGCAGAATTTGAACTGGCATCTCCGATCACGCAATTCAGCCCGGTAATCTACGGCACTGAGTTTTCGGTGCCGATTGCCGGCGCCGCCACCTTTGCGACTGGTACATCGCAGTCAGCGTTGCTGCTAAATCATCAATTTGAAGTGAATGATGTGGTCTCGACAACCCGTGGGCGTAACAACTTGCGATTTGGCGCCGAGGTCATTCATGCGCACACGGGCGGCGACAGTAAAGAGTTTGGCGGGCCGATTTATCTTGGGGAGTTTGTTTACAACACCTGTACTCAATCTGTGGCGACCTGCGAAAGTTCGGCATACTTGGACGACATCGGCAACGTAAAAAGCTACACCCAGAGCTATGGCAACGCGAACTATACGGTAGACGACACGCTCTGGGCGCTGTTTGTGCAGGACGACGTGCGCGTGCGATCCAATCTCACCGTTAACCTCGGCCTGCGCTACGAGCGACAAACTTTCACCGACTCCACGAAAGACTTTGCCCCGCGCCTCGGCTTTGTCTGGGATCCGAGCGGCAACGGAACCAGTACCCTCCGCGCCGGATTTGGAATCTACTACTCGCAGATCGTTGACAACTCTGAAGCGAATTATGCGCTGACCGGACCGACTGGAGTCTTCAACTACACGGCAACGCCGGGCGAAGTTGGTTTTCCGGCCAGCGTCGCGGATGCACCGCTACCCGCATTTCCCGCAGGCGCTCAGGTTCCCTTGCGGAGTCTCTATATCCTGCCGGGGCGCAGCTCCTACTACAATCAATTCTTTCCCACCTCCACATTAATCGGATACCAGAGCGGGTTGCTCAGCCCCTATACCGAACAGTGGACCTTTGGCTTCGAACATGCGATTGCTTCTAGTTGGGTTTTGAGTCTGGACTACGTCGGATCGCATACGCTAAAGATCAATCGCCCGCTCGATATTGACCCGCCTGCACCGTTCGAGCGCACCACTCCCGGACAAATGCGCACGCCGCAACAGGCGAACTGCACGCGTCCGCTATGGATTTCCTTCTACGCGCAGAACGGCGATACGGGTGACACTTCGAGCGCGCAAGGAACGTCGGCCTCCGTCCCGATACCGGCGTACTCGGTTATTCAAGCCGACGTGAACGATGGATTTGCCTTCTATGATGCATTGAACGTAAATCTGAATCACCGCTTCAGCAAACGACTGCAGATGCTCGCCAGCTATACGTGGTCTCACGCTCTTGACAATGTCGATCCCGACATCCCCAGTCAGAATCCGAATGATCCGAACTTTGCCGGATTCCAGGAGTACGGACCCGCGATCTACGACGAGCGGCGGAGATTCGTGCTGAGTGGAACATTCGTCGCGCCCCTCGCTATCAACTTCGGCGGGCTCGGAACATTCGGAAGCGGCCTGCCCTACAATATCGTGACCGGAGCGACCAATAGCGGCGACACAGGCGCAACCACGGATCGTCCAGTGGTCAACGGTGTAGTGATTCCGCGCAATGCGGGCCTCGGAAAATCGATCTACGATGTGTCTCCATTTGTCGAGCGCCGATTCCGGCTGTTTTCCGAGCGGGTGGCCTTGAATCTGCGCGCCGAGGCCTTCAATGTTTTCAATCATCCGAACTTTGTCGGCCACGTTTCCACCTGGGGAAACGGGCCCACTCCGCCGGCAAGTCTTGGAGCGCCTTTAACGGGGATCACGAATCAGTTGCCTGCGCGCTCGTTGCAATTCCTGGCCACTTTGACTTTCTGACCGCCGTCAATTCGACTCGACAACCTGCAAGAAAAGAGGCTTAATTTAAACGCGAAGCCATCCCCTCAGAAACGCGGCACTCCTAATTTCAAATGGGCAGTAGGAGATCATTCCGATGCAGCGTAGAGATTTTCTAAAGAGCACAGTTGCTGTTGCCGTAGCCGAACTCGGAATAGGCAAAGCCCAGGCCAAGATTCCCGCCCACAACTGGGGAAATTACGACTTCGGTTCCGGTCCTCAGGTGACGGACCGGCTCAATCAGGGTCCGTTCCCTCAATATCCACCGGATGCGATGATTCCTACGGACGACGTGGTGATGACCACCACTCCTTCGGAAGACGCTGTGCCGAACTACGGCAAGGGGTTGGTCACCTATATCACGGCCGACAGTGGCACCTCTGAGATCAAGTCCGACAATATTCCGCAGGCGATCGAAGACCTGGTGCGCTTTCCATTAGGCGAGCAGCTTTACATCCGCCCGACCTGGAGGGAAATGCAGCCGCGGCCTGGACGTCTGGAGATGCCCGATTACGTGAAGCTCGTTTTCGAATTAGCGAAGAAGAACAACAAGCGGGTCGGTTTGCGAGTTCAGATGAGCGCTCCCGATTATACGCACGAAGCAGCCCTGCCGGATTTTGTACTCGAGAAAGTGCCGAAAGTGGATCTCGTTCTCAGCGATCAGGAAAGCGCCACCGAGGGCAAGAGATTCTTGGAGAACCCGCATTCGCGTTATCAGCCCCGATTTGACCATCCTTTTTTCCAGCAGGCATTTAAAGAGCTAGTTGGAGAATTGGCAGTCGAATTCGATGGCAATCCGCTCGTCGAGTATATCGATACCTTCATGTACGGCTTCTGGGGTGAAGGGCACACTTGGCCGTTCGACAACAATCCTTTCCCTGATTACCAGACTGCCGAGCGCACCTGGATGAATATGCTCGACGTCCAACTCGAGCACTTTAAGAGAACTCCTCTGCTGACCAATACGCAGCCGGACTACAGCCGGGTTGGTAATTCAGAACTGGTAGATCGCACGGTCCGCAGCAATAATTGGATTCGGAGCGATACCATCTTTATTGAGAACGAGCAGATTGAAGCGCTCAGCAATCGCCCGCCTTGGATCGCCGCATTGCTCGAGCAAGGTCTTCCTGGGAAAGCTCTCGATCCGAGCGCTTCGTATGAAGGTATATCTCCGGCAGAGAATATGATCGCTCACGTAATCGATGTCGGGGCGAATTACTGGTCGCTCTGGAACTTTCACCAGATCAGCGCAAAGAATCTGATGAGCTACTACCAGGCGTATCCGGCAGCGTTCGACCGGATCAGTCGCCGAATTGGCTATCGGGTGAGACCGTCATTGATCTGGAGCTACAAAGACGACGCTTATCAAGGGCTGATCGCCGGCTTCGCAAATGACGGTATCGCGGGAGTGCCAGGCGTATTGCGGGTGACGGTCGAGAGCCAGGACGGAAAGGCGCTCCAGAGCGGTTGTCTGGACGCCGGTTACCCGTTACCCGGCAAGATTCGGCAGGCACAGTTCGTGCTTCCAAACGTTACCGATTGGAAAGGATTGAAACTTAGGGCTGAGCTTGAGGTAAAGGGAATGCGCTATCCAGTGCGTTGGGCTTGTCACCAGAAGCTGAACGATGACGGCTCGCTCACACTGCGTCCCAACCTCCGTCAGCAGATCTAGGCCGCAGTCGTTCGGCTCTCGCGAACGAGCTGCGGGTAACCGTTGTCACCAAGCCATAGCACGCAGACCCGGCAGTGAGTGATACGCGATTTGTCGCCAACCGACGGAAGGCAGGCGCCGGGGCCCAGAAGAGGACGATGGCTAAGAATCTGGCGAGCTTGGCGCGCGTCAATTTCCAAACTTTCTTAGGGTGAAGAGGTGGAACTCTCTTGCCGGATCAACAAGGCAAGTCGCGGAAACAGGAAGTGACCGCTGGCGTCATCGATCACATTTACCTGGCAAGTATAAAAACCGGGTTTGAGCGAAGTCAGAGGCACATCGAGTTGGAAAACGGCAGCCTTTCGCTCTCTCGCGTTCAGCTCTGTCAGTTCTACGAGGGAGCTTTCGTAGGCTTTGGCTTTACCCTGGAAAAAGGCAACATTGGTCAAGAGCCGTATGCCGTTCTTGCCATCCTTATCTCTCCCAGACTCCGCGTCTTTTGCCCCATCCGCGATCGCGGGCCGCGCCGGATCGTACACTTCATAGTAGAGAAGCAGGTGCTGCGTGGCCGAAAAAACGTGCGTAATATTCGGAATAATCTCAGAACCGTCGTGGACAAGCGGGTTTAGATCCGTACTCTTCTTTACTTTTGTCGTTTGAATCTGGTTTGCGAGCACTACGGAACTCATCTTCAGCGGCTGCGTTTTCAACTCCGGTACTTCGATGTCAGTTTCGAACGATCCCACGCGGCCAGTCTGATTTTCGCGCACAACAAATTTCAAATGATACTTGCCGCTGAGCAAGCTCATGCCCGTGTCATACTGCACGTTCTTCTTCTGTACGTCGGCCGATGTGCTCACGGCGAGTTTCACGGTGTCGCGGATGCGGTTCAAGGGGTGGCGTGTGTTATCGAGCACCATGCCGATTACATCGAGCGTGGCTTTGTCGCGGTCGCTGCTGCGGACGAATGGAATCTGCGAGCCCGGTACGACCAGGGAAATGGGAACGAAAAATTTGTTCCCCTCGAGCCGGAAATAAGCGATGCCCAGGTAGACCGGCAAGTCCGTAGCCGGCAACTCCGACGCAAGTTCCTCTTCCAGTTGCCGCTCCTTGTCGTCTTTTGTGGCGTGCTGATAATCTGCCGGCGCGTAGTAGCCGCGGCGATAATCGATCTTCACTCCGGAAACGCTGCTCTTCACGACGATGCGGCGGTAACGCCCGTCACGCGCGGGGTTCGTACTGTGATAGCCGATTACGTAGTAGGTCGACGTGTCCTGCTGTACTCCCGTGAAAATCTTGCTGAAGTCATTGGAGTCGAGAAAAGCGCGGCCGCCGGTATCGCTTGCCAGCGTCACCAGCGTTTCCTGCGTGGTGAAGTTGGAATTCAATGCATTGAGTGTCGACTGCCCGGAATAGGCGGAAACACCGCGCAGGCTGGCGTTCTGCGCTTCTCCGCCCGCCACCAGGGCTTGCAGGCCGCGCATGTCCATGGTGTAAATCGCCAGGTTGGAACGCACTGCCGCGTTCACGGCAGCCCGCAATTCCGCTTGATTCTCGATGCCGGTGCGGTCCATACCGCTAGAAAAATAAATCAGCGACTTCTTCTGTTGAACGTAGGCCAGTTTTTCCGCCACCGAGCGCAACGCCTCCAACCGTCGATCGGTATTGAAGATGTTGTATTCCGTATCGTCGGCGGTGAAGGGCTGACCGGTGTCAGGTGTTCCTTCGGTTGTGCCCGTAGTGCCTTCTTCGAAGCCCTGGCCGGCGCCCGTGCCGAATGCGTCCAGCTGTTTTTTCAGCAGGGCGCGATCGGTAGTAAAGTCCTGATTCACCAGCAACGAACTTCCTAGCGAGACAATCGACACTAAGTCGGCGGGCGCCATTTGAGCGTCGAGATAGTGTTCAGCCGACGTAACCGCGTGGTCGATTTCATCCGGCTCCATGGCAGAAAGGTCGAAGAACAAAACAATCAGGCGCCGGTCTTTAAACTGGAACTGGGAAGCACCCTGAGCCGAGGTATCTGCTAGAGCCGGGCTTGTCGCTCCAGTTGCCGCGTCCGACAGCGGCCTCGCTTGGGCGATATTCGACGCCGGAACTGCATCGACGTTCTCCACGTCAAAGGAAGCAATTTTCTGCGGTTTGTTGTCTTCCAGAATCGTGAAATTTTCCGGCTTCAATCCCGGTACAAACTTTCCGCTCTTGTCCCTCACCGTCACATTCACCAGCACCACATCCGCTTCCGAGTGAAACGTGTAGTCCGATTGTTGCGATGGCAAAGCACCGTTCAGCAGCAAGAGCACCAGCAGCAGGGCTGCAGCTCGATTGGCGAATCGGGTTAGAGTCGAAGTCATAGTGATCCTGGCCGAACTCAGTTCTAAGCTCAAAAACGAAAGCGTGCCGTCATCGTGAACTGTCGCATCGCCCCCGCCGCCGTAACTCGGCCAAAGGTGGGGGATCCAATCGTCGTGTCAATCGAAGAGTAGTTCACCAGGTTGAAAATGTTGGTGGCCTGGGCGCGGAACTCCAGCACGCGCGCTTCTTTCAAAGGAAATACTTTCGTGAAGGCCATGTCAAACACCTTACTGCCCGGGCCGATGATGCTGTTGCGCCGTGCATTGCCATAGCTGCATGTGGTCTGCGCAACGAACGCCGCGGTATTGAACCACTCTCCGATCGAGGGGTTAGGCAAGCTTATGGATTGGCCGGGAACCAGGTTGGGACGGAGCGTGCCGGTGGTCCCGCCGTTCACTTCGCAGGGATTGTTCAGCAACCGTGGCGTAAACGGCAGCCCGGATGCGATCGTCCAGTCGCCGCTCCACTGCCAGTCGCCAGCGATGGCGCGCCATGGCGTGTTCCCTATAAGCCAACGCTTGTCGTGGCCGAAGGGTAGCTCCAGCAAATAATCCGCGGTGAATTTGTGGGTCTGGTTGAAGCTGGAAAACCCGCGCTCCGCAGACAGATCAAGCGGATTCTGCGCAACATTGGCCGAGCCTCCGTTGGTAGAAGCGGAGACACCGGAGGCGCCGGTTCCGCCACCGCCCAATCCCGGACTACTTGCCACCGAGGTCGCTCCCGCGCCAATGGAAGACGCATCGTCCAACGACTTGGAAAATGTGTAGGTGCCGCCGACCGCGAACCCTGACGCGAGACGCTTGCGCACACGTACCGAGAGCGCATTGGCCTCTTGATTGGCCACCGAGTTTTCGTAGGTGAAGGCTTGAACCCCCGAAATCAGAATTCCGTTCGGCGTGCGATTAGGCGCTTCCAGAATGTCGAGATTCGTTCCCTTGGTTCCCGTGTAGTCAATATTGAGCAACAGAGTAGGGCGAACCTGTTGTTGAAGATCCAGATTGCGAATCTGCACATAGCCAAACCGATAATTCGGATTCACCGCGTAATTGTTGGTGACGGCTCCAGGAGCGGGCGCGGGAAATCCGCTTTGCAGCGTCAGATCTCCGGGAGCCGTCTGAATGTTCGTCGCCGTGGTCGCGAACGGTGGCTGCAGCGCGAGTTGCTGTGCAATGCCTTGATATGCGCCGGTGTTGTAGTTGATTCCATATCCACCGCGCACAACTGTGTTCGGAAGCGGCTTCCAGGCAAATCCGATACGCGGTGCAAAACCTCTGCGATCGGGACGCACCAGGCTGTCCGGCAGGCCACTGGAACCGGGCTGCACCGGAGTCACGCTGTAGGGCGGAGTCTGCGTCAGCACCCCCGGAGAAAGCAAAAGGTTCGCAATGCGATTGTTAATTTCCGTCAAAGGCGAAACATACTCGTAGCGCACTCCGAGATTGAGCGTCAGATTCGCGCGCATCTTCCACTCATCTTGCGCGTACATATCCCAGTAATTGCCGCGGAAGTACTCGCCTCGTCCAAACTGCACCGAAGTTTGCTGCGGTAAGCCAAGCAGAAAGTCGGCAAAATCGTATCCTGTCCCGCTCACTGGTTGTCCGTTACTGAACTGCGCCGTATTAGTGCCGGTGAAGACGAACGACCCGCGCGGATTGCTGTCCGTATCGGTATTCATCTGCACGCGCCGGAAATCCCCACCCCAGCGCCAGGTGTGCTTGCCGTGATTCCAGATGACATTGTCGGAGAAGGTGTAAGTCTGCGGTCGCGCGAGTGAAGGAGTCGTGTCCGAAAGACTAGCGACGTCCCTAAAAGAAAGACTCGGCAGGCCCCAGTCGAAAGGATTCGTTGAAACTCCCGTGATTCCGAGCCCACTGGTAATGTCAGTATTGAAGGCATATAGATTTTGTGTGTGCGTGCGGCTGCGATTAAAATCAGCGCGGACAATGTTGGTCAGCTTTCCGATGCTGCGCGTATAAGACACCGGGATGTCAAAGCTGCGAACCGTGGTGCTGCCGCCAACGCTGGGGAACGGATTCGTCAGCGTGGCCGTGGATTGGTGATAGTGGAAGCCAATCTGCAAGCTGTTACGCGGAGCGTTGCGGCCTCCGCCCCGGCGTCCTCTCGCAGGCGCCGCGCCAAAACTGTGGTTCACACGAACGTTTAAGTCCTCACTATCGCTGGTGGCGGAGGTCACGAAATGGAAGTTCTGAAGGCTGCCTGGCAAGTTCGGCAAGGGAATGTACTGCAGCAATCCCAACGCTGCTGAATTGATTTGTGGAAGAGTGGCGTTTGCATAGGCAGTATTGGTCGCGGGATTGAAAATCTGCACTGATGCGCCAGTCGACGTGTAGGTGGTTTGGGAAAAGTTTCCCTGCCGCTCCAGCAGCGTCGGCACTGTCGAAAACTCATCGAAGGGATTGTCCCCGTGCTTGCCGTTAAAGTTGATGAAGTAGAAAGTCTTGCTCCCGCCGTGGTAGAGATGAGGAATGTTCAGCGGCCCGCCGACGGAACCACCGAAGCTGTTCTGCAGATACGCTGGTTTCTCCGTGGGCTGACCGGTGAGGGCAAACGGAGATGCATTCAGAGCCGAATCGCCGACGCCGTAATATAAGGATCCGTGGGGGCGGTTGCTGTCAAAACCCCTTCGTCCAAAGCCCCCTGCGCCCCCAAATCCGCCGCCGCGACCGCCGCCCGGACCGCCGCCGGATCCCGCAAATCCGCCTCCACCGCCGAATCCTGCTCCCTGCTGGCGAGCATCGTCGAAGCGCTGCTGCAACTGATCCGCACTCATAGCGTTGAACGGATTGGAAGTGTTGCCCGAAACCGCTACGGATTCCGTTGCACCGTTTTGCGCGATGCCCGGCACCGGCATACCCGAAGGCGCAATGTCGCTCATCGAACTACCGGTCGAACCACTGGCCGAATCCTGCCCCGCTTCATTCTGAAACACGGATAGATTCTGGAAACCGCGTCCGCCGCCCGTATTCGCCCGCCGCTGGTCCCTGGCACTATTAACGTCGGGCTCGTGTGCTCGCGACAGCAGCACTAGTTCAAAATTTGCTTGCACCTCCAGATGGGTTGCGTCCAGCACCACTTCATGCGAGCCACCGGCAAACGCCGCCATCTGCACCCGAACGATATAGTGGCCATCGGCAGGAATTTTCAACGAGTAGCTGCCGTCCACATCGGTCGAAGTATTGACCTGTTCCTTCGTGGCTGCATTCGTTGCCGATACTCCCGCGCCGGGAATCGGCATATTCCCCGATTTCACGATGCCGTGAATTGCTCGCCCTCCAACCGCGGGCGTGACCGTTTGCCCCCGCAACAGATGCGGGTTAAAGACGATGACATGAAACAGGAACAGGAATGGAAAGAAGAATCCCGAGCGCATGCGGCCCTGAACCACCGGAAAGCGAAGATCGGAATCCTTCATAGCATTGCGCACACGCGGCAACGGATTGCTCAAATCATACTGCGGTCGCCTATCCTGAACTGTAGAGTTTTGTTACACCTTCAGTGCTCTTTGCTTCGACTGAATTGATACCGCGGGTGGCGGGCTTGACTCCGTCGGCTCCATGGGGCTTCGGCGAAATCTCTCAGCTCCCGGATTGGCGGCAGACCTTCCATTACCGGATGATGGAGGGGATTATGGAGGGTTGTCCATTATCCCAGACTAGGGTAGCCTTTGGAAAAACGAAAGGCAGTAGCCATGGCGGACAACAAAACCAAACCCACTGAATTAAGCGTGACGGCATTCATTGATGCCATCACGGATCCAACAAAGCGCGCAGACGCCAAAGCGCTCGTCGAGTTGATGCAAGGCGCGGCTGGCGAAAAGCCGAAGATGTGGGGACCATCCATCATAGGCTTCGGTAGCTACCACTACAGATACGACAGCGGACGCGAGGGTGACATGCCGCTTATCGGTTTTTCGCCGCGTAAGAGCGCTACTGTTCTGTACAACACGATCGGGACCAGCGATGCCAAGGCGCTCCTGGCAAAGCTTGGCAAGCACACGACCGGCAAGGGCTGCCTCTACATCAAGAAGCTCGCTGATGTGGACCCTCAAGTGTTGCAGGCCATGGTCGTGAAATCCCTAGCTGCCTTCCGAGCGCGGAGCCCAAGTTAAGGAATGCGGTCAGAAGCGCCCTCGGCCTGCATGTTTGTAAGCAAACAAGACCTGTGTGCGGAAGTAGAGATGACAGTCAAACCGCAGAGCGAAGCCGCAGACCAGATCGAGCTGCGGATCACAGATGAGCGTCCGCTGGTCTGAAAGCTGGATGAAATTAGGGCGCTTTCGCGTGGTTGAACCGATCGCGTGGTTGACAGATATTGAAGCCGGGCAGCAGGCGACCTCTACGAATTCAAAGCCCAGGCCTCATCTGCGGAGCGCTTTGCGTGCTGGAATGCTCCAGTATAGTTCTGCGCGCCATTCAGTTCCGAGTGCCCGATTACGATGCGGCCATATCCCTTGGCGACGATCTCTCGCGGGCTGGGTTGGCCGTTTACTCCGTAATAGAAGCCTGGTGGTTGGATTACGCGCGCATGGCCCCAGCGGTTCAGAATGATACCTGCGATGTCACGTTTCGCATCGAAGCCGAGGCTGCCGAACATCTCAGTCATCTGCCGCCGAATCGTGCGTTCGTAATCGATGTAGCTGGTTGAAAGCAGGCGCATCCTTCCCAGTACGCCCTGCTCATGCGCGCTGTGCCCAGGGGTATACAGGCCCATGTAGAAGGTCAGTAGTGTGGGCTTATCTGGATCGAGCGGCGGGTTGTACTCGCCGATCACCATATCGCGGCGGATGTTGGCACAGTAGCCGAACATTGTGCCATCGTCCATCCAGCGCACCGCCGGTGCGCCCAGCTTATACAGAAATCGCCAGTTTGTCAGCGCTACGTTGGCAATCAGAGCTGGCGCGTAGAAGAACTGATCGTACGCAGCGCGGATGTTATCCGGCATCCCGACGAGAATGCGCTTGTTGATCCATCCGCCTGAAGCCATAACGACGGCGCGAGCGCGAGTCCGGTATACCTGCCCCTTGCGCTCATAGGTCACGGCCACCGTATCTCTCGCACCATCTTTCACGCCATCTTTCATGCCGATGCCCGCCTCATGCTCGACGCGGGTTACCGTCGAGCGCAGACGGATGCGCGTGGGCTGCTCCGGTTTGTCGAGAGCCGCGAAATTAATACGGCCGTTCATGATGCCTGCAAAGCTGAAATCTCCGGAGATGGAACCGGGAATGAGTCCACGAACGAGATGCCGTCCCATGGTCGAGTTGCCGCCCGGAAACGACAGCGTGCGCCTCGGCACTTTTTGGTAAGCGGAGACCAGCCCGTGACCGACGCGCGCGGCCACGGCATCGCAGCCAACTCCGCCGAGCAAACCAACCATCGGTTGAGAAAACTTCGTGACTTCGGGATCGTAACCTTTCACCACTTCGAGGTAATGCTTGTAGGTGATCGAATCGAGGAAATGGGGATCATCATCTCCAGTTTGGCCGGAGTCGTGCCGCCAGCTCAGCAGATCCTGCTTGGCGCGCTCACTGAAGGGCGTGCCCTGGAGGTCATTGCTCCAGATGTTCAGCATCCAGGTTGGTTTTGAGGCGCCACTTTTCTGATCGAAGTAGTACGCCACGTCCACGTAACCTTCGTCCAATCCATCCATGTTTGCGTAATTGTCGTAGGAGAAGCGCAGCGGCTTCAGGCCAGGATTCCAGGACTGGAACGAGTACGTGCGCGGCAGTTTGAAATCGGTGAAGAACTGATCGAGCTGAGTCTTCGATCCTTCCTGCGGAGGATAGAAGTCGTTTGATCCCTGCGGCCCAATCAGGTGGTGCCCATTCACGTCGAACTCGTTCTGCCTCGCCTCGCCACCGAAGACGGAGTGGTTATCGAGAACGAGGCAGTGATGCCGACCCTGCGAACGCTTGGCATACTCATGCGCCGCCATCAGGCCGGTTAGTCCACCGCCGACGATAATCAGATCGAAAATCTCTCCCGTCTCGTTCGGAGCCTTCGGAACCTGCTCGTAGAAGCCGTCGCGCACACGGTGCGCAGACTGTACTACCGGCAGAGTGTTGCCATTCGCATCCGCATAATCGCCAACACCGCCGTAGCCACTGAAGGTGTCACCATCCTGCGACATCGCGCCAGAACCGGCCGTCGCCTGCTTGGTTTGCGCAATAGCGTGCATAGGACATACGGCTGAAAGCAGGGCCGCTCCGCTACCAAGAAGCGAATTGTTGAGAAAGTCACGACGCGTGATGCGCGAGGTGAGTCCGATCTGACGGTCTTCCTTGGGGTGCTTGTTATCCAATGCTCGGTTGCTCCGTTGCTCGGTTGCTCTGGCTTAGGCAGATCGGTACCAGTGTATGGCCTCGCGCAAGGACAGCGGAAGTGCCAACAGCCCTGGATTTACAAACTCTCGCCAGTGGAGACTGAGACATTCGATACACGAGGCTGCACGGCAAAAAAGGAATCGCGGGCTGTAATTCGCCTACGACAGCAAACCCTATACGACATATCGTTTACCAATTCTGGCGGTTCACATCCGCGTCGGCCTCGCAACGCGTTTCTCTGAGCTAGCCGTTTTCGACGCGCGCCTTTATGTCCGAGTACGCGGCATTGATGAGTATGCTCAGCGCTGCCGCGTTTGTGGCCGTTCCAGGTCTCAGCTTCACATGGCGCATGAATTTTCCGGTGCCTTGCAGCAAACCGGCCGGATCCGGCAGCGCGGCACCGTGAAAGAACCCCACGTTTACGTGCGCAGTGAATACATTGACGTAGCCGAAGGGCGCATCTCCCAAACATGCGACCGGACAGCCGTCATGCAAAAGCTCCCGGACTTCGTCCCCGCATCCTCGCATCACCTGAAACCACTGATGCGCGATGGCTCCCAATCCACCCGCATGCTCTTGCATCCACACATCGATGGCTGGATCCCGCTCGACAGCGCCATTGAACCGCAGCAAGTCCGTTCTCATCGTCGCTCCACTTTCCGTTCTCGATATGGGTGGTCATGTGCCCCGGTAACGGCCAGCTTGTTGAGATCACTCATCAGGTGGCTTTCAAGCTGCGGGTCCGCCTGAGAGATCGGTGGGGGCAGTATGAATTTGATAACCAGCAGACGGCCGTCCACCGGAATCAGGGCGGCGCAGCAGTTATTGAGAATCGCGCACCGACGCCCGTGCAGAACATGTTTGAGCATGTACACATCGGCGCTGACGGGAACAGACTGGGTTCGATCTGCCGCCAGCCGCTTGCACCGGGAGGAGACCTTTTCGTCCGCGCCTTTGCTGCCTCCACGCTGGCCTCGAGCCACCGGACACAGCAGTAGCTGGCCCGGTTTTTGATACTCGGCGATAAAACTTTATCTCGGTGCGGAGTAAACCTCGTTGAGGTCCTTGTTCCGGCGCGCTGGCAACATCGCACCCACGAGCACCGCTGGAATAATCGTCAGGAGAAATGTCAGGTGATACCACGCGGGAAACTTGCTCCAAATGGCGATGTGCAAAGGCAAGAACATTGCAAGCACCACGCCGCCTACGATCGACGGCGCCCAGCGGCTCAATGGGGAGATCCAATGGGTTACGGCACCAGCCAGCAGCGAGGTCACGATCGCCATCAAAAGGCGTGCCCACTTCATGGCCAGCGTGAACTGGAGTGTATGCTCGGCAGCGGTGTAGTTTGGCAGGCTCAAGCGAAGAACGCGGTTGATCGCCCTGACGATGACAGCCCACGTGAGGAGTCCTGCGAGGCAGGCGACAATGGAACGCTTCATCGCGCATCTCTCCTTAATAATACAAGTATAATAGTAAAATTAGACTAATGAAAGCCGAATTATACATATTGGCCGTTCTGCACCGCGGCGACTTTCACCCCTACGAGATCAAGCGGCGTCTGACCCAGGCCATGATCGAGTGTTTCACCGATGTGGATGTCGGCACGCTCTACTACGCCGTGCGCCAGCTTGCCGAATCTGGCCTGTTAACCGCGGTCGCCCACCAGCGCGTGGCTCGGGGCGGCATGCGTACGGTGTACCGCATCACGCCGCGCGGACGCGACCGCTTTCGTGAACTAGTGCACGCGCAATTTGCCGCCGAAGGCGACCTTCGGAAGACTCTCTACGGCCCCATGCTCTTCTTGCATCTCACCGACCTCAACCTCGTCGCCGAGGCTCTGCGCACGCAAATCGACAGGCAGAATGTGCGGCTGACGGAGATCCGGAAATTGCGTCGGCAATGGGCAACGATGCTATCCACCGGTAGCCGCCACCTGATGCAGCACATGGCAGAGCAGTGCCGCCTCGATCTACGCTGGCTCCGCGCGGTACTTGCCGATGTGGAGGCCGGACGCATTCGCGACACCCCTGATCCAGCTCGCCTGGCAGCCAAGACCTGATTGCGTTACGACCTGGCCAGTTCTTGGGTGGTCGGCAGCCCATACCTTGGAAACATCTCAGTGAAGACAATCGTCAGCCGTCGCCGAATGGCGCGCAATCGGCAAAGCATCCACCCGGACACAAAAGCCCAACTGGTTGGATTAAGGTTTCGCGAATCGTGGGCGTATGGTCTGCTCCTGGAAGTGATCTGATGCCGGTAGAGGACAAGCTGAATTTGCTAGACCGTTGTACGGGCTAACACCAGTCCCGGGTTCGAGTCCCTCGGTCGCTGATCACTTCACGGGTTCCCAGCCCTCTGGCAGCATATCGAATGCCAGAGTGTCACGGTAGGCGTACTGATTGCCTTCCACTACCGCCACTGGCGTCAACATATGCCAGACGAGTTCATCGTCGAAGACGTAACACTCACCCGATTCGCGCATCGTGAAGCGATCCATTTCCTTCTTGTCATTGTCGGTGATGACGACTTCGCCACCCTGAGCGCCGCAGCGGCCCAGTAGATGCGTGGCAATATACTTTTCCCCGTCTTTATGTAAGCCGGGCGGACTCGTGTCGCACGGCCGTCCAGGCGCAGCCGTGAACCTTATTAGATGAACATTGACCAAATACTTCGTACCCACCGTCGACAGCGGCAGGCAATGGAGGTGGTGAGCAATCATCTTGCGAACGCCTATGGCGCCGGCGAGCTCCGGGGGCAGCGGAGCGTACTCTCGCGGCTGGCCGCCGATTGTCGGGTTATATTTTTTCAGCTGCACGTAGGGTGTGCTTTCTTCGCTCAACCAAACCTTTGCACCGCCCTCAACAATCTCGGCCCTGACACGATTTAAGGAACGATACCTGTCGCCCCCATCGTAGTATCTGTCCTTTGGAACGGACCAGGCGGCATGGGATAACGCTTCCAGCGAGCGCGCTATGTCTACATCAACCCTGAGCGGCTGACGACTGAACCCGCGCCCGGCGAGGTCGCTTCGCGACCTGGCATTGGTTGCAACCGGAATAAAACTATCTTGACCCATGATTGCTCCTGATAAATGCTTGACGATTGCATGACCAACCCGCACCCGTGGGCGCGCGCAAATTATAGCCGACGCAGCCCATTGCAGAGGGTGCCGACGATTCTGGGCGGTGATCGAGTAGCCGGACGGGATTGCTCCCGTCCAGCCCCCTTAGAACTGTGCATGAAAGTTTCCTCTCACACAGCTCAAGCCCTTCGGACGCCCTCTTTCAAGGAGACGCGGTTTCGAGATAGGAATGCGCTGACGGTGAACCCGGTCATGGCACTCCGGATGAAGTAGAACGCGGTTCTCGGCGCTTTGCGAACCACCCATCACCCGGGGAACGCAGGGGTGAAGGCGCCAACCCGTGAGGCGAGTGATCTTTGCATTGCACGCAGTGCAGAACCCGCGTCGTTCATGCCAGAGAAAGCGAAGCGTACGAGGACCCCGCTCGAAGTAGATTTCATAGGCGGGGTCGTCGGCTGCTTGCCCGTGATCCGGGGCCAGCTCGCTCTTTGATCAAGTACACTTAAGCGAAACGCGCACAAGCCACTCCGGAGATACTGAAGCCACGATGGCCACGACGTCGACTACCTGTGCACCGGGTTCATTGCACCGGGGTGCTGACGCGTCGCGCTGGCGGGCCTTGGCGTTACTCTCCATTGCAATTGTCCTATCGCTGACGACCTGGTTCTCGGCGACGGCGATCACGCCTGAACTGAAACGCGAATGGCACCTATCGCCCTTCGTCCTCTCTTGGCTGACGGTTGGCGTGCAGATCGGCTTCGTCTGTGGCGCCTTGGGCGCCAGCCTTGTCAACCTTCCCGACCTTGTCCGTCTCGACAGGCTGATGGCGCTGTCTGCCGCGTTGGCGGCGGCGGCGAATGCGTCCCTTCTGGTGGAACCTAGTCCGATCATCGCAATTGCAGCCCGAGTGCTGACGGGATTTGCATTGGCCGGCGTCTATCCGCCCGCTCTTAAGCTGGTATCTACCTGGTTTAATCGTGATCGAGGTCTTGCCCTCGGGGTGGTTGTCGGTGCGCTAACCCTCGGGTCGTCCATGCCGCATCTTTTTCATAGCCTTTCGGAGGCAATGGATTGGCGATTCGTCGTCAAGATGTCCACTCTTGCCACCTCGGTGGGAGCGGTCCTCTTTTTATTCTTTGCCCGCGAGGGGCCTTATCCCTTCGGACGCGCTCTTTTCGATCTGCGGCAGGCCGGGGCTGTTTTCCGCGATCGAAATCTCCTCCTCGCCAATCTCGGCTATTTCGGACACATGTGGGAGCTCTACGCTATGTGGGCGTGGCTTCTCGTATACGTGAACGAAGCGCTTGGATCCCAGCACATGTCGTTGGTCGGGCGGGCGTCTCTGCTCACATTCGTGGCGATCGGGATGGGGGCGTTCGGCTGCATCCTGGGAGGGATTCTGTCAGATCGCATCGGACGCACTGCGACTACCGCGGGGATGATGATCGTTTCCGGAGCCTGCGCCGTTGCGATTGGCTTTGCCTTTGATGGACCAGCGTGGCTGTTCATCTCGATCCTGGTGATCTGGGGCGTCTCTGTCATCGGTGACTCCGCTCAGTTTTCCGCAATGGTTACCGAACTCGCTGATCGGCGCTTTGTCGGAACGGCGCTTTCAGTTCAGCTTGGTCTGGGATTTGCTCTCACCGTGGTGTCGATTTGGCTGATGCCTCGGATGGCCGACTTCCTGGGCTCCTGGCGGTGGGCATTTCTCATGCTGGTTCCCGGGCCGTCGATTGGCGCTTCTGCCATGCTTTTGTTGCGGAGAAGCCCTGGCAGTGCGCGATTGGCCAACGGAATGCGCTAGAGTGCCGTGGAGACAATTTCGGTTTGGGCAAGCAGCCGCGGCCTAACGAACCGCGGCCTGTCATACCGGATTCGAGCGATGCCATCGTGCGCATCTCCGCTTCGATCATCGCGGAACCGATGTTCACAGTATCCACTGCGCGGCTGTTGAAGGTTGTGCATTCAGGCAACCTGAGTAGCGTCAGAGCAGTTACTACTATGGTTTCGGCATTGCGGTCGCCGAAGCCTGAACCGGTTGGGCTGAGGGGAGTTTGGATATGCTACCAGCCTGCGCTTGCTTGTTTGGCGGCATCTCGGTTCCGGCCGGATACACGAAGATCTGCACCGTGCCCCAGTTTGCGTCTGAACTCGGATTCGTCTGCTTGCCCATTCCGAGAGTTTTAAGCTGACTGTCATCGAATCCAAAATTTTCAACTAAATACTCGCGCACAACCATGGCTCGGGCTTCGGTTAGCACCAAGTCTTTTTGGGTGTCGCCTTCCATGCCAGTGGCCGCTACGACCACGGCGAACCCGAACTCGTTATTCGCCAGGAATTCGCCGCCGACGTCTAGAGATTTCTGCTTCTTCAGCTTGGCCGAATCCCGCTTGTCAAAAAGCTGTTTCGCTGAGAACGTGAACTCCTTGACCGGAGCACCTTGCGGCAGGTGATCGATTTCATCTTTGGCTAGTTCGGCCGAATCTTGGTAGCCGCGGCTCTTGAAATATCCGCGCACGAAGAAATTGTGCTTCAAAGCCTCCATGTTCTCCTGGAAGTCGGTGACCCCCGCCTGCGCTTGCACCATCGTGTTATTCATGGTGGCCGTCGTTTTTTCGAGGTTGTTATAGAGCTGTTTGTCGTTGACCAGCGCTCCCACGGTTCCCTGACCCTGATCGATTTTTGCGCTGATGGAGCTTAGATTCGCCGTCGCCCGAGTAGCGTTCTGGATGGCTTGCTGGCTGCTATCGAGAATGCCACTTGTCTTTTGCAGCAGGTCTGACATTTCGAGCGGTGGTTCGCTGGCGATCGTATCGCCATCCCGCACGTCGGATTTTCCTGCTGATCCAAACGAGATCGCCAAATACTGGTTGCCCAACAACCCTTCGGTTTCAATGGTGGCTACGGAATCCTGCTTAATAATTTCGTGCGTCGGCTTGCCGAGATTCATCACCACCGTGACCTTTTCGCCTGGCCGGTGGGGCAACACAATGCTGCTCACGGTTCCACTGTGAACTCCGCCCACTCGTACATCGGCTCCCGCGTCCAGGCCCACGACGTTGTCGAATTGCGCTTTCAATTGATACGTCGAGCTGAAAAGATACTGCTTGCCCCCGATAATGAAGATACCGGCCACCAGAATTGCGAGTGTAGCAATGATGAATAATCCCAACCGCGCCGCTCTCGACATATGCCCTCCATACTTCCCGGTACGAACTTCCTGCTACGAATGCCTTAGGAACTCCTGAACAAATGCGATGTCACTCTGCTGAAGTTCTTCAAAGCTGCCGTCGATCACCACATTTCCCTTATCCAGCAGGGCCAGGCGGTCGGCAATCGTCTTCGCGCTGTGCAGATCGTGAGTCACGACGATCGACGCCATGTGATGTTCCGCCTGAAGCTTGAGCACCAAGTCATCGATTTCCCCCGAACTGATCGGGTCGAGGCCAGCGGTCGGTTCGTCGAGCAGCAGAATATCCGGCTCCAATGCCAAAGCGCGCGCCAGCCCTACTCTTTTCTGCATGCCTCCCGAGATGTCCGAAGGCATCTTCTCTAAGTGGCCTTCCATGCCCACTTCCGCCAGCAGTTGCTTCACCCGGTCACTCCGCTCAGACTTCGGCATCTCTTTCTTATGGTGCACGAGCGGAAACGCCACGTTCTGCTCGACAGTCAGCGAATCGTAGAGTGCGGCATGCTGAAAGAGAAAACCCATCTTCATTCTGATTTCGCCGAGTTGATCGAGACTAAGTCCGGCGATGTCTTGACCCTGGATGAGAATCAATCCCGAATCAGGCTTCTCCAGGCCGATGATGAGCCGCAGCAGGACGCTTTTGCCGGTGCCACTGCGCCCAAGCACCGCCAAAGTCTCACCACGGTTCATGGTCAGACTGATCCCATTCAAAACCTTTTGGCTTCCGAAGGCTTTGTGCAAGTCCTCGACGGCGATAGCTGCCACACCGGCATCCTTCGCGGCCTCTTGCGGTGTCAGCGTGGGTTGAATTGAAGCTTGATTAATTGTCTCCATAATCGTTTTACGAACTGCTTAGTCATTTGGTCGATCATCAGGGGAAAAATATAAGAATGAGTTTCACCAGTACGACATCGGCCAGGATCACGAACAGCGAGGACAACACTACCGAACTCGTGGCGGCACGGCCCACGCCCGCCGCACCTCCCTGGGTACGCATCCCCTGAAAACATGCGACCAGACCGATAATCAGGCCGAACACAGCCGTCTTAAACGTGGGCGGCAGGAAATCGTTGAAACTCGCACCATTAAAACCTGCATTGATGAACTGGTGCAGCGAGAGAGGCTCAACCAAAGCCTGTGCCACCCAGCCCATCAGCACCCCACAGGCGTCGCCGGCGAGGGTCAGGAGAGGTAGCGCGAGGATGCACGCCAATATGCGGGGCGCCGCCAGTAGCCGATAAGGGCTTACCGCGGACGCCTCGATGGCATCGATCTGCTCGGTCACTTTCATCGACGCCAACTCCGCGCCGATCCCAGCACCCACACGGCCGCTGACTACGAGACCTGTGATGATCGGACCGGTCTCATGAATAACCGAGAACACGATCGCCGCCGGCAGCAGCGACTTTGCCCCAAAACGAGTCAAGCTGTACCGGGCTTCCATGGAGAGAACAACGCCCGTGGCGCCCCCAGCCAAAGCGACCAGCGGCAATGACATGGATCCGATTTCGTCGAGCTGGCGAAACAATTCTCGGAATTCAAACGGCGGTGTCACCGCAGCGTGCACAACTCGCCACAGAAATATGCCCAGATCGCCGAACCACTCGAGAAGTTTGTTGATCAGCCCGAACGAGGAACTCAGCATCGGAAATATAAGTGATGTCCGCGGCCCTTGAAGTGGAGGATCCACGCTGGCAACCGTGCTGAACTTCCGGTCGATCATGATTGGCCGATCATGGATTTTTGGGGCTAGGATTTGCGCTTGAATCGGGCGCTCCGTGCGAATCGTTGAGGTGCATCCGGGTGAGCAATGAGCGTGGTCCACTGTAGAAAAATTCCAGCGAGACGTTGGCTCCGATATACCCCAGCAGGCTGTAGTTGCCCATGCGAAATCCGTCCTTGTAGTCAAAGCGAGCGGGATACCAGCCATAAACCGCCGTCATGGTACCGGCGTACGGGGAAACCAGATCAGGAAAAGAAAAGACGCGATGCCCGTCGATGCCGCGGCGTGCCGTAAAGGTAGAAATCACGGCGTGTCTCAACCTCGGAAATATGCCTTCACACTGACAGCGGTAATACAGCGTGTCTTCGCGCAGCGCTTCCGAGAGCGCATAGCGCGTCGTCGTGGTCACGGCCGCGATGGCGAAGTCCGACCCGAAGCGTTTGCTGTAACCTTCCGCCCCTTGTCTCCACTCCGGCGGAGTGTTCTGCACCTGGTTAACACCGGCAGCGATTGCGGCGCCAACGATGGGATAGGGGCCAATCGCATCGAAGAGGTAGTTGCGGAGCTTGGTTGTCTCCGACGGGCGCACGTACGCGAGGTCCGGGGGCGGACTCGCCGTAGGCCCCGATAAGTCGAAAGTGCTGGCAGGGGCTCCCGCATCGAACGGCGGTTGCGCGATTGCCAGCACGGGTAGAACTGCCAGGGCCGCGGCTCCCAATAGCAAGATCACAGTTCTGTAGGTCTTCATATCGAGATTCTCCCTGGACAATTTAAATTGCCCGCTCCTGCGCCCAGAAGTTACTGCTCCTCAGACGGTAAGCGGACAAGCTTCATGGTCGCACTGGCACGCGATCTCAACTTCCTTGGCTCCCGCATCCTTACAGGCTGGACCGCAGTATTTATCGTTAGCTTGCGCTGTGCACCGGCATGGCAGGTGCGCACATTTGTTCTGCCCCGTCGTGGTCGTCATTTTTATTGTTCTCCTTATCGATCTGTCGTCGTCATTGTCCGACAGCCTTTTCAACGCGCCCGATCAAGTTTTGAACTTTGCCGGCATTCTTTTCTGCGTTCCCTGAGACTTCCAAGTCGGGGTCGTTCGTCACTTTTCCGACCTCTTCCTTAATCTTTCCCTTTACTTCGTGAATCTTGCCCTCAGCTTTGTCTTCCGTACTTGGTTTCATGATTTCCTCTCTTCGTCGTATCGTTGTGTTCACAAACTCAGGCCTCAAGCTACTTCTTTCCTATCGACAATCGCGGGCATTTGCACCAGTTCGTCGAATAGGGAGCGGTAATGAATCATCGCCGCCCTGAGGTCTTCGGTCGTGGCTGCGTCGTTCCCGACCCGCTGCGCTATCTCATGCGCAGATCGGTAGTTCTCCACCACCCGGGGATGGTCGACGGAAATGTCGGCGGCGCGCTGATCGAAATCGGACACGGGATAGCCACGAGCTTTCATTAAAGAGGACAACAGGTCATCGGCTTCTGCGACCGCGCCCTTCGGCGAATCGACAAAGCGGGACTGTACGGACTCCCATTGCTTCAAGAAACGTGCATGTTCCGTTGGATCAAGATCGCGAAGGTTAAGTTTTTCGACCCGCGTCTGTCGATCCTCCAGCTTCGCTTCTGCTTTTCGTCCCGTGCCATGCACTAGGACCGTCCGATCGTACTCGGGGCCAAACTTCTTCCTCAGGCTGGCGGTTGTATTTCGGCGTTTTCGCATGTATAGCCAGGCAACCACTGCGATGACCAAGATCACCACGGCGGCGAGCATCAACAGTTTAGGGTCCATCAGATTTGGATTCATCGAAACCTCTCCTAACCAAACTTGTCCACAAGAACCGACCTTTGTCCCTTCAAAATTCTCCGGGAAGCCAGAACCTTTGGTTAGCTGTCAGTATCGGCCTTATAGGCATCGGAAGGCTGATCAGAATTGACCGGTTTGCGGGAAGTTGGCGAATGTTCGACGGGAGACCCCAGGGCGCCGGCGATCGACGATGAGACTTACTTTCTCGCAAAGTGAGCGATTCTACACAGTACTCAGGGAGGAAATGAGCGATTCTGTAGCCTGTCTCCAACGGAGAAATAGCTCATTCCGGCGGATTCGATTGCGCAGTTGATGCGTGCCGGAGGACGGAGAGCAGTCACACTTCGGGCTGCTTTCTTGTCAAGGCGACTGGGCGTTTGACCCAGAGTGTCCACTGCCAAGCCGTACTCGACAAGGAGATGCTATGTCGTTTGGACTTTACTCGATTGGCTTCGCAATCTTAATCGGTGGACTGATTTATGGCGCGCACCTGATGCACATGCCCGCGCACTGGATTGCGGTAGGAGCGATTGTTCTCGTAGGGGTTGGAATCCTTTCAGGGGTTAAGGCCACGCGCCAGAAGGATTCTGCGGAATAGCGGAAGCTAGTTCGTGGAGAACGATATTTAGCAGCGAAATATGAAGCTTTAGCCCGCTCTCGCAATAGTCAACAAAGCCCAACTTTCTGAACCGATTCATGAAAAAGCTGACTCGGGACCGTGTCGTCCCTATCATTTCGGCGAAGTTTCCTGGCCGATTTTGGGGATGACCGTTTCGGGCACGCCTTCCTTAGCTGCAAATGAGCCGGCAAGAGCAGAATCGAGCGAGTCTTTTTTCGCTGGAATTGAAGAACTGGTCGACTGAATCTTCTTAATCACTAGTGGAACGGTTATGGATTGCCGGAGGGACGACCGATAACACCCTCTCAGCCCTTATGGCTTAAACTCCCAAAGGTCATTGAGCGTCCCCTGTGTCCCAGTCGAGTCATAGCCGCCTCCGCCAAAGAGCCAGAAATTTCCCGAAGAGTCGACCCAACTGATCGCGGCCGACCGCGCTCCAGGAATGTTTGCGAGCGCCTCCACTCCGAGCGTCCCGTACACTCCTTTTTGGTCGACCACATTCGATCCGCTCATCCACGTCCACTCACCCGAACCGTATCGCCAAAGGTCATTCAGCGAATTATCGTTGCCTTCCGAATCTTCCCCGTGCCCCCCGAAGATCCACGCATTTCCAGAACTATCAAACCATTGCACCGGCAGGATGCGCCCGCCCGGAATATTGTTAGGCCCAGGCGTTCCCAGCGTTCCGTAATATGGGTTACAGCCGCACTGCGTGATCGGGCTGCCGTCAACCCACGTCCACTCGCCGCCAGAGTACCGCCACAAAATATTGGCGCCGCCACCAAACATCCAGAAAGCTCCCGCACCATCCGTCCACGTAACCGCCTGGTAGGTTGCCGGAGGAATGTTCAAGGCCGATGGCGTTCCCTCCGTGCCGTACACTCCCGCTTGGTTCACCAGGTTCGAACCGCCCATCCACTTCCACTCCCCATTCGTCGGAGTGAACTCCCACAGATCGTTGCCGTAAGTGTTCCCGCTGCCGCCCTGGGCGTCGTAAACTTGGCCGCCAAACAGCCACAGATTTCCCTGCGCATCGGCCCACGCCTGTCCGTAGAATCGCGACCCCGGAACATTCCCCGGATCCGGCGTCCCCTCCGTACCGTAAACCGAGACCTGGTTGATCAGGTTTGCGCCGCTTACCCACGTCCACTCGCCCGTGCTCGGCACGTACTCCCAAAGATCGTTGAGCGGCCCCTCCGCCCCAGTCGAGTCGTAGCCTGTCCCGCCAAACAGCCAGAAATTTCCGTACGGATCCGTCCAACTCATCGCATTCTGTCGCGCTCCCGGAATATTGCTCGTGTCGGCAGACCCTTGTGTCCCGTACACACCCGATTGGTTGATCGCCTTCGATCCGCCCATCCACGTCCATTGACCCGATTGCCCGGTGCTCGGGTTGAACTCCCACAGGTCATTGAGACTTCCGGAAGTTGTTGCGGAGTAACCGTCGCCCCCAAACAGCCACAGATTTCCTGAAAGATCCGTCCATGAAACCGAACCGCCTCGCGCGCCCGGAACGTTACTCGCCGCCGCCGTGCCCAGCGTCCCATACGTTCCGGACTGGTTGACGGTATCCGCCCCGTTCACCCACGTCCATTCATTGACCACACTAGCGGCGCAGCTGATCCGGACGTTCGTCACATTCGAAGTGCCCACCGTCCCGCCGCCATTCGCAATCGTGCAAGTCTGCGTCGGATTCGTGGGCTCGGTCAGCACCGTGACCTTATAAACCGAACCGCTCGCTACTGGAGTCGCAAAAGTGAAATTTCCATTCGCCGTCGGCGACAGATTATCGCCGCCATTATCCTGCAACACCAGCCCCGTTCCCGTCAGTCCTTGGATGGTCCCGCCGATCGTGTAAGTAGGTATGGCTGCGCAAGTCACGACCACCGTCGTGACATTCGTGCTGCCCACCAACCCGCCGCCGTTCGCCACCTCACAGTTCTGCGTAGGGCTCGAAGGCTGCGTCAAAATCGTAACGTTATATCCCGATCCCGCCGCAATCGCCGTCGCAAAAGTGAAACTTCCGTTGCTGTTAATGGTGAGATTGTCCCCGAGATTGTCCTGCAACACCAGCCCCGATCCCGTGAGACCGGTAACCGTCCCGCCAATCGTGAACATCCCATTCCCTGCGCCGCACGTGACCGTCACCCCAGTGACATTCTTTTTGCCGACGTTTCCGCTGCCGTTATTCACAAAGCAGGTCTGCCCCGAAGGCTGCGTCAGCACCGTGACCGCATAAGTCGCGCCGCTCGTCAGCGGAGTCGCAAAAGTAAAGCCTCCATTCGCGCTGACCGACAAATTGTCTCCGCCGTTATCCTGCAACACCACCGTCCCGGTAAGCCCCGAGACCGTACCGCCAATCGTAAAAGTACTGGTCGTGCAGGTAATCTGAACCGTAGTAACGTCGGCCGTCGCCGTCCCGCTCCCATTCGCCACCACGCACGTCTGCGCTACCGGATTATTAGGATCTACAGTAACTGTCACGCTATAAGCGGCGCCGCTGGCGACCGCCGTAGGAAACGTAAAGCTTCCATTATCCCCGACCGGCATCTCGGCGCCGCCATTGTCTTGCAGTTCAAGGCCGTTAAAGCCAAACAGGTGGCTGGGCAGCCCTGACACCGTACCGCCAATCGTGTAGCCCACCGGAGTCGTCTTCGCGTTCGTACCGCCGCAAGCCGAAAAAGAGAGGGTCGCCGCTATCACAGCCGCTAACATGAACACGCGTAACTTCATCACGGTCCTCCACCAATAGCGGTGTCCTTTTACTGACACGTATTAATGATTATTTAACGTGGAGAATAACCTGACTTTAGTTCCCCCCGAAAGTTACTGCCGTAACGGGCCGCAACTTAGTAGGTTGTTGGTGAGGCGTTCTCGGACGAGCCGTGGGGTTAGGGAAAAGCGAACGGCCAATGGCGGGCAGCTAACTGCTAACCACTGCCTCGCGAAAATGTTTCTGAATCGCTTCCGCCTGCGGCTTGGTTACAACAGAAGTCAGAGCCGCTACATCCGCCTGCTTCACCGCCTGCAAGCTCCCGAAATGCGCTAGCAGCCGCCGAGTAGTCGATTCTCCGACGCCCGGAATCTCCCTTAACTCCGTAGCGCGGTCCCGTATCTGCCTCCGCTTGCGATGAAAAGTCACCGCAAAGCGATGCGCCTCATCGCGAATCATCTGCACCAAATGCAGCACCGGAGAATGATGATCGAGCACTACCGGATCATCCTCCTGCCCGTAAACATAAATAATCTCTTCCCGCTTCGCGATCGCCGCTAGCGGCTGATTAATAATCTCCACCGCCTCCAGCGCCTGCGCCGCCGCATGAAGCTGCCCCAGCCCTCCATCGATCAGCACCAGGCTAGGCATGGTCATCTTGCCATCGATCTTTTTCCCTTCACATATTCGCTTATATCTCCGCGTCACTACCTCGCGCATCGACGCAAAATCGTCCACTCCCTCCACCGTCTTGATAATAAATTTCCGGTAGTCCGACTTCTTCATCTTGCCGTTTTCCCATACCACCATCGACGCCACCGTCTCCGCTCCCTGAATGTGCGAGATGTCAAAACACTCAATTCTCTTCGGCAACTCCGGCAGCCCCATCACATCCTGCAGCGCCTCCTGAACCGCGCGCGCATTCGGCTTCATCACCCGAAACCGCTGATCATAAGATTGCTTGGCATTCGTCCCCGCCAAGTCAATCAGCTCCCGCTTGTCCCCCCGCCGCGGAACAGCAATATGCACCCGCCTAACTGGTGTGGAGCGGGCGCCCCCGCCCGCGGCCTGTTCCCCAAGAACTTCCTCCAACTCCTCTCGATCCTCAAAATCCACCGGCACATAAATGTTGCGCGGCACGTAGGGCTGCCCCAAATAAAGCTGCTTAACCAAAGCCGAAAAAAACTCCCCCGGCCGAAATCCCAGCGTGCTGGATTCCGGTGTGGTGGCGGGGCTCTGCCCCGCGCTCGCGTCGGCGTCGCCATACTCCCCAAACTCCGGCAGATCCTCCCAAAAAAATTCCCGCCGATCTAGCACCTTCCCACCCCGCATATGAAACAGATTCACCGCCAGCATCTGATTTTCGTAGTGAAAGCCAAACACATCCGCATCATCCCCTTCCACCGAGGCAATCCGCTGCTTCTCCTGCAACTGCTCGACAGTCGAAATCAGATCGCGATAACGCGCCGCCCGCTCAAACTCCTCGGCCTGCGCCGCTTCCGCCATGCGCTCGCGCAGAGATTTAGCCAGATCCGTCTGCCGCCCCTCGAGAAAAAGTTTCACGTCCCTCACCGCCTCCGCATAAATCTCCGGAGTAGTCAGATTCGCAACACAAGGCCCTAAACAGCGCTTGATATAAAACTGCAAACAAGGCCGCGGATGCTCCCGATTCAAATCCACCTTGCACGAAGGCACGAGAAAATGCCGATGAATCAAATCGACGATGCGATAAGCCAAATTAGTAGGGAAGTACGGTCCAAAATAAACGCTCCCATCCTTCCGCAGTCGCCGCGTCACATACACCCTCGGATACCGCTCCCCCAGCGTCAGCTTCACATAAGGATAGGTTTTATCGTCGCGCAGAAGAATATTAAAGCGCGGCTTCTTCTGCTTGATCAGGTGATTCTCAAGCGCCAGCGCTTCCTTATTATTAGCGACGACAATATAATCGACGTCTGCCGCCTCGCGCACCAACGTCCCCGTCTTCGCATCCTCCCACCGCCCCTCATGAAAATACGAAGACACCCGCGAGCGCAGGTTCTTAGCCTTGCCCACATAAATAACTTCACCCTCGGCGTTCTTGTACAGATACACGCCCGCCGAAGTAGGCAGTGACCGGATTTTCTCAGGAAGATCCATTTTTTATATTTACTTCAGATTCACAGCAGAACAAACTCCGGCCAGCCCACCCAATGCGGGATAATCCTCCATATTAGATGGCCCGCGATCCATTACGGTTCCTTCGTGGACCTTAGTGGCCTTCGTGGTTAACGATTGTGGCAAAATTCCTGTGATCTTTGTCACCGCCCAACAAGCCATACGTCACCCCGCAAAATCCGGCAAAATCCGGCCACTCGCCTCGCTAGAATAATCCCGCCAAGTGCGAGAGAATAAGTAGTTTGGCTTGTCAGGTTCGAGCGTGCCCGGCCAGCCAAAAAACAGGCGTCTGAGTAGCCTGTTTGGACCCGCGTTTTTTTACTGGAGGTATCTACATGGCCACCACCATCCTCGACGTTCAAACTCCCACCCACCCCCACCGCCATCCCAAACTCGAGCAATGGGTCGAAGAAATGGCGCAGATGTGCAAGCCCGACCGCGTCTACTGGTGCGACGGCTCCGACGAAGAAATTGCCGCCATGCAGCGCTACCTCATCCTCAGCGGCATCGCCATCCCGCTCAATCCCGAGAAGCGCCCCAACAGCATGCTCGTCCGTTCCGATCCCGCCGACGTCGCCCGTGTAGAAGACCAGACCTTCATTTGCTCCCGTAATAAAGAAGATGCCGGCCCCACCAACAACTGGGAAGATCCCGACAAGATGAAGCGGAAGCTCCGGGGCTTCTTCGACGGCTGCATGAAGGGCCGCACCATGTACGTCATCCCGTACAGCCTCGGCCCCATCGGTTCGCCCATCTCAAAAATCGGAGTAGAAATCACCGACTCCACCTACGTAGTCGTCAGCATGCACATCATGACCCGCGTCGGCGCCCGCGTCTTCGACACGCTAGGCGAAGACGGAGAATTTGTCCGCGGGCTCCACTCCGTAGGCGACCCGCTCGCCCCCACTCAAGCCGACTCCACCTGGCGCTGCAACTCCGAAAACAAATACATCTGCCATTTTCCCGAGACCCGCGAAATCTGGTCCTACGGCTCCGGCTACGGAGGCAACGCCCTCCTCGCCAAGAAATGCCACGCCCTCCGCATCGCCTCCGTCCAGGCCCGCGATGAAGGCTGGCTAGCCGAGCACATGCTCATCCTCAAGCTGACCAGCCCCACCGGCGAATCGAAATACATGACCGGAGCCTTCCCCTCCGCCTGCGGCAAAACCAATCTGTCCATGCTCATTCCAACCCTCCCCGGCTGGAAAGTGGAAACCATCGGCGACGATATCGCCTGGATGAAATTCGGCGCCGACGGCCGCCTCTACGCCATCAATCCCGAGTACGGTTTCTTCGGCGTAGCCCCCGGCACCAGCATGAAGTCCAATGCCAACGCCATGCTCAGCATCACCAAGAATGCCATCTTCACCAACTGCGCTATGACGCTCGACGGCGACGTCTGGTGGGAAGGCATGACCGAAGAGAAGCCATCCTATTTAGTCGATTGGCTCCGCCGCCGCTGGACGCCCGAATCCGGCCGCAAAGCCGCCCATCCGAACGCCCGCTTCACGGCCCACGCCAGCCAGTGCCCCTGCATCGCTCCCGAATGGGAAGACCCCAAAGGTGTTCCCATCGACGCCATCCTCTTCGGCGGACGCCGCGCCGGCATCGTTCCCCTCGTGACCGAAGCCTTCAACTGGCAGCACGGCACTTTCCTCGGCGCGACCGTCAGCAGCGAGACCACCGCCGCCATCACCGGACAAGAAGGACGCCTGCGCCGCGATCCCATGGCCATGCTCCCATTCTGCGGCTACAACATGGGCGACTATTTCGCGCATTGGCTGAAGATAGAATCGAAGACCACTGCCGCGAAACTCCCCAAGATTTTCTACGTAAACTGGTTCCGTCAGGATCAGAACGGCAAATTCCTCTGGCCCGGCTACGGAGAGAACAGCCGCGTCCTCAAGTGGATCTTCGAGCGCTGCGACAACAGGGTCCACGCGAAAGACACACCGATAGGCCGCGTCCCCGAAGTAGCCGATCTCGACACGAAAGGCCTCAACATCAAGTCATCGCAGGTCGAGGAACTGCTCAGCGTCGATGTAGAGGGCTGGCTGGATGAAGTCCCGTCAATCAAAGAACACTTCGCCCGCTTCGGCACTCATCTGCCAGAAGGGTTGAACCGCGAAGTAAACGCGCTGGAAGAGCGCCTCAAAGTGGCCAAACGCTAGGACACCACCTCACAAAGTAGTCGGCGCGGAGAATCATTATCGAGTTCCGTCCCATCCTGGCCCAAGCAGCACTCTCCCCGCTTGCGTCTTGGTAAGGTGGTCCTGTTCGTACTCGAGTTGACCGTTCACGAAGACGTACTTCACCCCCTCGGAAAGCTGCGTCGGATTTTCGTAGGTGGCTTTATCGCGGATCGTTGCCGGATCGAATATCGTTATGTCGGCAAAGTAGTCCTCTCTCAATAATCCTCGATCCCGCAAACGCTCCCGCTGCGCCGGCAGAGAAGTGATCTTGCGGATGGCCTGCTCCAAGGGAAGCAGTTGCTCGTCGCGTACGTAGTGGCCGAGCAGTCTCGGCATCGTTCCAAAGGCGCGCGGATGGGAGTGTGGTTCAAAGAGTGGGCCGTCCAACGATAGTTCGCCCGCGTCGAGGCCCACCGAGGTCCACGGCTGTTTGAGTCCATAACGCACGTCATCTTCATTTGCGATGAAATAAATCGCGCCCGTCTGGGCTTTATCTGCAAGCACCAAGTCGAAAAGAGCATCGAGCGGCGCTTTCTTCTGAGCAGCCGCGATCTGGGCAAGCGTCTGGCCGTCGTACTTCTTCACATCGGGATTCACGATGCCCGAAATCAAGACACCTGCGGCGCCGCCACTCCCCAGATACAGATTTTCCCAGGTGTCATGTTCTGTCGCCATCTCCTGCTTGATCTTGGCGCGGGTCGCTGGATCTTTCAGCCGATCCAGCAGCTTTTCGCTACCGCCTTCAGCGACCCATGGCGGCAAACTGGAGGCGAGCGCGGTGCCGCCCGCAACATAGGGATACATATCGGCAGAAACGTCCTGTCCAGCATCACGCGCACTCTGGATCATGGCTACAATCTTCGGCATCGATCCCCAGCGCGGCTGGCCCACCACCTTGAGATGAAAGATTTCAACTGGCAAGTGCGCCTCCCGTCCGATGCGCAAGGCTTCTTCAATTGCCGGCACTTCGCTTCGTCCTTCGCTGCGCATGTGGGTCGCATAGATCCCTCCGTATTGGGAGGCGGTCTTTGCCAATTCGATCAGCTCCTCCGTCTTCGCGTAATGTCCGGGAGGATAGATGAGAGCGGTGGAAATGCCGAAGGCGCCTTGCTGCATCGCTTGCGCGACGAGCCCCTTCATTTTTGTAAGTTCATCAGGAGTAGGAGCGCGATCCACATCTCCTAGCACCGCTTCGCGGACCTGCGCCGCACCCACGTAGGTTCCGATGTTGAGGGGCGTGCCCGTTTTCTGCAGACGGGCAAAATATTCCGTTAAGGTCGACCAATCGACCTTCACGTGATATTGATCCAATTCCGCTTGCAGTTGAGGAACGGTGAGCGGATCTTGCGGCGCAACCGAACCTCCTTCGCCCGTGATCTCGGTTGTGATTCCCTGGGAAAGTTTGCTCAGGGATCGGTTGTCAATCAGTAAGGACCACTCCGATTGACCCAGCATATCGATGAATCCTGGCGATACGACGAGTCCTGAGGCGTCGATGACGCGCTTCGCCGTGGCGTGCTCCAACCTGCCGATCGCGACGATTCGATCTCCGCGAATCGCAACGTCTCCGGAAACCCATGGACTTCCAGATCCGTCGATGATCTTGCCCTTTCGGATGATTACGTCATAGGGGGCATCGGCTGCGGAAGCGTCGGCCGAGTTGAGCGGAGCGTCATAGGCCGCGGCCGCAATTTCGCCGAGCGCTTGTCCGGCGACCTTTTGTGTCGCCTCCGGATCGTCCATCGGCACGGAGACCATGTTGATATAAGCGGCAAACGCCAACTGTTGTCGGCTTGCCGTCTGGATGTAACCGGCCAGCCCCTTGCCGGTGACCATCAGATTTTTATTGAGGGCGTCATAGACCGCATACGTACCCGTCTTGGCTTCGACGTGACCGGCGGCCGGTGAGTTCGTTTGAATCTTGAAGAGGGTCCCATCGCGCCCGAGAATCGGCAAGCCTCGGTGGAAATCAGAAAAATCCTTCTGCGTAGTCATGAACGCGAGGTAGTGGACCATGAAGTCCGGCGTAAAAAAGGCGTTGCCGCCGGCGCCGTCGCTTTGCGAAGCGGCGGTTAAATCGAGGTTCGCTTTCTTCAGAAAGTCGTTCTCCAGATTGAACCCGGTCTGATCGATTTCCTTGTCTTTGTGAGCGACCAACGCACCCAGTAAAAATGGGCCCATGGTGGCATGAAGGTTCTGACTCAGCTTCAAAGTGATCTTGACATCTTCCCTCAAGGGAGGTGACGTGTGCTCGGCAATGAGGTTCTCTGGTTTGTAGTTTGCGGCGATTGCTTTGAAATCCGGGCTTGCACCAGTCGGAGCGATCGCAATCTCCACGCCTTTCTGCTTGAGCGCCTCGGCCAGCAATGTCTCCGCAAAACGGCTAGGCTCCGGAACCGCATAGGCCATCATGCCGGCGGCTTTACCCGCGGGGAGTGCGCCAGACAGCGTAACGCTGCGGGTACCATCGGGATTGAGTTTCTCCGCCGTGTAGTTAAGCGACGGCGTTGCGTCGGCTTTGGCAGTTGTCGCCTGATTGATGATCTGCACGTATGCAGTTCTTGGGGAGATCTGCAGGTTGACCGGGGCGCCTTCCTTGTCCCCGGGGCTGACGATCACATCGATAACATTGTCGTTGATTGCAATGGGGGAGACGACCACGTTCGTTCCGAGTTCGCGTTCGCCCTCGGGGAAAAGGCTTACATCCACCAGCACTCTCCCTTTTACGCGCTTGATTCCTTTGTTCGCGATCTGTTCCGCAAGCTCGCGAATAACGAGCAGCGGATCACCAACTCCCTTGCTGTCAGGGCCGCCATAGGAATGGTCCATGTTCTCGTACATGAGCGTGCCGTCAGGCTGGATACGGCCCGAGAGGTTCGGATCTCCGCTGGCAACGATCACGATGTCTCCTTCGAGCGTGCCATCTTTCTTTATCGGTCCGCTGCGGTAGACGCGGGTATGGAAGCGATAATCTCCACCGAGCAACTCGAGCATGGAACCTTCTGTGAGCAGCTTGGTGGTGGACCCGGGCACCATCAGCTTGTCGGCATTGAACTGGTAAAGCGTCTTTCCGGTATCAAGCGAGTAGAAGGCAATTCCGAAGCTGGAATGCGCGAAGGCAGGCCGGTCCATAATGGCTTGAATGCGGTCCGGCAGCGTGGTTGCGGTTTGCGAGAAGAGCGCACTCGACAACCAGCATACACAGGAAACTACAAATGACCATCGCAACGTTTTCATCAATCGGAACCTCGATATATGTTCAAAGAATCTTGTCGCGGATGTTTGTGAACTCAAGTGCTGGCGCGAACGCCATTTTGCCAGTTTCTGGTGCGCACCGTCAGTCGGTCAATCAATTCGTGGTTCAATTCGTAACCGAAGCCTGAGCCGCTGGGAGCGGTAATGGTCCCGTCGGGACTGACTTCCACCTCCGGCTCGATGATGTCCTGACTCCAATAACGTTGGCTGGCGGAAACGTCGCCGGGAAGTGTAAATCCCGGCAAGGTGGACATCGCAATATTGTGGGCGCGCCCAACGCCGGATTCCAACATCCCTCCACACCACACGGGCACCCCGCGCTCCCGACAGGCGTCGTGTACTTTGCGGGCGCTGGTGTGGCCGCCAACCCGTCCCAGCTTGATATTCACGATCTTGCAGGCTCCGGATTCGATCGCGCCGACGGCGTGCCGATCATGGTTAATGCACTCATCCAGACAAATCGCGGTCCGAATTTTCTGTTGCAAGCGGGCATGAGAGTAGATGTCATCCCATGCCAGCGGCTGTTCAATCATTAAGAGGTTGAAGCCGTCAAACTTACGTAAATGTTCCGTATCATCCAGTCGATATGCGGAATTGGCGTCGACCGAGAGCAGAATGTTGGGAAATATATTGCGAACTGCCGCGATGAAGTCCAAGTCCTTTCCCGGCTTGATTTTGAGCTTGATACGCTTGTATCCACGACTGAGCTCCTCTTCAACTTTGCGCAACAGAGACTCTGGATTTTCGCGGATACCCAGCGAGACGCCGCAGGTAATTTCTTGTTGCGTACCGCCTAACAGCTTCCACAGGGGCGTTGCCTTCTGCCGCGCTTCCGCATCCCACAGCGCATTCTCCACACCGGCCTTGGCCATGTGGTGTCCGCGGATCGACTCTAGCAGATGAGGTAACTCTTCGGCGGTCGACACATTTTGGCCTACAACCATGGGTGCAATGTGGTCGGAAAATATATTCCATGCCGTGTCGGTGGTCTCAGAATTGTAAGACGGTGTCTCGAGGGTAGTGATTTCACCGCATCCGGTGACCCCGTCGACGACGACTTCGACCAGCAGAATGCGCCGTTCCTGGGTCACTCCAAAGCTGGTTTCGAACGGAGCTTTCAGGCGCATCCGAACTTCGCGCAGAGTAATACGTTCAATTTTCATAGACCGTCAGGGTGCTGGCGCGATTCAATTCCCCCGTAGCAACCGACCACCCTTTGTAGAACCCTGCGAAAAGGCTGTCAAGACAAAATGCACCATATGGTGAGCCGTATTGACATGGTGCACCATTCGGTGTAAATGTGTTGGCCACAAGGAAAGGCGGCTGTTTCCAGAAAATGCCTGCCAAAATCAAGGTGCAATCGACGGAGGTTCGGTCCAACGGAAATGTGGGCGACCGCAAGTCTTGGATTACGGCGGTCGAGCAGCGACTGACAAAGGCGCAACCAGCGCTGAACTCCAG
>Ga0209008_1000028_pt1 | contig 78798 bp, 55 predicted proteins | sample JacPin_JW_Ref_O3_FD_187963 | JGI IMG/M metagenome (GOLD analysis project Ga0209008, IMG submission 187963) | Forest soil microbial communities from Algoma, Ontario, Canada - Jack Pine, Ontario site 1_JW_Ref_O3 (SPAdes) (version 2) | ecosystem: Environmental > Terrestrial > Soil > Boreal... | reverse complement strand
ATGCCTGATTAACGCGGTGGTCTCAATGGGTCGACGCAACACTAATTTAGAACCCGCCTGGCATTGAAAACAAAAGCTAAAATCGCTTGCTCGGGTTAGACCAGCCGGAACGCTGCCCTGGCTAGTTTTTAGCCGGGCACAGCCAAACAGTTGGTTCTCCCCCGCAAGCATTGCCGATTCAATGCACTGGATGGTGTTGCATCGACCGGTTGAGCCGGCACGACTTATCGGGACTTGGCGCACCCTGAATCGCCTACGCCGGAAGGCTTTACTGCAAGAGCGTTCGCCGCCAGCCATCTACGCGCCTCGCGCAAAGTCAACATTTCTTGGAGTCAGTTTCAACTAGTGCCCGTCTAGATTCCTGCACGATCCGCTCAAGCTCATTTAGCAATGCTAATTTTTCTTCCGGTTTTTCCGCCGCTTGGAGCCGCGTAGAAGTTACAAAGAACTCGTCTTGCAATTCGCGGAATCGCTTGCTTGACACGGAAGGATTATATCTTGCGAGACAGTCTACGTGTTCTCCAATCGTAATTCCGAGGGACCGTCACTCGCCAAACCCTCACGCACTTTTTCTGCCTCGCTCTGGATGGCTTGCGCTTTTTCACGATAAACGGCGGCGAGCAACTCCCACTGAGCTTTTTCAACGTCGTGAAGTTGGGCTGCAAACTCTTCAAAGTGCTGTGCTGCGTCCTCTAACCATGTTGCATTGCTTTCCGCTAACGAAAGTATTTCCTTGAGTGGTTGCTGCATACCTCACCTCAAAGGCTGTCGCGATCGCGGTTGATGGCTTGAAGTGCCCAGTAACTACCGCGCCACAGGCCATCACCGTGTGCGTTAGCGTACATATTGAAATAACAGGGCGGCGGCGGTCAAGAGGGAGGCTCTTGTGGCGGCAGGATGTCGAATCTCTAGCACTAAGCCGAAATCAGAGAGCGGATATGCCCGAGCAGTGAATCACCGTCGTTTTTTGACACGACTCGGTCTACTGGCAAATTCGTAAACGCGGCTCGCGTCGCGAGCTCGGTATATTGGGTGAAGAGAATAATAGGGACGCCTGGCAGAATCTGTTTGATCTCGCGTGCCGCATCTATCCCATTCATTACCGGCATCGCCATATCGAGAATAATCAGGTCGGGGCGGTGTTTGACGGCGAGCGCGATGGCTTCTTCGCCGTTGGATGCCTCGGCGCACAAATCAAAATCCTCTTGGGTTTCAAACATCCGGCAGAGCACTTTTCGGATAAGTGGGCTGTCATCCGCCACAAGGATTTTCTTGGACATTCTGCCCCCGCAACTTTGAGCGGGGGCATACCGACCTTGGCTTGGTGTGATTGTGACGCTGCGACCAAGAGTCAGCCATACGGTGAACGCTGTACCGGTACTCATCGCACATCACTGATTGGGCGGCGAATCGAGCATTAGGAGTGATTGGTGCGGCGGCGAACAGACGCCGGAATACCGATTCGGTGACGATCGGATGTTGGCTTGGATTGAACTGTGCAGGGTTGGCCGGTGATTGCCGATGAGAAAGTATGTCAGTCGATTCCCGAAGGAGCGCGCTGGAGAGGCGCTAATTCACTGGGAGGAGCGCGAGCTAATGGAGAAGGCCAAGAAATTAGGAGTAGACACGAAACCTCTCAAGAAGAAAGGCCGCCGTCGCTAAGCTTTCAGGTTCTAAACTTCCACGCTGTGGAGCCAAGGCAATACCGGGGAGGGATCATGGAGAGGCACGGTAAAAACAGCGAGCCAATGGACGCGGTAGGGACGATCATCGCTGAACGCCCCCCGCACAGAACCGTACGAGCGCGTCTACGCACACGGCTCCCACCTTGGATGAGTGGCGAGGAAGCGGGCGGGAGGATTAAGGATGCAGTACACGTGGAGCTGGAAGCCATTGCGTGAAGATCGGGAGGTACCGATCCCACGCGACTCGTCGTTGACTGCGGCGGCGCAGTTCTGCTTTAATTGCCTGCAGCTTGGCCACCATGCGCTTCTTTGCCGTTTTCCGCCAGACGTTCTTCGGGCACAGCGACAGCAATGACACCCGACATAGGTTCGCTGGGATCTACGATCGCAAGGCGGCCGGCAGTCGATGGAGCGCCGCTGCTCATAGGCTGTCTCCTCAGACCATTTGTTATTTTGTTCGCGTCCTACGGAGCGCGGGAATGTACTTTACCCGCCGGTAACAATCAAGAAGTTTGGCGGGCGGGCGGCACACCCTTCCACACCACCCAAACGAACGCCGTTTAATTTCCGGGTGCGACGCCCTTTGGTTTTTGAAGGGTGCGGGTTTAGACGCCGCAATTTCGACCACCGCAGCACAGTACATCCCCCAATATCATTTCGACGATTCTGTTAGGGCGTCCCGCGGCGGACCGATTTTGAGAATCGCAAAATCTGATTCGGTGTCCTTCTCAGTGTCCAATCGGCCAAAGAAAACGCCCTCAGCAGCTTGCGGCCACTGAAGGCGTTTTGTTGAACACTCAGGACGTTAAGAACGTCTGGGACAGTGATTTTCTCACTCTCAAGCAGCGGGTTGGAGGTTCGAGTCCTCCCCGGCTCACCACTTCTTTGTATTGTTCCGGATAGCGCTTGTGCGAACGCCTAGAGATCTCAACGGTGACACAGCGGCATTGTTGCAGACCCGCACACTACATTCTGGGTTTGTCGGTGCGCGGAATCACAAGAGTTCTTCCAATTGTTCAACGCTAAGATCGGCATCCCGCAGTATGCTTTTCAGCACTTTTGGATGAAGTGTTTTCGCCGCGTGAAACGGAACGGTCACGCGTTTGCCGTCCGCATACTTGAAGATCATGTGGCTGCCGCTTTGTCTTGTCAGCGAAAATCCCGATTTTTCCGGCGCTACGATAATCTGTCGGGCGGTGAGGCGCGGAAGCCGGGGCATCACATGCTGACTTCTACTGTCGAGACACTCACGGAAACGTGTTCAGGTATTTCCTCGCCATCGGCTACGCGATCTTCGATGTGTAAGCGAATTGCATCCTTGATGTTGGCGAGAGCTTCCTCGTACGTATCGCCCTGGCTATAGCAACTTTGCAGGGCGGGACACGACACAAAATAGCCATCAGCATCGGATTCGAAGACGATGGGGAGAGTGAGTTGCCTCATGTGCAAATTATAAGGCTTCAATGCGCGAACGCCAATCAGAATGATATCGTATCTGGCAGTTCCCGTTAACCTGTCGCCAGGGAACGCGTTGCATTCGGAGTCGTACGAGTGATGCACTTTTCAAATCACGCGTGAATCCGTGTTTTCCTGCATTACTGCTGCGCAACTTCCTGCACTCTAAGGTTTGCTTTGCCGGATGCGCCGCGATTTCTCGTTCCATTGTGGGCGTCGTCCTGTAAAATTCCCTCACGCAGCGTTGCGACGCGCGTGTCTTGCGGCCCCCCTCCCGCTGGCCGCCGGACTTGCTGCTTCATTCTGCCGGCCGGAATGTGCAGTTCGCGAATTTCCGGTGGTGAGTGAAGCAACGAATGGAGAATCAAAGCTAGCAGATGGCAAAGGTCTCTCAACCACCCCCGCCCATTTTCTCCGAACCAGAGGAGACGATTCGCGCCGAGCTCTTCAGCGTCGAGCGCTTGGAGCAGCACGCGGAAAGCCTGGCGGCCGCGCAGCTCGTAGTTACTGATCCCGAGGAAGGGCGGCCGCTTATCCCTCGCGTGCTGGAGAATGGCCGCGTCCTGCTGGAATATTACCGGGCCACCGCGCGCGCCATTCAGCACGAACAGGCCATCACTCCCGCAGCGGAGTGGTTCGTAGATAATTTCTACATCGTCGAAGAGCAGTTGCGCGAAATTCGCGACGATCTTCCGCCGGGCTTTTACCGTAAATTGCCGAAGCTCGCTTCCGGCCACCTGGAAGGTTTCCCGCGCGTCTTCGGTGTCGCTTGGGCGTTCGTCGCGCACAACGACAGCCGCTTCGATCCCGAAGTACTGCGCCGCTTCGTCAGCGCCTACCAGCGCGTGCAGCCGCTGACCATCGGCGAACTCTGGGCGGTAGCCATTACGCTGCGCATCGTGCTGGTGGAAAATCTGCGGCGCGTCGCCGAGCGCATCGTGCGCAGCCGCAACGCGCGCGTGGAAGCCGATATCCTCGCTGATCGCGTGCTCGGAACCGCCGGGCAGACAGCGGTCTCACCCGCCTCCGTGCTGCGCCGCTTCGAAAATAAGCCGCTGGAGCGCTCCTTTGCAGTGCAGTTGGTGCAACGCCTGCGCGATCTGGATCCGAAGGTTGGCCCTATTCTGGTATGGCTCGACGAGCGTCTCGCCGCGCAGGGAACCACCGCGGATGAAATCGTTCGCGCCGAGCATCAAGAACAGGCCGCCATGAGCGTGACCGTGCGCAACATCATCACCAGCATGCGGCTCACCTCGGCATTCGACTGGGAGGAATTTTTCGAAAGCGTCAGCCTGGTGGATGAAGTGCTACGCAACAGCAGCAATTTTGGCGAAATGGATTTCGCCACGCGCGACTATTACCGCCACGCCATCGAAGATCTGTCGCGAGGCTCCGCGCACAGCGAAATCGAAGTTGCCCAGCGCGCCGCACAACGCGCCAAGCGCTCGCGCGCCGAACTTCACGGAGATGGAAATCCGCCCGACGAGCGCAAAGCCGACCCCGGTTACTATCTGATCTCCCACGGGCGCCTGGAGTTCGAGCGCGAGCTCGGTTTCCAGGTAGCCTGGCGACGCGGCGTGCTGCGCTTATACGTGCGCCACGCCGTTCCCGGCTATCTCGGCACCATCGCGTTACTGACCGCGCTGATTTTGGCATTGCCCTTGGCACACGCCCGCGAATTGCACGTGAGCGCGCCCATCCTGGTACTACTCGCGTTGCTGGCGTCAGTGCCCGCTTCGGATTTAGCGATCGCGCTGATCAATCGCGTGGTGGCGGATTTATTCGGCCCACGCACTCTGGCTCGCCTGGAATTGCGCGATGGGGTACCGGAGGATTTGCGCACCGTCATCGTCGTTCCCACTCTTTTGACCTCGCGGGACGCGATCAAGGAACAGGTGGAGCGCCTGGAGATACACTACCTCGCGAACATTGACGGCGATTTGCGATTTGCGCTGCTCACCGATTGGGTGGACGCCGCCACGGAGACTCTGCCCGGAGATGATGAACTGCTCGCGGCGGCCGCCAGTGGCATCGCCGGCCTGAACAAAGCTCATGGCCCGGCCCCAGGCGGCGGCGCGCGTTTCTTGCTTTTTCACCGCAAGCGCACTTGGAACGAACGCGAACAGAAATGGATGGGATGGGAACGCAAGCGGGGAAAGCTGCACGAGCTAAACCAGCTGCTGCGCGGTTCCACGCAGACAAATTTCATACCCGTCGCGGACCGTGCCCCAGAATCCATTCCCGGCGTGCGTTATGTAATCACGCTCGATGCGGATACGCGGCTTTCTCGTGGCACCGCGGCGCGTCTGGTCGGCACGATGGCGCACCCGTTGAACAGGCCGCAATTCAGCGCGGAACTGGGGCGCGTGGTGGACGGCTACGGCGTAGTGCAGCCCCGTGTAACGCCGTCGCTTCCCACCGATCGCGAAGGCTCGCTGTTCCAGCGGATTTTTTCCGGTCCAAGCGGCATCGATCCCTACGCTTCAGCGGTGTCCGACGTTTATCAGGATCTTTTTCACGAAGGCTCCTACACCGGGAAGGGAATTTACGATCTCGATGCGTTTGAAGAGGTGATGGCCGGCAAGGTCAAAGAGAACACGCTGCTGAGTCACGATTTGTTCGAAGGCATCTTCGCGCGCGCCGCGCTCGCCACCGATATCGAGCTCTTCGATGAATTTCCATCGCATTACGAAGTGGCGGCGGCGCGGCAGCATCGCTGGGCTCGCGGAGACTGGCAGCTGTTGCCGTGGATTTTCGGACGTGGCGGACTCTCGAAAGAGGAACGCCGCAAAATATCGATTCCCGCGATCAGCCGTTGGAAGATGATTGACAATCTGCGGCGCACGCTTTCAGCGCCGTGCATGCTGCTGCTGATGGTGGGGGGCTGGCTGATACCGCAGGTATCGCCCTGGATGTGGACTCGCTTCGTTCTGGCCACCATCGCCATTCCATCGTTAATCCCTTTTTTCGTTGGTTTGAATGCGCGGCTGAGCGGCACTTCCAAACGCAGCCATTTCCGTGATGTTCTATCCGACCTGTCGCTGGGCGCGTCGCAAATCGGTTTGACGCTCACCTTTATTGCCTACCAGGCGTGGCTGATGACCGACGCGATCGTCCGCACGCTGGTCCGTTTGCTTTTCACACGCAGGAATCTGCTGCAGTGGGTTACCGCGGCGCAGGCCAGGCACGCCGTGGACCTGAACCTCTTGGCTACGTATGGCCGCATGGTGGCAAGCGTTCTGGTAGCCTTCGCCGTGCTCTTGACCGTGGCAGTTGCCCGGCCGCAGGCATTGTGGGCTGCGATTCCGTTAGCCGCACTGTGGGTCGCCGCGCCCGCCGTGGCCCGGTGGGTCAGCATTCCGCCGCCGGTCGACGACGCCGAGCCAATTTCCGCAGCCGACTCGCGGGCATTGCGTTCCATTGCGCGGCGCACCTGGCGGTTTTTCGAACGATTCGTCACCGCCGATGACCGTTTCCTGCCGCCAGATAATTTCCAGGAAGATCCCAAGCCTGTCATCGCCCATCGAACTTCTGCCACCAATATTGGACTTTATCTGCTCTCGACGCTCGCAGCGCGAGACATGGGCTGGCTGGGGGCGCTGGAAGTGGCAGACCGGCTGGAAGCGACGCTGCGAACCCTCGGTCAGCTGGAGCTGTACCGCGGCCATTTTTACAATTGGTACGACACGCGCCGCTTGGTTCCGCTCGATCCCAAATATGTCTCCAGCGTTGACAGCGGGAACCTTGCCGCCAATCTGCTCGTTCTTGGAAACGGCTGCCGCGAAATTGTCCAGGAACCGTTCGCCGCCTCACGCCCGTTCATCGGAGTTGCTGATGCGCTTCAGCTCTTGCGCGAAGCGCTGGAAGGCATTGCCGATACCCAACGCACGCATATCGTAACGCGCAAGCAGTTGGCCAACGCGCTGGATTCGCTGGCCGCGTCGCTCGAACCGGTTCCTGCAGGCGCGCGAGACTGGGCCGCGCGCTTTCTGGAGATTCAGGATCATGCCCAGACGGTGGCTGACATCGCTCAGGCCCTGGCTCAGGAGCTGGGCGCACGGCCGGAGTCCGAATTGCGCGTCTGGGCCGATGCCGCGCGGGCCAGCCTGGAAAGTCACGCGCGCGACGCGCGGATCATGATTCCGTGGCTGCGTCTGGAACCCAGCGAGGTGGTGGCCATGGCGGAACGTCCGCAGGAACAAGCGCCGGACTGGGTGGCCATCGAGCCGTTTTTCCGCCACATGCCCGCGCTGGTGGATGTTCCGGATTGCTGTGAATCCGCGGTGCGCGAATTGGCGACTTTGCGTGCGAGACTCGCCGCGGATTCGGCTACCGATCGCGAAATTCTGCAACGGATTGACGCGCTCACGGTGGCTCTAAACGGTTCCGCGCGGGATGCGTCGGCTTTGACGCGTCGCCTAGTCGCGATCGCGCACTCTTCGCAAAACATGTTTGACGCTATGGACTTCACCTTTCTCTTCGATAATTCGCGCAAGCTCTTCTCCATCGGTTTTCGCGGCACCGACGGAACGCTGGACGACAGTTGCTACGATCTGCTGGCCTCCGAAGCGCGCCTCGCCAGCTTCATCGCCATCGCCAAGGGCGACGTGCCGGCGTCGCATTGGTTCCGTCTGGGCCGGGCGCTCACTCCGGTGGGTCGCGGCTTGGCCCTAATTTCGTGGTCGGGTTCCATGTTCGAATATCTGATGCCGGCGCTGGTGATGCGTTCACCCGCAAACAGCATGTTGAGCCAGACGTACGAGCAAGTTGTCGCGCGCCAAATCGAATACGGAGAAGAGCGCAGCGTTCCCTGGGGAATATCAGAATCGGCGTTCAACGCGCGCGACATGGATTTCACTTATCAATACTCGGGTTTCGGAGTTCCCGGCCTGGGGCTGAAGCGCGGGCTGAGTGAAGACCTGGTAATCGCGCCGTATGCGACGGCGCTCGCAGCGATGATCGATCCAGCGGCTGCCGTGCAGAATTTTACTAGGCTCGCGCGTGCGGGCGCCGCGGGAAGCTACGGATTCTACGAGTCGCTCGATTACACCAGCAGTCGTCTGCCGGAAGGTAAAGACGTCGCGGTAATCCGCGCTTTCATGGCCCATCACCAAGGCATGTCCATTATCGCGCTGGCCGACGTGCTGAATGCCGGCGTGATGCGCGATCGTTTCCATTCGGAACCGATTGTTCGTGCTACCGAGTTGCTGTTGCAGGAACGCACTCCGCGCGACGTGCTGGTCGCGCGCCCACGCGCCGAAGAAGTGACCGCCGCGTCCAAAGTGCGCGAGCTGATTCCTCCGCTGGTGCGCCGATTCAGCACGCCGCACGATGCAATTCCGCGTACCCAGCTGCTCTCCAACGGCCGCTATTCCGTCATGCTTACCTCCGCCGGCTCGGGCTACAGCCGCTGGCGCGATCTGGCCATCACGCGCTGGCGCGAAGACCTCACGCTCGATAACTGGGGCCAGTACATCTTTCTGCGCGACGAACAGTCCGGAAATGTCTGGTCCGCTGGTTTTCAACCCGCCGGAATTGAAGCCGACGAGTACGAAGCCATTTTCTTCGAGGATCATGCCGAGATCGTGCGCCGCGACCGCTCACTCACCACGGCTCTGGAAGTGGTCATTTCGTCCGAAGACGACGCGGAAGTCCGCCGCATTTCGCTCAGCAACGTAGGCAATCGCGCGCGCGACATTCAAGTCACTTCCTATGCGGAACTTTCGCTCACTTCGCAAGCAGCGGACGTTGCTCATCCGGCTTTCGCGAAACTCTTCGTCGAAACCGAATTCGTGCCAGACGTCAGCGCGCTGATAGCCACGCGCCGGAAGCGCTCCGAAGACGAGACCTCGGTGTGGGTCGCCCACGTCCTGGTCACGGATGCCGAAACGGTCGGAGAATTGCAGTTTGAAACGGATCGCGCGCGCTTTGTGGGACGCACCCGCAGTCTGCGGGATCCCGTATCGGTGATGGATGGCCGCCCGCTCTCCAATACGGTCGGTTCGGTGCTCGACCCGATCCTGAGCCTGCGCCGCACGGTGCGCGTGCCTCCCGGCGGCACTGTCCATTTGATTTTTTCCACTATTGCCGCGGCCACGCGCGAGGAGGCGCTGGATCTCGCCGATAAATATCGCGATTCCCGCACCTTCGAACGCACGCACACGCTGGCCTGGACGCAGGCGCAGGTGCAGCTGCATCACTTGGGCATCACTTCTGAAGAAGCTCTGCTGTTCCAGCGCCTCGCAAACGCCGTCCTGTATGTGGATCCATCGCTGCGTCCCACCGCGGATGTGCTGGCGCGCAGTTCGCTGGATATTTCCACGCTGTGGGCGCAAGGAATCTCCGGCGATCTGCCGATCATCCTCGCGCGCATTGACGATCCCGACGACGTGGACATCATCCGCCAAATGCTGCGCGCGCACGAATACTGGCGCATGAAGCAATTGTCGGCAGACGTCGTGATCATCAACGAAAAGGCCGCATCCTACGTGCAAGAGCTCCAAGACTCACTAGAAGCATTGGTGCGCGGAAGCCAGCTGCGTCTTTCTCCCGATTCCGGCGGCGTGAGCGGAAAAATATTCCTGTTGCGGGGCGATCTCCTCACGCCAGAGGCGCGCACGCAACTGCAAGCCGTGGCGCGTGCGGTGCTGTTGAGCCGTCGCGGCACGCTGGCTGAGCAGATCGTACGCTCGCAATATCCGGAACCGGTGGAGCGCACTTTGGCGCGGCCGGCGCGCGGCGCTAAATCTCCAGACGCGCGCTTGCCGCAGCAAACTTTGCAATTCTTCAATGGTCTGGGCGGCTTTGCGGATCGCGGCCGCGAATACGTCATCTCTCTTAACGAGGGCCTGCGCACGCCCGAACCCTGGGTGAATGTCATCGCCAACCCATCATTCGGATTCCTGGTCTCGGAATCCGGCTCGGGCTTCACCTGGTCGCTCAATAGCCATGAAAATCAGCTGACGTCGTGGTCCAACGACCATATTTTCGACACACCCGCGGAAGCAATCTACATTCGCGACGAAGCCACCGGCGAGGTTTGGACGCCCACCGCGCTTCCCGTAAGGGATGAAACCGCGGGTTATCAGGCGCGTCATGGCCAGGGCTTCAGCCGTTTCCTGCACGGATCGCGCGGTATCGCGCTGGAACTCTTGCAATTTGTGCCCGTCGAAGACCCCATCAAAATTTCGCGGCTTACCGTGCGCAACGATACGGATCGCGTGCGCCGCCTCTCGGTCACGGCCTATGCCGAATGGGTGCTAGGCAGCTCTCGCAGCGCCACCGCGCCCTACATCATCACGGAAGTGGAGCCGCAGTCGAAGGCCGTCCTTGCGCGCAGCGCCTGGAGCGGCGAGTTCGGCGGCCGGATCGCTTTCGCTGATTTGCGCGGGCAGCAAACTTCCTTCACTGGCGACCGCACGGAATTTTTCGGGCGTAATGGCACGGCTGATCGTCCAGCAGCGCTGGAGCGCGGCGTTCCGCTCTCCGGCAAGGTGGGCCCGGGCCTAGACCCTTGCGCCGCATTGCAGACCACGATTGAGCTGCGCCCTGGCGCGCGCGTCGAAGTCGTATTTTTCCTGGGACAGACGGAAAACAGAGATCAAGCTCGCGATCTGCTGATGCGTTACCGCACCGCCGACCTCGACAAAGTTTTCGGCGAAGTCACCCGCCGTTGGGACGAAATTCTCGACACCGTGAAAGTTTCCACTCCCGATCCCAGCATGGACGTGTTGCTGAATCGCTGGCTCCTCTATCAAACGCTTTCTTGCCGCGTCTGGGCCCGGGCCGGCTTTTATCAGGTAAGCGGCGCCTACGGATTCCGCGACCAACTGCAGGACGTGATGGCTCTGAACATTTCGAAACGCGGCGTGGCGCGCGAGCAATTGTTGCGCGCGGCCGCTCACCAATTCCTGGAAGGCGACGTTCAGCACTGGTGGCATCCACCCTCAGGCCGCGGCATTCGCACCCGCATGTCCGATGATCTGCTGTGGCTGCCCTACGCCGTCGTCCAGTTCATCGAAGCTACCGGCGACATGACGGTGCTCGAAGAGTCTGTCCCCTTTATCGAAGGCGATCAGTTAGCCGAAGGCCAGAAAGAATCCTATTTCCAGCCGCGCGTTTCAGAAACCCGCGCGACGCTCTTCGAACACTGCGCGCGCGCCATAGACCGCAGCCTCGGGGTCGGCAGCCACGGCCTGCCGCTCATGGGCACGGGTGATTGGAACGACGGAATGAACCGCGTCGGCCAGGACGGCAAGGGCGAAAGCGTCTGGCTCGGCTGGTTTCTGCATACTGTGTTGTGGGAGTTTGCCAAAGTAGCCGATGGCCGCGGCGAACATCAGCGCGCTGAGACGTGGCGTCTTCACGTCAGCAGCCTTAAGGCCGCGCTGGAACGGAATGGTTGGGACGGCGAGTGGTACCGCCGCGCGTATTTCGACGATGGCACGCCGCTGGGCTCCGCGCAGAACGCTGAATGTCGCATGGACGCGATTGCGCAGTCCTGGGCTATCCTGAGCGGCGCGGCAGAACCGGGCCGCGGCGTCCGCGCCATGGCCGCTGTGGACCAGCAACTCATCCGCCGCCCCGACGGCCTGATCCTGCTGCTCACTCCGCCATTCAACCATCCCGATCATGACCCCGGCTATATCAAGGGCTACTTGCCCGGCATTCGTGAAAACGGCGGACAGTACACCCACGCCGCAACCTGGACGCTGATGGCTTTTGCGGAGCTCGGCGATGGCGACAAAGCCGCCGAGCTATTCCGCATGATGAATCCCATTAATCGCGCGGACACCCGTGCCAACGTGCAGCGTTACAAGGTTGAGCCTTACGTGGTTGCGGGGGATATCTACGCCGAGGCGCCGCACATCGGCCGCGGCGGTTGGACCTGGTACACCGGTTCGGCGGGATGGCTCTACCGCGCGGGAATGGAAGCAATACTCGGTTTCCGTGTGCGCGGAACTCTACTCTCGATTGACCCCTGCATCCCGCGCAACTGGCCCGGATACAGTATGGAGTTCCGCTACCACTCTTCGACCTACAAGATCACTGTGGAGAACCCATCCGCCGTCGCGCGCGGCGTGGCTCTCACCGAACTTGATGGAAAACTCCTGGCCGGCTCTGCCCCGATTCACCTGGTGGACGACGGCGTGGTGCATCAGCTGCGTATCGTATTAGGGTGAGAATAGAACGTGAACAATCGACTGCTCAAGGGGACTCTGCATTCGTCGAAACAGTCATTAGCTTCATTTCATCCGCAGTTACATTCGTTGTCGGGTTCGTCTAACATTAATTGTGCGGACTAGGGACATATTTAGGCCAAGAAAGTTGTCACGCCGGAAGTTGCTGCGAGATTTGGCGGCGCTCTCCGCCTCGGCCATTCCGATCGCGGGAGGGTTTTCGCTTCAGCATTCGCTTGCCAGCCGACAGGCAGCCCCCACGGCCCCCGCCGCGCCTTCGCAGCTTCCGCCTCCCAGCTACCTTTCTCCCAGAGATGATTCTTTCCTTGAGGAACTCGAAAAGGCAATCTTTCAGTTTTTCTGGGACCAGACCAATCCTAGTACCGGAATGGTGAAGGACCGTTGCAACGTGCGCTCCTCCGATAACGGAGTAGTGAGCAGCATCGCGGCCACGGGCTTCGGCCTGACCGCGCTGTGCATCGGCGAAAAGCGCGGCTATGTCTCCTTCACTCTGGCGCGCGAACGCGTAATCAACACCCTGCGTTTCCTGTGGAAGAAGCTGCCCACCGAGCGCGGTTTCTTCTATCACTGGGCCAACATCAATACCGGTGAGCGGCTCTGGCAGTCCGAATTCTCCTCGATTGACACAGCCATTTTGCTCTGCGGCATCCTCACTTGCCGCCAGCACTTCGAACACTCAGAAATCAGCGAGCTGGCGCACGAAATCTTCAATCGCGTGGACTGGGACTGGCTCTCCGAAGATACGCGCATCCTGCCGCACGGCTGGAGCCCGGAAACAGGTTTCCTGCAATATCGCTGGGACAGCTACAGCGAAATGATGATGATGTACCTGCTGGGTCTGGGCTCCACGTCCCACGCGCTAGCCCCTGCGACTTGGGATGCCTGGAAGCGCACCATCTTCGAATTCGACGGCATCAAGTTCATCGGCTCCTACGCGCCATTGTTCGTCCATCAATATTCGCAGGCCTGGTTCGATTTTCGCGGCAAACGCGACCTCTACGCTGACTATTTCCAGAATTCGATCCTGGCGACGGATGTGCACCGGCGATTTTGTCTGAGTCTTGCCAACAGGTTTCCCGATTACAGCGACGATCTGTGGGGTATCACCGCGTCTGACTCCATCAATGGTTACCGCGTCTGGGGTGGCCCGCCGGAAACTGGCCCAATTGATGGCACGATCGTTCCGTGCGCCGCAGCGGGTTCGCTTCCGTTTATGCCGGGCCCGACGATGCGTGTGCTGCGAAACATTGACAACCGTTACGGTGCCGGCACATGGAGCCGCTACGGATTCGTGGATGCATTTAATCCGCTCACGAATTGGTATGACAGCGATGTCGTGGGCATCGATTCCGGAATTACGATGGTCATGGCGGAAAATGCGCGTACTTCGTTTGTGTGGGACACCTTCATGAAGAACCCAGAGGCGCAACGGGGTATGGAACGCGCGGGATTCAAATCCTATCAGCCGCTGGCGCCACAGGAACTTGTCGGCATGCACCCGCGTCCGACGCCATAAGAAACTAGGGCGGGGAATGGGGCGCGACTATCCGCAGTTGTCAATCTCAGCGTGAAGCACGCACGGTAAAATCAGCCCTCGGAAAAATTAACGGTAATTCGCGGCCTGCAATTCAAACATCCCCGCGTAGTGCCCGCCCATTTTGAGCAGCTGGTCGTGCTGGCCCTGCTCGGCAATCTCTCCGTCCTTGAGGACCAGAATGCGGTTGGACATCTTGACGGTAGAGAAGCGGTGAGAAATCAGCAGCGACATCTTGCCTTCCGTCAATTCCGAAAAGCGCTGAAACACTTCGTGCTCGGAACGCGCGTCCAGCGCCGCTGTAGGCTCGTCCAGAATCAGCAGCTGTGCATCGCGCAAATAAGCGCGGGCGATAGCGATCTTCTGCCATTCGCCGCCGGATAGATCCACGGCGCCTTCAAACCGCGAGCCCAGAACCTGATCAAAACCTTTAGGTAGCCGGCGAATCGCCTGTTCGGCCAAGCTCTTATTGGCAGCCGCGCGAATCTGGAACGGATTGTTGCGCTCCTCGATGCGGCCGACAGCGATGTTGGCCGAAGCCGTCATCTCATAGCGCATGAAGTCCTGGAAAATCACGCCGATTTCCTGCCACAAACTCTCCAGGTCGTACTCGCGCAAATCCTTGCCATCCAGAAGAATCTGTCCTTCGGTCGGATCGTACAGGCGCGTCAGCAACTTCACGATGGTGGTCTTGCCCTGGCCGTTTTCGCCGACGATCGCGATGCGTTCTGAAGGCGCCAGCTTGAAACTTACGTTCTTCAGAATCATGCGCGAGCTGCCCGGATACGCGAACGACACATTCTTGAATTCGAAACCCTGCTGAATTTTCTTGGGAGCGGGCACGGCGCCGGGCTTCGAGAAAATCTTCGGCTTCACGGCGAAGAATTCCAGCAAGTCGGTCATGAACAAGGCCTGGTTTGCGATTTCCGAAAAGGTAGTGAACACCGCCTGGATGTTGGAGCTCGCTCCGCCAATCGCGCCGGCAAGGAAAATCATGGTGGCCAGCGAGATCATGCCGATCACCGTGTGATAAATCACGAATATGTAGGTGCCGTAGTAACCTGCGACTCCCACCATCGCGAGCAGCGAGCCGATAAACAGCCGGTGCCGCGCCACGCCTATCGTCTGGTCGTGCAGCTCAGTGGCCACATCCGAATACCGGCCTACCAGAAACGGAGCCAGTCCAAATAGCTTCAGTTCTTTCGCGCCTTCTTTGGTCCCGCCCAGCAGCCGCAAATAATCAAGCTCGCGGCGCGCGGGAGTCTGCTGGAAGCTCAGCGAATATCCCAGGAACGCGAAATGCGTTTCGCCCAGAAACGCTGGAACCACGCAAGCCACCAGCGCGATCAACAACCACGGAGAATAAACGAAAATTCCGGCCGCCAAACTGACCGTCGTAATGGTCTCTTGAATCAGCCGGCCGGAGATCTTGATCATCTGCACGCGGTCGGTGCTCTGCACACGAGCGCGTTCCAGCTTGTCATAGAAGACCGGATCTTCGTACGACATCAAATCCAGATTTGCCGCGTGCTTCATCAGGCGCACGCTAATGTGCTTCATGAACCGTTCGGCCAGCGTGGTATCGCAGAAATCAATCACGCGCATCAGTATGGCCGCGACCCCGGCCAGTAAAAATTCCAACGTTACCAGCCCCCAAAAATAATGTGGCAGGGGCGTTTGCTTGGCGTTCAATGCGTAAATTGCAGCGATGATCATCTGCGTGACCGCCAACATCGAAAGCGGAATCAGCGCAGCCACCACGCGCGAAGTCAGGTTCGCGACGGCCACGCCAGGCGCGGCATCCCAAACATATTTCATTACCGGGGGAATGTTCTTCAGCGCGTGCAGGCGCTCTGCCCATCTAGGGCTTGGTATATCCTCGGCGGGTTTTACTTCTTTGCCAGCTGGGTGACCAACTAAAGCTCTTGTACTCACGACTGGGTCTCCGTTCTCAAGTACTGCCGTCTCGCCTCTCGTTCATGTCTATCGGCGAAACTCAATTATCAGGGAGTGCACGTCCGGTGCCAAGACGATTTCCCTGTAACTTGCTAATAAGTAAAGACCTACAGATTTGGCCGAGTTCTTGCTCCGCGATTTTTTTTCGTGGTCACGGCAAGTTCTACTCGAAATCGCAACCGCGAAAATATATAGAGTTTGCGGCCCTGCAGACAATCCAGGAAAGTCTCGATGTCCCGAACAGGTTCATCCCCATTTAAGAATACCTGATAAACCTGATCTGCGCGACGCTGCGGAAGAGCGTATGGTTGAGATGTGGCTACGCTCGTCACCAGCGCTCCGCGCGGCACCGTCGGGTCCAGCTGGGCAAAAGTGCAGAATTTCGCTCATAAGCTGAAGACTAAAGCCAAGCGCGCACTGTGGCGTTCCAAGGACGGCTGGCGCCAGCTAACGGCCGGCATGGAGGCCGAGGATCTCTGGACGCAGTTCAAGGCCGAAGCGCACGCCAGCTCCAACCTCTATAAGCGCGACGTTGACTGGCACGCCGTGCATTCGCAGACGGCCTGGAAGCAGCCATTCAAAATCGTCGCCGCGCTCTTCGCGGGAATACTCAAAAAATTGTCGCCGGCCCGCCGCGTGTTGTTGGTATTCAGTCTGATTCTGGCGTTGCTCTCCGTCATTGGCTTTCAGTTTCTTCTCCTCACCACCAGGGTGGAATTTCTGGCGGCCTTCGCGGGCATGCTGATCTTGCTGGTTATGGTGTTGGGCGATCACGTCGCCATGAAACGCGACATCGAAATTGCCCGCGAAATCCAGCGCTGGCTGGTCCCGCGCGTCCCTCCTGAAGTTCCCGGAGTTGATATGGCGTTCGCCACGCGACCTGCTAACACCGTGGCTGGCGACTACTACGACGCTTTTCGTCGCGCCGCGGATGGTCCGCTGCTGATCGCCGTCGCGGACGTTTCCGGTAAGAGCGTGCCGGCCGCCATGCTTATGGCCAACTTCCAAGCCAGTCTGCGGGCACTCGCGGGTGCGCCGGGGTCGCTTTCGCAACTTGTCACGGACTTAAATCGCTTGGCCTGCGGTAACAATCTCAACGGCCGCCGCTTCACCACCGCGTTCTTGGCTGAACTAGATCCCACGACCGGTGAACTCAACTATCTTTCAGCCGGCCACAACCCTCCGATGCTGGTGCGGCAAGACGGCAGCATCGAGCGCCTGAACTCCGATAGCATGCCCCTGGGAATCGAGCTGACCGAAAAGTTTGTGGCGGGTAACACGATTCTGGAGCTCGACGACCTGCTGGTTATCTACACCGATGGGGTGACCGAGGCGCAGAACGAAAGAAACGAACAGTTTGGGGAAGACCGCCTGCTCGCGTTGCTGCAAGCGAGAATAAAGGAACGAGCCGCGGTAACCCTTTCCGGAATCATGAGTCGTCTCGACGAGTTTGTCGGCGTAGCCCCGCAGCACGACGACATCACTTGCCTGGTCGTCAGCCGCAATTAGCACGCACCGCATCGAAACGCCGCGCTTCCACTCAGCAGCGCTCGATGATCGCCGCGATTCCCTGGCCGACTCCGATGCACATGGTGCACAGCGCGTAGCGCCCTTTGATTTCGTGCAGCTGATACATTGCCGTGGCGGCGAGGCGCGCGCCGCTGGCACCCAGCGGATGCCCAATCGCGATCGCTCCGCCGTTGGGATTCACGTGTTGCGCGTCGTCCGGCAATCCCAATTCTCTCGTCACTGCCAGCGCTTGCGCTGCGAAAGCCTCGTTCAGCTCAATCACATCCATCTGCGAAATCTTCAGGCCCGTCTTTTCCAGCAGCTTCTTCGTCGCCGGCGCTGGCGCGATTCCCATGATCCGCGGAGCCACTCCCGCCGTCGCCGTCGCCACCACGCGCGCGCGCGGCGTCAGACGATACTTCGCAACCGCTGATTGCGAGGCTAGCAGCAGCGCGCACGAGCCGTCGTTTACTCCCGAGGCGTTTCCGGCGGTCACCGTGCCGTTAGGCTTCACGATTGGTTTCAGTTTCGCCAGCGCGTCCAAAGTCGTGTCCGGACGCGGATGCTCGTCCGCATCAAAATTCCTTGGGTCGCCCTTCTTCTGTGGCACGGGCACCCCGACAATCTCCTGCTTGAAAAATCCAGCCGCATGCGCGCGCGCCCAGCGCTGCTGTGTGCGATACGCAAATGCATCCTGGTCCGCGCGCCCCACGTGATATTCCTCCGCCACGTTCTCCGCCGTTTCCGGCATCGAATCCACTCCATACTTCGCTTTCATCAGCGAATTGATGAAACGCCAGCCGATCGTGGTATCGAACGTCTCCGCATTGCGGCTGAACGCGCTATCCGCTTTCCCGGTCACAAACGGAGCGCGCGTCATGCTCTCCACCCCGCCGGCAATGATCAACTCCGTCTCGCCGGATTTGATCGCGCGTGCTGCGATCCCCAGCGCGTCCAGGCTCGACCCGCATAACCGGTTGATCGTCGCGCCCGGCACTTCCTTCGGCAGTCCAGCCAGCAGCAGAGCCATGCGCGCCACGTTGCGATTGTCTTCGCCGGCCTGGTTCGCGCAGCCGTAGATCACATCATCCAACGCCGCCCAGTCCACGCCCGGATTTCGCTCCCGCAACGCGCGAATCGGAATCGCTGCCAGGTCGTCGGTGCGAACAGTCGCGAGTGAGCCGCCGTAGCGACCAAACGGCGTGCGCACTGCGTCGCAAATGAAAACTTCGTTCACAAGATTTCTCCGCTGCATTCGATGAGGATGTGCCCGCTCTCGATTCGCCGCCGCGGCGCGCAGTGCGCGCGAGTACAACGCTCCGAGCGCGATTATCGGCCAGCTATCGGCATTGCCCAGCCCAGTATATCCGACCACACGACAGTTTCCGCCGCCGTACGTGCTTCACAGGAAATAGAATCTTCATGTAAGCTAACGCCATGAGCGAAAAAATACGCAAGAGCGACGCGGAATGGCGTGCCGAGCTGGACGACAATCAATATTACGTCACGCGGCAGCAGGGAACCGAACCGCCCTTCACCGGCGAGTACGAAAACCAGGAAGCCGAAGGAACCTACAACTGCGTCTGCTGTGGCCAGCCGCTGTTTTCCTCCGACGCCAAATTTCATTCCGGCTCAGGTTGGCCCAGCTATTATCAGCCGATCGCGGCCGATAACGTGGAAATGAAACGCGACATCAGCCACGGCATCGCGCGCACCGAAGCCATCTGCAGCCGCTGCGATGCGCATCTGGGCCACGTCTTCGACGACGGTCCCGATCCCACCGGCCTGCGATTCTGCATCAATTCCGCCGCGCTAAAGCTCGAGGAAAAAAAGAAGCACGAGAAGTAGTCGTTTTTACCGCGCGCTCTCTAGTGGTTGAAGTAAATAATCTCAGGATGCTCGTTCCCAGGATTCGCATCGGTCGAAATCCCGCGGAAACTCCCAGGCGAAACGATGTAGAACACCATCCCCGAAGGCAAGCCGATCGTCGAGCCAATCTGCATCGTCCCGCGGCCGCTTGCGCCCACCACGTAATTGGGAATCACCAGCGTCTGATCCGTATGCGGCGTTCCATCGTTGTCCGATTCGTCCAGGATTCCCGTCATGGATCCGTTGCCGTTCAGTGAATTCAACTGTCCGCTGATATTCAGCGTCGCCGGATCCAAAGTGGTTTCGGCGCTCAAGGTGTACCCACCTTGAATGGACGTGGTGGAAAACGGAGCAGTGGATGTTTGCGCGTCTAGGAAGCCGTAAGTAACGGCAGCATCTGAGCCAATCAATAATCCCTGATTTGGCCCGGTCAAATATGCCGCCGCAAATCGCGCGCCCAGTCCGGTGAACGCCATGCGGCCATTCCCGCTGGGGTCCGCAACATAACTTCCTGTCGCAGTGTTGTTCGCGGTGACCGCTCCGCCGTCGTTTTGGTCATAACTCACGCTCGCGACGCTCGTGCCGTCACCGGTCAACAGACCCACGAGGACCGTGGCGTTGCTCCCATCCAGGCCGCTGCCCGTCGCCACGCTGATTCCGCTCAACGCCGTAGCATCGAACGCCGCGCCCGGCTGCTGGAGGAACATCTCGCCGCCCAGTCGGGGATCCAGGGCATCGGTGGGGGTGATGGCCATCAGGAAAATGTCGTTCGCTGAAACGAAATAGAACGTGTACTGCGTGGTGACTGGCGCCGACCCAGGAATTTGATATGTCAAAAACAAAAGACCCTTGTTGTTGCTTGAACCTACGGCGAAGGTTGCGGTAAATGCCACCGCCGGACTGTACGTTCCCCCGTCGTTGACGTCGAACATTCCCGGGGTCACCTGGGAAACGCCGTCAGCGTGCGCGACGCCCACAATTACTTCAGATTTTCCCAAGTTGTCCTGCCCGTCCAGCTCCAACACATAATTTCCGCTGAACGCTGCCGCAGTCAAAGCCCCGCCCACCACCGGCTTGATAATTCCCGATCCATGCGTCTGGGGCGTGCCGAGCGTGTCGTTCTCGATCATATGAAAATTGCCGCCGGAATCCTCAGCCAGTACGTAATTCGTGGTGCTCATCGCGCCCTTGCTGTTCGTCGTAATCCATTGCATGGTGCCGCGCCCATCGCTGCCGATCGTGTAAGTTCCGGTGAACTGGGACCCGGTGAACACGCCCAAAGTGCCGCCGGAACGATTGCTGTCAAGCTGCCCGCCCTGAATCGTGCCGGTTCCGCTGGCCGTGAAGTTGCCCGCCATCTCCACGTTGCCGCCCGAATCGAACCCATGGAACAGGAAGCTGTAACTGCCGCTGAGCAGCGTGTTGGAGCTCGCGGTCCCGGTGTTGATTACGATGCTCAAGGATTGCACCGCGGATTTCGTTGAATTCGCATCCTCCACTTGGACGGAGAAATTGGAGGTGGTCGCCAAGATCGGGATGCCCGATATGATGCCCGTCGTAGGATTCAACTTCAGGCCTGAGGGAAGCTGGCCGCCCGTTAGGCTCCACGTGTAGGGAGCCACACCGCCTTTAGCCACCAGATTAGCCGTGTACCCCGCGGCCACTGCGCCCGCAGGCAGAGGTGGCGTCACCGCCTGCAGCGGCGCGACCGCGAGGATCGAAATAGTTACGCCCGCTGCCGATGCGGCATGCTGCGGCGGAAGCGCCGAATCCGACACCGTCGGGAAAAATGTGAATACGCCCGAAGTCGTCGGCGTGCCGCTGATTAACCCGGACGAAGTGTTCAGTTCAAGTCCCGGCGGTAAGGTACCCGGCGGCACAAACCACGTCAGTGGCGGAACGCCCCCGGAGGAAGCAATCGAAGAGCCATACGCGGTCCCGGTAAAGCCGTTGGCCATGGCCGTCGAAGTAATCGAAAGCGATGGCGGTGGATTAATAGTGACCGTGAAGACCGGCGAGGCCACGGTCAAAGGCGGCGTCCCGAAGTCGGTGGCATTGATTGTGAACGTGGACGTTCCCGTGCTGCTGGGCGTCCCGATAATCGTTCCCACGTTATTCAGTTTCAAGCCGGCAGGCAAGGTGCCCGTGCCCACGCTGTAACTGATCGGCGCCACTCCGCCGCTGGTAACGATTGTCTGGTTGTAGGCAACGCCATTGGAACCGTTGGGCAGCGAAACGGTTGTGAAAGTCACTGGAAGCACAATCGTAATCGTCGCTGTCGAGGTGATACCCGAATTCGCCTTGGCGATGGCTTCCAGGGTTACTGAGATCCCGGTAGTGAGGCCGGACGGGGCAGTGTAGGTAACCGACGTAGCGGTGATGTTGGTCAAGGTGCCGCAACTCGTCCCGGCGCAGCCCGAACCTGTCAGCGGCTGCCAGGTCACTCCCAGGTTGCGCGTATCATTGCCCAGCGTCGCGACGAAAAGCAGCGATTGTCCCTGATCCATGGTGGAAGTTTTGGGAGTAATCGCCAGCGTGATGGAGCCATTTCCGCCGCCGCAGCCCGAAATGAACGTCAAGCTCAGAAAGCCAATCAACACGCACGCGAGCGGCGCCAGCCGATTCCAGCGCGCTCCAACGGTCACGTTCTCTCTCTTCCTCGGCGCCAATAATCTATTCATTCGGGCATACACCTTCAATGTCGTCATAGCACCTTGGATTTCTTTTTCGGATCCGCCCGGAACGGAGGGAGTCGCTCCCACATCGAACCATTGGCTCATTTAACGAAACTAGTTGAATAACAAAACCGCCGCAGCGTGTCAACGCACATCTCCAGCCGACCGTCGGCTCGCCGCCTTCAAACGCTTATACCCACCAGAGATTTGATTTGCGATAATGCGCCCCATCGGTCAGCCATAAGGATGCAGACCAGCCGAACCCCGTTGCCCGGCCCTCGTCGCCGTTTTTTGCGCCGCTCGCGCCCAGAACCGCTTCGGCCGCACGCTGATTCGGTATGCATCCCGTAACCGAACAGCGCTGCCGCCGGACGCACAAGTGACCTGGCGACCAGCAGGAGCGGATTGTGAAACTCTGGCGTGCTGCTGTGATGGTCTGTTCGGTGCTGATTATCGCGGCAATTACCTGGGGCCAGGCATTCCGCGGAAGCATCATCGGGCACGTGGAGGACGCCTCCGGCGGCCGCATTCCTAACGCCACCGTCGTGCTCCATGCGCGCGCGTCTTCGCTCGAGCGCTCCGTCACCAGCGACAACCACGGAGATTTCCGCGCCGATGATCTGCCTCCTGGCGGCTACCACGTCAGCGTCACCGCCCCGGGGTTCGCCCAGGCTGACTCGGACCTCGAAGTGGTGGTCAGCATGGTGAAGGAGATTACCGCCGCGCTGCAGCCAGACGTCGTTCAGCAGACTGTGAAGGTGCGAGCGCAGGCTTCTTCGATCAGCACCGAGCAGATCGATCTTTCGAGCGCCGTGCACCAGGGCGCGGTCTCAGCGGAAGACTTGCAGGACATCCCGCTCGCGCACCGCAGCTTCGCCAACATCGCTTTCCTGGTGCCCGGCACCGAGCCGGTCGAGCCTTCCGATCCCACCAAGGCGCGCATCACCGCGGTTTCTTTCGGCGGCAGTTCCGGCTTGAACGTCGAACTTTCCGTGGACGGCGGTGACAATTCCGACGACTACATCGGCGGCTTTCTGCAGAACTATTCTCCCGACGTCGTGCAGGAATTCGTGGTGCGCACTTCGCAGGAAGACGCGGACACCGGCCGCACCACCGGCGGCTCGGTGGTCCTAACCACTAAGCGCGGCACCGACAATTGGCACGGCGATGCCGCCGTCTACGAACGCGCGGCTGCACTGAATGCTCGCCTGCCGATCGATAACCCGCCACCAGAACCCAAACAGCCTTTTTCCCGCCAGAATTACATCGGCACACTCGGCGGCCCGGTGGCCAAGGGCAAGAGCTGGTTTTTCTCCTCGCTCGAATACGTTCATGAAGACGCCAGCATCGCCTACAGTCCCGCCAGCATTTCGGAATTTAATTCTTTGGCAAGCTTGGCCACGGAAGGCTTGGTCCCGGAGGTAAATTCCGTCGCTGTTCCGCAAAATGCTCCCGTTCCATTTCACGACTATCTACTGACCACGCGTTTTGACTGGACGCAATCCGCGCGCTCGCAATGGTTTCTGCGCGCGGCCGTGGATCGTTACACCACCACCAACGATCTCGTCCAGCAAGCCACTTTGCCGTCCACCGGCGCGACCTCGCGCTCCAATTACATGAACCTGCTGCTCAGCCAGCAATTCGTCTTCAGCCCCGCGTGGGTCGGCTCGTTCGTTTTCGAAGCCAGTGGCCTACATCACACCGAGCAGCGCAACGGAGATCTCGGCTACGCGCTCGCCTTTCCGTTCAGTTCCACCGACAGCGCCATTTCCGGCTTCGAAACTTATGGCGACAATCAATTCGTCACCCCCATCACGGCCTTTCCGGTTCTGCGCAATCAGGAAAAATACCAGTTCCGCTATGACCTCACGCACACCATCGGCAAACACGCCCCGCGCTTCGGCATAAATTTCATCCACGAACCTGTAATGAGCGGCGCACTCGCGGGCAACGCCGAAACGCTCATCCAGTATCCGGAAAATCCCAGCTTCTACGCCGCGAATCCGTCGCAGTTCTACAACGATCTAACTTGCACCGAGCCTGTTCCAGCCGGCGTAACCTGTACTGCAACTCCCGCCGCGAATGGCAGCTTCACTCAAAACGTTCAGCGCCTCGACCTCTACGTCGAAGACTCCTGGCGCGTCACTCCCCGCCTCACCGTAAACTACGGCCTGCGCTACGACACGACTTTCGGATTGTTCGACGCTTCCGGGCGCAGCCAGCTCGAGAATCCCGCATACCTAACGCTCAAGGCTCTGGGCATCCCGCTCGTCAGCAGCACGCCGCAGGATTATCGCCACGCTTTCGCGCCGCGCCTCGGCATCGCTTATTCTCCCGGGCAATCGGGATCCACGGTCTTCCGCGCCGGCTTCGGCCTCTATTACAACGACCTCGCGCAAAATGGCTGGGTCACTGCATTCCAAGCTGTAAACACGCCTGCTGGCCCTTGCGTCGTGCCTACTGATCCCGGCTGCCTGCCCGCCGGTTCCGCTGGTGCGCTGATTGATGGCCGCTACCGCACGCCCTACGCCATTCACACCACCGCGGGCTTCGAGCATGCGTTCAATGCTCAGTGGCTGGTGAGCGCCGATTACACCCACGAGCAAGGCAATCACGGCTATCGCCGCTACGATTTCACTTCCGGCGTGAATCTTCCCGCCGACGCGCCAGACATCGCGCTGTTTAAAAGCGACAATCGCTCCAGCTACAATGGCCTCTCGATTCACCTGCAAGGCAACGTCTCGCGCCGCTTCAATCTGATCGCGAATTACACGCTCTCGAAAGCGCAAACCTGGGGCTGCGTCCTGGGCGAGCTGTTCGATTACGTAAACGGCGTCTGCAATCCGCTCGATCCTTTTGCCAAGGGCGATTACGGTCCTTCCGGTGAAGACGTGCGCGACCGGTTCGTTCTGGCTGGCGTTTTCCGGCTTCCTGCCGGATTCGAAGTCTCTCTCCTCGGCCAAGCCGAAACCGCTCGCCCGTTCACCATCACGAACACAGACGGCACGGATCGCATCACCGTCAACGGCGTCAAGACTTCGCTCGACGAATTCCGCGGGACTCCCTACATCCAGTGGGATTTCCGCGTCAGCCGGCCCTTCACATTTCACGAACGCTTTACCGCGACTCCGTTCATCGAATTTTTCAATATTTTCAACCGCAATAATCCCGGCGCGAACTACGTCACCAATGTGGGCGCGTTCCCCGTGCCTGTAAACGACACCTCGAACATCACCGGCCTCTGCGCCAACCCCCCCGCCTGTTCCACCTTCACTCCCATCACCGGTCTCAAGCAATTGAGTTTTCCCGCGGGCGCTCTCGGCGATTTCTTCGGCCCCGGCACCACGGTAGGCGGCGCGTTCGCAGCCCAAATCGGCGGCCGCTTCACGTTTTAGGCTAAGCAATTCGTGCTTCGTGTTTTTCTTGGCCGATCGTTGGCTCGTATTGTAAACTCGCATTTTCCGAGGCTAAGAGCCCTAGCTCACTTCAAGCCCATGCTTAAGGTTCTTCTTCGACGGCTCCCGACTTCCGCAATCGCCGGATTCCCGCGCGGGTTTCTGCCGCTTATTCTTCTTGCCGGCACCATCGCAGGCGCCGCGGCGGCCTCCGCTGATGCTCCCAGGCCATCCGCCGTTTCAATCGGTCCCGGCCTGCAATTCGCAGTCGCGGACTTCGACGGCGACCATCGTCCCGACCTCGTCGGCGTTGAATCGGGTCCAAACGGCATCTCGCGGACCAATTATTGGCTTCAACTGCAGTTAAGCGCCGCTGGCAGGCAAACGATTTTGCTCGTCGCGCCCTCTGGCGGCCTGCAAATCGCTGCCCGGGATGTGAATGGCGATCAAATTCCGGACCTGATCCTCACCACATCGTGGTTGCGCCAGCCCGTAGCTATTTTTATTAACGATGGTCACGGAAATTTCACTCGCGTAGCACCAGACGCGTTTCCGGAAGCCTTTCGCGAGCCTCCATCCAACTGGGACTCCACCAGCGATCGAATACCGGACTCAGTCGCCGTACCTCCGTCGTCGCGCGCCGGATTTTACGACGCTACAACGCGCTTGCCGCGTTCCATGCCGCAGGCCAGCGCCATCGCGCTATCGAGTGGCGGATTTCTTCCCAGTCCGTTTTTAATCTCTTCACCATGCCGCGCTCCTCCCTCCGAAGTTCGTTACTTCTAAAAACCCGCTGGGGTTAGATTCTTCGTCCGTCGCGCACAAGAATTCGCGACGCTCGTGCTGATCTTCTTCCGCACCGCACACGGGGCGAAGTTTGCCAAAGCCCCGAGACTCAGCGACACGTCCCGTTTGTCGATTCGCGCGCCGGCGCATTTTCCGCAACCGGGCACAGACCGCGCTGGCCGCACACACAGAAAAAGCCTTCCTGACGCAACTTGTCGCGGAGGGCACATGAGACCCCATCAACCGAGCCCCACGGAGGGCCCATGATTCGCGCCGTCGTCAACTACGCTCTCAACAATCGTTTCATTATCCTCGCGCTCGCCACCCTGCTGCTCATCTGGGGCGCAATTTCTTTCCACCAACTCCCCGTGGAAGCCTATCCCGACGTTGCCAACAACTACGTCCAAATCATCACCCAGTGGCCGGGCCGGGCCGCCGAAGAAGTCGAACAGCAAGTCACCATTCCCATCGAAATCCAAATGAACGGAATTCCGCATCTCGAGCATCTCCGCTCTGTCTCACTGTTCGGGCTTTCCAGCGTGATGCTGATTTTCGACGATAAATCCTCCAACGACTGGAACCGCCAGAAGGCGCTCGAGCGCCTTTCACTGGTCACGCTGCCGCAAAATCTGCAGCCGCAGATGGGCACGGACTGGAGTCCCGTCGGCCAGATTTTCTGGTACACGCTGAAGAGCACCAATCCCCGCTACGACTTGATGGAGCTGAAATCCATCGAAGACTGGACGCTGGAAAAACAATTCAAGTCCGTGCCGAATGTTGTTGATGTCTCCAGCTTCGGCGGCCTCACCCGCGAGTACCAGGTGCAGGTCGATCCAAACAAACTGGTTTCCTACGGCCTGAGCATCGGCCAGGTGGAGCAACAGCTCGCTAACAACAACACCAATGCGGGCGGCAGCTTCATCGAAGCCGGCCTACAGGAAATCAACGTACGCTCGGTGGGCCTGTTCAGCAGCGTCGCCGATATCGAGCAGACCGCCATCATCGCAAAAAACGGGACGCCGCTTACTGTCAAGGACATCGCCACCGTCGTGCAGGGCCCCAAAATTCGCCTCGGTCAAATTGGAAAAGCGATCCATCGCTCGGATGGTGTGATTATTGATAACAACGACGTCGTCGAAGGAATCGTACTGTTGCGCAAGGGCGCCAATTCGGACGAAACGCTCGCTGGAATTCACGCGAGGGTGAAGGAACTCAACGACCACATCCTGCCTCCCGGCGTCAAAATCGTCCCGTTTCTGGATCGCAGCGACCTGGTGCGTTACACCACCCACACCGTCCTGCACAATCTCACCGAAGGAATCATTCTCGTATCCGTGATTCTCTTCTTATTTCTTGGCAACTTTCGCGGCTCCCTGATCGTCGCCTTGACGATCCCATTCTCCCTGTTGTTCGCATCGATTTGCCTCGGCTTGAATAACATTCCAGCCAATCTCTTGTCCTTGGGCGCTCTGGACTTCGGCATGGTCGTTGACGGCGCCGTCGTGATGGTCGAAAACATCGTCCGCCACCTGACTCACGGAGATTCGAACAACAAAGCCATCCTGGAGCAGATTCGCGACGCCGCTTTCGAAGTGCAACGCCCGGTCTTCTACGCCATCGCCATCATCATCACGGCCTACTTACCGATTTTCACGCTGCAGCGCGTCGAAGGGCGCCTGTTCCGGCCCATGGCCTGGACCGTGGCATTCGCGCTTCTCGGCGCGCTGGTGTTCTCCATGCTCATCGCGCCTGTACTCTGCAGCGTGTTCTTCAAAAATGGCATCCACGAATGGCGCAACCCGGCTGTGGACTACCTGAAGAATTCCTACCGCAAGGCCGCGCGTTGGGCCATCGAGCATCGTCCGGTAACAATCGCCGTCGCAGCCCTCGCTGTGGCCCTCGCGGCCTATCTCGCCTTAGGCGGCGTGATAGGCTCGGAATTCCTACCGCACCTGGACGAAGGCGCCATATGGGCGCGCGGCACGCTTGCACCCAGCACAGGTCCTACCGAAGGCGCCCGCATCATGAATCAGGCGCGCATCGTCTTCGCCTCTTTCCCGGAAGTAACCCAGGTCGTCTCGCAGGTCGGCCGCCCTGACGACGGTACAGACACCACCGGCTTCTTCAACACCGAATATTTCGTTGATCTCAAGCCGAAAGATAAATGGCGTCCGGTTTTTGGTAGCGACAAGAACGAACTCATCGGCGCGATGGACCGCGAACTCAGCAAAATTCCCGGCGTCCTCTGGAATTTTTCGCAGCCCATTTCGGACAACATGGAAGAAGCTGTCAGCGGCGTCAAAGGCGAGCTAGCCGTAAAAATTTATGGCGACGATCTCCGGCTCCTCGAAAAGAGAGCCGACGACATCGTCGCCATCATGCGCGGCGTTCGCGGCGTCGAAGACCTCGGCGTCTTTCGCGTCATCGGACAGCCTAACCTGAATTTTGTCGTGGACCGCAAAGCAGCCGCGCGCTATCAAATTAACGTCTCGGATATTCAGGACGCCATTCAGACCGCCGTCGGCGGCAACGCCGTCAGCCAGGTCCTGCAAGGCGAGCAGCGCTACGACCTGGTCATGCGCTATCAGGCGCCCTACCGCGACACGCAGGAAGCAATCGAAAATATTCGGCTGCTCTCGCCCTCAGGCGCGCGGGTGTCCCTGGCTCAACTCACGAAAATCGAAGTACGCGATGGCGCCTCGGAAATTTATCGCGAGGAAAATTCACGTTACGTAGCCATCAAATACAGCGTCCGCGGCCGCGATCTGGGTGGCGCCGTCGAAGAAGCCATCCGCAAAGTGAACGCGCAGGTGAAACTCCCCACCGGTTACCGCATAGACTGGGCCGGCGAGTACGAAAGCCAGAAACGCTCCGAGCGGCGCCTCATGCTCGTACTGCCGCTCACCATCTTGGGAATTTTCGTGATTCTCTACACGATGTTCAGCTCCGTGAAGTGGGCGCTGCTGATTCTCGGCAATGTGGCCATGGCCCCGGTTGGCGGACTCTTGGCACTTCTGCTCACCGGCACGCACTTCAGCGTCTCATCCGGCGTTGGATTTTTGGCGCTGTTCGGTGTCTCCGTGCAGACCGGCGTCATCATGCTCGAATACATCAACCAATTGCGCGCCCGCGGCCACACCATCGTGGACGCCGCGATCGAAGGCGCCGTGCTGCGCCTGCGTCCCATCATGATGACCATGCTCGTCGCCACGCTGGGCCTTTTGCCCGCGGCCCTTTCGCGCGGGATAGGCTCAGACTCGCAGCGCCCCTTCGCCATCGTAATCGTCGGCGGCCTGGTCGCAGCGCTGGTGCTGAGCATTTTCCTGCTGCCGACTCTGTACGTGTGGGTAGCGAGCGAAGGCGACAAACTGCCGGATCTGGAGGCGGGCTTCGACGAGAACGCCTAGGGTTTTTTCAACGGCTTAGTCACGCGCAAGAAATCAGCCCGCGCACTTGGCTGCGGCTTCGGTAAACCGAAAAACTCGCGACACTACTTCATGATGCTGTGCTCGCTGTGCCCGCGGAACAGGTTGGCAGTAGGGTAGTGCGCCTGAATCACATCAAACACATACTCGGACGGGACCATCTGGCCCAGGTCCACGTCCGGTATAGCCCCAGCAACAATTCCAATCAGCATCACTCGATGCAGCGCGGAAGGCACAGGCGGCAGCAGATAAACCGGCGAGCCGCTATTGCCGGGAACGAAATTTCCGGCCAGCAGCCACACCTCGCGCGGCAGCGCCCTGCCGGCCTCCGTCGCCGTGCACTTCATGTAGATCGGCTCTTCGGGAATATTCGAAATCCGACCGAACTTGAATGCGGGGTAGTCGCGTTGCGCGGCCAGCAAAGCGGGCACGAGGCCGGCCGTGACGATCTGGTCGCCGATGCCCACCTTGTAATTTTCGGTTTCGGCTTTAGTGGCGAAGTCCGCTACGGGAATGAACCGCACGTCGTTGCGCAGCAGCTGTTCGACGTGCGTCGAAGATACAGGAATCACCGCCACATCCACGCGATCGTTGGGGCTCGCATACCAGACGTTCTTACCCGCATTCACCAGGCTCAGTGGCACGATGTCCGTTCCGTCCTCTGTCTGCCCCACCTTGAAATTCTTCGCGTTCACGCGCGCGTAAATTGCCTGCGGATTGGCCCACGAACAGGCCGCCCACTTTGGATCCACAATGTGCCGCGCCGTCACGATCGCTACGGAGCTCTGTTTGGGATCCTCCTTTGACGGAATATCCACCAGAAATCCGGTGCCCACTTCAAAGTCCTTCCCCTTCGGGTAGTACAGGAACACGATGCTCTTTTTCACGATGCCCACGTTGAAGGGCATCGAAGACCCGCCCACGCGCACCGCAGGAACCACGAGCACCGCAGCAAGCAGCACCACGACGAAAACGGCAAGAAATCGTTTCACTTTCCTCGCTCCCGGTTAGCTTTGCTGCGGATGATACTTAGAAAACGTCCGTCACACCAGTTCGGCAACTGCTTCACGGGTGCCCGCATCCAACAGTGGGCCCATAGAGAAGGTCGCGGCTCGTCCGCGCGGCCGTAAAATCGCTCGCCGCCGCAAGCTCCACATGATTTTCAATTTGCGCCGTTTTTTAGTATAAACATTTGCTTGGAATTGCCCGGCGCTCTTGCCGGGTCGTATCTCAGCGGGAGGAATGCATTGATAGAAGTTCAGGATTTGACGAAAGCCTACGGCGCCGTCACGGCTGTAGATCACGTTTCTTTCACAGTAAATAAGGGTGAAATTCTAGGTTTCCTCGGACCGAACGGCGCCGGCAAGACCACTACCATGCGCATCCTCACGGGCTACATGCCCGCCACGTCGGGCACCGCGAAGATCGCGGGCTTCGATGTCTTCGGCGACTCCATGGAAGTCCGCCGCCACATCGGCTACCTGCCCGAAGCTCCGCCCGTGTATCCCGATATGACGGTCGAGGATTATTTGGATTTCGTCGCCCGCATAAAGAACGTCCCATCCGATAAGCGCGCCGCGCGCGTCACCGAAGCGATGCAGAAGACCAACTTGGAAGATCGCCGCGCGCAATTGATCAAGCGCCTCTCCCGCGGCTACAAACAGCGCGTAGGCATCGCGCAAGCTTTGGTCCACGATCCCGACGTCATAATTCTCGACGAACCTACGGTGGGCCTCGATCCCAAACAAATCATCGAAGTGCGCAACCTGATCAAAGGCCTCGCCGGGAACCACACCATCCTTCTTTCCACCCACATTCTTCCGGAAGTCAGCATGACCTGCGACCGCGTGGTGATCATCAACAAAGGCAAGATCGCCGCCGTGGACACGCCGCAAAACCTGACCTCGCAGCTGAAGGGCGGCCAGAAAATCCGCGTCGAAGTCCAAGCGCCGGAAAAAGCGCTGCGCGACGCTCTCACCGAAGTCTCAGGCACCACCCGCGTGGACACTGAGCAGCTTCCGTCCCACGGGCATCTTGTGGCCATCGTCGAAACCGCGCAGGGCGCCGACATTCGCAGCGCCATCGCCGCGAAAATCGTGCAGAACGGCTGGCCGCTCTTTGAATTGCGCGGCGTCAGCCTCAGCTTGGAAGAGATTTTCCTGGAATTGACCACCGACGACGCCGCGCACGCGCAGGCATCCGCGAACTGACCGCCATGCGGCACTTTTACCAAGGAGTCTGAAAAACGATGCGCAACCTCTACGCCATCTATCGCAAGGAAATGCGCCACTACTTCGTCTCGCCGGTCGCCTACGTCTGCATCGGCTTGTTCTTGTTCATCAGCGCGGTTTTCTTCGATTTCTTTTTGCGCGTGATTATTCAGCAGTCGTTCCAGATGGAAATGCAGAGCATGCAGTTCGGTATGCCGCCGCAAATTGACGTTCCGGGCCAGGTGTTGCGCGCCTTTCTCGGATTGCTTGCGACGCTCATTCTCTTCATCACGCCGTTTCTCACCATGGGTGTCTTTGCCGAAGAGCGCAAACGCGGCACCATGGAGCTGCTGATGACTTCGCCCATCAGCGAAATTCAGATCGTCCTCGGCAAGTTCCTTGCGTCCCTATCGCTCTTCGCCGTTATGCTGCTGCCCACCGCGGGCTACGCGGCTTACGTGTATTTGCACAGCGAGCCGTTGCCGCCGTGGCGCTTGCTGCTCTCGGGCTACGCCGGAATCATGCTGCTCGGCGGTTCGCTGCTCGCGCTTGGCACTTTCATCTCCTCGCTCACTGAAAATCAGCTCATCGCTGCAGTCCTCACCTTCGTGGCCTTTCTGTTGCTCTGGGTCGTGGATTTGGGGCACACCGCCGACAGCGGCGTCGGTTCCGTTCTGCAGTATCTTTCTGCCAGCCACCACTACGACGATTTTGCCCGCGGGACCATTGACACGTCGGGCCTCATTTATTATTTCAGCTTCATCATTCTTTTCGTTTTCTTAACTGTGCGCTCGATCGATTCGATGCGCTGGCGCCGCGCCTAGTTCCGTCGCGCGCGGCTTGCAATTCATGGAGGAACTTGCAGTATGAAATGGGATCGCGAAGAGATAGCTAGTTTCATAGGCACCATCGGCGTGGCGATGCTCATCGCCAGCGGCGTGCGGTATTCCATTCAAGGGGAACTGCTCACCACGAGCAAAGTGCTGCTGATCGCCGGCGGCGTTTTCGTTCTCGCCGCAGTGATCTTCGGCTTTCGCGGCATCGTCAGAGCGTTCTCCGGCCGCTCCGCGCAGCAGGGAACTAACACCACCATTCTAAGCATCGCTGTTATCGCGATTTTGGTGGTCATCAACTTCGTGGGTTTCCGCCATCACAAAACTTTCGACCTCACCACGGAAAAGCTCTACACGCTATCCGACCAGACTCGCAACATCGTCAGCAACCTGAAACAAGACCTCACCGTCGCGCGCTTCGATAAGACTCCGAACGCGACCTTCGACGACTTGATGGCCGAGTACAAAGCCCTCAGCCCTCATTTCAAATATCAATTCGTGGACCCGAACCAGAAACCGGAAGTCGCAGAGGAGTTCGGCGTAACCCACCCGGGCGACGTCGTCGTCGCCTATGGCGCGCGCAAAGAACATTTGGCGTCCGGCCAACGTAGCGAACCCGGCGAAGAAGACATCACCGGGGCCATCGTCAAAGTGACCAGCGATAAAATAAAAGAAGTCTGCTTCGTCACCGGTCACGGAGAGAAATCGCTAACCGACAGTTCGCAGGACGGCTTCAGCCAGGTGGATGCTGGCCTGAAGAAGGAGAATTACACTACTAAAACCATAAATTTGATCGCGGACAATGGCGTGCCGGCGGACTGCAGCGCCGTGGTGATTGCGGGACCGAAACAAACGTACTATCCGCAGGAAACCGCGATGCTCGGCAAATTCTTGGACGCTGGCGGCGACGCGCTGATCCTGGTTGATCCCGCAACGGACCCGAAGCTCGACGATCTCTTCCAGTCCTGGAACGTCGCGGCCGGCAACGACATCGTAGTGGACGCGAGCGGCATGGGCCAACTCTTCGGCGGCGGCCCGATTATTCCGGTGGTCCAGGATTTTGGCTCGAGCCCTATCACCAAAGGCTTTCAAGGCTCCGTGGCATTCTTCCCGCTCGCGCGCACCGTCTCAATCGCAGATAAAAATAAAACAATTCCCCAGACGGTCGATCTCTTGAAAACCTCCGAGCGCAGCTTCACAATTCCCAAGCTCGAGCCCGGCCAAAAGAAAATTTCCTTCGATCCTAAGACAGACAAGATTGGTCCGCTTTCGTTGGGCGTTGCTGCGAATCGCAAAGTGGGTGATAAAGATGCGCGGCTGGTGGTCATCGGCAACTCGCAATTTGCCGCCAATCCCTTTGTGACCCAGCAACGGAACGGCGACCTCTTCTACAACGCCGTCGATTGGCTCATGCAGGATGAAAATCTGATCTCCATCCGCCCGAAGAGCGCTACCAACCGCCGCGTCAACCTGTCCGAAGCCCAATCCGCGACGCTGCACTGGATGAACCTGGTCTTTATTCCCGGCTTGGTGATTTTCTCCGGAGTCTACATCTGGTGGAAACGCCGCTAACGCGCGCACACGCCGAGCCAATGAGGAACATTCCCGAACGCCATGATTAAGAAATCCACATTGATTGTCCTGCTGCTCGCGGTGATCGCGGGAGCCGCGGCCTACTATTTCGATTGGAAGCGCGGCCAAAAAGTAGCCGAAAACGCGCCGGCGGATTCCACCAAGCCCGCCTTCTCGCTGAAAGCAGATGATATTTCCGCGCTGACCATCTCCTACCCGGCCGATCCGAAATCCCAGCCAATCCATTTCGAAAAACAAAATGGCGTCTGGCAAATCACCGCGCCGCTGCAGACAAGCGCCGACGATCCGTCGCTGCAGGGAATTATCCAGCAGCTCGCCTCGGTCCGCGTCGCGCAGACCGAGCCCGGCACGCCGGATCGCCTGAAAGTGTTCGGGCTGGATACTCCCGCGCTTACGCTGGATTTTCAAATGCAGAGCGGCGCGAAACACTCTCTGCGGCTGGGCAAGAAAGATTTTACCGGCGTTTCGGTGTACGCCATCGTTGATAACGCCACGGACGTAGTCCTGCTCCCTGAATCATTACTGGTTAGCGCCGATAAGCCGCTGCAAGATTTGCGCGATCATTCCGTGTTGCATTTCGTGCCCGACGATGTAAATTCCTTTGGCCTCAAGAATTCATCGGGCGAACTAGCCGCGGCCAAGGAACACGACGTCTGGAAGTTCACCAAGCCCACAACCGCAGTCGGAGACGGAGAAGCCATCAACGCACTGCTCTCCGCTATCGCCAACGCCAAGGTCAGCACCATCGTCAGCGAAAACGCGGACAATCTGCCGAAATATGGCCTCGCATCCCCAGCAATTTCGTTCAGTGTGGCGCATGCCAAAGGCGACATCGCATTGTTGCTCGTAGGAAAGAAGGAAGGTGACGAGTATTTTGCCCGAGACGCAGCGCGCCCAACGATCTTCCGCATCAATCAGGATCTCTACAAGAAGCTCGCGGAATCGTTTAGTGATCTGCGCGACAAGAAACTCGCCCACTTCGATCCGACCGCGATCACCCGCGCCGAAATCCACAACGCCAGCGGCACGATCCTCGCCACGCGCAAAAATGAAACAGATTGGACTTTGGACGCATCGGCGCAGAAAGACGAAAAACAAAACGACAAGCAGAAGGACGCTCAGCAGGCAAAACCGGTAAGCCTCGACAAGCTCCTCACTCCGCTACAGCAAGCCATAGCTGACGAGATATTCGACCACCCCACGCCAGCCATCCTCGCTAAACTTGCGAAGCCCGCATTCGACGCGATTCTCACCGACAAGAACGGAAAAATCCTGAAGATTGAAATTTCGCAGGAATCCGGCGGGCTCGTTTACGCGCGAACGAGCGAATCACCAACTATTTACAAACTGAAACCACAAATTCTCACAGATTTAGGTTTTAAACCCTCGGACCTGACTCCCTAGCTGCGCGCGGCGCGGCCGCGCCAAATCAGACGCCGGCCGCGCCCGCACAAGCCAGATTAAGCCGCGGCGTGCGCGCCTTCCAGCACGCTTTCGCTGGGCCAAGTGGCTACCAGCAGCACCTTTCCCGTTACGGGAGAGATGTGCACATAGAACACCTGTGCGTCGCTCTTGACCTCATAAAGTTCAGGATGTCTCGGATCGGGAATCGGCGGCGCGCCGCTGGCCAGCAAATCCCCCAGCTCGGCGATCAATTCCCTCGGATGGTCCCGCAAGTCTTCGATCTGCATGTCACGTTCCCAGCGCATCACCGTGTCCCTCCCCCGCCATTCTTTCCTGCCCTACTTACTTATACGGTTGGATGCGCGGGAATGTTGCAGAGCTTCCTGTTTTTTTCATTCGGAATCAGCCAATATGGCCCGTAGACTCGTCGCATCCGCCAAGACAAGTATAGGAACGTTAACCTCTAACTTGTTACTTGCGCGGCCCCTGCAAACTTGCCATAGTCCCCACAGCGGAGGGACCCACCCAAAGTGACTAAGCAAAAGCTCAAGAAGACCAGCCGCATGAAGCGTGACAAGCGTCGCAAGCACCATCATTGGCAGGTCACTGTGTACTACGCCGACGGCGAAAAATTTGCTCGCGTTTACATCGACCGCGATCGCGCCCAGAAGTTTGCCGAACGGCAGAAGAAGTCCCCGGTCGTCAAGGCCACTCGTATCATGGAAGTTGATTAGCTCCCAATTCGGCGGCGCCGGCGCTCCCGCAACATAAGAGAGACACCCGCCGCCCCTTCCATTTTTCCTTCCACGCCCGAACGCCATCTTGATAGTCGCGCAGCCCCGCGCTGTCCAGCCCGCCAGTCTCTTCTGAACCGCCCCCTATTTCTGCTATAGTTGCCGCCCTCTGGACCACGTCGTCGAGTATTCGTACCAAGGCCGCGCACCGTTGTCGTCGTGGCCGGAATCACTTGCGGAGATTGCAGCAGCCATGCCCGATCAAACCTACGTCCCGCATCCCGTGGATACTTCGCACGTGGACCTCGATGACTTGCAACCGTTGCTCGAAAGTCTCGCCCGTAACGCGCACGACATCTGGGCGCAGCAACGAATCCGTGATGGTTGGACCTACGGCGCGCATCGCGACGACGTGAAGCGCACTCATCCCTGCCTGGTGCCCTACGAAAGTCTTTCGGAATCCGAGAAGGACTACGACCGCATCATGGTCAACGAAGCGTTGAAGGCCATCATCGCGATGGGCTATCGCATCACGAAGAGGTGACGCATGCCAGAATCTGCGAAAGCTTCCCCCGCCTCCGCGTCAGTCACCACGCTGCCGCATCAGCGCCGCGCCGCGAAAGACGAAATGAACGACGCAGCGGAACTCAAAGAGTACGAAATCTTGATGGACCAGGGCGACGACGCCAAATACCGTCCCCTGTCTAACGCTCTCTCGCTGGTGCAGGAAACGATTCATCAGCCTTTCGTCCGCTGCGACAAGCAGGCCCTTCATCAGCAAAAATGCTACCAGCTTATTTCCATCGCCGCGGTCGTCGGTGGCGCCTTAACCATTCTCATCGCCATTTTCGAATTCATCTTTAGGTCCCGTGAGGTACCCCTTACCTGGACGGAAGCCGTCATCGCAGCCATTACGCTCTTGCTGATCGGCATCGGCCAAGGCTTCCAATTCAAGGAAGAATGGCTGACCGCCCGATATAAAGCCGAAAATTTGCGCTTGCTGAAATTTCGCACCCTCACCGATTCGCGACTCTGGTGTCCGCCCTTTGACATGACGCTGCTGCGCGAGGAACTCGAAGATGAAGTGCGCAGGCTCGAAGCCCACAACTACGAAAAGGCCAAGGCGTGGGCCTCCGAAGGCGTGCATCCGCGGATTTGCGCGCCGCCTTGCGAGACGCCGTGCGAGGGTGCGCTCCACGAATTGATCGATTACTATCGCCCAAAGCGCCTGCACTCCCAAACCGAATACCTCTCGCAAAAGGCCGAGAAGAGCGAAAAGAAGGGCGCTTGGACCGCCAGGGTCGTACGCTGGTTGTTTTTCGCCAGTTTCGCATTCGTGCTGACGCACCTGGTGCTCCAGATGCACGCCCAATTCGAAACGCATGCGGCCCAGGAAGCCACTGCTCAGGCCGCGAAAGAGCACGGAACGGATGCGCACTTAGATGGTCTCCGTACGACCCAAACCATATCAGGCGCCGCGTCGGCGGATGACGCTCTCTTTACCATGATCCTGATCGGATTGGCCGCGGCTCTCCCCGTAGCTGCCGCCGGTTTTCGCAGCTATCGTGGTTCGCGTGAATTTGAACGAAACGCGCTGCGCCATCAGGCGACGCGGGATTCCCTGGAAGAGCTGGAAAGGCAGCTGCGCACCAGCAGCAATCTGAACGATAAGTTTCGCTTGCTCGGATTCTGCGAGTTGGTGCTGGAAATGGACTGTCGCGAGTTCATGCGCCTGCTGTGCGAAGTGGAGTGGTACGGCTAGGTATGCCGCGGGCGAGCCAAGTTCACGTCGGTCACGGTCGCCGCTGCGTGTCATACGACCGACTGAAGCGGGAATCGTCGCGGCTAAGGCTGCGGCGCGCTTTTGTCTTTATGAAATTTGCGGCGAATGTCCGGCCAGAATTCGTTTAGCACGATTCGTATCGCGTCATACCCCACTTGCGTGCCCCATACCGACGCGGTATTTGACAGCGTCTTGTCGGACTCCGGATGATAGCTGTAAGTGGAAATTGCCGCAGCCGCCGCGCTGCCTCCGATTTCTCCAAAGTTGAAAGTATTGTGTCCGGAATCCGTTCGCGTAATGAACAGCCTGCTCAGCGCGTAACCGGTGCGGCGCACGAATCCACCTTTGCCTAGCTGGTAGTAACGCGGATCCGTGTGCAAAACCGACGGCACCACCGCGTTCACCATGAAATTCTCGATTGTGCCATCCGCAAATGCCGATCCGAATCTCTTCGCGTACCCTTCGGCGCCCTGGCCATAGCCCGGTTCGCTGTTCTGCGCCTGGCTGATTCCCGCTAGTGCCGCATACCATGGGAATTGTACGTAGTCGAACGACGATCGCACTGCCACCTTGTATTTTTGAGCGGCAGTCATGGGCGGAACGTGCGCGGAATTTTCCAGCGTCAGAAAATTCGGCAGCGCGAAAAAGAGCCGGTCTTTCGATCCGGCGTCACTCGCTGTCTGGCTCGCGGGATTGTTGGGATCGGTAGGTTGTTGTGCGCTGGGCGCTTGTCCGGATGACGGCGCGGCATTCGGCGCCGTGGATTGTGGCTGCTGCGCCGGTGGCTGCTGCTGCGATTGTGGCTGGCCAGCGGGCGGAGGCTCGGCCTGCGGCCGCGCATAGCTGCTCGGAGCCATGGAGAGCAGCGCGATCGCAAGCGAGGCTGAAAACGCAATAAAGGGTCGCCGACGTCTGGTTGTCATTTAAACCTATATTTTCCCGGCTCTGAGCCGCTATCGGAGAACTTGGTCGTGCCCGCTCGCCCAGCGACAGTTTCATCGCTTCCATCCCATCCATCTTTGCCGGTAGCATTAAGAATTCACAACAAGGAGCTGTTAAGTTCCACAATCCGCTCGCCAGCGGTTGGAACGCGTGAAGGTGCGCGCCGTTTCGACTTACGGTGCTTTCCGTTTAAAACGGATGTAACGCTCAGCATACCAGAATCGCAATGCCGGGACTCCCGCTGTTGCTATTGTTCGCAATCCGCCGCGCCGGGCAAAGGGCGATCGAGCGAGTCACGCCACGCGACAAGTACGGAGCGGAATCAGGAGTTAGCCGCGATGGGTTCGCCGCTCGCCTCGGCCAGCACTAGCGCTGCCCCGCTAAAAGCCAAGGTGTCAAAAAAATAATTCAAGCTGACGATGTCCTTGGGGCTCGCGATCAGCATCGGCAAATACTCAAATAGCACCAGCAGCAGAATCATCACTCCCAGATACGTCGCGGCCTCCCGCGTTTTCTTGTTAGCGACCAGGCACACCCCGCTCGCAATCAGCACTGCACCGGCAACGTAAGCCCAGAACAGCCGCCCAGGAATCCACTCGGGCATTATTTTTTGTAGCGGAACCCCGGTCGCAAACGTCGGATGCAGAAAATGCTCGACGCCGAAGTACAACGCCGGAATTCCCACGAAGAACCTCGCGACCGTCGCCAGTCCCCGCCCTCCGCTTGTGCTCCTCGCCCTCATCTGAGCTGCGGCAAATGCAAAAGCGCCGCCGCCGAACGCCGTGTCTCTCAGCGCGACCGCCCACAAAAATCGATCGCCGTTGCCGGCCACGACGTTGGGTAAATGGATCATGAGTACGAAGCAGCAGAACATCGCCCCCAAAAGCGTCGCCGCCGGTCGCGCCTGTATTTTCAGCGTGATGCTGAGCGCCGCCGCAATCAGAGCGATGCCCACCAGATAAGCCCAGAATGTGTGCGCCGGCATCCACTTCGGAACGATGCTCGCTATGTCCGCAGTATCCGTAAGATGCTCCGTTCCGAAAACCGCCATCGGGATCGCCAAAAACAAACGCCCGAACGGCAAAATCTTATCGAGCCCGCGAGCTTGCGCCAGCTCATCCTTGATTACCTTTGTCAGCCCGAAAGCCAGGAGCCCGCATCCGGCGAAATACCCCCAGAACACGTCGCTCGGCATCCCGAACGGCACGGACCGCACCGCAAGATTTGCCTCCGTCACACCAAGAACATCGCACAGCATTCCGTAGCTCCTCCGAGTTGACTAGGAATCACCGCGCCTGGAAAACGTTGCACGTCCTCACGCAACTACGCGATGCCGCGCTGCGGCAAACAGTTTTGTTTTTCGGACGGGTTCACTATGGAATTACGGATGCATGGGAGCTGAGACATCCCGAGCGCCAATTTCCACTCGACTTTGTTGCGCGGGTACAGGACGCAGGCGTGAAAACCTTTCTTTCAGCGCAAGAAACCACGATTCGTAGTATCGATGACTAAGGTACGCGACCGTCACCGTCACGGCCAGCATGAGTACGAAAATCCCGGGCGGGTATGCCATTCCAAATCGCTGCAGCACTGCACGCACGCCATGCACGCAGAAGCTATTGAGCAAATACATTCCATAGCTCACTGTCCCAACGAATGCCACCGGCTTCAGCCGCAGCAACCACGCCAAGCCGTTGTCGTCGCGCACCACGCACGCTCCGATCAGCGCCGTCGTTATCAGAAACACGATCAGCCACGGCGGACTTGCCGGCGCCAGGCATGCCAGCATCGCTACCAGCATCAGCGGAGCCGACCACTTCCATCCCAACACGCGATAAAACAGTCGGAATCGGCGTTCCCGGTGCAGCGCCTGCGCCAGCTGCACACCCAGGCCGATGGGGATCGCAATGCTCACCACGATTCGCGTCGGCAGCCAGCCCGGCGGCAGCACACGATCGGTAAGGTGATGGTCCGTCGCCAATTTTAGCGCGATAATTCCCATCAGCAGCACCGAGGACCAAATCCCGCGCAAAAACCGCAGCACGATTGGTCAAAAAAAGTAGAACTGCTCCTGCGTCGAGAGCGTCCATGCCAGGTTGAACATTTCCCCGGGCCAATTTGCCGAAACGAACCAAGCATATGTGAACGTCGCGAAGCTTGGAAGGTAGTGCAGAAAGCTGGCAGCCCGCACCGTGCCGCGTTCCACAACCAGCGCGTTCACCACGTAGAGCGCCAGCACCGCATAGTACAGCGGCCAGATGCGCAGCGCCCGCCGAATGTGGAAATCTCGCAGCGAGATCCTGCCGTATCGGTCCATCTCTCGCAGCAGCAGCGTGGTGATCAGGAAACCGCTTACCACCAAGAAAACTTGCACTCCGTAGAATCCCTGGCGCAGCACAGGCATCGCTTCGACTTGCGGGTAGTAAGGGGTTTCCCATCAGGAGTGAAGCCAGATGACTGCGACGATGCTCAGAGCTCTTAATCCGTCCAGAAAGCCGAAGAAACGCACGCTGCGGAATTTCTCGTAACTCGATTCCATATCGGCGTTCGATTATGCTTCAGCAAGCGTCCACCATTCCAATACGGATGTTGTGTTAATTTGGATGTAGCGAAGTATGAAAGTGCGCGGCACAGGGGCAAAAAATCACGCCCCAAAAAGCAGAAGGCCCACCTTGCGGCGGGCCTTCGAGGGGAGAAAGCTCCACGGCCACTGCGCGGTGGGCGGCAGAACTCTTTCCTCGGTCGCAGTCTAGTACGAGGTGCGGAAATCAGTCAAGCAGGAAAGGGCACTTTTTGACTCTTCGTCAAGATACTGAAAATAATAACCTTAATTGCAAAAACGCAGCTTTTCCACCGGGTGGTCACTTCGGCGGTTTTCGCTCGATCCCGTAGAAGTCCTCTGAATTGATGGGTTTACTGCCCAGCCCTAACTGCAGCACTTGCATCGTGCTGCTGCGATCAAACACCTTATCCGGCAACAACCGCTTCACCACAATCCGAAACCCGCCAAATGCTATCCCTGAAATCAGCGCGAAGCAGCAGATGATGCCAGTGCCGATGATCGCTCCGACAATCATCGTAGTGATCGGCGGCTCTTTGAATTGAAATGTCGGCTCGTTCCAGGTGACTTCTGCTCCAGATTGAACCTGATCCAACAATTTATCCGCTTCGGCCTGCGTCCGTGCGCCAAACACAATCGCCAGCAGCGTGATCGAGCGCTTGCCGAACACCGGAGAATCATTCCGCTCTGCATCGGCCGCGTTCACGTGATAAACCTGCTGCAGCTCGTTCAATTTCTTCTGCGCAGTCTGCGGAGTAGGGAAGTCGGCGATCAGCAGATTCAACTCGCGTCCAGCTACGTGATATCTCGCGACCTCTGCTTCCGCCCCAGTCGCAAATCCCAGCCAATCGTTCTGTGACACCGGGAAAAATTGGTTCAGCGTCACCGGCCCCAAAATGTATTTGTCCGAACGGTCGATGAATCCTTTCACCGGCAAGTGTTCGCTAAGCGTCGGCAGAGGACCTTGCTGTGCTTTGGGCGCGACGGCGCTTACCAAGGCGTTTAGGTCCCCGGCATTTTTGAAGAGGTCACTGCCGTGCATATCGAGCACCAGGTTTCCCAGCAGCACCAGCGCTTCGTCGCGAGACATTACCGAATGTTCATTCGTTCCCGACCGCTCCATGTCCGGCGAGCGCAAGTATGAGTATAGCCCGTACGCTCCGCTGGGATCCTTCATCCGGTACAGAGTCACTTCGATCAGGCCGCCATTGTCGCGAGTGTAAGCCGCCGATTCACCTGACAAATAGCCGTACTCGTGCGCGGCAGCCTCGGTATTCGGAACCTTGAACCCGACGGTGGGTGCAAGGGTGGTGCCGGCAGTCCAACCGGCAAAGGAATTCGGCAGAATGCCCTGCGCTGAAGTAGGAATGGCAGCTAGAAATACAAACACGATAAGCAAAGGCATGGCGTGGCGCATAGTGTCCTTCTATTAGACGCCACTATTCTACTTAGGGTTCCCGTCGGAAGCTACTGTGGCAGACCCGCCGCCCGAAGGCCGGTTCGCGCTGACCAGCTTGGACTTATCGTAGGAAAGACTGTTGAGGCTATCGAGATAAGAGGCGATTCCGCGGTAGAGGCCGTCGGCGACGCGCTGCCGCTGGTCGGTCTTTTTCAGCAGCTTTTCATCGCTGGGATTGCTGATGAATGAAATCTCCGAGAGCACTGAAGGCATGTTCGCGCCGATCAGCACCACAAAAGGAGCCTTCTTCACGCCGCGGTTGCGCTCATCCTGGCTCACCAACTGCAGCCGGTGCGTCAACGAATCCTGAATGTCGCTCGCGAGCTCCTTGGACTCTTCCACCTTTTCGTTGCGCGCGATTTTCTTGATGATGTCCTGCAAATCGTGCAGCGAAGACTGCGCCAGCGCGTTTTCGCGCGCCGCCACCGCCATGGATTCTTCCGAAGTGGCAAAGTTCAAATAATAAGTTTCAATTCCGCGCGCTGCGGCGTCATGGCTGGAATTGGCGTGCACCGAAATAAACAAATCCGCTTTCGCCTCGTTTGCAATCGCGGTGCGCTCTTCCAGCGGAACGAAGGTGTCGTCCTTGCGCGTGTAAATTACTTCCGCGCCGGGAAGCTTTTCCTCGATCTCGTGGCCCAGTCGCAACGCTACGTCCAGGCACAGATCTTTTTCCATCAGTCCGTGCGGCCCAATCGTTCCAGTGTCATGTCCACCGTGGCCCGGATCAATCACGATCCGGCTGATTTTCAATCCCAGCGCGCGCGTCAAAGAGCGCTGTCCGTCCCGTGTCGGTTTCGATTCGGGTGGCGGCGCAAGCACGACTGTCTTAGTGTTGTCCGGTTTCGATTTCCCCGCAGCAGTAGCAGTTGCGGCCGAGGCCCGATTAGTAGCAGGCTTGCTTTCCGAGCTCACTGAAACTGTCTCACCGGCCACCGGGCGCGGCTTCGAATCAGTGTCATCGGATTCCGTCTTCGCATACTTTGCCGCCGCGTTAGTCGCCGCCGCTGCCGGCGTCGCCGTGTTCGCGACGTCACCCGCGGAAGAAGCAAGCGGCTTCGCGTGAACATCAATAACCAGCCGGTAGGGATTCGCCAGCAGGTAAGCGGAATAATCGCGCGCTCCGTTCACATCCAGCACCAGCCGCACCACTCCGTCCTTGTTCTGCCCCAAGCGCAAGGACTTCAGCAGCCCATCCTTAACGTCCCAGTTTTTCTTGGCGATGTCCGGCGTAAGCTTCGCTCGGTGCAAATCGAAATAGACGCGATCCGGCGCCGCAATCCGCGCCGCATTGAAAGCAATCGTATCGTCCAAAGTCACGAGAATCCGTGCCGCAGTCTCCGAGTTCCAAGTCTTGACGTCCCGCACGCGCGGCGTCCCGTTCTCGCTCTCGTGCTGCTCCACCGTCTTGCCTTTCAACTCCGGCAAAGCATCCGTCGCGGCAGCAACCGGCAATTTAGCTTGGGCCTGGAGCTTCGCCTGAACTTGTGCCTGCGCTAGCGCCAGCGCTTGCGCCGCGGCTTGGGCCTGCGCCAATGCCTGTGCCTTGGCTTTTTCCCGCGTATCCGCGATATCCTTCAACGCCACGCGCGCATCGCTCGCCAAATCAGACTTCGGGTACCGCTTTATGTAATCTTTGAGCGTCGCTTCAGCCACATCAGGCTGATGCAGCCCATCTTTTTGCACCAGGCCAATCGCATAGAGCGCCTGCTGGCGATAGCGGCTGCCCGGATACTGCTTCAGCAAAAAATTGTAAGAATCAATCGCGGCTTGAAAATACTTGGCGTCAAACAATCTCCCCATTTCTTCGTACAACTCAGCTTCCGCGATCAACGAAGGCGTCACTTCCTCAGCCTGCGCGGAAATCAGATAAACCTTGTGATAAGCGGAAACGGCTGCGCGGTAATCCACAAGAGATCGTTGTTTCTGCGGAGTGCCTTCCAGGGTAGTGCGCATCCGCACCGCGCGTTCGAACTGCTCGCGCGCATCCATCTTGTGGTCGGTTCGTGCGAACGAACAAAGGGGAACGGCTAGCGCCAGGGCTAGGAGGAGCCATCGGGCCGGCAATATTCTAACGGATACCACGTGCGTCATTCGTTCGTGAAAATTACCCGGCCATTCGAGTCCACTTCTTTTCGCACTGGATTTCTTGGCGGAGTCCAGAGCGTCGAATCGCGGCCCGAGCCGGGGCGAAAGTATGCGTCTTGCACCTTATGTACGTACCGTCGCGTTTCGAAATACGGCGGAACGCCTCTATTCGCATCCACGGCGTGCTCGCCGGCGTTGTAAGCCGCGAGCGTCTTGTCCAAGTCGCCGTTGTAACGATCCAGCAGAGATTTCAGGTACGTCGTCCCGCCTTCCACGTTCTGCGCGGGATCGAAGGGGTTGCCGACGCCAAAGCGTTGTGCCGTCCCAGGGATCAACTGCATCAAGCCCACGGCGCCCTTGCGAGACACCGCTTGCGGATTCCACCCGGATTCCGTGCTGATTACGGCTTTCACCAGCGCGGGATCCACCTGATGACGCGCCGCTGCATCGCGAACAATGCGATCCAGCCGTCCGTCATTGGCACCGAGTGCTTCCGCCGCAGAACCGGTCGAAATCCCAGACCGGGAATGCGACGCGCCGAACGCAGGACTGCCCGTTGCAGAACTGATAGTACTCCCACGGCGGCCGTTCGGGGAATCCCCATTCACGAAGACGAGCTTGCCGTGCTCGTCCACCTGGGTTGCAATCTGGGCGCGCAACGGCGTGGAAAGCGCGAACAGCGCGCCCGCGGCCAGCACTGCAACTGGGATGCAGTTCTTGTTCATGGTTCTGCTTTTCGCCAGCGCTTTTTCAGGGCGCCGACGCACTACCTGACAGCGAGCCTCGGGGAAGGCAGAGCGCTTTGCTTCCTAGCACAAACGAAAGACACACATACGGCGAAGAAGGAGGCTTCTCCGTCGTAAGCATCTGGCACAGCAGCAATTATAGCAATCGGTCCAGTAGGGGGTAAACCTGGTCGAGGGCGTTTTGTATGCCCGATGTGTCTTTTCCGCCAGCCTCCGCCAAATCGGGTCTGCCGCCGCCGGAACCCCCGACCAACTTGGCCAGTTCCTGAACGATTTTGCCGGCATGGAGCTTGGGGATCAGGTCCTTCGTAACCGCTGTGATTAGAGCGACTTTGCCGTCATCGGCGGAGGCTAAGACGACCACGCCAGAGCCTAGTTTTTGGCGCAGCGCATCCACCAGTTGGCGCAGGGCGTCGCGGTCGAATCCGTTCACTTGAGCGGCAATCAGGCGAACGTTCTTCACTGTGCGAGCCTGTTCCACCAAATCGCCGGCCAGCGAGCCTGCCGCTTTGCGTTTCAGGGACTCCAGCTGCTTTTCCAGTTGCTTGCTGGCTTCGAGCTGCCGCTCCAGCGCGGCGATGATTTCGTCCTCGCCCGCATTCAGCATTCCCGCGACGGCGCGCAGCGTCGCGAGCGACTTTTGATACTCGGCGAGAGCGCGATCGCCGGAAATCGCTTCGATGCGGCGGACTCCTGCAGCCACCGATTGCTCGCCGATGATTTTGAAGACGCCGATGTCCCCGGTGCGGATGACGTGGGTTCCCCCACAAAGTTCCTTGCTGTAAAAGCCGCGCGGCGCGGACGCGTCGGGAATGGTGACGACGCGCACGTTGGCTTCCGGATACTTGTCGCCGAAGAAGGCCAGGGCACCGGAAGCGAGCGCGTCGTCAATATTCATGATGTCCGTGCGCATTTCCAGGTTCTTGCGGATCTCTTCGTTCACTTGCTGCTCGATCTCGTAGAGTTCGCTGGGATCCACTTGCGCGAAATGCGAAAAATCAAATCTTAGATGATCGGGCGCGACCAGGGAGCCCGCCTGCTTCACGTGCGTGCCCAGAGTATTGCGCAGCGCGGCGTTCAGCAGGTGAGTGGCCGTGTGGTTGCGCATGTCGCGCACGCGCCGCTCGGGATTCGCGATGGTGGCAACATGATCGCCTACGTGCAGGTCTTCTTTTGCGACGATGCGATGCGCGATCAATCCCGTGACTGGGTAATACGCGCCGCGCACTTCTGCGACTTCCAGTGCGCCGGAATTGTCGAAGAAGCCGCCGGTATCGGCCACTTGTCCGCCGGATTCGGAGTAGATCGAAGTGCGGTCGAGCACCACTTCGGCTTCCGTGCCGGCCTTGATTTCATTCACCGCGCCATCTTTGGTGACGATAGCTTGAATGCGCGCGTCGCGCGCCTTCGTGCCGTGGTAAAAATCCTGCTCGGTCTTGTTCGTTTGCGCGAGCTTTGAATACACAGGATTCGCCGCGTCCTTGTGCGCTCCTTTCCAGGAGGCACGAGCGCGCGTGCGCTGTTCCGTCATCGCTCGCTCAAAGTCGTTGCGATCAAATTGAAGTCCCAGATCGCGAACCACATCCAACGTAAAATCCAGCGGAAGCCCGAATGTGTCGTACAGGCGGAACGCGCTGTCCCCTGGAAAAATGACCGGGATTCCCTTGTCCTTTAGATTGCGCAGGCCTAGTTGTCGGCGTATTTCCCTCGGAACATCAGGATCAGGCTTGAATCCAGCCTGTAGAACGGCGTTTTCCGTTATTTCGGCCAATTCGTCGTCTAGCTTCTGCGCCCCTATCTCGAAAGTCCTTCTGTATCTCGTTTCTTCGGAACGCACGACCTGCTCGATGAACTTGGCTTGCTCTTTGAGCTCCGGATATGCCTCGCTCATCTGCCCAATCACTTGGGGAACCATTTCCCAAAGAAAATAATCCTTTATTCCGAGCAATCTTCCGTGGTGGATAGCCCGTCGCAGAATTTTTCGTAGGACGTAGCCTCGGCCGTCATTCGAAGGTATGACTCCGTCCGAGATCAGAAAAGTGACGGCCCGAGCGTGGTCTGCGATCACCCTCAGTGAAGCAGCCGTGACAGATCCGGACTCTGGCTCTGCGATTGCTTTCGCCTCGCCGCGGCTGAGAACCAAATCCGCAGCAAATTTTAGGAGTGGCGTAAAAAGGTCCGTTTCGTAGTTCGAGATGACGTGTTCAAGGACAGCGGTGGTGCGTTCGAGGCCCATGCCGGTATCCACTGAAGGCTTCGGCAGGGGATTGAGGTTGCCGGAAGCATCGCGATTGAATTGCATGAAGACCAGGTTCCAGATTTCGACGTAGCGGCCGCAGTCGCATGGGAAGGTGCAGGTTCCTGCCGCGCAATCCGGCCCACGCGGGTCGTCAACGGCTGTGCGGCCCATGTCGTAGAAAATCTCGCTGCAGGGGCCGCAGGGGCCGGTGTCGCCCATGGCCCAGAAGTTATCTTTCAGTCCGGGCACTGCAAAGACGCGATCTTTTGCGGCGCCCACATTGAGCCAGAAGTCAGCGGCTTCAGTATCAGTTCCGAACGTGTTGCCAGGCGCAACTTCCGCGCCGCCGAAAACCGTGAAGTAGAGTTTTTCCAGCGGGATGCCATACCAGTCGGGCGAAGTGATCAGCTCCATCGCGAAAGCAATCGCGTCTTTCTTGAAGTAATCGCCGAAGGAAAAATTTCCCAGCATCTCGAAGAACGTGTGATGGCGGTTGGTGAAGCCGACATTTTCCAGGTCGTTGTGCTTGCCGCCAGCGCGCACGCATTTCTGGCAGGTGGTGGCGCGGTTGTAATCGCGCTTTTCGAGGCCGAGGAACACGTCCTTGAACTGGTTCATCCCGGCGTTGGTGAAAAGCAGCGTGGGATCGTTCGTCGGGACCAGCGAAGAGCTGCGCACCACGCGGTGGCCGCGCTCTTCGAAGAATTTCAGAAATGTTTTGCGGACTTCGTTGCCGGTCCACTGCTTGTCAGTCAAGGATGCCCTCTGTAGAAGCGGTTCATTATCGCAGAGGGTCACAACGGCCGCAACGCCACGCGCCGCCACGACACCTAGCATCAGGAAAGGACAGCTGTCCTGATTCCTCATCGCAAAAAGCTGCAGCTAAGAAACTTTTTGGGCCAGCCTGCACCGATTCTGTCCCGTCGTTCAGCTGTTTTCGCATCGCTTCGATGTTAATTTCAAACGGAGACCAAAAAATGAAACCACACACACAATGCCGTGATTTACCACGGCGCCCAGCGCCTTTGCGGTCTGCACCACTCGGCCTCCCCGCTGTTCACCGGTTGCGGGCCACGGGTCGCGATTCACGGCTCACGAATCGCAAATCACAAATCTCGATTTGCTCATCACTCGTCACTTCCACTCACAGTTTCCGCTCCGCCAATCACACAGATTCTAATCGGCGGTGCGCGATTAAAAATGTCCGCAACTCCCGTGAAAACACTGCGTTGAATTTTTCTAATCGGCCGAAAAGTGCGTACTTGCGAGCGCGCTTTGCACGCCTTCGGCACCCCACGAACCACCGATCACAGCTCGCCGCTCACGTATCTCTAATCGCTAGTCAAATATTAGAACTCCATCTAACTTGCTCGCAACAAACGAGAAAACATTTTCTAATCGCTACTTTTTTTGCCATTTGGCATATCCTCGGCACCTAGCCGCCCGCCAATCTCAAGCGGCCTAAATTATGGGAACTCGGACGCACAGCACAACACACCTACGACGGAAAGACGGCGGTGTTGTGGCCGTTGAAAGTGCGCTTGAGCGGGCCACGAAGCTGCTTTTGAGCGGAGATGGGCCGGGGGCGCTGCGGGTGTTGCGACCGGCGCTGCGGAGATACCCGGAGAGCGGGGAGCTAGAGGCGCGGTGCGGCGACGCGCTGTATCTAGAGGAGCGATTGGCGCAGGCGCGGGAGGCTTACCGGCGTGCTTTGTCGCTGGACGATACGATATGCCAAGCGTGGTACGGCCTGGGATGCGTGGAATTCTCTGGGGAAGCTTACGCCGCGGCGATTGAATGTTTTCGACGCGCGGTGGCGTTGGAAGTGGGCGACGCGGATGCTCGGATGTATCTGGGCAGATCGCTATTCCCCATGGGCTTCGTGGACGAGGCGATTGACGAGTTTCAAGCCGTCGCGAAAATGGCGCAGCCCGATTTGCGCAGAAAAGCGCTGGGCCGAATCGCGACGATTATTCCGGGAAGCCCTACGAGAGGGAACGTGGAGGTAATGAAGGCCCGCGTGATGTGGGCGAGGCAAGAAGCGCGATTCGAGCGGCGCATGCCCAAGACGCCCGCCGACGCGCGCGTGCGAGGCGGTACGCATTCACGCGGCGCGAAAATTCGCATTGGCTACGTTTCGGCATTTTTTGGTTCGCGGAACTGGATGAAACCGATGTGGGGAATGCTCAACGAGCACGATCGCTCGTCGTTCGAAATTCATTTGTTCTGGGATGTGCAAAACCCCGCCGCCGCCAATGAGTACCGGCGACACTCTCGCGATTCGATTCATGAGATCAATGGCCTTTCGAACCAAGAGGCGGCGCGGCGCATTCAGAAGTCCGGAATTGATATCCTGGTGGACCTGAACGGCTACAGCTTTCCGGACCGGCTGGGAATGTTCATGAGGAAACCCGCCGCGATTCAGTTCGCACACTTCGCTATGTATGCCACGACCGGGATTCGAGCGTACGACTACTTGATCAGCGACATGGCCGCGCTGCCGTTGGCGGAAGAACGCTTCTGCACCGAACGGGTGTTGAGGGTGTCTGGGAGCTATCTGGCGTTCCGCGTTCAGTATCCGGTACCGCGCGTTGTTCCGCCGCCTTGCATCAAGAACCGATTCGTGACGTTCGGATGTCTTGCGCCGCAATATAAGATCACCGATGAAGTGATCGCGACGTGGGCGCAAATTCTGACGCGTGCGCCGAACAGCAGGCTGATTTTGAAGAGTACGTGCCTCGAGCAGCCCTCGAATCGGGCGGCAGTGCTTGCGCGCTTCGCGCGATTCGGTGTCGGCGCCGAACGAGTGACTCTGGAGCGGCCGGCGGAACATTTCACGTTCCTGACGGCCTACGGAAGAATTGATATCGCGCTCGATACTTTTCCCTACAACGGGGGAACCACAACGATGGAGTCCCTCTGGCAGGGTGTGCCGGTGCTGACGTTCAACGGCGACCGATGGGCGAGCCGGACGAGCCGTACGTTAGTGCTGGCCGCGGGGCTGGAAGAATGGGATGTGCCGTCGCGCGAGGATTATGTGGAAGGCGCCATCGCGCTGGCAAATTCGAAGGAGACTCCTGCCAGGCTTGCGGCGCTGCGAACTGGGATGCGAGCGCGGCTGCTGGATTCGCGTGCCTGTGATAGCCAGGGGCTCTGCCGAGAATTGGAACAGCATTACAAAAATACATACCGGCGGAACGGGACGCCCGCAACCAGATGAGAGGTCCGGGCGGCCCGATTCAGCCGGCGGAAATCTGTTCCGATGCAGGGGTGCCTACATTTGGATCCAGCCCGCGTGGCGGGCGACCGACAAGTTCTGGACTTTCTTCAGAGGGACTTTCTTCAACTTCTTGCCGCTGGATTTCTTGGATTTCTTGGGAGCCATGTTGTCCTCCTTTCGAATTTTGGTTCTGCTTGGTCCTCAAATGTGACGCACATGCAATGTGGTTCTATGCAAATCGCGCGCCAAAGTCAACGCTAGCGGCAGGCGAAAGCGATAAGCTTGGGAATGCGGGAGTTAGAATTGAATACGCCGGTGAATTGACGCCCGGTGCGGCGTGGCGCTGTTGAATAAGTAAGCTTTGGTTGAAAATTTCAACGTTGCGCAGCGGGTGTGGAGAAAACCGGGGCGGCTCTGAGAGCCGCCCCTACAATCTGCGACGAAGTTAACGCAGGAGGCGCCAGGACGCCGTTCTAGTTTTCTGGCGCGGCTTGTTTCTTGGCTTTGGCTGCTGCTTCGGCTTCTGCGGTCCATGGCGGGACGATGCCGTTCACGCGGGCGTAGGCGATGGATTGGCCGAGATGTTCGTGCGCGTGGGTGACGAGAATGTAGATAACGTCGCCGTAGTTGGCGTCGGGACCGAGCTTGGGCAGCGGCTTATTGAAATCGGCGTTGCTCATCGCTTCGATGGCGTTGTGGGCGCTGGCGAAGGATTTATTGAGCGCGTCGATGATCTGCGCTTTGTCGGTAGTGGACTTTTCGAAAGTTTTTGGATCGAAGCCGGCTGGGAGCGGCGTGCCCATCAAGTTCGGAATATTGTAATTCGCATTGGCGATGTGCAGGAAAACTTCGCCGATGGATCGAACACCTTCCGCGGGACGCCAGCCGTATTTTTCGGCGGGGACGGCGGCGGCGAGGTCCACAAATTTTTTGTGCATGCCATCGAGGTCGAGCAGCGCCTGCGGTTTCATGTCGTAGCTGGGCGGAGTCGTGTCCTTCGCTTGCGCGGCGGGAGCGGACTGCGAGGCCGGACCAGAAAACGCAAACGAGCGGGACGCGCTGGCGCCGAGCAGCAGGGCCAGAGCCGTTGCAGACATCAAGAGTTTCTTCATCTGTGGTTCTCCTTTAGAAGCGGATGCTGCGAATTTAGTGGTGCGCCCCGCGGAGCAGCACACTGTCCGAAATCGGCAAAGCTTGTGGCGCAGTGTCCGGAGTCGAGATGACGCCACCGGATTACGGATTGCGCGTTTGGCCAAGCTCCAATTTCTGGGAGTCTGCAGTGAGATTTAGCTTCATGAACATCCCCGTGGGTTGCTGTAGGGCTTAGACGGAGGAGGGCCGGAAAAATCTCACGATCGTGGCGATTTTTTCGGCGGGCGGCGGCGCCGCTGCGAATCATGGCTCGGAGAGTTCAGAGTCGGAGGCGTCAGGAAGTTCGCGGAGGTCGCCGTGAGTGATGCCTTTTAGTTCGGCGCGGATTATGTCAGAGGGGAAGCCGGCGCCTAGAAGATTTCGGTAGAGGGAGGCGATCTTCTTTTGATCGAGCGGACCGCGGAGATGGGCGAGGCGGCGAGTGAGGCGCGCGCGGACCAGGCTTGCTTCGTCCGTCTCGGCGAAGACGGAGTCCACGGCCGATTCGATGTAGCGGTCGGAGACGCCGCGGGCGCGCAGCTCGCGGGCGATGCGGTAACGTCCCTGGCGGCGCAGTTTGGCGTGCTGCGCGGCGTAGTTCAGCGCGAACTTGGCGTCGTCGAGATAGTTGAGTTCGCGGAGGCGTGTGATTACGGCGGGGATCAGATCTTTATTTTCGGCGCGGCGCTCGAGATGTTTTTTCATCTCGGAGACGGAGTGAGGACGGCGCATCAGGGCGCGTTGCGCGGACATGTAGAGCTGGGTTCCCGTGAGGAGTTTGCGGGTGGGAGAGCGGGAGCGCATCAGTTGAGGATAGTGCAGTCGGTGGAGGAAGTATAGGAGGTGCAGTGCGGGCACGGCATGCCGTGCCCCTACGGGAAATTAGCGGCGGGAGGAGTTGGTGTTGTCGAATTCGGACATGGCGCGTTCCATATCTTCGCGGGCGGAATCGGCGCTGGAGCGGATGCCCTGGACGCGCAGACGGAAGTCGTCCGGATTGGAGGCGCGCAGAATCGCTTCTTCGAATGTGATCAGGTTGCGCGAGTAGAGATCGAAGAGCGATTGATCGAAAGTTTGCATGCCGTACTGGCTGACGCCGGCGGCGATGGCGTCGCGGATCATGCGCGTCTTATCTGGGTTGATGATGCAATCGCGAATGTATCCGGTGGTGATCATGACTTCGACGGCCGGGACGCGGCCGCTGCCGTCGGCTTTGCGCACCAGTCGCTGGCTGATGACGGCCTTCAGTGTGCCGGCGAGCTGCAAGCGAATTTGTTTTTGCTCAGGCGGCGGAAAGACGGCGATGATGCGCTGAATGGTTTCCGTCGCGTCCAGAGTGTGCAGTGTGGACAAAACCAAGTGGCCCGTTTCGGCTGCGAGAATGGCGGTGGAGATGGTTTCAAGGTCGCGCATTTCGCCGACCAGGACCACGTCTGGGTCTTGGCGAAGTGCGGCGCGCAACGCGGTGGAGAACGATGCGGTGTCCACTTCGACTTCGCGCTGGTTGATGAAACCTTTTTTATCGCGGTGCAGATATTCGATCGGGTCTTCGATGGTGATGATGTGCTCGGAGCGCAGCGAATTGATGCGGTCAATCATGGCGGCGAGCGTGGTGGATTTTCCGGAACCAGTGGTACCGGTGGTGAGAATCAGGCCGCGCTGCTCTTCGCAGACAGTGGAAAGAATGCGTGGCAGCTCGAGTTCTTCAATCGTGCGAATTTTTGTGGGAATTACGCGGAGGACCATGCCGACGTTGCCGCGTTGCTGGAAAACGTTGACGCGGAAGCGGCCCAGGCCGGCGACGCCGTAAGCCATGTCGAGTTCGGCAGTTTCCTTGAACTTTTGCTTCTGGCGATTGGTCATCATGCTGAAGGCCATGGAGAGCATTTCTTCAGGCGTGATGCGCGGCACGTCGCTAAGCGGGTTCAGGATGCCGTCAACGCGAAGATAGGGGTGGTTGCCGACTTTCAGGTGCAAGTCGGAGGCGCGGCTTTCGACAGCGCGGCGCAGCAGATCGTCAATATTGATGGCCATTTATCGTCCTGGGCTCCGAGGAGCGTCGTCTAGTCAAACTAGCATGGATTGTGGAGGTGGCAAGGAGAGCAGGTTGGGTATGGTGCGAAATGGACAACCTGAACGTTGGGACAGGTGGGGCACGAGCTTGGCGAAAATGGAAAAGAGAAAACGGAAAATTGGGCTCGTTCAGAATGACAGCGCTTCGCTGGGAGCGCGTTTAGATTGGGGGTTGGTCGGGGAGGAAAATGCGGTCGTAGATTACGCCGGCCAGGACGCCGCCTAGCAGGGGGCCGACCCAGTAAACGCCGTGGTTGGTCCAATGATTGCGCGTTACGAGGGCGGGGCCGAAGGCGCGGGCGGGGTTGACGGCGGCGCCGGTGAAGGGGAGGCCGCAGAGGGCGTCAACAGTTACGGCGAAGCCGATGGCCACGCCGGCCACTTTGTTGAAGGCGCCCTTGGCGTCAACGTTGGTGGCGAAGAAAACGAAGACCAGAAAGAACGTCATCACGCCTTCCAGCAGCATGCCATGCAGGCGCGTGAAATCTGGCGCGAGCGTAGGAGTGATGGAGCCGAGAGCTTCGGGGCGCCAACTGGAATCGGGGATGATGACGACGAGTGCGTACGCGGCGGCAATGGCACCGAGAAGTTGGGCGGCGGTGTAAAGAATCGTTTGCAAAGTGCTGAGGCGGCGGCTGACCCAGAAGCCCACGGTAACGGCGGGATTTAAGTGGCCGCCGGAGACGTGTCCGATGGAGGTGACCATGACGCCGACGGTGAGGCCGTAGGCGAGCGCGAGGCCGAGGATAGTGATGCTGCCTTGTCCGGAAGAGCGGAGATATTGGTCGGCGCAGAGGGCGCCGGCCGCGAAGAATACGACGGCGAACGTGCCGAAGAATTCAGCGAGCAATTTTTGGGTGAGGCTGTACAAGCGGTTCTCCCAGGAAAGACGCGGCGCGATGCGTATGACATGCAGTGGAGTGCGCCGCGCGCGATTCTACTGAATTAACGGTGATAGGTCAAAAGATGGGAGCCGCGCGGGGCGAGTTAGCGCGGCTTGAAGAAATCAAAAGCTCGCTCGAAATGCACCGCGAAAGGAATGGCGCTTCGCGCCGTTTTTTTGTCGGAGCTAAAGCTCCGGCTCACAAAGAGTAAGGCTAGCGCCGCGTGCGGCGGGCCAGGTCGCTGAAGATGTAATTGTGTTCGCTGCTTACACCCCAGCGCTCGAAGGGACGCCAGTACCATGCGGGGTAGAGATTGGAAATGATCGTGGTGTTGCGCGTCAGGATCGTGCCATCGCCGTCCTGTTGCAATGTGTACTCGGCATATTCGAAGCCTAGCCAGTGGCGGCCGGGCATGTTGGTGCGATCGATTGCGAGGCGCATGACATTGGGCGGCTGCCAGTCGATGACGGTCTCTTCGATCGAGCCGTGGTCGAAGTAACATGTGCGTTTGGCGCCGAGGCCGGTGCCTTGCATGTCGCAGCTGATGGGAATGGGGAGGCCGATGTACATCAGCAGAGGCTTTTTCCCTTGGAGGCTGTCGAATGAGCGGAGGTCGTTCCAAACGTGAGTGGGATCGGCAGAGAGTCGAATCGTGGAAGTGACGACTTCCTGGCGGGGGTGAGTGAGTGTGGATAGCTCGATGCGGTGGCCGGTGAGAATCAGCAGCGGCATAGAAAGCAGGACCAGCGAGGTAAATGTGGGGCCCGCCTTGCCAGTGAGTTTGGCCCGCAGCGAGTGAAAAATAAATCCGAGAGCGACGCCTAACGTGATGCCGACGAAAAGCAGGGGAAACGCGAGCAGGGCACAGACCGGAGTTTCCATATGCATCGCGATCAGTAGAGCGAGCGATGCGATGGCTGCCAAAATCCCGGCCGCGGACACGGTTTGCATATCCCGCGAAACAAGGGTGATGGCGAATCCGGCGGCAAACGGCACGAGTATGAAAATCACGCCGCCCATCGCGTGGGTTGCGGGGATCTCGGCGACGAAAAAGCCTGCGAGCCCGACCGCGACGCCAGTGAGCCCGCCGACCAGAACACCCTTCAGCGAATTTTCCCAGTCATGCAATGTGGTTCTCCCGCTTAACCGGAGGATGGCGCTCGGGTCGCGATCTGTTGGCTACCGATGCCCGCGACCTTTGAATTACCAAATGAATTTGGCGCCGAGTTGAATGTGACGCGAACCTCCGCTGCCGAGAACGGGATTAGAAGCCCCGAGGTCGGGAGTGAATGCGGCGAGCCCCGGATTGGACCCGGCCAGGTTATCGTTGATGCCTGTAAAGTTGGGGTGGTTCAGGATGTTGAAAAACTCTGCGCGAAACTGAAGCGTTAGGTGTTCGCCCAGTTTTTGGTTTTTGCTAAATGAGAAGTCCCAGTTGGTGAAATCCGGCCCGCGAAAAATGTTGCGGCCAGAGTCGCCAAACGCGCCGTTGGCGGGAGGCGTCAGCGCGGTGGCTCCGGAAACGTAACACCCAAACGTTGCGAGTTGATTGACGGCCGCCGGGCCAGCAGCGTTTATGCATTGTTGATTGCCACCGATCACATTCCCGCTGCCATCAGTGGTAAATGTGCTCGGGTCGATGAATGGAAGTGAGGTAGTTTTTGACCAGTGAATATTGTTCGGACTGCCGGTAATGTTCCAGCGGTCGTTGAACTCGCCGGTAAAACTGATGTCGTCATCGAAATCAAAGAGCGTATAAGGCATGCCGGTTTCGAGGATGACGATTGAGTTCATCTGCCAACCTTCCAGAAGTTGCCAGAAACTCTTACGTCCTGGAATGGCGTAGGTGACGGCGAACGTGAAACGGTGGCGTAGATCGAAGTCGCTGTTACCGCGTTCCCCGGAAGGATCCAAACTGTTCTGGACATTGAAATGCCGGTTGCTGGTGGATTCATCAATTGAGTGGGCGTACGTGTAGCCGGCTACGATATTCAGGCCCTTCCAGGTGTGGGTTTTGTAGGTGACCTGCAAGCCGTCGTAGCTGGAGTTGTAGGCATTTCCGAATTCGGTGGTCTCGCCGAGGAAATTATACTGCTTGAAGAACGGCCGGTTGCTTTGTTCGCATGCGAAATAGTCGCCGCCACCTTCGAAACAAGCCGCCGCCGCCGGTCCGTTCGGTTGGTTAATGTCGAGCAAGCTGAAAAGCTTTACGCCGCGCTGCCCGACGTACCCCACTTGAAGCGAGGACCAATTTCCGATCGCTCGCTGGACGTTGAGGTTCCAGAACTCGGTGTAAGGAGTATCGAGGTGATTTTTGACGGACGTAATACTGCATGGGCCGTCCGCGCTACAAGCTATCGGCTGCGACAGAATCGGAAATACTTGTGCGGAAGAATTCACCCAATTTAATTGTGTAGGATCTCCACCGTTCGCTTGCACCACCGCTGCGGTTATCGTTCCACCGCCTGGAGTAACTCCCAACGCTCCGGTCGGGATCGTGTTGAGCCCAATCCCGCCGCCGGCCGTCTGGCCGATGAAATCGGAAATCGGAGCCATTTCATAAATAATCCCAGCGCCCGCTCGAATTACTGTTTTTCCGGTTCCCCACGGGTCCCACGCGAACCCGAGCCGAGGAGCGAAGTTATTGTGTTGTACGTTATAGGGGCTGGAAATCTGTTTGCCCACCTGAGCAAATCCGATGCTCGGCTCGAAGTTGGCGAGCAGATTGTTTTGCTCGTGAATCACGCCAGAAACTTCGTAGCGCAGACCGGCGGTGATGGTCAGCTTGGAATTGAAATGGAACTCATCGTCCACGTAGGCAGCGTATGCGTTTTGCGTGATGAACCGCTGCGTGTTTCCGGACAGGATCTCTCCGTTTTCAGGTCCGCAAGGCGTCTGTGAACAACCTGGGTTGAGGTCGGTTCCATTGCCCGGGTCTATCGAACCTGCCTCCATGAAATCCTGAAGACTTTGAAAGAAAATCTCCCCTTTTGCGTGACGATTGCGAATATTGTTAACGGACCCGTGGCGTATTTCTACTCCGAAGTGAATATTGTGACGGCCTCTCAAGTATCCGAGGTTTTCGGTGAACTGATAGGTCGCCGTGGGCGTAGTGAAAAGCGGAAAGCCGTTCCCGCCGCCAAGCTGGAAGAAGTTTCCGACGTCAATCTCCGGAAGACCGAAATTGAATGGGTTGGTAACGCCGGTATTGATTCCATATGTGGTCGGATTGACGTTATGGTCCGCGGAAACAATTTGCTGCGAGAATCGGCTGTATCCAAAACGCGCCTCGCTCACCCAGTTGCTGGTTGGCGTATAGGTCCAATTGATGCCCACGACTTGAGGGCGGGTCAGCGCTTGTGAAAGGAATTGCGGCGCGAGATAGTCGCCGTCTTCTTCCGTTTGCGCGCTGTCCGCAAAGAAGTAGCGTCCAGTGAGCGTGTTGTTCTTCGAAAAATGATAGTCAACTTTGACGAGCGCATTGTCCGCGCGGTTTAGGTTCGCAAGATCTTGAAAGAGCAATCCCGGACCCGCTGTGCCAGTATTCGTGGGATAAAGCTGGGAAATTTTCAGGCTCAAAGGATTGATGACGCAACCGGATAATGCCGCACAGTTCGATATGACGTCCGGAATACTATTGTTCAGGTCGCCGCCCAATGGCACGGTGTCCGGGCTGTTAGCAAGCAGCGGATTACCAACTTTGTCTCGCACGCCTTCGTAAGCGCCGAAGATGAAGAGCTTCTCTTTTATGATTGCTCCGCCGGCAGAACCTCCGAACTGATGCAGGATGAGCGGCGCCAGCGGTTGTCCGACGGGATCGAAATAATTTCGGGCGTCGGCCGCGCTGTTCCGCGCAAAGTAGTACGCAGAACCGTGGAATTGATCAGTTCCCGATTTCAAGCCGAGCTGTACCACCGCGCCCGGTTTCCAGCCGTACTCTGCTGTGGGGTGTTCTTGCGTGCTGAATTCCTGAATCGCGTCAATCGGGAGAAGGCTCGCGGGCGTGCCGCTGACACCTTCTTCATTCAACACCGAGGTTCCGTAATAGAGGTCGTTGTCGTCAGTGCCATCAACGATGTAGTTGTTGTCCTCCGGCCGCGCGCCATTGGAAATGATCGAGTGGAATCCTCCGCCAGGCGTGCGATCAACCCCGGGCATAAGCATGACCAAGTTTTGCCAGTCGCGGCCTTGCAGGGGCAACTCGTTGATCTCCTTATTGCTGAACGACCCTCCCAGGGTCGCGTTGGTTGAATCAATCAGGGACGCGGCCTCCTCGTTCACGACCACGGTTTCGTTCACGGTACCCGGCTGCAGTTGCAGGTCAATGCGAATGTCATTCGTGACCTCTACGCGCACCGCGCTGCTGATGACTTTCTTGAAGCCAGACGCTTCCGCCGAGATGGTGTACAAGCCCGGTTCGAGGTCAGGAGCAACGTATTCCCCGGTTCCATTCGTCACCAGTTCGCGCGAAACTCCCTTGCCGGTGTTCGTAACCGTCACTTTCGCGCCAATTACCACGGCACCGGACGAATCACGGATCGTCCCCAAAATGCGGCCCTCATTGGTTTGCGCCCGGGAATTTGGGCTGAGAAGTAAAAACATTGCGACGACCCCGCTCATGAAGCCTAAGCTTTTCATCGCCTGCTCCTTTTTCATGCAATTCCGTTCGTGTGCCGGATGAGTGCGGTCGCTATGCGTTCTGAAACGGAAAGGAAAATGCGGGCGCTGAAAAAATTACAAGCCTGCGGCGAGTTTACCCAGGTCTACGAGGCAGTTAGGAAAGATGCGAGCCGACGATAGCGGCTGGCCGTGATTATTTGCGATGAATGGCCCGGGTCCCATGGGAATTGATGGTATGCGCGACAAAGTAGAACACATGCGAGAGGAAGTCAATGTTGTTTCGCGGCGTCGCGACAAATTCGCAACAAACCTGATTGTCTGGACCACATTGGAACTTATTCTCAGGGAGGAACGATCGCGTCCTATTTCGAAGCAATACAATCCCTGCTGGCATATACTGCGCGGCCTATGCGCGCGAAACTATTTCGGACCGCCATTCCTGTCGTAGGAACTCTTTTAACTCTGGCGTTACCTTCTGTTGGGCAGACGATCAAGGGTAACGGGTACACCGCCTATCGCATTGCCGCGAAGGATCCGCGGCCGCCGCACGCGCCGACGTTCGCCGCGGTGTTGCTCGGCGGCCACGGTGACGTGGACGAGGCCACATCATTTTTATGCAGTCATTCTGGAGGAGGCGAGTTGGTTGTTCTACGCGCCTCCGGGGCTGACGACTACAACGCCGAGTTTCAGTCTGCGTGCCCTGGAAATTCCGTCTTGACACTTGTAGTTACATCGCGGGATGGCGCAAATGATCCTTTTGTCGCGGAAAAGCTTCATAACGCGCACGCGATTTTTATTGCCGGCGGCGATCAATCGAACTACGTGAAATATTGGACTGGCAATGCCGTGCAGAAAGAGATCAACGAAGGCGTGAAGCGAGGCGTTCCCATCGGCGGAATCAGCGCGGGACTGGCGGTGCAAGGTGAATTTGTATTCGATTCGATGTTGGACACGGTGACGAGCCCAGAAGCATTGGCAAATCCCTACGATCCACACGTGACTCTAGTGCGAGATTTCCTCTCGATACCAATCCTGAAAAGCATTATCACCGACAGTCATTTTTCGCAGCGCCAGCGCATGGGTCGCTCGCTCGCGTTTCTTGCGCGCATCGTGCAGGACGGTTGGGCGCCGGAAGCGCACGGCATTGGCATCGACGAAACCACCGCGGTCCTGGTGGAAGCGGACGGCCGTGCCCGGGTGGTCGGGAAAAATTCAGCGTACTTCATGACGCTCGATCACCGGCCAGAAGTTTGTGTGGATGGAAAGCCTCTCACGCTGCGTCATGTGAAGGTTGTGAAGCTCAGCGCCAGGGACACTTTCGATCTGAATGCGTGGGCGGCTACGGGCGGGAGCAGCTTTGAAGTGAATGTCGTTGACGGCAAAATGACGAGTAGCGCGCAGCCGTGAAGTTGGAACGGCATGGAATACGGAGATCTTCGCTATTACTGGGTCAAATTTGCTAGTTTTTTCGACACGCCCCGAACTGATGGGTAGAGAAGCGCACCTTGAGCGATAGCGCTTCTCGGTTTATCCAGCAATCGAATAACGCCGGGGCGTGCAGCGCCAACTGCCGCAGCCGACGTCCGTCGCGACAGAGCCCTAGCGGACGGCGGCGACGGGGACGCCTACTGGGGTTAGCCAGTTGTGGCGGTCGGGTTTTTTGCCTTCAACCAGGGCGAAGAATTCGTCCTGGATGCGTTTGGTGATGGGACCGCGAGAGCCCATGCCGATTTTCACGCGGTCGATGGAGCGGATCGGGGTGACTTCAACCGCAGTGCCGCAGAAGAAGACTTCATTGGCGATGTAGAGCATTTCGCGCGGAATGATTTGTTCGGCTACGGGAATGCCGAGGTCTTTGCAGATGGTGATGATGGAGTGGCGCGTGATTCCCGGCAGCGCGGAATTGGACAGAGGTGGAGTGATGACCGTGTCGCCGGAGACGATGAAAATATTTTCGCCGGAGCCTTCGCTGACGTAGCCGTGGGTATCGAGCGCGATGCCTTCGACGTAGCCGTTGGCGCGCGCTTCCATGCGGATGAGCTGGGAATTCATGTAATTGGCGGCGCACTTGGCCATTTGCGGCAGAGTGTTGGGCGCGGGACGATTCCAGGAGCTGACGCAGACGTCCACGCCATTGCGCAGGCCTTCTTCACCTAGATATTTTCCCCAAGGATAACAGGCCATGTACACCTCGATGGGGCAACCGACGGGGTCCACTCCGGCTTCGCCATAGCCGCGGAGAATTACCGGGCGGATGTAACAGGCGCCGATTTTATTCACGCGCAGGAGTTCGAGGTTGGCGTTGCAAAGATCATCGAGGGTGTGGCGAACCTCCATGCGATAGATGTAGGCGGAATTCAGCAGGCGCTGCATGTGTTCTTTCAGGCGGAAAACGCCGGGGCCTTGTTCGGTATCGTAGCAGCGGATGCCTTCGAAGACGGCGGAGCCGTAGCTGACGACGTGGGAGAGGACGTGAATTTTGGCGTCGTCCCAGTTGATGAATTTACCGTCGTGCCAAATCTTTTCTGTCTTGGGAATGGGCATCGGGTCGCTCCGCACGCAAAAAAGTCGTTAAAAATGAGTGCAATGGCAGAGTAGAGCAGGGAGGGTTGCGGTGTCAATCTGTCGGGCGGTGGTTGTGTCGAGGTGGGATGCTCCAATTTGGACGGTGGAAAAGAGGGAGAAAATCACCACTGATGAACACAGATAAATGCACTGATAAATCCAACAACGAAAACGAGAATAAAGACAAAAAAGGAAATAAAGACAAAATCTAAAGAACAACGGCTACACCAATAATGGCGGGCTACTCTTCGCGCAAGGCCACTAGCGGGTCAACCCTGGTGGCGCGCTGGGCTGGGATGAAGCAGGCAAGTAAAGCTACCGACGTTAGCAGGGCGGCGATTGCGACGAACGTCAGCGGGTCCGTGGGCTTTACCGCATAGAGCATGGAGCGCAGGAATTGGGTCAGCAGCAGGGCGCCGAAAAGGCCTGCGGCCAAGCCCACGGCTACCAGGAACATGCCTTCTCCGAGGGCCATACGCAGGATGTGGGAGCGTTGTGCGCCCAGCGCGATGCGAATGCCAATTTCGTGACTACGCTTGCTGAAGGTGTAAGCCATCACGCCATAAATTCCGATGGAGGCGAGCAGGAGCGCGATCACCGCGAAGACGCCCAGAATTTCGAGCGCGAAGCGGCGCTCCGCCGTCGATCTGGCGATTACTTCTTCCATGGAACGCACCGCATAAACCGGCACGTCCGGATCAACCGCCTGAACTTCGTGACGAATTGCATCGCCGATCATACCGGGGTCGCGGGCGGTGCGCGCGTAGATGACGGAACTGTAGGAAGGGGATTGGAAGTCCGAGAGGTAGATATGTGGGCCGTCCTGGGCCTCGAGCGAACCGGATTTCACATTGCCGACGACGCCGATTATGTTCAACCAGGGGGCAGTGGATTGCGGGTCCCCTTCGCGGGCGAAGCCAGGCCTAACGCGTTTGCCAATCGGAGTGTCGCCGGGCCAGTATTGGTGTGCGAAAGCTTCGTCCACAATGGCAACCGGCTGGCCCTTATCGTCGTCGGAGTCGGTGAAGTTTCTTCCGGTGATGAGCGGGATTTCCAGCGCGCGAAAGTGGCCCGGGCTGACCGAGGCAAACTCGGCGACTGGCGTTCGTTCGGAGTCCGAAGGCCGACCCTCGATGGTAAAAGGGAGTAGATTCCGCGCAGGTACAAGCGGCAGGCTGCCACCGCCGCCGATGGAGGCCTCTTCGACGCCCGGAAGAGCGGATACGCGCCGCAGAACTTCACGCATGAAGGCGGCGCGCTTCGGAGTAGTGAAATAGCGGTTTTGCGCAGGATCATTCGGATAGGCGAGCCACATCTGAGCGGTGACGACGTGATGTGGGTTGAAGCCGGGACGGACTTCCAGGACTTGCCAGAAGCTACGAAGGAACAAGCCCGCGCCGATCAAAAGTATCAGCGAGAGCGCGACTTCGGAAGCGACCAGCGCGCTGGAAACCCGCATCTGGCGCTTGGTGGAGCCGGAGCCGCGGCTGCCTTCGCGGAGATTGGAGATTTGATTGGGGCTGGCGGCTTGCAGCGCGGGTGCCAGGCCGAAGATCACTCCGGTGATGATCGAAACCAGCAGCGCGAAGCAGAGCACTCCGGGGCTGATGGTAACTTCACTCAGGCGCGGAATATCGGCGGGCGCGAAATTCAGCAGAGCGCTTTTCAGCGCCACTACCGTAGGCAGTGCAACACAGCCAGAAACGAAGGCGAGCAGCACGCTTTCGGTGAGCAGTTGGGCGATGAGGCGGCTGCGCCCGGCTCCCATCGCCAGGCGTATGGCGATTTCGCGGTGGCGCCCTGAGGCGCGGGCCAGCAGAAGATTCGCGAGGTTGACGCAAGCAATCAGCAGCACGAACCCGACTGCGGCGAACAGGACGAAAAGCTCGCTGCGAACATTGGCGGTGAGATCCTGCTGCACGGAAACCAGGCGCGGAGCCCAACCTGCAGCCGGAGGATAGTCGGTGGCGTAATCGCGGGCGAGCCCAGCGTCGAAAGCTTCCAGGCGGACTTGCGCCGCGGCGACGCTCAAGCCGGGCTTCAGGCGTCCGATCGCGCCGGGAAGCATGCGAATCGAACGAAGCGGTGGCACGGGGAATGGCAGCGCGCTGTAGCCGGCGGCGATGTATGCGTCCTCTTCGGTTTCCAGAGTTTTTCCCGGGTGGTGGAATCCGGGTGGCATGACGCCGATGATTTCGTACATATCGCCATCGAGGCGCAAGCTCTTGCCGATGACTTTGGGATTGGCGCCATATTGGCGGTGCCAGAAGCCGTCGCTGAGGACGACAGCGTTGACGAAGCCCGGAACTTCGTCTTTCTGGGTGAACACGCGGCCAAGCGCGGCCTGCGCTCCGAGCATTGTGAAATAGTTAGAGCTCGTGGCCAGGACTTCGATTCGCTCGGGACGTTCCACATCGGTGAGGTTCGCGGGAATCGGCCAGATCACCGCGAGGTCTTGAAAAATTCCGGCGCGATCACGATAGTCCCAAAATTGCGGGACGGACATGCCGACGTCTTTGGTGTTAGAGCTGCGCAGATCGTCGAATGCACGCACCAGCTGTTCAGAATGCGTGAAGGGAAGCGGGCGGAGCAAGACGCCGTCAACGATGCTGAACGCGGCAATATTCGCGCCGATGCCGAGGGCCAAGGTGAGAATCGCAACCACGGTGAAGCCCGGAGTCTTGAGCAACATGCGGCAGGCGTAGCGGACGTCTTGCAGAAAAGAGGCCATTTTGGCTCCTCTTGAGCATGATCGAAACGGATCCGTGCGGTTCGTGGAGTAAGACGCGGGAAGTTATTTTTGTGTTAGCAGCGAGATGAGAATTTGTTGTGGATTAGGTGAGGAGGCGCGGTCTGAGCTGTATGAAGCGTTCGTTGATGGGACGTGCGTCCCCAAATCAGACAGGATTGCACGGGTGAAACGCGGCGCGGTGTGCGGGACGGCTTCGCGGCGGCGGATTGCTCAGCGGCCGGACGCTTGCGCGCCGCGCAGAACCATACAGGTTGAGGACGCGCGCGCGACCAGCACGCCGGAGGAGTTCGTAATATCACACTCAGTCAGGCCGACGGTGTTGCCGCGCTTGACGACTTTGCCGACGGCGCGCAATTTTTCGCTCCAGACGGGGCGGAGAAAATTGATTTTCAGCTCGAGCGTGGTGAAGGACTCGCCGTCCTCCAAGGTTGACGCGAAGGAAACGCCCATGGCGGCGTCGGCGACGTCGCAGAGTACGCCACCGTGGAGAGTGCCCATGGGGTTGGCGTGTTTTTCGTTCGACTCAAAATCGAAGACTGCTTCACCGTGTTTTACGGCGACTAGCCTGAAGCCGATGAGTTGGGCGATGGGAGGAGCGGGCAGCTCACCGCGGATCAAGCGCTCGAGATTTTCCAGTCGTTCGGTCACGCGATGTTCCTCCGATAAGAAATAATCGTACTTACCTGAGTAATTAGAGTCGCGAAGTGCGGGAAAGATGCGCTCGAATACTCTGGACGAAAGCTAGAAGTGTTCTTCGATGTCCTGTGCGGCGTGCCCGCGTCCGGTAAAGCCGGAGATTCGGCCCCAGGCGCTGGTTTTCCAGTCATCAGTGATGTGGGCTGCGAGAATCCAGGGCGGCAACTCGACATACAGGAAGTCCGCGAGAGCGTACAGATAGGGCTCGTACATGTCGCGCAGTTCTTTCAGCTTGCATTTAGAAGCTTCGTCGTCGCGCAGTTGATAGCCGGCTTGTTCGAGGCTGGTGTACAAGCGCGCGTATTGCTCGGGAGGCAAGCGGTCGGGGCAGTCAGGGCGCGGCTTGGCGAAGAAAACTTGCGCGAGATCGGCGACGGTGTGGCGGCACATGGCGAAGGTGAGCCGTGCCTGGCGGGAGCAAGGATTGTCGGATGTGGCGATTAACAGAGCGGTGGAATCTAGAATTGCCGCGAGAGCTGCGAGCCATGATTCATTGGTGTGTTGCGAACGGAAATAACTAACGACGGGATAGGAGATGTGACTTTCGAGCAACTCGGCGGACCAGTGCTCCCAATCGCGGAAAAGGATCAGCAGTGCGTCCAAGCCATGCGGCCCCGCGTGGCGGAGCAGCAACTCCGCGGCGGTGGGCGGCGAGCCGGCGCGGGCATCGAGCAGAACGATGGTGACTTCGCGTTTGGAGAAAGCCTGATAGATGACCGGCAGATAACTGATGATCATCGCGAGAAAACCGAAGCCGAGGCCGCTCTCAAAGATGGCAAGGATGCGCTCGGGGGAGGTGTGGGGAGTGACGTCGCCGAGGCCCAGCGTGAAAAATGTGGTGCCGCTGAGATAGAAGCAGGTTTCCAGCGACGGCCGGGTGGGGTCGTGCGGCGTGTTGCCGTAATACAGGAAACCGAATCCGAAAATCAGGCTAGCCGCCCACAGCCCGAAGAGAATCAGCAGGGACAGCGGACCGAAAAAGCTGAGGAACGTCTCGCGCGCTTTGGCGGAACGGATCAAGCGCGCGATCGCTTTGGTGGGCGCCCATAACGCAACGTAGAAGGCGCGCGTGAGACGGAAGCGGCGCGAGACGCGGCGCGGCAGAATGATGGTTTCGAACGCTTCGAGCAGGATGACCGAGATGATGCAGAGGCCGATTACGACAGGAACAATCATGCAGCCTGCTCCAGCACGGACGTCAGCGTGATTTCGGCTTTGAAGAGACGCGAAACCGGGCAATTGGCTTTAGCACTGGCGGCCGCGGATTCGAAAGCGGACTGTGTAATTCCGGGAATGCGCGCGGCGAGGTCCAGATGGATTTTGGAGATGGTCCAGCCGGCGTCCAGCTTTTCGAGCGAGACGGTCGAGGTGACTTTGATGCTGTCCGGGGTGAAATTCATGGTGCTGAGCTGCGCGGAAAGAGCCATGGCGAAGCAGCCGGCGTGGGCGGCGCCGATGAGCTCCTCGGGGTTCGTGCCTTTGCCGTTTTCAAAACGCGTGAGGAAGGAATAAGGGGCATTTGCGAGTGTGCCGCTGGCGGTGCTGATACTGCCATGGCCGTCTTTCAGTGTGCCGTTCCAGATTGCTGAGGCTGTTCGCTGCATGTGGCTCTCCTGTAGGCTTCGAGATTTTAATTCTGTGCGACGGATTTCTTGCGGCCGGGATGTGGCTTTCGGCCTGAGTGCCAGGAACTGTTTTACTCTTGCGACGGTTCGAAATCCAGCCTTCGCGCGAGGGGGAAGCTTTCACGTTTGTACGAAAACCTGCCCGCTTCATCCCGAAAAGAGCGGGATGAAGCGGCCGCCACATGCGCTCGAAGTATCTGCGGTTTCGCCGATACGGAGACTGGCAGCAACATTTCGATTGGATGTGCGAGCGTACGTGATGGATTTAGATTAATACTACGGTGTGCTGGCGGTCCGAGAGCGTTGTTGATTTTAATGCACGTCGGGCGGCGGCGGAGGCGCTTCGCGAGTGCTAAGCGAATGAAAATTTTGCTGGATGCGCTGCAGGCGATTGCCGGCGACGTTCTCATAGATGCCGAATGCCACGAAGGGAACCAGCGCGGCGAGCGCCCAGAGCTTGGCGCTGTTGGGGAATTTTGCTTCGGGCTCCCAGCGGAAAAGCCTACGCGAGATTTCGAAGGCCACCAGCAGGCCCAGAGTGAGCGCGACGAAATCCGTGAGGACTTCGACGGGCGTGGAAGCGTTGGTAGTGGCAGCTTCCAGGCCGTTCGCAAGGTAAGTGGCGGGCATGAACAGGGCGGCGCGTTGGATCCAGTGCGGAAAGATGGCGAGCGGGACGCTGGCGCCTGAGAGAAACAGGAAGCCGGTCCAGATAAGCTGGTTGATGACCTGGGTTTCCTGCATCGTGTTGGTGACGCTGGCGACGATCAGCCCGAAAGCGGAGAAAGCCGCCGAGCCAACGGTGATGAGCAAAAAGACAGCCCACAGATTTCCCCAGCCAGGCATGTGCAGCGCCCATTTGCAGGCGAGAATTTCGATGATCACCGAAGGGACCACGAGTAGGTAATTCGCAAGGATGCTGGAAGCAAGCATGGGTCCGGCACCCAGCGGCGCGAGTCGAAAACGGCGCAGGATTCCCGCTTCGCGGAACATCACCAGCTGCACGCTGAGCCCCCAGAAACTGCCCATTACCGTGAGAGTGAGGACGGCGCCGAGAATATAACCAATCCATCCGGTAGAGCCCTTGCTGAAGACCAGCACGAAGAAAAACAGGAAGCCGAGCGGCATAATCAGGCTGAAAAATAGAAATGTGCGATTGCGCATCGCGAGGCGCACGCGGATTTTTGTGAGCGTCCAGGTGTTGGTGATGGGGTTCGAGGCCATTTTTAGATTAATCCCTTAGCCTGCGTCCGGTCAGCTCGATGAAGACGTCTTCGAGAGAGGGCGAGAACATTTCCAGGCTTTGCAGTTCGTTGTTTTCGGCTTCGAGCTGCTTCACCAGCGCGACGATGGTGCGCGGCGGGAGCGTGGAGTGCATGACGTAAGTACCGTCGAAATCCCGGCAATCGGCGACGCCTTCGAGAGTGCTCAGAACACCGTTGGTGAGAGGGCGCGCGAGGCGCACTTCAATGCGCGTGGTGCCGGCGGATGAATGTTTCAGCTCGCGCGGCGTGCCGGTCTTGATGATGCGGCCGTAATCCACGATGGCGACGCGATCGCACAGACGCTCGGCTTCTTCGATGTAATGAGTGGTGATCAGCACGGTCTTCTTGTCTTTGCGCAATTCCTCAATGATGTCGTAGATCTCGCGGCGAACCTGCGGGTCGAGGCCGGCGGTGGGCTCGTCCAGAAACACTACTTGTGGATTGTTGACCAGCGCCATGGCTAGTGCGAGGCGCTGTTTTTGGCCGCCGGAAAGTTGGCTGTAGAAAGTGTCGCGCTTTTCTTCGAGCTGAAAGCGTTTCAGCAGAGATTCCGTGTCGGCGCGATTGGTGTAGAAGTTTGCGAATAGATCGAGGGCTTCCTTGACGCGCAGTTTGTCTGGCAGGGAAGTAGACTGCAGCACGGCGCCGATTTTCTGCTTGAACTCGGAGCCCGCCTTTTCAGGGTCGAGGCCGCAGACGCGAGCGGTGCCGCGGTCGGGTGTGCGCATGCCTTCCAGGATTTCGACGGTGGTGGTCTTTCCCGCGCCGTTAGGACCCAGCAGGCCGAAAACCTCGCCTTCCTGGACCGAAAAGCTGAGGCCGCGTACGGCTTCGACGGCGACGCCGCTGGATTGGTACGTTTTGAACAGGCCTTCGACGGCGATGATGGGTTCCGGCACGAACGATGTCCTCGGTGTCTGTGGAGCTATCTTCTATATCACACTCGTGATGTCGACGCGACTCGCCTGGCAGGCTTGCGTTTTGGCTTGCGAGATTTTGCGCGTGAATTGACGCGAGATTTGGCGCGCGATTTGGGCGACCAGGAGTACAGCTTCATGTCAATTCTGGTGCCTTCGATGGGCACACCTTCGGTGGCGAGCAAGCGGCGCTGCAGGCTAGCGTGCGGTTCGGGCATGGTGACTTTGCCGCCGGCGCCGATCACGCGATGCCAAGGAATGCCGCGGCCGTTCGGTGTTGCCGCCATGGCGTAACCGACGGCGCGAGCTCCGCCGCGCAGGCGCAGAGCTTTAGCGAGCTCGCCATAGGTAGTAACCCGGCCGCGCGGAATTCGTTTCACGAGCCGATAGACTGGATCCCAGGACATTCTTCACCTCTGCTGACAGTTTAATCGAATTGCGGCGGCGCTGCGGCAGCAACGTGTGCAGTGGATTTGCGCCACGCGGCGAGTCCGTAGATGGGCTGCGGAATTGATGAAATCCTCCCGCGACGGTGTCCAATAATTGAGGCGTCGCGCGGGAAACGAGCGCCTGCCAGCGTTGAGCGGGCGCTGCGAACGCTGCAACGAGTAATGACGGATACGATACAGTGCAGACAAGTCCAACCGTTCGTACTATTGCTCTCGTAGTGGACCACCAATACACTACGTAATAGCATCTAACCCTGTGGATGCGTGCTGAGCGCTAAGAACGTGCGCTGCTCGGAAAAGGAGGTGTTGTGGCTTTTGTTCGACGCAAAGGCAACACCTACTTTCTGGTGCACAACGTGCGCAAGCAGGGCAAAGTGCAGCAGTTGCATTTGGCGCGGTTGGGGGAACGGCCGCGCATAACAGATGACGTGGTGCGCAAGGTATCGCGCAACCACCCCTTCCTCGATCTGGACTGGTCGCACCTGCGGGAGCAGGTAAATGGCCGGATCGAGCTATTTGATATTCGGTCGCCGTACGTGCAGAACCTGATGCATTCGTTGCGAAACCTTAACCTGGACCTGGCCGACCTGTCACCGCCAATGTTGCTTCTGGCAGATCGAGCCAATTCAAGCCGTGAACTGGTCACGCAATTACGGTTGTTGCGGTCAACGCTCGACGTGAAGTTGGATCAATTCGAGCGCACGGAACCGCGCAATCCGGAAAGCGGCAGGAAGTTCCGGTAGGGAGCAAAACCGTGGGCGCGCAGGCACTACAACTAGACCCGACCCAGCGCAGCGTGGAATCTCGGGATTTTGAAGCCGGGCTGCGGCGGAAAATCGTGGGGCAGGATGAAGCGGTGCAGGCCGTGGTGGACTTGTACCAAGTGTTTCGCGCCGGGTTGAACTCGCCGGGGCGTCCGGTAGGGAATCTGTTGTTCTTGGGGCCGACGGGCGCGGGCAAGACGCGCGTCGTCGAAGCTACCGCCGAAGTGCTGTTTGGAGATCCGCGCGCGGTGATCAAGGTGGATTGCGCGGAATTTCAGCACTCGCACGAAATCGCGAAATTGATTGGGTCGCCTCCGGGCTATTTGGGGCACCGCGAAACGCATCCTTTGATCACGCAGGAAGCCCTCGCGCAGTACCACACCGAGAAGCTGAAGATTTCGTTCTTGCTGTTTGACGAGATCGAGAAGGCTTCGGATGCCTTGTGGCAGCTGCTGCTGGGGATTTTGGACAAGGCTACTTTGACGCTGGGCGACAACCGGCGAGTGGATTTGTCGCAGACGATGATTTTCATGACGTCGAACTTGGGCGGCGTGGAAATCACCGAGTTGATGACCGGCGGGCTGGGATTTGCGCCGCTGCAACGCGCGGAGACCAAGGCAGGGCTCGACGAGAAAGTAGAGAAGACTGCTTCGGAAGCCGCCAAGCGGAAATTCGCGCCGGAATTCATGAACCGCATTGACAAGACCGTGGTGTTCCATCCGTTGCGTTCGGCACAGCTGGAACAGATTCTGGAAATCGAGCTGGGGATGGTGCAGCAGCGCGTGCTGGAGACGGCAAAGGGACGATTCTTGTTCCGCGTAACGCAACCGGCGCGGGACTTTTTGCTGAAAGAAGGCACGGACATGAAATATGGCGCGCGGCACTTGAAGCGCGCGATCGAGCGGCACGTGGTTTATCCGCTGGCGAGTTTGCTGGCGACGGAACAGGTGTCGTTGGGCGACGTGATTTCGATTGATTGGCACGGTGGCGAACTCGGCTTGACGTTCTTGAAGGAAGCCGAGGGCGCGCTGGTGCCGATGGCTTCTCCGGCGCCCGACCGCCTCACCGAAGCGGCGGCGGCGAATTCGGACGGCCGCACCGCGCTATTTCCGGCGGCGATTGCGGCGGCGGAACTCACCTCGACGCAGAGGGTGACCCCGGCGGCGACGCGTGGGCTGCCCATCGAAAAGGCCAAGATCGACAAGAAGTAAAACTGCGGATTTTCAATTCTTCGCGGCGGGTATCGTGGGATTACACGAGGCTCGCCGCGATTTGTTTTTAAGTGACGATATGCCGTTGTCAATCGGCCTCAATCCGGCGTCGCCGATATGAAGCGCCTCGCGTTCGGATTCTTGGGCGCTGTATCTGTCCTGTTTGGGTTCCTCGCCGTAGTCAATGCGATGAGTCTTGTGGATTCGATTGTCCGCGGCGACGGCGACAAAACAACGTGGGCTGTCTTCCTTGTTTGCCTAGTTCTTCTTCTCGGCTCACTGTATGCGATCGCGTGCTTCTTCAGGCGCGCGTTCCCAGCGAAAAATTGAGCGGACTCATGGCACTGTTCTTGAACTCACGTTCGCAATCAGCCTGACTTGGGAATTCTTAGGTCTCGGGCTCGGTCCAGGGTTCGTCGAAGCTGCCGCCGTAAATATTGGGGACCTTGGCCCCCATGGGCCGGAGGTAAGTGCTGAGCTGGCCGCGGTGATGAATCGCGTGGTGCAGCATGAACTGAAGGTAGAGCGCCATGGGATTATTGTAAATTCCAAAGAAGGGGCGGGGCGTGGCCCAGAATTCCGGCGTGAGTTTTTTGACTTCGGGCAATTTCGATTCGAAGCCGTCTTCGTAGAGAGCCAGAATGTCCTCGGTATTGCCGAGATCCGCGGGGATGGAGTCGTCGTCCATTTCAAATTTGCCGGTGAGGAATCCGTCGAGGAACCAGATGTCGGACGAAGCGATGTGCCAGGCGAGTTCGAAGGCGCTGCGCGAGTCCGGGTGCGGGCGGTAGCTTTCTTTGGCGATGGGGACGGCTTTGAGAACGCGGCGAGTGGTTAGATATTCTTTCTGTACTTGCGGCAGAAGCATTTCGACGAAGAACGCGGCTTGTTCCGGTGTCACGTTGGCCCCTTTCTGCTGCGCTGCGGCAGTGCTTTGGAAAAACCTCGAGAATTTGAATTTCACTTACATTATGCCAGTAAACGGGCTGGACGCGCGAGAGGCGGTGCCGTTCCGCGCTCAGGAAGTTATGAGCGCGCGCGGCTGCTGCAAACCCGCAGCTTCAACCCTCAAAGAGTTTCCGAACAATTGTGCGAGGCCTTTGTAGCGGCGGTCTTCAGACCGCCATCGGTGATTGCTGCGCCACCGATGGCGCACCAAAGTGCGCCGCTACAACGGCGAAGTCGAGCGCGCCGCACCGAATTATTCAGTGGGCTTCCAACGCAGGATTGGCTTGCGCGCGGCGGCGACTTCGTCCAGGCGACCGACGCGTGTGGAATGCGGAGCGGTCTTCACGAGAACGGGCGTGGCGTCGGCTTCTGCGGCGATGGAGCGCATCGCATCAATGAACAAATCACATTCCTGTTTCGATTCGGATTCCGTAGGCTCGATCATCATGGCGCCTGGAACGATCAGCGGGAAGGCGGTGGTGTACGGGTGGAAGCCGTAATCGATCAGGCGCTTGGCGATGTCCATGGTATTCACGCCTTTCACTTTTTGGCGCGCGTCGCTGAAGACGACTTCGTGCATGGAGGGCAGATTGTAGGGGAGATCGAAATAGGGCTCGAGATTTTTGCGAATGTAGTTGGCGTTGAGCACGGCGTCTTCAGTAGCCTGGCGAATTCCGGGACCGTATGCGAGCGTGTAAGCCAGCGCGCGCAGCAGCACGCCGAAATTTCCGGCGAAGGCACGGACGCGGCCTACGGATTTCGGACGATTGTGATCGAGGGCGTACGTGCCGTCTGGTTTCTGCACGACCACTGGCACCGGCAGAAACGGCTCGAGGATTTTCTTCGCCAGCACGGGGCCGGCGCCGGGGCCTCCGCCGCCATGCGGGGTGGAAAAAGTCTTGTGCAGATTCAGGTGCATCACGTCCACGCCGAAATCACCCGGGCGCGTGACGCCGGCGAGCGCGTTCATATTGGCGCCGTCCATGTAGAGCAGCGCGCCGCGTTCGTGGAGGATCGCGGCAATTTCGGCGATGCGTTCTTCGAAGACGCCGAGAGTGCTGGGATTGGTGATCATCAGCGCGGCGACATCGTCGGTGACAAATTCGCGCAGGTGATCGGTGTCGAGTTGGCCGCGGCTATTGGATTTGATGTTCTGCACTTCGTAGCCGGCGATCACGACGGACGCGGGATTGGTGCCGTGCGCGGAATCGGGGATCAGAACTTTGTGGCGCGGATTGCCCTGGCTTTCCAGGTAGGCGCGAATCATCAGCAGGCCGGTGAGCTCGCCCTGCGCGCCGGCGGCGGGTTGCAGCGTGGCCGCCTCCATACCGGTGATGGAGAGCAGGCATTTCTGCAGGTCATGCAGGATGCGCAGGCAGCCTTGCGAGACTTCCGCGGGTTGCTCGGGATGTTCATTTGCCAGGCCGTCGAGGCGCGCGACGAATTCGTTGACGCGCGGATTGTATTTCATGGTGCAGGAGCCAAGCGGATACATGCCGAGATCAATCGCGTAATTCCAGGTGGAAAGGCGCGTGAAGTGGCGGATCACTTCGATTTCGCTGACTTCGGGGAAACCATCGATAGCGGCGCGCGTGAATTCAGAGCCGAGGGCCTTCGCGGGATCGACTGCAGGGACATCGAGCGGAGGTAGCTCCATGCCGCGCTTGCCGGGGGCGGATTGCTCGAAGATCAGGCCTTCGTTCTGGCTGACGTGCGCGCGCGCCTTGCCTACGTTCCGGATGGGGGTTTCAAGATCGGAGGTCTTGGGATTCAATTTGTTGCTACTCCTCGGTGGTGCTGAAGTCACAGGCTGGCGGCCTGAAGGGCGCCGCTACAAAACCCTTTGGTGCGAATACTGCGCGTCGTCGCTTAGACCGGCCTCTCCAAAATGCGGCGCACGGCGGCGGCGAAGCGTTCGATTTCCCCGCGCGGCGTGGTTTCGGTGACGCAGACGACGGCGCGCTTGGTGAGTTCCGGATATTGCGTGCCGAGCGCGAATGGGCCGATGATTTTTTCCCGCAGCAACTCGGAATTGATCATTTTTACGGAGCGCGGAAATTCCAGCGCAAATTCGTTGAACGTGGGGCCGGTGAAAACACGGCGCACGCCGGGGATGTTTTCCAGTTCGGCCTGAGCGAAGCGGGCTTTGGCGAGGTTCTGCAGCGCCTGCTCGCGCAAGCCTTCTTTGCCGATCAGGCAGAGATGAATGGTAGCGGCGAGAGCGTAGAGCGCTTCGTTGGTGCAGATGTTGGAGGTGGCCTTCTCGCGGCGGATGTGCTGTTCACGCGTGGCGAGCGTAAGCACGAAACCACGATTGCCGGCTGCGTCGGTGGTTTGTCCGGCGAGACGGCCGGGCATTTGGCGGACGAATTTTTCGCGCGTGGCGATTACGCCGACATACGGGCCGCCGTAGCTGGAAGGGATGCCGAAGGCTTGCCCTTCCATCGCGACGATATCGGCTTCGGCTGGCGGCCGCACGATTCCGAGCGAAACCGCTTCGGTGATGGCGGTAACGAGCAGCGCTCCTGAGGCGTGCGCGACGTCGGCCAGCGCGGGAACATCTTCCAGCACGCCGAAAAAGTTGGGAGATTGCACGACCACGGCTGCCGTGCGCGAGAGCGTTTCGGGTTTCAGCGCGGCGCGATCGAGCTGGCCGCACGCGGTGTAGCCAATTTCTTCCACTTGCAGGCCGAGGTTTCTCGCGTAGGTGTTCAGCACCTGGCGATATTCAGGATGCAGGGAGCGCGCGACTAGAACGTGGCGGCGGCTGGTGAGGCGTTCGGCCATCAGCACGGCTTCGGTGAGCGCGGTTGAGCCGTCGTACATGGAGGCGTTGGCGACTTCCTGGCCGGTGATCTGGGACATCAAGGTTTGAAACTCAAAAATTGCAGTGAGCGTCCCCTGCGCGAACTCAGCCTGATACGGCGTGTAGGAAGTGAGGAATTCGCCGCGTTGAATCAGCGCGTCTGCGGCCACAGAGCGCAGATGCTGGTACACACCCGCGCCTAGAAAAGAAACGTAGCCGCGCGCATTTTCCGCGGCGCGTGCCTGAAAATATTGAATGATCTCCGACTCCGAAAGCGGGCCCGGCAAATCGAGCGGCGCGCGCAGCCGGAATTTTTCCGGAATGGATGTGAAAAGGTCTTCGACGAAGCGCGTGCCGATCGCAGCCAGCATTTCCTGGCGTTCGGAGGGGCTTTTAGGGAGATAGCGCATCAGGCGGAGTGTTCCTTGGCTTGCTCGGAGATATAGGCCTCGTAGGCGGCCGCGTCCATCAGGCTCGCAACTTCTTTCGGGTCCGCTAGCTTCAGTTTGATGAGCCACGCGGTGTTGTGCGGGTCGGTGTTGATCTTCTCCGGCGCGTCCACCAGCAGAGGATTCGTTTCGGTGACTTCGCCGGAAACGGGGCTGTAGATTTCGCTGACGGCTTTTACCGACTCCACGCTGCCTAAAGACTTGCCGCCGGAAATCTTAGCGCCGACCTTGGGCAGGTCCACGAATACCACGTCGCCCAATTCCTGCTGCGCGTAATCGGTGATGCCGATGGTGCCGGTGTCACCTTGAACTTTAATCCATTCGTGTTGCTTGGTGTAGCGATAGTCGGCTGGATACATGTCGCCCCTTTTCGATTGGACGCGCGCGCGCTATTGCGGGCGCTTGTAAAATGGCAATGCGACGACGCGTGCAGGCGCCGCCTGCCCGCGAACGCTGATTTCGATTTCCGCGCCGATGGTGGTCTGGTTCGGTGGAACGTAAGCCATCCCGATATTTTTTTTCAGAAACGGCGCAGGGCAGCCGCTGGTGACGCGGCCGGTTTCGTGGCCGCCGATCACGACCGGGTAGCCGTCGCGCCCGATGCGCTTGTCGAGCATTTCAAATCCGACGAGCTTGCGCGGCAGGCCGGCTTGATTCTGTTGCGCGAGCGCGTCGCTGCCGAGAAAAGGAGCTTTCTCCATTTTGCAGATCCAGGCAAGCCCGGCTTCCCAGGGCGTGGTGGTGTCGTCAATTTCATGGCCGTAAAGGCACATGCCCGCTTCCAGGCGCAGAGTGTTGCGCGCGCCCAGGCCGCAGGGAATCATGCCGACGGATTCACCAGCTTGCTGCAGATCGCTCCAGAGATTTTCTGAATGTTCCGGAGCGAAATAGATTTCGAAGCCGTCTTCGCCGGTGTAGCCGGTGCGCGCGATCAGGCAATCAATGCCGCCGACTTTGCCAAAAGCAAAATGGTAGTAGCGGATCGAATCGAGCGGACATGGCGTAAGCTTCTGCAGAATTTCCGTTGCGTGTGGGCCTTGAATCGCGAGCTGCGAATAGCGCGAGCCGGAGTTTTCCACTTCCGCGTCGAATTGGTTGTTCGCGACGATATGCTGAAAATCGTCGTCCTGGTTCCCGGCATTGACGCAGAGCAAATAATGCGTGTCCGAGAATTTGTGGACCAGCAGATCGTCAACGAACGTGCCCCGGGAAGTCATCAACCCCGAATAGTGCGCTTGGCCAACATTCAATTTGGCGGCGTTGTTGCAGCTGACCCACTGTACCAGCTGCAACGCGCCTGGACCGCGGATCTCCACCTCGCCCATGTGGCTGACGTCGAACAGACCCGCGCGCGTGCGCACGGCTTGGTGCTCGGCGATGATTCCGGAATACTCCAAAGGCATATCCCAGCCGCCGAAATTGACCATCTTCGCGCCGAGGCGGCGATGGACGGAGTTCAGTGCGGTCTTGCGCAATTCCACGGCTGCCGATGTGTTCACAGAGGGTTTCCCATTAGCGCGGCGAAATATCGAACGTAGCATGCGTGTTTTGGAGTGTCAAGGAAAGCGACCGCTGGTCATTTCCGCCGCGCCGCCGCGCCTCATCGGACGCTTGCGCAGCAGGGAATCGCGCAGCGCAAGGCGCTTGTGGCCGCGCCGCGCATGCCCTACTATGAGCTAAGCGAAACAGGTGCGTATTCGACCCAGAGGCGACGACAGTGCTCACAGTTTGTTCGCAATGTGACAAGCCAGAATCGCAGTGCACCTGCGAAAAATTCTGCTGTTTCTGCCAATCGCAATACAATATACGGCTGGCGGTAGATGGCATGTACTATTGTCCAGACTGCCGCGAGGCCTGCGACGTCCGCGTGGCCGACGCCGAACAGCACTAATCCATGAGTAACCCAGAATGAGCGACGAACCGGCGCGCACCGAATTGCTTCTGCACGAGGATACCCGCTTTTTCGGGGCGATCGGCGCAGTGGTGCAGCATGCTTCGCAACGCTGCGGATTGTCGGAGGCGGGCCAGCAGGGACTGACCGCTGCGGTGCAGGAAGCGTGCAGCGAGACGTTTCCGCTGCTGGAAGGCCACGGGAATGGCGAACCCACGGTGAGAGTGATCGTTTCGGATTTTCCGGATCGGGTGGAAGTGGCCATTGAACATAGCGGAGCGGCGCTGCCGACCGCTGGCCTGGACACGTTCATCGGCGACGCGGCTGCGGATCCTGGAGCGAGCTTGAGCAGGGCGCTGCAGATGACCAAGGTGGACCGCGTGCAGTATGCGAGCAGCGGCGGCATCTCGCGCATGACGTTGATCAAGTATTGTGACGGTGGGCGTAAGGCG